>Ga0209803_1000002_pt1 | contig 164041 bp, 165 predicted proteins | sample GraSoiAngelo_138_FD_185895 | JGI IMG/M metagenome (GOLD analysis project Ga0209803, IMG submission 185895) | Grasslands soil microbial communities from the Angelo Coastal Reserve, California, USA - 14_0929_09_40cm (SPAdes) (version 2) | ecosystem: Environmental > Terrestrial > Soil >...
AGGAGTGAGGGTCCGGAATCCCGTTGATCGACCAGATCACGACGTACATGAAGATGAGGATGAACGCTCCCGCCACGGGCTTGACGATCGAGTAGATGACGAACAGCCAGGGCTCCGTCCAGTTCGAGTCCATTTGCCAGCCGAGCCAGGCGGCCGTCTTGAAGGTCCGCCAGTATGTGCTCATTGATGCCGTGAGGTCAGCTTCCCCTCGCGCTTCGCGAGCGTCTCTAGGTACGCGAGGGCATACCTTGCGAGGATCAAGAATCCGACCGCGAGGACCACAAGGATCTCGAGTTCCACGGGCGCGCTGAGGACCCAGAACTTTCCCCCGAACGCCGTCTCTCCGAGGGTGAGCTGGCGGAGTGCGTCGAGGCCGAGACCCGCCGGGATGATAGAGCCCAAGACGGCGACCGCGGAACCCCATCCGCCGGACTGGTAGAGGCCACCGAGAGGGAAGTAGAAGCCGCTCGAGAAGAAGATCGGCTCCTCCATGAGGGCGGACAGGTTCCACGCTTCGCGGCCCCAGAGCAGGTACAGGGACGCGAAGAACATCCCCAGTCCGTAGAGCGCGACAAGGGTCACGAAAAAGACGGCCAGCAACATCAATGGATTCGCAACCTGGAAGACCACGCCGAACACCACGACGCCGGCGACCAGCGTGGAGACCGCCCGCACCGAGGTCATGAACATCCCGCCGACGGCCATGCCGCCGAGCAAGGCCATCCGGTTCATCGGCGCCATCATGTACAATTGGAGGTTTCCGATCTCCTTCTCCCAGTACAGTTGGCTTGCCATCGACCACAGCACGTTCAACCAGAACGCGACCATCGCCCCCCCGAGCACGACGCTGGCCACCAGCGCATTCATGTTGGCCAGGATGCGGGGCGCGTCGACCGGATTCGCCGCGACCTGATTCAGTGCGATGGTGCGGTAGATGAACACGTACGCCGCGATCGACAACAAAGGGAGGACCGCCTCAAAGAAGATCCACGAGGGCTCACGATTCGCACCGATGACCCTCGGGTAGGCGCGGCCGACAATCGAGCGCAGGTTGAGTCCGATCCGGAACCGGAGATCGGACCGGCGGGCCACGGCCGCGGTCATTCGAACCCCCGGCCTACCATGCTGATGAAGACGTCCTCCAGGGTCGGTTCCGTCTTGCGCAGGGCGTGGACCTTGGCCCCTTGAGCCGTGATCGCGCTCAGGATTTCCGCGACCGGGGCCTCGTTCTCCAGGATGAACGTCAACTCGGTCCGATTCTTCGAGGCATCGTCCCGGAGGGAGAAATTCACGACTCCGTCCATCCGCTGGAAGGTCGACGTGTCCTGAAGGGGGTCCACTTCGAGACGGAACGTGGTCTGCGTGTGGATCATCCGCTTCAGATTTTCAGGCGTGTCGCACGCGAGGATCTTCCCTTTGTCGATGATGGCGATCCGGTCACACATCTCGTCGGCCTCCGCCATGTAGTGCGTCGTGAGGAGGACCGTCTTGCCCGACTGCCCACGCACCCAGTTCATGACGTATTCGCGGATCGTCCGCGCGGCATTCACGTCCAAGCCGAGCGTCGGCTCGTCGAGGAAGAGGATGTCCGGCTCCGTGACGAAACCGCGGATCATGTTCATCTTCTGCCGCTGCCCGGACGAGATCAGCCGCACTTTTGCATCCCGCTTGTCCCACAGCCCGAACGCATGCATGAGCTCGTCGATCCGGGCCTTCGAAACCTTGCTCGGCACCCCGTAGAACTGGGAGAACATCCAGATGTTCTCGCGCGTCGTCAGGAGGCCGTAGCCCGACGTTTCTCCGCCGGAGACCATGTTGATCCGCTGGCGAATCGGGAACGGGTCTTTCGTGACATCGTTGCCTGCGACGAAGGCCATTCCGGACGTGGGGAGGAGAAGCGTCGCGAGGATCTTGATGAGCGTCGTCTTCCCCGCTCCGTTCGGGCCGAGAAGGCCGAAGAGCTCGCCCTCGTGGATCTGCAGAGACACGCCGTCCAACGCGGTGACTGGGCCGCGGGACTCTTCCTCGTTCGGCTTGGGCTTGCGCCACCAATGCTTCTTTTTCCCGGCGAACACTCGAGTGAGGTCGCGCGTCTCGACCGCATAAGGCATTTGGGATCGATTCCGATTCTCCTCGGACCGCGCGGACGGTCGGAGGGCCTACACGGCCAGTCGCTGCCGGTATCGGGTGATGTACCCGGCGATCCGGTTGCGCATCAGGATGCTCTGCACGTCGGAAAGCTCCGAGACCTTCGCCTTGTTGTGGTCGAAGTCATCCGTGAACTCGTTCGGATAGAGCTTTGCGAGTTCGATCGCGACGCGCTTGATGTACGTCGGCCGGATATTACCCAACGATTCACTCCGCTCAGTACGAGGAAGCGCTCCAAAGGACGTGTGCTAAATAAAGGTTCGGAGGAGAACCGCGACACGAACTCGTTTCACGCCGCGAACGTCGCGCCGTTCGCGTCCGCGCTATTCTGCGGGCAACTCTTAAATAGGGACCTCGGATACGCCCGATTGGGACCCCGCGCCGCACCGTCCCCCAGGAGCGGATGACGATGGAAGAATCCCTCGTGAACGTCGAATTCCTGAAGAGCTCAAACAATTTCATCGCCCGCATCCAGAGCGAACTCGGCGGGATGCGCGAGTACCGGAGCTCCTCGTTCGAGGAAGTCCTGGAGCAGGTCGTGATCGACTTGCAAGAGGAGTTCGAGTCGTACTGATTCAGGCGCCCGTCCACGCCGGCTTCCGTTTCTCGATGAAGGCGCGCATCCCTTCCGCCTTGTCCTGGGTCGAGCCAACGATCCCGAACGCCGCCGTCTCGAAGTCCAACCCGGCGGAGAGCGGCATGTCCCACGCCGCCCGGAGACACGCCTTCGCCAGGGCGATCGCGGCGGGGCCCTTCTCCAGGATCTTGTGGGCGAGGGCCTTGGCCTCGGCCAGGAGGCGGTCCGCCGGGACGACGCGATTCACCAGGCCGATCCGTTCCGCCGTCGCGGCGTCGATCCGGTCCCCGGTGTAGATCATCTCCGCGGCCCAGCCCGGGCCGACGAGACGCGGCAGGCGCTGGCTCCCTCCGAATCCGGGGATGATGCCGATGTTGACCTCCGGCTGGCCCAGTTCCGCGCGGACCGACGCGATCCGGATGTCGCAGGCCAGGGCGAGTTCACAGCCGCCGCCCAAGGCGAACCCGTTGATCGCGGCGATGATCGGCTTGTTGCACGACGCCATCGCGTCCCCGAGCCGTCGGCCCATCTCCGAGAAGCGCTGCATCTCGAGGCCCGAGAGATTCGCCATCTCCTTGATGTCGGCGCCGGCCACGAACGCCCGGTCGCCGGCCCCGGTCAGGATGATCGCCCCCACGTCCGCGGCCATCGAGAGATGCTCGATCGCCATCGACAGTTCTCGCAGGACGGTCGAGTTGAGCGCGTTCAGGGCATCCGGGCGGTTCACGGTGACGATCGCAAGGCGGTCCTCGATCTCCATCTTGACGAAGCCGGGCATGGTCTCCTCCCGCGTGGAATCGCTGAAATGAGGATGAAGGTTGCTCGCGGAGCACCGGTAAGCTCATAGACCCGGCCCTCTCTGCCGGGCGGCAAGGTGGGTCGGATGCACACGTCTGCCCGGGTCCTGGTCGCCGCGTTCGCCCTGATGCTGGTCACGGCCTTCGCAATCGTGCCGGGGACCGCGAGAGCCAACATGGACAAGCCCACGTGGGCCGCCGGTAACTTTTGGGTATACTCTTTCGTATCGGGTTCGAGCGGCTTGACCATCAACGGGACCCTCCGCCTGGACGTCACCGGGACGGAGACGGTAACGCTGAACGGGACAGACTATCCGTCATACCATGTGGCGGCGGACCTCAAGGTTCCCTTCGGCGGCGGGCTCAGCTACGAGGCGACTCCGGACATCTGGTTCAGCACGGACACGCTGGCCATCGTGAAGATCCGCGCGGTGGTGGCTCCGATCGGGAGCCTGACGACCCAGACCACGGTTACCATTGCAGGGAGTCCGCCCCAGACGATCCATTGGCCGCTGACCGCGGGCGCCTCGTGGACCGACTCGACCGTCGTGTGGACCTCGTCGGCGAACGCGAGCGCCACGATCTGGTCGCATGCGCCGTTGTCGACGAGGTTTGACGTCCAGGCCGACGCCACCATCACAGTTCCCGCAGGGACCTTTACGACCACCCCGATCAAAGAGACGAATACCGCGAACCTGTCCTACACGATGAACTACTGGTCGGCGGACGTCGGCAACTGGGTGCGCGTGGGGGACTACGACAGCACCGGCCGAAATACGGACAACTTCAACCTGACATCGAAAAGCTACCAGGGTGGTGGCAGCTTCTTCACGTCGATCTTGTACGGCCTGCCGGTGTGGATCTGGCTCGTCCTCTTGATCGTCATCCTCGTCGCGATTGTCGGGGTGTTCGCGGTCCGCCGACGGAGGCCGCCCACCCGAGCGATGCCGCCTTCGCCCCCGCAAATGCCGCCACAGGAGCCGATGGGCCCCGAGGGCCCTCCTCCCCCGTAATCCGAGGCGCCAAGTCTAAGGTCGCAAAGGACCTGTCGCGGTCGGTGGGTTGGCGGAGCCCGAGGCCGGCGTGAGCGGACGTTCCGATTCTGATGGCGAAGCGACCGGAGGGCTGCCCGACCTACGCGCCGCGCTGAACGCGATTCCCGGTTGCCTCGGCACCGAGGCGGCGAGGACCGAGAGCGGGAAAGAAGTCATCTTCGCCTGGTTCGAGGACAAACAAGCGGTCCTTCGCTGGTACCACTCGCAGATCCATCAGCGGACGATGCGGGGTGCGTTCCCCGACTTCGAACCGCGGGGGCCTCTCAAGGACGTACCGGAGGATGTCGGTCCAATCCTCGTCATCGCATCCCTCACGCTCACGGAGCGAGCGCCCGCCGAGGGCGTTTCCTTGCCGATCTCCCAGATCGCAATCGAACTGTACCGACCGTTGGCGGGAGGGCTTTCCTTCGGAGGCCGTTTCTCACCCGACCGTCTCGTGGTCCCCGGCCTGCGGGACTATACGAGTCAGGTCCTTGGGTAAACGTACACTCCTCGGCCGGCCTTCTTCCCGAGCCGCCCCGCCCGAACGTATTTTCGGAGGAGCGTCGACGGACGGAACTTCGGGTCTCCAGTCTCCCGGAACAGCACCTCCATCACGTCGAGGCCGATGTCGAGGCCGGTGTAGTCCGCGAGTTCGAGCGGCCCCATCGGCATGTTCGTGCCGAGCTTCATCGCCTTGTCGATGTCCTCCGGGCTCGCGACGCCTTCCTGGAGGAGGTTGAACGCCTCGTTCATCATCGGCACGAGCAGTCGGTTCACGACGAACCCGGGCGACTCTTTCACTTCCACGGCCTCCTTCCCGAGCTTCACGCACAGGTCCTTGATCAGGCGCACCGTCTCGTCGGAGGTCTCCGAGCCGCGGATCACCTCGACGAGCTTCATGACCGGCGCGGGGTTGAAGAAGTGCATGCCGACGACGCGGTCCGCTCGTTTCGTCGCGGTCGCCATCTCCGTGATGCTCAGCGATGACGTGTTCGAGGCGAACACGACCGAGGGCGGGCAGAGACGATCCAGTTCCTCGTAGAGCTCCTTCTTGATCTCCATCTTCTCGAAGACCGCCTCGATGACGACCTGTGCGCCGTCCACCGCTTCCTTGAGTGGGACGACCCCGCGGATCTTGGACAGGATCGCGTCGACCTCGGCCTGCGCCATCTTGCCCCGCTCCACCCGCTTCTGGAGCGGCTCCCGGATCCGGCGGAAGCCGCCGTCGACGAAGCGCTGCTCGATGTCCCGCATCGTCACCTGAAAGCCGGCGGCCGCGCAGGCCTGGGCGATGCCCGCCCCCATCGTGCCGGCGCCGATGACGGCGATCTTCTTGATGTCGCTCAACTGCATGGATTCCCTCGATCGCGTGGTATGCTCGGAAGGGCGAAAGACCTTGCGCCGGTTGAGGAGACGCGCATCGAGGACTCCACGCCACAGGGGTTAGATAGCGGCGGTCCGGTCCCGAGTCGATGCGGGGAGCGCCGTACGCGGCGATCGCCCTGGCGGTCGTCTCCGTCTCGTTCGCCTCGATCTTCATCACCTGGAGCACCTCGCCGCCCATCACGATCGCCCTGTACCGTCTCGCCATCGCCACGTTGATCATCGGGGCGGCGAGCTTCGTGCGCAGCGGCGTCCTTCGCCGCACGAATACGCTCCTCCGGATTCCGCGGCGCGACGCGGCCATCATGGGGCTGATCGGCGGGATCCTCGCGACCCACTTCGCGTTGTGGATCTCCTCGCTGAAGGTCGAGGGGGAGTCCATCGCGTCGTCGGTCGTGCTCGTCACGTCCCATCCGCTGATGGTCGGCCTCCTCTCGCACTACGTCCTGCGCGAGCGCCTGAACCGGTGGATGGCCGTCGGGATCGTCCTCGGCTTCGCGGGCGTCGTGTCGATCGCTCTCGCCGACTACGGATTCGCGGGGAGCCTCCTCTATGCAGACATCCTCGCCTTCAGCGGCGGCGTGATGGCCGGGTTTTACTTCCTGCTGGGCCGGCGGGTGCGTCAGCGCGTCGCCCTGTTGGATTATGCGTTCGTCGTCTACGCGAGCGCCACGGCCGTCCTCTTCGTGTACGCGCTCGCTTTCGGCTCGAGCCTCGCGCCTGTGGGGGACGTGCCCCGGGAACTCCTCCTGTTCGCGGCCTTGGCGGTCGTCCCGCAGATCGGCGGACACACCCTGTACAACTGGTCGCTGCGGTGGGTGACCGCCCCCGTCGTGAGCCTGAGCCTCGTCGGAGAGCCGGTCGGATCGAGTCTCCTGGCCTGGGTCCTCCTCACCCAGGTGCCGACCGTCGGGGTGGCGGTCGGCGCGGGTCTGGCCCTCCTCGGCATCTACCTGACGGCCTTCGGCCAGAGCAGCCGCGCTCCCGAAATTCTGGCCACGAGGGACGTGGAGTAAGCCCTTTCGCGACCTCGGGAGGCGACGCGGAATATACCTCTACTTAGAGGTATGACCCGACCCCCTCGGGCACTCGTTGCGCCAGCCACCAACCGAGTCACAGATCGTCCGGGCCGCGGCCCTTCCGTTCAAACTGCTTCGCGTAGAGTTCCTTGAGCCGTTCGTAGGTGTCGACGTCCCGCGGCCCTTTGTCGTCTCGAATCCGCACAATCCGCGCGAACCGAAGCGCGAATCCGCTGGGGTAATGCGGGCTTCGCTGGATCTCATTGTACGCGACCTCGACCACGGTCTCAGGTCGCACGTGGAATCCCCAGCGCTCCTCGGACGTCGCGAGCCCGCGCAACCGCTCCGTCATCGCCTGGAACTCGGCATCCGTGAGGCCCTTGAACGTCTTGCCGATCATCTGGAATCCGCCGCCCTTGTCGTCCCGCACGGCGAGCCAGTAGTTCGAGAGCCAGCCTTCCCGGCGGCCGCTTCCCCATTCGGCCGCGGTGATCGCGAGGTCGAGGTGGTCCGCAGGCTTGATCTTGAACCACTTCTTGCCTCGCTTCCCGACGGAGTACGTCGATTCGAGCTGCTTCGCCATCAGCCCTTCGTGTCCCGCGACAAGGGCCTCCTGGAGGAAGGACTCGATCTCCGCCTTCCGCTGGACAATCCGGCGTGCCGTCAGCAACTCCGCGGGCACGAGCCGTTCGAGGATCTCCCATCGCTCCCGGTACGGCGCGTCGATCAGCGTTCGGCCATCGAGGTGGAGGATGTCGAAGAGGTACAGCTTGAGCGGAATCTCTTCCGCGGCGGATTCGATCCCGTGCACGCGTCGGAAGCGGCGCATCAGGTCTTGGAACGGGAGCGGCTTTCCGTCCCGGTCCACCGCGACGACCTCGCCTTCGAGCAGGAATTCGGACGCGGGCAGCGATTTCGCGATCGCGACGATCTCCGGAAGGCTGGCCGTGACATCGCTCAACCGCCGACTGAAGATCTTCAGCGCCTCCCCCTTTCGATGGATCTGAATCCGTGCCCCATCCAGCTTGTATTCGATGGCCGTCATGCCGCCGTGCACCGCGAGGACCTCGTCCAGGTCCTCCGACATCTCCGCGAGCATCGGTTTCATCGGAGCGAGGAGACGCAGGCCCCGAGAGTGGAGGCCGTCCGCTCCTTCGGAGAGCGCGATCTCGGCGATCATCCCCAGGTCCCCGAGGAACATGTGGGCGGTCCTCACGGAATCCAGGTCCACGCCCGACGCATCCGCGATCCCTTCGAGCATCACGCCCTCGTTCACGCCGATCCGCATTTCCCCGAAGACGTTTTTCAAGAGCACGTCCCGCTCGTCTTCGGACGCCCGTCCGAGGAGGCTCTCGAGGAGCCGTCGACGCACTCTCGTCGAGTCGGGGCCGTGGGTTTCCGCGATCTGCGCGAATGACTTCGACACCTCCAGGATGCTGAGGGCGCTCGGGACGAGGCTGGCTTGCTTCGTCCGACCGAGCGCCTTCTGTAGCGTCGCCCACCCGACGTTCAAGGCGCGCGCGTCTGACTCGGCGAAGATCCGGCCGACGATCAGGTGGACCGCGGGCGCGACCTCGTCCCTCCGGAGGGAGCGCAGGAACGCCGCGAGGAGTGCGCGCTTCTCGAGTCGCTTCGTCGTAGCCTCGAGCTGCCGCGTCAGCTCCGCGAGTCGCGCAAAGGACGTCTCGTCCGCGGTCGTCGGCGTCACGGTGAATCGGGACCATCCGACGCGGCGGGTTTCAAGGTTTCGCCGGCGGACTTCGCCTCCGCCGGGCCGCGGAGAATGTAGAACGCGATCAGCGAACCGACCATGAGGACCCCGCCGAGCACTTGGACCGGACTCAGGGTCTCTGTCGGAAAGACGTAGAGGGCCACGAGGATTCCCCACAAAGCCGACGAGGGGAGGACGGCACCCGTTCGCATTGCCCCGATCGTCCGGAATGCGTAGAAGAAGAGAACCGAGAAGATTCCCACCGCGCTGAGGGAGAGCAGGATCAGCGCCGGCAGGACATCGAGCGGGACCGCGAGAGAGGTGCCGGTGAAGACGACGATCCCGGCGAACACCGCGGCGCCGATCAGGAGCTGGACCTCCAGGAGGGTCACGATCGGGATTCGGCGGAGGAGGACGGCACTCATCGTGTTGCTCGAACCCCAGCATGCCGCGGCGGTGACCAGCATGATGTTGCCGACCAGGAATTCGAGAAACCGCACGTCTCCAAACCGGAGCTGCGTGGTCACGAGAAATGCACCGACGGCGATACCTGCCAAAGCGACGTACTCACGCCGCGTCGCCCGTTCCCGCAGGAACGCGTAGGCAAGGAGCATCGTGAAGAGCGATTCGCTATTCGATAACAGAACGGAGTTCGCGGCGGTCGTCCGTTCGAGACCGTAGAAATAGATCAACGGTCCGACAACTGCTCCCACGACGCCGGATAGAGCGACGAGCTTCCAATCGGAGCGTTGAATCCGAACACGCCGTACGAACGGCAAGAGCGCGGCTCCTGGAATTACCTGAATCAGAAACGCGATGGCGAGCGGAGAGACCGAGTTGAGAACCAGTTTCGAAAGGGTGGGCCAGATCCCGAAGAGGACCGCCGCGGAGATGATGGCGAGATAGCCCCGCGTCCGCTCCGGAAGGACCACCAGTCACCGCACGGAAAACGGTGCGAATGATTTAGAGATTCCTCAGGTCGCAAGGCTTAAGGCCGCACCGGGCGTTTTGTTTTCCCCGGGCCTCAGGGGGTGCGAGGAACTCCGTGGTCGATGCGCTGCGCGTGATTCGGGACGACGGCTCGACGGACCCCCGTCTCGACCCGAAATTCTCGGAGGACGAGGCCATCGCCATGTATCGAGGGATGAGCCTCCAGCGGATCCTCGACAACCGCATGCTCGCCCTGCAGCGGCAAGGGCGGATCGGCTTCTACGGTCCTTCGCTCGGCCAGGAGGCCGCAATCGTCGGGGCGGCGATGGCGATGGGCCCCGACGACTGGATCGTCCCGCAGTACCGCGAACCGGGCGCGGCGCTCGTCCGCGGCATGCCGCTGAAAGAACTCCTGTGCCAGCTCATGGGAAACGCGGAGGATCCGGTGAAAGGCCACCAGATGCCCTGCCATTATGTCTACCGCAAAGGGAACTATCTATCGATCTCGTCGCCGGTCGGCACGCAGCTGCCGCACGCGGTCGGCATCGGATGGGCGATGAAACTGCGCGGTGAGAAGAAGGCGGTCCTCGTGTTCTTCGGCGACGGCGCGACGAGCACCGGGGACTTCCACGCGGCGATGAACTTTGCCGGCGTCTTCCGAACGCCGACCGTCTTCCTGTGCAACAACAACCAGTGGGCGATCTCCGTCCCCGTGGCGAAGCAGACCGCGTCGGCGACGCTCGCGGAGAAAGCGAACGCGTACGGATTCGACGGCATCCGCGTGGACGGGATGGATGCCCTGGCCGTCTACCGGGCGACGCGGGATGCGGCGCGCAAGGCCCGCGAGGGCCTCGGGCCCATGATGGTCGAGGCGGTCACCTATCGCATCGGTCCTCACTCCTCGAGCGACGATCCTTCCCGGTACCGCGACGAGGCCGAGGTGGCCGCGTGGCAGGCCCGCGACCCGCTCCTGCGATTCCGGCGGTACCTCGAGCACGCGGGATGGTGGGACGACGCGCGAGAGGCGCGGCTCGAGCAGGAGATCGGGGACGAGATCACCCGCGCCGTCCAGGAGGCGGAACGGATCCCGCCCCCCGCCGTCGAAACGATCTTCGCCGATGTGTACGCAGAGATGCCTCCCCACCTCCAACAGGAGAGAGACGCCTTCCTGGCGCTTCCTCGGAGGTGAGTCGTGGCGAAGAAAGGATCCGCCGCTCCCGCACCCGCGCCCTCGTCTTCGTCCGGCGTGCAACGGGCGCATGAACTGTTCAAGCAGGGCCTCGCGAAGGAAGCCCTCGCACTGCTGCGCCCGCTCCTGCAGCGCAAAGGCGCCGTCGATGGAGACGTCTGCGCCCTCGCCGCCGCGTGCCTCGGGGCGGAAGGCGACTACATGGAAGCCGCTCGCATCGACCGGATGCTGTGCGACGCGCAGCCGAACAACCCGCAGGCATGGCACAGTCTCGGGTACGACCTGTTCCATGCCGGGGACCTGGAGGGGGCAGCCGAGGCGTTCTCCCGCGCGTTGAAGCTCGAGCCCACGCGGGCGAGTGCGCACTTCAACTTGGCGCGAATCGCGGCGCGGTCGGGCGACAAGTCCAAGGTCATCGAGCACTTCGCCAAGGCCGTGGAACTTCAGCCGGACTATCAGGAGCGCCTCGACGAGGACCCGGATTTGCTTCCGTTCAAGGACGATCCGGAAATGCTCGGTCGCCTCCCGGGCGGCAAGCCCGGCGAAGACCCGTACCAGGAATATTACGCGACGAGGTCGTGAACATGCCCGCGATGACGATGGTCCAGGCGATCAACAACGCCCTGCGCGAGGAGATGCGCCGGGACGACCGGGTCATCGTGCTCGGGGAGGACGTCGGCCGCAACGGCGGCGTGTTCCGATGTACGGAAGGCTTGCTTGACGAGTTCCCGGACCGCGTGTTCGACACCCCTCTCGCCGAAGGCGGGATCATCGGGACCGCAATCGGGATGGCGCTCTATGGCCTGCGGCCCGTGCCCGAGATCCAGTTCATGGACTTCATCTATCCCGGATTCGACCAGATCGTCTCGGAGGCCGCGAAGATGCGCTACCGATCCGGGGGCCAGTTCTCCGTGCCGATGACGATCCGCACGCCCTTCGGCGGCGGAATCCGGGGCGGCCATTATCACAGCCAGTCCACGGAGGCGTACTTCTGCCACACGCCCGGGTTGAAGGTCGTGGTGCCCTCGACGCCGAAAGAAGCGAAAGGCCTCCTGACATCCTCGATCCGCGATCCCGACCCGGTCCTGTTCCTCGAGCCGAAGAAACTCTACCGTTCCTCCCGGGAGGACGTGCCGGAAGGTGAGGTCACCGTTCCCCTGGGTCAAGCCGCCGTCCGTCGCCCGGGTAAGGATGTCACCCTAATAGCGTACGGTTACATGGCCCAGGTGTGCCTCGACGCGGCGACGAAGGCCGCGGAGAAGGGCGTCGAGGCGGAGGTCATCGACCTGCGCACGCTGGTACCCCTGGACGAGCCGACGATCCTGTCGTCCGTGAAGAAGACGGGCCGAGCGGTCGTCGTGTACGAGGCACCCCGCACGGGCGGCTACGGTGCAGAAATCAGTGCGATCCTCGCCGAGAAGGCCATCGAATACCTCCGCGGGCCGATCATGCGGGTCACGGGATTCGACACGCCGTTCCCGTACACCCTGGAAGACATCTACTTGCCAAACGCGGATCGCGTGCTATCCGCAATCGACAAAGTCATGGCGTTCTAGCGACCGCTCAGGCGGTTCCAAAGGGCCGACGGAACGCGCGTGACGCCGCGAGCAGGTACACGAAAATCACGCCGACGATTCCGAGCGTCAGGATCGCGGCAAGGCTGAGAGCCTCCCCCGAGTTCGAGCGCTGGTACGCGGTGTAGCCCACGTAGACGAGCGTGACGAGCGTGGCGAGAACCGCGAGCCCGTACGCCCACACGCGCATCCGCAGGAGCCCCGATCCCGCAATCGCGAGGACGACCCCGATCACGAAATATAGGACCGCGTTGAGAAGGAGCTGCGTTCCCGGTAACGTCGGCCCACCGTTCGGGAACGGCAGCAGGAAAGCGAGTCCGACGATGAAGCTCGCGATCGAAATCAGAACTAGGATCACAGCCGCCAAGAGCACGAGCCCACCAAGAACGGATATCCCGACCGGACGTCTCATTGTCACTCCCCTCCGATGTCACAGAAAGGAGGAGCAGGCCGGGACTCTTTCCGGCGCGAAGCGCCGGGCACAAATCACGCCCACCGGTCTGTGCCACTCCTCCACGACCCCACTCCTCCCCGTACGGACATCGGCAGGTGGCCATAAAACGATTCGCATCGGGAGTACGCGCCCGGGCATCGCAACGTGCAAAATGTTAAGTCGGCCGCGGGGCTTGCGACGGTCGCCGAGCGAGAGAAGATGGCCCGCGAGTTCAAGCTCCCCGACATCGGGGAGGGCGTCCACGAAGGTGAGGTCGTCAAGTGGTTCGTGAAGGAAGGGGACGCCGTCAAGGAGAACGACCCGATCGTCGAGGTCATGACGGACAAGGTGACGGTCCAAATCCCTTCCCCCGTCACGGGGAAAATCCTCCAGCTTCGCGCGAAAGAAGGTGAGGTCGTCAAGGTCGGCAACACCCTCGTCGTGTTCGGCGAGGCGGGCGAGATCGCCCCGCCCAGACCGGAAACCACCCGGCCGGCCTCGGCTCCACCGCCGCCGGTCATGACGGTGGCGCCACCGGCGCCCGGTCCCTCCGGCGAGGTCCTCGCGGCACCCGCGGTCCGTCGCCTCGCGAAGGAACTCAACGTGAATCTCGCGGCCGTCCGAGGGAGTGGCCCGCAAGGTCGCCTCACCGAAGATGACGTCCGCAAGGCGGCTCAAGGCCCCTCGAGAGTCGCCGCCGCGGTGGCCGTCCCGGCAGCCCCGATCGCTCCCACCGCCGGCGAACAGCGGATCCCGATTCATGGGCTGCGGAAGCGGATCTTCGAGAAAATGGCGAAGTCCAACGCAACCGCGGCTCACTTCACGTACGTGGAAGAGGTCGACATGACCCAGCTCGTCCACCTGCGCGACCATCTGAAACCCACCGCGGAGCGCAAGGGAGTCAAACTCACCTTCCTCCCGTTCTTCGTCAAGGCCGTCCTCGCGGCGCTGGTGGAATTCCCGACCTTGAACTCCTCCGTCGACGACGAGCGAGGGGAGATCGTCGTCAAGCGATACTACAACATCGGCATCGCGACGGCCACGGACGAGGGCCTTACGGTCACCGTCGTCCACGAGGCCGACAAGAAAAGCCTCTGGGACCTCGCGAAGGAAATCGATCGGCTCGCGGCCGCGGCGCGGGACAAGAAGCTCTCCCTGCAAGACGTCCAAGGCTCCACCTTCACGATCACTTCGCTCGGCAAAGAAGGCGGCATCCTCGCGACGCCAATCATCAACTGGCCCGAGGTCGCCATCCTCGGGGTGCACAGGATCGAGAAGCGGCCCGTCGTGCGGGATGACCAGATCGCGATTCGAGAAATGATGTACCTGTCGTGCTCTTTCGACCACCGCGTAATCGATGGTCACGTGGGGGCGGCGTTCGTCCAGTCGGTCCGGAACTACCTCGAACATCCCGCGACGATCTTCGTGGATACCGGGTAACGTCTCTCGCCGAGAGCTACTTCCGGAGATTTCGCACAGCCAGACGCAGAACGGCCGTCGCAACGAAGGCAACTAAGTACCAAAAAAACGCATCCACTACGAGGAGAAGCGCTCGGAATTCTGGATCGTCTTTGCCCTGACCACCGCCGGGCATCAATGGACCGTAGCAGCGGATGTAAAACGCCACCGGGTATCCAGCATACTCGCCGCCTTCGATGCAGACGGGAACGCTCAGCGGGCGAAGAGAGAAAGACGTCGTCGCGAGCAGGCCGGCTGCGACGATTGCGGTGAACAGGTTGAACAAGATTTTGGATTTTTCGACCTTCGACGCGATTGCCGCGGACCGCCCCTCCCGACCTTCGAAATCGAGGTCATACGACATGACCCTTTTCGTTTTGTTCGGCCATCCCAGAACAGACGGGTGTGAGCCGCAAAGAGATTAAGAGAGCGGAGTTGTTCGGTCGGTTGGTGGACCGGCACGCGGATGTCGTGGTCATCGGAGCGGGACCGGGCGGCTATCCGGCCGCGATCCGCGCGGCGCAGCTCGGGAAGCATGTCCTCCTCGTCGAGCGAGACCGGCTCGGCGGCGAATGCCTGAACTACGGATGCATCCCGAGCAAGGCGCTCATCCACACCGGGAACTTGGTCCGCGCGATCGAGCGGGCGGGCGAGCGCGGCATTGAAACGGGTCCCGTGAAAGTCGACCTGGCCCGGTTGCAACAGTGGAAGACGTCCGTCGTCCAGCGCCTCGTGAACGGGATCGGGCAACTGTGCAAAGGTAACGGCGTCGACGTCCTGGCGGGCCATGCCTCGTTCATGGGACCGAACGACCTCGAGATCCGAAAGGCCGAAGGATCCGATTGGGTGACCTTCACGGACGCGATCATCGCGACCGGGGGCCGGCCTTCGGACCTGCCGGCGTTTCGGTTCGACGGCAAGCGGGTCCTCAGTACGAAGGAGGCCCTCGAGCTCCCCCGCCTCCCGCAGAACTTCGCGATCATCGGAGGCGGGGTTTCCGGCCTCGAGCTCGGGATGTTCTACGCGAAGCTCGGCAGTCGCGTCGTCGTCACGGAGATCATGGAGCAGCTCCTCCCGGGGACCGACCCGGAGGCGGTCCGCGTCGTCGCGCGGAACCTGCAGAAGCTCGGCGTGGAAGTCCACGTGAAGTCCCAAGCCCGCGGCTGGCGCGAGGACAAAGGCCAAACCGTCGTGGACATCGTGACGCCAGAGGGATTGATCGCGCGACGGGCGGACGCAATCCTCGTCACCGTGGGCCGCCGACCGAACACGGACGATCTCCATGCGGAAGTCGCAGGCGTGGAGTTCGGTCCTCGCGGATACGTCAAAGTGGATCGCCAGCTCCGCACCTCGAACCCGCACGTCTTCGCGATCGGGGATGTGATCGGCCCGCCGTTCCTGGCGCACAAGGCCACCAAGGAAGGCGTCACCGCCGCCGAGGTGATCGCGGGTCATCCCGTCGAGCTCGACGTGCACGCGATGCCCGCCGCGATCTTCACGGACCCGGAGATCGCCACGGTCGGCTTGCAGGAACCGGAGGCGATCGCGCAGGGCCGGCGCACCCGGGTCGGGAAGGTCCCGTTCGCGGCGATCGGCCGGGCGCTGACGACGGGCGAGTCCGATGGCTTTGTGAAACTCATTGCCGACGCCGACTCGAAAGTCCTCCTGGGGGCGACGATCGTCGGCCCGGATGCAAGCGACCTGATCAGCGAGCTCACCCTGGCGATCGAGATGGGCGCGACCCTCGCCGACATCGCCCTCACCGTCCATCCCCACCCGACGTTGCCGGAGGCGGTCATGGAGAGCGCGGAGGCCGCCCTCGGCCAGGCGATCCACGTGCTGAACCGCTGATCCCATGCTCACGACGACGGAAGGAGAATCAACGCCGATCCTCATCGTCCGGGACGCGTGGCTCCTGGACCTCGGCCGCAAGCCGTACCGCGGGGTGTGGGAGCTCCAGAAGGCGCTCGTCGACCGTCGGGCGGAGGACAAGATCCCGGACGGCCTGATCCTCGTCGAGCACGATCCGGTCGCGACGCTCGGCCGACGCGGGACGCGCGAGGACGTCCTCGACCCCGGGCTCGAGATCTTCGAGGTCGAACGGGGCGGCGAGGCGACCTATCATGGACCCGGCCAGCTCGTCGGCTATCCGATCCTGAAGCTCCCAGACCGGCTCGAGGTGAAGCGGCTCGTGACGGACCTCGAGGAGGTCCTCCTCCGGACGTGCGCGGACTTCGGAATCGACGCGACGCGGGAGGGCCCCGAGCGCGGCGTCTGGGTCGGCGGCAAGAAGATCGCTTCGATCGGGCTCGCGGTCCATCGGAACGTGACATTCCACGGCTTCGCCCACAACGTGACGACGGACCTGCGGGAGTTCCTTAAGATCCGGCCGTGCGGCCACGACGGCGGGATCATGACCTCCATGGAGAAGGTCCTCGGGCACGCCATCGACCTCGAAGACGTGAAAGCGTCCGTGATCGCCCATTTCCAGGCGGTGTTCGGCGTGACGTTCCGTCGCGTGAACCTCAGTGAGCTGCTGCCGGAACCGCCGTCCGGGCACCGGACGCGCCGGCCTTGAGGACCTTCAACTGACCGATCATCTCGGGGACGACCTCGAACAGATCGCCGACGATCCCGTAATCCGCGATTTCGAACAGGGGCGCCTTCGGATCGATGTTGATGACGACGATCTTCTTGGATTCCTGCATCCCTGCAAGATGCTGCACCGCGCCGCTGATGCCGACGGCCAGATAGAGCTTCGGCCGGACGGTCATCCCGGTCTGGCCGACCTGCAGCATCTTCGGCACCCAGCCGCTGTCCACCGCCTTGCGGGAGGCCGCGATCGCACCGCCCAACAAGTCGGCGAGCTCCTGGAGCATCGCGAACGCCTTCGGGTCTCGGAGGCCGTAGCCGCCGCTGACGACCACGTCGGCCTCTTCCGGACGGAGGCCGCCCTCTCGGACGAATTCCTGGAAGTCCACGAGCGTCGCGTCGACGTCCGATGGCCCGAGTTCGACGGATTCGTGGACGACCTCGCCCGTCCGGCTCGGATCGTGCGGTGGGGCTATGAACACGTTGCGGCGCACCGAGGCCATCTGGGGCCGATGCTTCTTGCAGAGGATGTGGGCCAGGCTCTTCCCGCCGAAACTCGGCCGGATCATGTCGAGGTTCCCCTCCGCGTCGATGTCGAACTTCACGCAATCCGCCGCCAGGCCGGTCTCGAGGATCGCGTGGAGGCGGCCCCCCAGGTCCCGTCCGTTCTTCGAGGCACCGTAGAGGACGATCTCGGGCTTGTGCCGCCGGATCAGCTGCGCCATGACCTGCGCGTATGGTCGGGACCGGTAAATCTCGAGGAGCGGATCGTCGACGACGATCACGCGGTCCAATCCATAGCCGAGTGCATACGTTGCAAGAACGTCGACCCGATTCCCGAGGAGGACGCCGGTGAGCACCGTGTTCCGTAGGTCCGAGATGCGGCGCCCCTCGCCAATCAGCTGAACGCTGACGTCCCGAAGGCCCTGCCTCCGGTGTTCGAGGAACACCCACACCCCATGGAAATGGGACTTGTCTTCGAGGACATGGACGTCCGTCACGGCGAGATCACCCCGTCCGCAATCAGGGAGTCGAGGAGCTGACGCACGGTCTCCTTCGGTTCCCCGGAGAAGATTCGGCCGGCCCGCGTCGGGAGCCTCACGGTGTCGACCTTCGCGACGATTGTCGGTGAGTTAAACAGCCCGACCTTTTTCGGATCAATCCCGACGTCCGCGCAGGACCAGTGGGTGACCACGCCACCCCGCTCGACGCGGATCTTCCCCGTCAGGGTCGGCTCCCGGGGCCTGTTGCAGCCGAAATTGACCGTGCACAAACAGGGCAACGTCGTTTCCCACCACTCGGTGCCGTCCTCCGCCGTCCGTCGCGCGCGGACCCTGCCGTCCTCGATTCGAATCTCGGACGCATAGGTAATCTGCGGGAGGTCCAAGTGGCCCGCAATCCCGGGACCGACGTGGCCCGTGGATGCGTCGGTGGTCTCCTCGCCGCAGAGGAGGAGATCGTACCCGCCGATTTTCTGGATCGTCTCGCTCAGCGCGTACGCCGTCGGCACGGTGTCAGAGCCGCCGAGGATCCGGTCGGTCAGGAGCACGGACCGGTCCGCGCCCATCGCGACCGCGCGTTCCAGACTTTCGTCGAACGACGTCGGGCCCATCGAGAGGACGACGACCTCGGCCGCGTGCTGGTCCTTCAGGCGTAGCGCCATCTCGAGGGCGTTCGCATCCGGCGGGTTGATTTCGCTCGGTACGCCGACCCGTTTGAGTGTCTGCGTGACCGGGTCGACCTGGAGCTCCTGCGCCCGCGGGACCTGTTTGATGCACACGATGACGCGCATCGGACGCGCCGTCGGCCCGCGGTCCGTCACATCGATCCGGCTCCGTGAAGGAGATCGAGGAGCATCTTGAGCTTCGGCACCTTGGCGGCGGACGCCTCGTCGAGGACGACGTCGAACAGGCGCTCCTTGCCGCTGCCGTCCACGGTGTACATGCGCTCGGCGATCTCCATGAGCATCCGCGGATAGACGTCGAAGAGCCGTTCGTTCTTCATGTACAAGGGCGCTCGTCGGAACCGCTCGAGGTCCGTGAGCACGTTTCGAGCCCGCAAGAATTTCTCATACACCGCGAGATTCACCTTCGACATGCCGCCGGCCGACCGCGCGGCCTCGGCGGCTTCCCCCGCGGCGATGCCGGACGCGATCGCGAGGTCCACCCCGCGGAATGTGTAGCCGTTGTTGATGAGGAAGCCCGCGGCGTCCCCCACCACGAGCACGCCGTCGGTCGATAGCTGGGGCATCATCCCGGCCCCGAGTTCCGGGACGAGATGGGCACTGTACTCGACGACCTTCCCGCCGCGAAGGAGACGTTGGACCGCAGGATGCATTCGGAACTTCGTCTGGAGGTCCTGGACCTCGACCTTCTTCCGAGACAGGTCCTCCGATGAGACGACGAGTCCGATGGATACGGATGCCTTGTTCGTGTACAGGAATCCGCCTCCACGGAGGCCCATCGACGCATGACCCGCGTACACGTAGGCGGCCCCTTCTTTCTCGCCCAGACCGAATCGTTCTTGGATCGTCTCCGCTGGAAGTTCGACGGTCTCCTTGATCCCGACGGACACTTCTCGCGGCTCCAGGTCTGCCTTCAAGCCCGCCTCTCGGACCAACGTCGACGCCGCACCCTCCGCGATGACGACCAGATCGGATGCCACATGATCGTTCGGGGCGACGGAAACGCCTCGCACGCGACCGCCCTCCCGCCAGAGGTCGTCCACGCGGATCCCGGTGACGAGCATCGCGCCGGCGTCCTGGGCTTTTTTCGCCAGCCATGCGTCGAACTTCGCGCGGACCGCGGTGAAGCTCGTCCCGCGGCCCTGGGCGAGCTTCGGGGAATCAAACGAGACGGTGAGGGACGCGTCCTCGGTGAGGAAGGCGAGATTCTCGCGAATCACGAGCCGCTCGATCGGGCAGTCCTTCGCCCACTCCGGAACCAGATCGGCGAGAGGCCAGGCATAGATACGCCCGCCAAACATCCCCTTCACGCCAGGAGCCCGTCCCCGTTCCACCAGAAGGGTCGAGAAGCCCTTGCGGGCGAGCGTCAACGCCGCGGAGGAGCCCGCGGGCCCGGCCCCGACCACGATAGCATCGAAACGCTCCACGTTCTCCCGGGCCCCGCTGCGGAAAAGCGAGACGGGTAAAAGGCTTTCCGCCGACTCAGGCCATCGGCATCGGTTGCAGCTCGAACTCGCACCGATCGTGCCCTTGTGCCATGCACGAGATCTCCTCGCAGAGGAGCTCCTTGCCCACGAGCAGACGGCCGATCCCCGCCATCCATCCGGCGAGGAAGTGGCACACGGGTTTCTTGGAGGGCCCGTACGCCTGGGCGATCGGGCTGTTGTGTCTCGCGACCATGAAGCGACCTCGGTCCGGCTCGAAGTGGACGATTTCGGTCCGCCCCCAACCGGTGAGCGCGGACGCGTCGATGATCCGCTTCGCTCCCTCCAGCGTCAAGGGCAGTGAAATCCCATTCGTCAAGGCTCCGAGGAACTTCAGGCCGGCATCCGAACTCCGCTCCCCGGACAGATACAGGATTCCTTTCGCGGACCCGCCCACCGTCTGTTCTAGCTGTTTTTGGATGCTGACGATGACCTCGGCTCGAAGAATGAGGCATGGCTGATCCGAGAGTCGGAGGATCCCGGATTGCGGATCCGGCGTCAGGGCGGCGGCGAGGAGCTCGCGCGCCTCGTCCGAGTTCATTCCCGCGAGGTCCATCTGAGGGCTGATCGTGGAGGCTTTTCGATCGCGGGCGGGCATCGAAGCTATCCCTGCGTCCTCCGGCCCAAGGCCAGCGGACGGCCACCGATGCGGAAGAATTCCTATAGAACGTTTCCACCTGAGTGCCTCTCCTGATAACGTGGCATGGTCACCGACGGTTTATTATCCGTCCCCGGTTCTCGATGCCGAGCGATGCCCGAACCGCCGAAGCCCGACGCGTCGAAACCCCTCAGCGTGGACGAGCGGGTCGGCCTGGACAAGTTCGAGTTCGACGAGGAACCGTTCATCACGGTCGACACAGACGTGTGCCGAACGTGCGATACGAAACCCTGCCTCTACGTTTGCCCGTCTAAGGTCTACCGCCTCGAGAAAAGCGAGTTGGTCTACAACACGGAAGGATGCATCGAACTCGGGGCGTGTGCCATCGTGTGCAAGCACCTCGGGAAAGACGCGATCCGTTGGAGTTACCCTCGAGGGTCCTACGGAGTCGAGTTCCGTTTTGGATGATCGCGCCCGCGCACTCCGACGTGGGTTAGGCTCTTAAACGAGGTCGACCTTAGCAATCGTACAATGCTCGCGGAGCGCAAGCCGGAGTGGCTCCGGGTCCGCCCGCCGTCCGGCGAGAACTACGCCCACCTGAAGACCTTGTTCCGGTCGCTGGACCTTCACACCGTGTGCGAGGAGGCCCATTGCCCGAACGTCTGGGAGTGCTGGGGCGGCGGCACCGCGACGATCATGCTGATGGGCGACACGTGTACGCGAGGCTGCCGTTTCTGCGCCGTGACGTCCGGCAACCCCCACGGCGTGCTCGACCTCGATGAACCGAAGAAGGTCGCCATGGCCCTGGCCGAGATGGACCTCACCTACGTGGTCCTGACCTCCGTGGACCGCGACGATCTCGCGGACGGCGGCGCGGGACACTTCGCAAAGACGGTCCGCGAGATCAAGGCCCGACGTCCGGACATGCTCGTCGAGGCCCTTATCCCCGACTTTCAGGGCGACCTCGACGCGGTCCGAATGGTCGTCGATTCTGGCGTCGATGTCCTCGATCACAACATCGAGACGGTCGAGCGGTTGCAAGGCACGGTCCGGGACCGACGCGCCGGTTACGCGCAGAGCCTGAAGGTGCTGCGCGGCGCCAAGGAGACGCGACCCGATCTGTTCACGAAGTCCTCGATCATGCTCGGCCTCGGCGAAACGCGAGGTGAAGTGATTGCGGCAATGCAAGACCTCCGCACGAACGGGGTGGACATCGTGACCGTGGGCCAGTACCTTCGCCCGAGCAACTGGCACCTCGCCGTCCAGGAATACGTGCCCCCGGAGGTGTTCGAGGAGCTCCGCCTGGCCGGCGAATCGATGGGCTTCGCCTACGTCGCCGCGGGACCGCTCGTGCGGTCGTCGTATCGCGCCGGTGAATTCTTCTTGGAGAAGGTCCTTCGGGAGCCCAAGCGGGTTCCGGCGGGGTGATGGCACGGCGGAAGAGGGACTTCTCCGGATCATCGACGCCGATGGCACGTACGATTCAAAGCTCGAGCCGCGGGTCGCCCCGGACCTCCTGAAGCGCGCATACCGACACCTCGTCCTCGTCCGCACGCTGGACAACCGGATGCTCTCCCTCCAGCGCCAAGGGCGGATCGGATTCTACGTTCCAAGCACCGGGGAGGAGGCGGCCCAGGTGGGCAGCGCGATGGCCCTCGAGAAGCGGGACTGGGTGTTCCCGGCGTATCGAGAGCCGGGGGCCGCTCTGTGGCGCGGCTTCTCCGTGGCGACGCTGATCGCCCAGGCGTACGGCAACGCGAAGGATCCGCAGCAAGGCCGGCAGATGCCGAACCACTACGGGGCCCGCGATATCAATTATGTGCCGGTCTCCAGCCCGGTGGGGACGCAGATTCCGCAGGCGGTCGGCGTGGCGTGGGCCGCGAAGATCCGCAAGGAGGACATCGTCACGCTCACGTACTTCGGCGACGGCGCTACGAGCGAGGGCGACTTCCACGCCGGGATGAACTTCGCGGGGGTCTTCAAGACCCCGACGATCTTCTTCTGCAAGAACAACCAGTGGGCGATCTCCGTCCCAGTCTCCAAGCAAACGGCCTCGAAGACCCTTGCACAGAAGGCCTTTGCGTACGGCTTCGACGGCGTCCGCGTCGACGGCAACGATCTCCTCGCGGTGTACGCGGTCACGAAGGCAGCCGCGGACAAAGCCCGGAGCGGGGGCGGCCCGACGATGATCGAGGCGGTCACATACCGCATGGGGCCGCACTCATCGAGCGATGATCCGACGCGCTATCGCTCGAAGGACGAAGTCGACACCTGGGCGAAGCGCGATCCGATCGAACGGGTGCGGAAGTACCTCGAGCTCAAGGGACTGTGGTCGAAGGACTCCGAAGACAAACTCCGGGTCGAGCTCGAAGAACTCCTGCAGGCGACGATCAAGGAGGTCGAGCGAAGCCCGCCGCCTCCGATCGAGACCCTCTTCACCGACGTCTACGCGGAGCTGACGCCCCAGCTAAAGGAGCAGATGGATGCCTTCCTCGCGAGCGGCGAGCGCCGCCGACCGGAGACGCTCGACAAGTTCCCGCTGTGACGCCATGGCCGACCCGATGCGGGCCGAAAAGGTCACCCTCAAGGACGGTCGGAAGGTCGTCGTGCGGCCGGCCCGTCTCCGCGACGCGGAGTCGCTCCTGCGGAACGTGAATCTCATCGGACGCGAGGAGGTCTACATCCTCATCGACGAGGTCGGCCCGAACCTCGACGAGGAGCGACAGTGGCTCGGGACGTTCGACGGCGTGCGGACGGTCCTCTTCGTCGCCGACGCGGACGGAGAGTCGATCGGCTCGGCGGACTGCCACGGCGGGCGGTACGCGAAGACCCGTCACGTCGGAGGGATCGGAATCGCGATCCGCGACGGGTGGCGGGAGGTCGGCCTCGGGCGCATCCTAATGGAGCGGATCCTCGAGTGGATGCGGGCTCGCGGTTTTAAGAAGGCCGAACTCTCGGTCTTCGGCTCGAACGGGAGGGCGCGTCGCTTGTACGAATCCCTCGGCTTCGAGAGCGAGGGCATCAGTCGCCGCCACCTCCTTATTCGCGGCGGCTACGAGGACGAGGTTCTCATGGGTCTCTGGCTGCAGGGCTAGGAGTCCATCGAAATTCAGACAGCAGCCTTATCCGGCCGCGGGCGATAGCGCGGCGGGGGAATCCCCATGGCCCGCAAAGCAACGAAAGCAAGGAAGAACAAGAAGGCATCCGCGAGAACTCGAACGACCACGGCACGGGTCGCCCCGATCCCACCGGGGATGCGAACCGTCACGCCGTACCTCGTGATCAAAGGGGCCGCGAAGGCGATCGAGTTCTACAAGAAAGCGTTCGGCGCGAAGGAGATCACCCGTCAAGGGATGCCGGACGGCACGCTGATGCACGCGATGATCAAGATCGGCGACTCGCTCGTGATGATGTCGGACGAGTTCCCGGGTAGCGACACGAAGTCGCCCAACTCGGCCGGGGGGACGACCTTCAATCTGCACGTGTACACGAAAGACGTCGACACGCTCTGGAACCGGGCCATCGCCGCGGGCGCAACCGCCTCGATGCCGCTCGAGAACCAGTTCTGGGGGGAGCGCTACGGGAAGCTCCAGGATCCGTTCGGTCATATCTGGTCGGTTGCGACGGTCGTCAAGATGAGCGAGGCCGAGAAAGAGGCCAAGCGCCAGGCCGCGTTTGCGATGTTCGAGAAGGGCGAGCATCCCGGCTTCGAGGAATCGAACTGAGCGGAATCTAGTTTTATACGCACCGTCCGCTTGCTCCGGCTCGTGTCCCCGGAGGCGCTCCGCGCCCTCGATGTGCGCAAGGTGTACCGCGGTCGGGGCTCGCCCGACGTGGAGGCTTTGCGAGGCGTCTCCCTCGCCCTTCGCCGGGGCGAACGAGTCGCACTGCTCGGTCGCAACGGTGCCGGCAAGACGACGTTCCTTCGGATTGCTTCGACCCTCCTCATTCCGACGTCCGGACAGATCGAGGTGTTCGGCCACGATGTCGTGAGCACGCCGGAAGCGGTCAGGCCCCTCATCGCCGTCGTGCCCCAAGAGGGGAAGCCGTTCTTCCACCTCACGCCGCGGGAGCAGGTGTACTGCTATCTTCGCGCACGCGGGCTGCCGCGCGAAGAGGCGAAGGCGCGGACCGAGGCCTCACTGGAGAAAATGGGCCTTGACGAGGTGGCGGATCGGCTTTCGGTGACGTTGTCAGGCGGGCAGAAGCAGCGAGCGATGGTCGCCACGGTCATGGCGACGGAGGCTCCCCTCCTGTTCCTGGACGAGCCGACGATCGGACTCGACCCGTTCGCCCGGCGCGCCGTATGGGACGTCCTGCGGGACCTCACGCGAAAGGGGTGCACGGTCCTCCTGACGACGCATTACCTCGACGAAGCCGAGGCGCTCTCTGAACGGCTGTACATCGTCGAGGAGGGCGCGATCCTTTTCGAAGGCACCGCGGAAGGGGCGAAGCGGCAGATCGGCGGGACGTTGCGCGTCTCGATCGAGAACGGCGGAAACCATCGGGAGCAATTCGCCTCGTTCGGCCAGAGCGTCGAAGAGGGGAACGCACTTCACGTGATCACGGAACCGGGGCGAATCCACGAGATCATGGACGTCGCGCTGCGCGAACACCTGTCCGCCACGGTCGGGCCCGTGACGCTGGAGGAAGCGTTCCTCACGATCGTCGGTCGCTCGATCGACGCGGAGTGATCGAATGGCCTTCGGACTCCGATGGGGCGGCACCGGCGTCTTCCTCGCGACGGAGATCCGGGTCCAGTTCCATGAGTGGCTCGCGATCGTCACAGGGACGCTGACGCCGGGCGCCTTGTTGATCTTCGTGGCGATCCTCGCGCCCGAACTGATCGCGGTGACGCTCATCGGCTCGCTCGTTTACTCGATGTTTCTCATCGGACAACGAGTCCTGAATGAGGCCGCGTACATCCGGATCGACCACAAGTTGAACGAGCTCTACCATGCGAGCCCGCTCTCGCCCGAGGCGTATTTCGTCGGCATCGCAGGAGGGATGCTCGTCGCGTACCTGCCTCCGAGCCTGTTCGTCCTGGCGATCCTGGAGATCCTTCATCCGCTGTCCTTCGTCGCGTGGCTGGTCCTCGCAGCCTGCCTCCTGGCGGTGTGGGCCGTGTCGTCGACGATTGGCTACGTCGTATCGACGCTCTTCAAAGACATGAAGACGATCTGGCCGTACTCGGCCCTGCTGACGAATCTCTTCGGCATCGTGCCACCCGTGTTCTATCCAATCCGGTTCGTCCCGACCGAGTGGCGGTCACTCGTCCTGCTCCTCCCGACGAGCGGGGCCGCGGTGCTCGTCAACAGTGTGGCCGGTCTCGAGACGATCAGCGGCAACGAGGCAATCCTCGCGGCGGCCGCTTTGGCGGTGGAATCCGTCGCGATGTTCGTCTTCGGAATCTACTGGGCCCGGAGGATGGCCCGGGAGCGCTGACCATGGCCGTCGAAGTCAACTTGGCTGCGCAACCGCAGAAAGGCCACGTGCTCGCGGCGTGGGGCCTCATCGGCTGGCGGTGGATCTGGCGGAGCCCGGCCGCCGCGATCGTCCCGCTCCTACAGCCGTTCTTCTTCCTCTACTTCCTGCACCTGATCTCGGACCCCTCGTACTTCCCTCTCCAGGTGGCCGGTGCGATGATCTTCTCGACCCAGAACATCGGAAGCTGGTGCCTCTCCGACTCCGCGGTCTTCCGGATCGAACTGCGTCTTCAGGACATTTTCGTGGCGTCTCCTCACGACAAGGTCCGGTACTTGTTCGGCGTCGCATTCTCGAACATCATCCCCGCCCTCCCCGCGCTCGTGGCGCTCGGGATCATCCTCGCGATGGTCACGTCGGTTTCCTTGACGGCGTGGCTGGTGATCGTCGCATGCATCCTGATCATCTGGGTCCTCTACTCGGCAATTGGGATTGCGGTGTCCAGCCGGCTGCGCAGCCAGCGAGAGGTTTGGCCGGTCGGGAACCTGATCTTCACACTCCTCGGGATTCTGTCGCCCCTGTACTACCCGCTATCTCGACTCCCGCCCGTGTGGCGGGAACTGGCTCAGCTCCTTCCGGCGACCTACGCGGCGCTGCTCGTCCAAGGGAGCCTGGGACTCGAACCGGCCACCGCGACGAGTCTCGCGATCGATGCGGGTCTGCTCATCCTCTCAACGGCCATCGGGCTGGCCCTGGCGTGGTGGCTGTACCAGTGGCGCGAGCGTTGACGAACCCGTCGCTCACGTCATGACTTCTTTCGCGGTCTGGCGACCGCGGAGGCGATGACCGTTCCCGCCTCGCTGCACTTCGCGGTACCGCCGAGATCGTACGTGAGAATCGTGCCCTTTTTCAGCGTGGACTCAACGGCTTGTTCGACCGCGGTCGCTGCCTCCCGCAATGCCTTCTCTCCCTTCCGTCGGCCGAGCCAGTCGAGCATCATCTGGACCGCCAGGATCATCGCGGTCGGGTTGACTTCGTCCTTGCCTGCGTGCTTCGGCGCACTCCCGTGGATCGGCTCGAACATCGCATGCTCGTCTCCGATGTTCCCGCCGGCGGCCATGCCCATGCCCCCTTGCAGGACCGCCGCTAAGTCCGTCGCGATGTCGCCGAACACGTTCGACGTGACTGCAACGTCGTAGACCTCCGGGGAGCGAATGAGCCACTGCTGGAACGCGTCGATGTAGGCATAGTCCTTGAGGACCGTCGGGTACCGGGTGGCGACCTCGTCGTACACCTGGCGGAAGAGCTTGCATCCCGCGGTAACATTCGACTTGTCGACGCACGTCACGCGATGCTTCCCGTCGGACGGCGCGCCACGGCGCAGCTTCGACAGCTCGAACGCGAATCGAATCACCCGCTCGGCGCCCTTCCGCGTGATGACGCGGCTGTCCACCGCGAGTTCCTTCACCCCGCCCCGATCGAGGAAGCCGCGGGTCGGGGTGTACAGCCCCTCCGTGTTCTCCCGGACAATCACGAAGTCTACTTTCCCCGGTTCCCACACGAGCTTGAACCCATCGTGGATCTTGTGCCGGACGTTGGGGTAGAGTTTCGTCGGTCGCACGTTCGCGTACAGGTCCAGGCCGAACCGTAATCCGAACACGACGCCGACGCCCGCAATGTCTCCGTTCGGCAGGACCGCCTGGGGGAGCCCGACCGCCCCGAGGAGAATCGCATCCGCGGCCTTGCAGGATTCGAATGCGCCGTCGGGCCATTCCTCTCCGGTGTCGAGGTAATGCTGACCACCGCACGGAAACGGAACGAGTTCGAACGAGACGCCGTATGCCGACTCGACGGCCTTGAGGACCTTGACGCCTTCCCGCATCACCTCCGGTCCGACGCCGTCCCCTGCGAGGAGGACGATCTTGAACGCCATCCGGGGCAGCGATGCGGAGCGCGCGGCTTAAGGTTTCTCCGGCGACGAGTCAGCCGGGATCCTTGGTGGACCGACTTCGACGACGAACTCTAAGACATCGATTTGGTCCCGAGTTCCTTCCGTAACTTCGGGACGAGCCCGCCGGCCTCAAGGATCTCGAGCACGTTTGGTGGGAGCGGCGTGAACTTGAACGTCTCACCGGATGGAATCCGCACCTCGCCGCCCGCGAGGTCCAGCGCGACGACGTCGCCGGACTTCACGCGGTCGCGGAGGCCCGCGCACTCGACGACCGGGAAGCCGAGGTTAATCGCGTTGCGGAAGAAGATGCGCGCGAACGAGTTCGCCAGGATCGCGGAGATGCCGAGGGTCTTCAAGGCGACCGGTGCCTGCTCCCGGCTCGAACCGCAGCCGAAGTTCGCTCCCGCGACGATCAGGTCTCCGGGCCGGACGTTCTTCGCCCATGTCGGATCGACGGCCTCGAACGCGTGTTCCGCGAACACCCTCGAATCAGTCGTCCCAAGATACTTGCCCGCGATGATGTGATCCGTCGAGATGTCGTCTCCGAATATCCACGCGCGCCCCTGATATCGCGTTTGCATGACGGCTAGACCTTCCGCGGGTCCGTGATTTCCCCGTGGATGGCCGACGCGGTCACGGTCCACGGGCTCGCGAGATACACCTGCGCGGTCGGCGAACCCATTCGGCCGGGGTAATTCCGATTCGTCGAGGAGATGCAGACCTCATCGCCCGCGAGGGTGCCGAGGTGGCCTCCAAAGCATGGGCCACACGTGGACGAGGTGAACGTCGCCCCCGCGTCCATGAAGACTTCCACGAGGCCCTCCTTGAGCGCCTGGCGGTAGATGATCTGCGATGCGGGCGTAATCTGGAAGCGCACGCCGGGGGCGACCCTCTCGCCCCTCAGCAGCTCCGCGGCGATTCGAAGATCCTCGATCCGGGCGTTCGTACAGGAGCCGAGGAACGCGACGTCGATCTTCGTCCCCGCGACGTCCTCGACGGGCTTGAGATTCGCGGGATTCGACGGACATGCGACCTGCGGGCCCATCCCATCGACATCGAAGGCGAACGTCCTCAGGAACGTCGCATCGTCGTCGGACCGGATCGGCTCGAATTCGTGACCTGAGTGGGCGAGGTACTCCTTCGTCACGTCGTCCGCCGCGATCATCCCGACCTTCGCCCCCATCTCGGTCGTCATGTTGCACAGCACGAACCGCTCGTTCATCGGGAACGCATCGACGGTCGGACCGGTGAACTCGACGGCCGCGTACCGGGCCGCGTCGTCTCCCGTCGTGCCGATCACCTTCAGGATGACATCCTTCGCGCCCGTGCGTTCGCCGAGCGTACCGTGGATGTCGACGCGCATCGTCTCGGGTACGCGGAGCCAGAGCTGGCCTTTCGCCATCACGGCCGCCGTGTCCGTCGCGCCGATCCCTGCCGCGAACGCCCCGACCGCCCCGACCATGTTCGTGTGACTGTCGCTCCCGATGACGAGGTCCCAGGGATGCGCATAGCCGCGTTCCGCGATCAGCTGGTGAACGATGCCGTGGTCGCCTACGTCGTGGAACCGCCGGATGCCTTGCTTCCGGCAGAAGTCCCGGATCGTCTGGTGCATCTTCGCGATCTCCGGCGTCGGCGGAGGGACCCAGTGGTCCAGCGTGACGACGATCTTCTCGGGATCCCAGACCTTCATCGTGCCGATCTCGTTGAAGGGCAGCAGGGCCAGGGCCAGCATCTCGTGCATGTACAGCAGGTCGACGTCCCCGTCGATGATCTGGCCAGGGCGCACGGACTCGGCGTGGCTGGCGCGCGCGAGGACCTTCTCCGACATCGTCTGGCCCGTCATCGGAACCGGCGGATGCACAGGTGCGGCGCCACCTATAAACATGGCCATGGACGGCCCCAACGCTTTACCAGACCGCCGCAATCCTCGGGCCGATGGCTACGAGTTCCACGCGCAGCGCGGCATTCGCCATGCTGTGTCTCATCTGGGGCTCGACCTGGCTCGCGATCCGAATCGGCCTCGAGGGCGCGCCGCCGTTCTTGTCCGCGTCCCTGCGGTTCGCGGTCGCATCGATCGTCCTCGTGCTTCTCGCGGTCGTCTTCCGATCGAAGTGGCCGCAGAACCGGACCGAATGGGCGCTCGTCGGATTCGTTGGGATCGTCCTCTTCACCGCCGACTACGGGCTCATCTACTGGGGCGAGAACAATGGGGTGCCGAGCGGCCTCTCCGCAATCCTCTTCGCGACCTTTCCGCTCCAGACGGCCCTCGTGGCCAACGCATTCCTGAAGGCGGAACGCTTCACGGTCCAGAGACTGCTCGGCATCGGCGTGGGATTCGGCGGGGTCGTCCTCATCTTTCGCAGCCAGCTCGGGAGCGCGGGACCCGGGCAGGTGTTCCCCATGCTCTCGATCGTCCTCGCCGCGACGTGCGCGGCGTTTGCGACGGTGGCCGTGAAACGGTGGGGCCACGACACGGAACCAATAAGCTTCAATGCCGCGTCCATGGCGGTTGGCGCAGGGGCCTTGGCTGGCGTCTCCCTCATCGCCCGCGAGCCCTGGGCCGTGCCGACGTGGCCCCAGGGCCTCGGAGCGATTCTCTACCTCGCGATCGCGGGCTCCGTCGTCACGTTCGTCGCGTGGCAGTGGCTCCTGAAGGAGATGCAAGCCACGTTCCTCTCGTACATCGCATTGGTCATCCCGATCGTGGCCGTCCTGCTTGGGGCGAGCCTCGGCAACGAGACGCTCGACGTGATCGACCTCGCCGGCGCGGGGATCGTCCTCCTAGGAATCTACGTATCGACCTCCCGGCGGGCGGCGGCCTTCGCCCGAGCAGCCATGGGGCAAGGGATCGCCGAGCCAGACCCCGTCGACCCTCCGCCCCGGAAGACCTGAGCCGCTTCACTTCGCCGCGGTCCTTGGCCGGCCGAGGCCGGCCTTCTGGGCGAGCGTCCAGAACTCATCGTCCGTAACGCCGCGCCTCCGCTCGGCTCGGTCGCGGAACGAAATGACGAACGCCTGCTGGTCTCCCTTCGATCGCGCCTCGGCGAAGTCCTTGATCAGCTTCACGAGGGCCGCGACCTGTTCCGGCGCCGCCTCGACCCCGCGGCCGCGGAGCTTCTCGGAGACCGCAAGAGACCCGGTGTGTTTTCCGAAGACGAAAGTGCGTTCCCTCCCTAATTTCTCCGGCTGCATCGGCTCGTACGTCGCGGTGTGCTTGATCACGCCGTGCGCATGGATGCCGGATTCGTGGGCGAACGCGTTGTGGCCGACGAGCGGCTGGTGCATCCCGACCGGGATGCCGCTCAGCGTCTCCACGAGTTGGGACAGCTCGTAGATCCTGGAGATGTCGATCCCCGTGTCGTAGCCGTACAACGCCTCGAGCGAGAGGACGAGTTCCTCGAAGCTCGCGTTCCCGGACCGTTCCCCGAGGCCATTCACGCACGTGTGGGGCACGGCGACGCCCGCCTCCACCGCCGCGAGGCTGTTCGCGACCGCGAGTCCGAAGTCGTTGTGTCCGTGGAACGACAACTCGGTCGGCTTCAGTCGACGCTTGAGTTGCTCGAAGAACCACGTGATGCCGGGCGGCGTCATCACGCCGACCGTATCGCACACGACGGCGCGGTGGGCTCCCGCCGCGGTGCATGCGTCGTACAGGTCCACGACGAAGTCAAGGTCCGCGCGGAACGTGTCCTCGGTCACGAACGAGACGTCGACGCCGTGGGCGACCGCATATTCCGTCTCCCGGACGGCGGCTTCCTTCACCTGCTCGCGCGTCATCGCGAGCTTGTGCTTGATGTGGAGGTCGGATCCGGCGGTGAACAGCGCAATCTCATCGACGTCGCAGGCGATGCACGCTTCCACGTCCTTCCGGACGGTCCGGGCCGCGGCCATGATCGTCGCGTCGAGGCCGGCGTTCGCGATCATTCGCACGCCTCGCGCCTCCTCGCTCGAGACGACCGGGATCCCGACGTCCATCATCGGGACGTGGACCTCGTCCAGGACGCGGGCGATCCGGACCTTCTCCTCCGGCGTGTACGCGACCCCGGGCGTCTGCTCGCCGTCCCGCAAAGTCTCCTCCCAGATCCGGATGCCCTTCGGGATCCGCGCGGCCAGGCCCGCCTCGACGAGATAGTTGTGGACCAGGTGTTCCTCCGGGATGGTGCTCCCCCGCTGTTCGCTCGTGTAAGGCCCGGCCACGACTTGAAGCTCTCGCGTGGTGGGGTTTATCGGCGCGGCGGCCGTTCTCCCGGCAGTGCCCCGACCGATCAAGTCCGGCCTCGAGTTCGAAGCCTCATTTCCGGTGAAAGGCCGAGTCCTGGAGACTGTCCTCTGCTCGGACTGCGAGGCGGAAGGCTACATCCGCATGCGGGTGGCGCGAGACCCTCAGAAAGGATGGGGGTATGATCCGAAACTCGCCGCGACGTTCGTGGACATCTACGGACTCGATCCACGGGATTCGTACGCGAAGGTCCGAGCCGGTGAATGGGCCGAAGGTCGCGTCGTCTGCTTCGGCTTCCTGAAACGAGTCCGAGGCCGACGCACGTCGATGGTCGGACCGGTCCTCGAGAGCGGCTCCCGACTGGTCGGCGCCGTTCGCGTGAACGCGCGCGTCGAAATCGACTTCGGGTTCTTCCGGTCCGAACTCGCTTTTGCGAGCGAGGAGGAACGCCATAAGATTTTGAAAGCGGCTCGCCTGAGAAACGGATCGTTTGTCGCCACCGATGTGGGCGTCGACATCGAGCTGAAGCGCTGGGGGCTGAAAGAGACGATCCTGCGGCACGGCTGAGCCGCGGACGCCTTTGCCAACTCACGCGCGTTTCTCGCGGAGCCGTTCCATCGCGGCTCTGTGCTCGTCCGTCCAGAGGAGCTGGATCGCGTGTTGCGACTCCAGGAGGAAGCGGTTGCGGTAGGGCTTCTCGTCGCCCTCCGTGAGCGCGCGCTTGATCGCCTTCACCGCAGACCGCGGCTTCGAGGCGAATGCGGTCGCGAGGGCCTTCGCCTGGTCGAACGCGCCGCCCGGAGAGGCGAGGTGGTTGACAATTCCGAGTCGAAGCGCATCGAGCGCCTTCACCTCTTTTCCGCCCACGAGGATCTCGAGCGCCCTCGAGCGGCCGACGATCTTCGAGAGCCTCGCGGTCGCGCCGTGACTCGGCATCCATCCGAGGTCCACTTCCGGGTGCGAGAAGATCGCACTCTCGTCGGCGATGCGCAAGTCGCACGCGAGGGCCAGTTCCGCGCCCGCACCGCGGGCCGCCCCGGCGATGGCGGCGATCGTCGGCTTCGTGAGGTGCTCGAGCGCCCAGAACGCGTCCTGGCCTCGACTCATCTCGTCCTGCGCGGCCTTCTGCGAGAGGGGCGACCATTCGGCCATGTCCAGGCCTGCGCAGAAGTTTGCGTGCCCCGCTCCCGCAAGGACCGCCGCGCGAACGGAGTCATCCTTCTCCAGGTCCACGACCCGGGCGGCGAGGTCGGCGACCATCGTGAGGCTCAGCAGGTTGCGCGGGGGGTTCTCGATCCACAGCACCGCGACAGCCCCTTCGCGGGCGATCCGCAAGCGGGCCGGATTGGGCATCGGGGCCCGCCATGGGCTCCTGCGGCGGATAATCATTTCGCGGCCGTGCCGCAGGTCCATCAGGTTTTAGCCCTTGGCCCTGTTATCTTCCACTCATGAAGGGGGAGGCGACGCTCGAGCGGCCTTGGCTGGGCAGTTGGCCACAAGGCGTTCCGAAGTCGATCGACTATCCGGAGATTTCGGTCCATGAGTTGCTCCGACGGGCCGCGAAAGAATTCGGGGACCGTCCCGCGATCACGTTCTACGGCAAGTCCACGTCCTTCCGCGACCTCGACGCGGCGGTCGATCGGTTCGCGGCAGGGCTGCGTGCGATCGGGGTCCGACCGGGGGATCGCGTGTCCCTCGTCCTGCCGAACACGCCCCATTTCGTCGTTGCGTTCTTTGCTGTGCTCCGGGCAGGGGCTATCGTCGTACAGACGAATCCGCTGTATACGCCGCGGGAGCTAGAGAGCTTGTGGACCGACGCGGGTGTGGAGACGGTCATCGCGTTGGACCTGTTCTGGCACAACGTATCGAAGGCCCGGATGAACGCGTCGGTGAAGCACATCGTGGTGTGCGACGTCGGCGAGTTCCTAAAGGTCCCCTTGCAGCAGCTCTATCCCATCAAGAAACGGCGGGACCTGAAGAAGCAGGGCCACTGGCCGCTCGCCATCCCCCGGGAAGGTGGAATCCACCGATTCGCAGATGTCGCTCGGACGCCGGCGAGTCGGGATCCGGAGACTCGCGCAAACCCCGACGACGTCGCGGTTCTGCAGTACACCGGCGGCACGACCGGCACGTCGAAGGGGGCGATGCTGACGAACCGCAATCTCATCGCCAACGCGATGCAGGTCGCGGCGTGGTTTTCCGCGGGTTCCGGCAGGCCCGAGAAGCTGCTGGGGGCCATTCCGATGTTCCACGTCTACGGCTTGACCGCCGTGATGCTCTTCTCCGTCGTCGCGGGGATCGAGGTCGTCCTGCATCCGAACCCGCGGGAGATCGGCGCGATCCTGAAGTTGATCAACAAGACGAAGCCGAGCCTCTTCCCGGGCGTTCCGACGATGTACATCGCGATCCTGCGGCACCCGAAGCTCGCGAAGTACGACCTCCGTTCGATCCGCGGTTGTATCTCCGGGGCCGCCCCCCTTCCGAACGAGGTGCGCAAGCAGTTCGAAGCGGCGACAGGAGGGCGACTCGTCGAGGGATACGGCCTGACGGAGGCATCGCCCGTCACCCATTGCAATCCGATGAACGGCGTGGTGAAGGAGTGCATCGGAATCCCGTTCCCCGACACGGACGCGAAAATCGTCGATCCGGACGAGCCGTCGCGGGAACTCCCGCAAGGCGACGTCGGCGAACTTGCGGTGCATGGTCCTCAGGTAATGAAAGGGTACTGGCGCAAGCCGGAGGAGACGGCGATGGTGCTCCGCGACGGGTGGTTGCTCACGGGCGACCTCGCGCGGATGGATGAGGACGGCTACTTCTACATCGTCGACCGCAAGAAGGACATGATCCTCTGCTCCGGGTACAACGTGTATCCTCGGGAGGTCGAAGAGGTCCTCTTCATGCATCCGTCCGTCGGAGAAGCCGCGGCCATCGGCGTCCCGGACACGTACCGCGGCGAGTCAGTCAAAGCATTCGTCGTCCTGAAGAGCGGGAAGACCGCGACGCAGGAGGAGGTCATCGCGTTCTGCAAGGAGCGCCTGGCGGCGTTCAAAGTGCCGAAATCCGTCGAGTTCGCGACCGCCCTTCCGATGTCCCTCGTCGGCAAGGTCTTGCGACGGCAGCTGCGAGAGCAAGAGCTCGCGAAGGCCAAGGGCGCAGCGGACTGAAGACCAATGTCGCGGCCCTTGCTCAGGACCGCAGTCGTTGCCGCGGCGCTCGCCATCATCAGTGGCGGCTACCTGGTGATCGATGCAATCCACCAATTCGTCGTGGGAGACTTCCTCCGAATCGGCGGGCAGCTGGGACCATGGGCGGTGTTGGTCGGCGCCGTGGGGATCGATCCGCTCTCCATGGGCCCGGTCTTCCTCGTCATCGGGGTCGCGCAGGTCGCGGCGGCCACGATGTTGCTCCTCCGCCGCCCGTGGGGGGACAGCCTCGTGCTTGCGTTCGCCGTCGGGACTCTGTGGTACCTCATCTTCGGCACGATTTCGTCCGTGATTCAGATCACATTGATCGTGGCCTCGAAAGGAGGACGCACCATCAACGCCCCACCATAGCGGGCATCGCTCAGCTGAAACGGATTCCGATTTCCGGAGAACCGAGGAATCGTCGCAGGTCCTCCGCCTCGTCGCGCACCGCGGTCCGGACGGCCGCGGGGAGCGTACCGAATGGTTTGACTCGAACCTGAAGTCGGCGGCTCGTGCGCTCGTAGGACCAGACGGCGGCCACCCGGCCGTCCACGAGCACAACCGGGGAGAGCCATCCCTGCGGCCGATACACGCGCGCGTGGTGGGCACGTTCGACGAGGTGGCGGTGGTCCTTCTGGCCCAGGAGGAAGGAGTCGAAGGACGGCAGGAGTCGGACGACCGAGGCGTCGAGCTTCGCCTCCGTCAACGCCGAAAGGTCTTTGCGAAGCACCCAGCCGGTTTGTCCGTCGACATCGACCTCCGCCAGCTCCGGCTCCAGGCGCGTCCAGACGTCGCGGGCATCCGCGGCCCTCAGTCCAATCCAGATGTTGAAGTCCGCTAACGTTGCGGGGCCGTGCGCCCTCAGGTACCGCCGGAGAAGTTCGAGCTCCGCTTTCTCCGGAGGCAAATCGTGCCAGTCGGGAAGCCATTTCTCTGGGCGGACGAATGTCGCCTCGCCCTCGCGGACGGGACCGAAACAGGCCTGGCCCCGGATGCACGCTAGGAAGATGACCCCGTCGAGTGAAAAGACCGTGCGGCCGATCCGGAATCCGGTCGCGTTCGCCGGGTTACCCCATCCCCGGCCCGACTTCTGGGCGATCTTGACTCCGAGCGATGTGCTAATCCGCTCGGCAATTTCGGGGCGCGTGCGGGGTCGATCCAGAGCCTTCCGCATCGCGCCGACGAGTCGGTCGACCGATTCGGTTGGGATCTTCGCGCGGGTCATCCAGGCGATCCACCGCGCGTCCCGCCGGGCGCTGCCCCGCAGGAACACTGCGAAATCCCGGGAGGGGATGAGGTGGAGCGTGCCTCGAATGCACCAAGACTTCACGAGCGTCCGGTCTCGCCACAACGCCTCCTCGACGTCGGGCATGCGAAGGCCGCGGGTGCGTGCCCACAATGCGATCTGCGCGGCGGACAGCAATTGAGCCTGGGTGCCACCCATGTCGCCCGCGACTTGGACGAGTCCCGAGGCCGGTGCCCGGTCGCTCAGATGATGACGCGAGAGCCGAAAGGCCGAGACCTGTTTCGGAGATGCGGAGGGGGCATCGACAACCGCCGTTCGATCAGTCATTGGGAGACTCGGGACCCCTCCTTTCTCAGATAAGGTTTTTCGGACCGATGCTCCGGACGCGAGCCTCCTCCGAAACCTTAAGCCCGACCGCGGGTTGCTCGACTCCTAATCCGCGGTGGGCAGACATGGGGAAGATCGAGCGCCCGAGTCTCGAGAGCCTGGTCATGGATTTTGCGATATCGCTCACGCGCCGCGCGACATGCAAGCGCTTCCAGGTCGGATGTGTCATCACGTCCGAAGACATGACGCAAATCTACGGTTTCGGGTACAACGGGACGGCGAAAGGTCTCTCGCATGACGATTGCAAGGCCGACCAACCAGGGGGGTGCGGCTGCGTCCATAGCGAGGTCAACGCCCTCATCAAAGTGCGAGCGAACGACCCCCGCAAGGTCGTCTTCGTGACTGCTCAGCCGTGCATCACATGCGCGAAGGCGATCGTGAATTCGGGCGTCTCCAAGGTGTACTATCGGGCCACCTACCGATCGGATGACGGACTCGACATCATCCGGAAAGTCGGTATCGAGGTCGAACGCGTCTAATCAAATCCAGATGCCCAGGATCAGGCCCATGATCAGGTACGCCACGAACGTGTGGCCTACGTTGATCCCGACGAGTTTGCCCGGGCGTCCCTCGAAGATCCCTCCCGTGACCGTCGTCGTCATCAGGAATCCGAACCAGGCCAGGAATCCGACGACCAGTCCGCCCGCGACGCCGCCCGGGAGGCCCACGCCGGCCAAGCGTCCGTATTCGAGGAAGATCGCGAGGACGAGGGACGCGATGAAGCTGCCGATGACCCCGCCAGCGGCTCCCTTCGGCGCCTGCTTTCGCATCGCTTCCATGTCCGCCTCGGTCTTGCCCAACGCGGCCATCCACACCTTCCCGAACACGGGCCGCGAGTACCAAATTCCGCCGATGATGAAGCTAACGATGGCGGCCACAATCACGGCGATGTCGAAGTTTGTGTCGAACAGCGCCACGGCTTCCTCCCCCGGCCGGCGGACCGCTTGGACGGAGTTATAGTTTTCTCAGAATCCGCACATCCAGGGCGCAGGAACGACATTCGTCCGATGCGAGGTCCCTGCGGTTCTAGGGCGGTCCGGTAGAGTCCGGCACCGAACGAGGTGCGGGCGCAGCCCGCGGAGCGGGAGCGGGGGCGATCGCCTCGGTCGGCGTCTCCGGTCTTGGCGCCTTGAGGAGATCCCGAATCACGGGCGTGTACGGGTCGACGAGGCCGCCGGCGAAGCCTCGCTCCCCCAGCCGGAGGACGTCCGATTCCTGGAGGCCACCGCCCACGTACACGTCGAGGTCGAGACCCTCGAGCATCGAGAGGAGTGCGGGGTCCGGCCCGAGTTCGGATCCGAGGCGCCGCAGGTCCATCACGCACACCGCCGAGAAGCCGATCCCGCGCAACGCCTTCGCGACATCCAAGAGGTCGACGTGGGTCTCGCTTGGCTCCCTCCAGACCACTTTTCCATCCCAATCGAGGCAAGGAAGCACTTCGGACGACAACGCATAGAGGGCGGCAAAGGAGTCGAGCGAGGCGAGGGTCTTCGAGCCCGCGACGACCCGTTCCACGTCGAGCATGTAGCCGTCCAAGACCTCCTCCGGCTCGCGGCCTCCGGAGTCGAGCCACACGTCGCACCGCTTCCCCAGATGCCGCGTGACGTCGAAGTTCGGGTTCGCGCGGTTGATGCCCGCGAGGTCGAGCATGTAGATGCGGGACGCATTGTACCGCGGTCCACCGATCGCATCCCAATATTCCTGGAACGAGACCCGGTATTTGGTCGGGGTTAGCGCGCCCGCGTCCCACCGAACCCCGGTGACCGTCGCGACACGTGCAGGCAGGAGATCCAAGAGCCTGATGTCGATCAACGGATCTGTCTGGATCGGAAGGATCGGAATCGACACGGGACCTTTCTTCGCGGACGCCGGCTCCGGCTCCCACACGCCCTTCTTCTCCCGCTCGAATTGGGCGCGCGCCGACTCCGTGTCGAAGAAGATCGGGAGGCCCACGTGGCCACATGTGTGGCACACGTACGAGCGGCTGTCGCTGTCGACGCCCGCGATCGGGCCCATCACGAGCAGATTCGGATGGACCTGACCGCTCCCGCACCGCGCGCACGCGGCGAAATCCGACGGCCCGAAACGCCCCGGCACCGGATGCGCCTCACTCGACGCGGATAACCTTCACCCGTTTACCGATCCAGTCCGGCGGGAGGTACACACGACCCGAGCTCCCGCTCTTCGCAACGACCTTCTCGAGCATTTCCTGACCGAAGACTTCGAACTTCGATTCTCTCCGGACGCGAGCCATCTCCGGACCTCCTCCCGCCTAGGCGTCCGCGAAGGATAAGCTTTGCTCAGCGCGATTATGTTGTAGCTACTCGGCGATGAGACAAGTCTCAAGACGAGCCGAGCGCATGCCGATGGAACGATGCCGTCTCGCCGGACGACGAAGCGGGGAACCACCTCGTCCTTCGATCTGTACGCCCAGGCGATGCTGGACCACTGGCTCGGCAAGAAAGTCGTGTTCGAATTCGAACGGGACGACGGGTACCGCAGCCGCTCGCTCGTCGAGGCGTACTTCACGCCTCCCGCGAAGTGGTCAAAGATCGAGCGCGAGGCGATGCGAGAGGTCCGGGGTCGCGTGCTCGATGTCGGATGCGGCCCGGGTCGGCACGCCGTCTACCTCCAGCGGAAAGGTCACCGCGTCGTCGGGATCGACGCGTCGCCGACCCAGGTCGCGCTTGCGCGCGTGCGGGGCCTTCAGGAGGTCTACCAGGGCAGTGTCCAGCACCTGCCGCGCGGCCTCGGGACCTTCGACACGATGATCCTGATGGGCAACAACCTCGGGCTCGCCGGAGACCTCCCGCGCATGCGCCGATTCTTCCGCGACGCCCGGGAGATCACGAAGCGCCGCAGCCGGATCATCGGCAGCACCCGGATCCCGGGCACGTGGATCCCGGAGCACTTGAGCTACGTGAAATGGAACATCGCCCGCGGCCGACCGCCGGGATTGCTCTCCCTGCGCGGGCACTACAAAGGCCGCGTGGGAGATTGGTTCGACCTTTTGCTGCTCTCGCCCGACGACCTCGCGGACCTCGCGCACGCGACGGGCTGGGACCTGGTCCGGGTCATCTACGAACCCCGAGACGATCCGACGAGTTACGTCGGCGTCCTCCAACGCCGATGAGCCAGGGGATCGACCCTCGCTTCCGAGAAAGGTTCATCCCCCTCCACGTGCATCGAACCGCACACCATGCCCTTCCTCGACCAGTTCCGCATCGAGGCCCTCCCGAAGAGGTGGGCGGACGAAGGGAAGCTCTGGCAGGAGACGTACTTCCCGGAGATGCCCGAGGTTTTCGACACGCCGAATTGGTCGCGACACTACCCGGAGACGCCGATGCCCCGGCTCAGCGTCATCATGGCGAAGCCGGACGGCTTCGCCGGGTTCGCGCAAAAGGTCGTCGGGGCGACGGCCGCGACCGGAGACTTGACCAACCGTCTGTGGAGCGCGGACAAGATGCCCGACGCGCAGTTCATGACGGCGCTGAAGATCATCCGCGCGCAGGCCTCCACGGAACTCGGGTCGATCCAGCAACACCGGATGGTGTACGAGCAGCTCGACGGCGGATCGCTCACCGGACTCGACAAGGAAATCGTCGAGGGGATCCATCGCACGGACCCGGACGGGGACCGCCTCGAGTCGATCTCGTTCTCGAAGAAGCGCGTCTGCGTCGAGGAGCTCCGGCACCACATGCAGATGGCCGGCGTCCTGACCCTCGATCCAACGTTCGACAAGGCCCGCTGGGGACGCCATTGGGCGACGGAGACGATGGAAGAGCTCTTCGCGATGAAACCCGGCGAGCACGTCCTCGATGCGTTCAACATCGAATTCAAGAGCCTCATGGACTCCGCGACGTTCATGTCGTTCATCGACCGCGTGGGGAAGTTCCAGCTCGAGATGCAGCACCACTTCCTGTACGGGCCGATGGCGCTCTCCATGCCATGGATGCGGTTCCTCGAGGAGTCGTACCACCTCGCCGCGGGGGAGACCCTCATGAAGGCCATCGCGGTCGCGGGCATCCTGCACGGCGGGAACTTCGGGATCGAGGATCTCCAGCAGACCCTCAACATGTGGTACCCGCGGGGACTCGAGATGTTCGGTTCCGAGCTGGGCGGCGACCTCGTGAAGGGCGTGTTCAAGACGCTAAAGAACCGCGAGGCCCAGATGATCTACATCGACGAGGTCCTCGGCAAGGTGAAGGACGCGAACCTCGCGGTCATCCAGGCGAAAGCGCGGTGTTCCCGAGACGAGGCGGACGCCGCCCTCCGGAGGATCACCCAGAAGGGGGAGACCGTGCACGGACTCACACAGGAGGACCTCCTCTTCTTGCCGGATCGCCGGTTCTTCCGGATTCGCGGTCTCGCGGAGTTCGGCGACTATCGCAATCCGGGATCCGACGCGGCCGGGGTCGGTTACGTGTATCTGCCCTTCGACGTCCATGGAAACCTCTTGACGGAGCGAGGAAAACCGATCGAGCGCGCTGCCTATGTCGACTATCTTCGGACCGTCCTTCCCGATCGGTACATGAAGAGCCGGCACTGGGATTTCGTCAAAGAAGACTTCCTGTTCAACGAAAAATGGGGCAATCCCGAGCTCGTGGGGTAGTGCCTTGGATTCCAAGGCCCCGGGTGCAGCACGATCCTCCCGAGCGTTCGGCTACGTTCTTGCGTCGACAATCGCCCTTTTCGGCATCTCGCTGCCGGTCTCCCTGTGGTTGTACTCTCGACGAGTCATCAGCGGGTCGGACGCGTTCGGCATCGTTGTCCTCGGCGCCGGGCTGGTCAGTCTCCTCGTGTGGGCGTCCCTACTCTCGCGGATTCGGTTCACGAGACGTTGAGGCGTGCGAGACATCCAACCGGTCGGATCGCGACGATAACCCATCCTTTATTACGAGTAGTTCCAATGTTCTCGCTCGAGGTAGTGCGATGGACCTGACCTACATTTCGCTCGAGAAGAAAGACCGCGTCGCCGTCGCGTGGATGAACAAGCCGAAAGCGAACACGTACGACGCCGACCTGATGCGCGATCTGAGCACGATGATCGACGACGTCCGCTTCGACGACGACATCGATGTGTGCGTCCTCGCGTCGAAACTCGACGGCATCTGGTCCGCCGGTGCGGACATCAACCTGCTCGCCTCCTCGACGCCGGACTACAAAGCGATGTTCTGCTTGAACTGTCAGGAGACGCTCAACAAGATGGAGAGCACGCCGAAACTCTTCATCGCGGCGATCGATGGCCACTGCGTGGGGGGAGGCCTCGAAATCGCGATGGCCACGGATCTCCGGATCGCTTCCGACGGCGCATGGCGGGTGGGGTTGCCCGAGGTCACGCTCGGAGTCCTCCCTGGGACGGGAGGGACCCAGCGCCTTCCGCGGCTCGTCGGAAAGAGCCGCGCGATCGACCTCATGGCGACGGGACGCATGATCACGCCGAAAGAGGCCCTCGATTGGGGCCTGTTCAACCGGGTCTTTCCGCGGGCGAAATTCTGGGAGGAGGCGATGGCCTTCGCGAAAGGCCTCGCGTATCCCGAGCACTCCGGACGCGCGGTCGGACTCATCAAACGGTCCGTGACGGAAGGGACCGAGATGCCGATGTACGAAGGCTTGGCTCTCGAACGGGAGTTGCAGAACCGCCTCTTCGCCATGGCCGATGCGAAAGAAGGCTTTCGCGCGTTCCTGGAGAAGCGCAAGCCGGCATTTCAGAGGAAGTGACGTTCGGATCGCGGCCGGCGGACGTTGGCAGGGAAGGCGGGTGGCAGGTATCGGATCCGGTGAGCCGCGCATCCGGGTCGCCCGGGTCGCGGATCTCGATGCGCTCGCGCGGATGTGGGAGAAGCTCGAAAACTACCATGCCGATCTCGGTGGACCGGAGTATCGCCTCGCACCGGGCTGGAAGGGAGACTGGCGGCGCTTCACGCGCGGCCACATCGGACACAAGGACCGCCTCTGTCTCGTCGCCGAACTCGACGGGACCGCAGTCGGCTTCCTCTTGGGAGCGGTCCTCGTACGCCCGAGGGTCTTCGAGCACCGATCGTACGGACACATCTACGATCTGTTTGTCGATCCGGCCCAACGGAATCGGGGAGTCGGGGAATCGCTCGTGAACGAGGCCCTCCAATGGTTCCGCTCGCGTCGCGTCGAGAAGGTCGACTTGTACGCGCACGCGCGAAACGAGATGGGCCTGCGCTTCTGGGAGAAAATGGGATTCGACGCGACCGTCCACATCCTGGATCGTCGAATGTGACCGCCCGCGAGACAATCGTCTCCAGGGGGGATTGCAACCTTAAACAAGGTTAACGCATCGGGCGAGGCCTCAAGTCGCCGGGTGGTGTTGCCGCGCCGATTCCATGCACTACGATACGATTCTCGTGACCCACCGCGGCCCGATCGCGGTCGTCGCATTGAATCGGCCAGACAAGCTCAATGCAATGTCGATGATGCTGAAAGCCGAATTGGTCCGCGCGCTTCACGACCTCGACAGAGACGAGGAGACCCGGTCGATCGTCCTCACGGGTTCCGGCGACAAAGCCTTCACCGCGGGAGCCGACATTCACGAATTCCAAGGTCGCACCGCCATCGAGCAGTGGCGCATGTATGAGCACGGGACCCTGTATGACGCGGTCGACCGGACCGCCAAGCCGCTCCTCGCGATGATCAACGGATACTGCTTCGGAGGTGGTCTCGAATTGGCGATGGCCTGTGACATCCGGATCGCGTCTGATCGGGCGACACTCGGGCAGACCGAGATCAACATCGGAATCATCCCCGGCGGCGGAGGGAGCCAGCGACTGCCGCGGTTGGTCGGGCTCGGGACCGCGCTGAAGCTCACGCTGACCGGCGACCGGATCGACGCGACCGAGGCACTCCGGATGGGTCTCGTGGACGAGGTCGTGCCTCACTCGCGCCTGGAGCAGCGGACGTTCGAAATCGCCGATCGCATCGCTTCCCGCAGCGCCTTCGCCGTGCGACTTGCGAAGGCTGCCGTGCGCGCGTCGGCGCGGATGCCCCTGGGTCAAGGCCTCCGGTATGAGCAGAGCCTGTTCACCCTCGTGATGGAATCGGGGGACAAGGAAGAAGGCGTGCGCGCGTTCCTCGAGAAACGAGACGCGAAGTGGAAGGGGCGCTGAGCGCCGCATTCTCAAACTTGATTGTTTGTTGTCAGCGCCGATAACCACATGAGAGGGGTCTTAACCGCAAGGCTGAGTGGTTTTTCGGTATGTCTGCCTGGTCCGGCATCGCCGCGGCCGGATTAGCCATCGCCCTCGCCTTCGTCACGGTCGGACAGCCTCTCTGGCAATGGCAAATGAACGGGCCGCAGCAGCAAGAGACGTGGACGTATAGCCCGTTCTCCGCCCACCAGCAGGTCTACAACAAGACCCAGAACACGAACACGAGTCGATTCTACTCATACGACCAGCTCGCATCTTCACAACCCAGGATGAGCGCGGCACTCGCCGAGTTTGGAACATTCTTTACGTTGGGCCTGGTCGGAGGCCTCGCGGGCACGGTCCTCGCAGTCCTGACCGCCTGGAAGAAACTTCGGGGGATTTTCGCAGGCGTGGCGCTTGCGGCCGCCTGCGCGGCTCTGCTGTACGTGGGCTTCTCGATGGTATTCTCGATCCCCGCGGCTGCGACCATAGACCTGCCGAGAATCGGTCTTAACGGCACGGGTTTCTACGGGACGTGGGGCAGCGGATCGCAACTGCTCTCAACCGCCCCGCAAGTCGGGTGGATCCTGGTGCTAGGCGCCGCCCTCGCATTCGCGTGGGCTTCCTCAGACATCTGGCACCTCGTGCCCTCGAGGAAGTTGGTTCCAAAGAAGATGGAAGTGACGATCAAGCGCATCCCATCGGTGACGAACCCGCCACCGCCTCCCGCGCTCGCTCCATCGGCCCCTGAGCCGGTGATCGAGGAAGTCTTCGTCATCGGGTCGAACAGCCTGCTGGTCAAGCACATGTCGCGCAGCCTGATGAGCGACAAAGATCGCGATGTGGTCGGCAGCATGATCTCCGCGATCTCGTCGTTCGTGCGCGAGGCGTTCACGGAGAGAGACGGAGAGGTCCACGAGGTCACGCTGGGGGATCACCGTTTCGTCATGTGCAGCGACAGAGGAATCGTCCTCGCCGTCCTCGTCTCATCCGGTGACACGGAGGACATCGTGCACCGCCTGCGACATCTGCTCGCGATTCTTGACGACCGATACGGGGACCGCCTGGCTACGTGGCAGGGCGAGTCTCTCGAAGGGATCGAGGACGAACTCCAGGTCCTCTGGCAGCCGTACCACCTCCCGCCGCCGCCTGTGGCCTGATATCCTTTTCGGCCTTCCGTCCTTCGAGCCTGGGACAGATATTTATGGGTCGGAAGCGTCCGCTTCGCGGCCCGCACGGTGGAAGGCTGCGGGCCCAAACGATTTGGCGGTAATCGAATGGATCGGGCAATCATCCTCCTGTCCGGCGGCGTCGATTCGGCCGTCGCACTCTGGTGGGCGAAGAAACAGGGCTGGGACATCCGACCGCTCACGTTCGACTACTTCGGCCGGCCGAGACAAGAGCACGCGGCGGTTCGCGCGCTCACCATGCAGGCCGGGACCACGCCCATCCGGCACGTGGACCTTCCCTTCCTGAAAGAGGTCGACGACCTTCGGAAGGAGGGTTTCGAGAACCGCGTCCTCCTCGACGCCCCGGAGGGGTACATCCCGGGACGCAACCTGATCTTCTACGGCCTCGCCGGCTACTACGCGGAACTCGACGCGGCGCGCTACCTGGTGGGCGGTCACAATGGCGTCGACCCCGAATCGTTCCCCGACTCGAGCCCGAAATTCTTCAACTTCCTGAACAGCGTGTTCCACCTCAGCCTGTGGTCGTACGACAAGGCCCCCGTGCAGATCGTCATCCCGCTCAGCGGCAAGTCGAAAGAGGAAGTCGTCCGGATGGGCCTCGAGATGAACGTCCCGTTCGACGTCACCTGGTCGTGCTACTGGGACCGGGCCGTGCATTGCGGCACCTGCGTCTCGTGTCGCGAGCGCAAGGAAGCATTCGCGGCCGTTGGCGTATCCGACCCGGTCGAGTACGAAGCGTAGCGGGCGTCGCGATCGTCGCGCAAAATCTTTAGGAGACCGGCGGATTCCCCTGACGCCCGACATGTATACGACCACCGTCCGGTCGGTCGCCGCAATCCGATTCTTGGAGGAAGGCAGTCACAACGTCAAGATGAAACAGCTCATCGGGCACGAGGACGGAGCCCGGAAGACCGCGATGCACGAGCTGATCATCTCGAAAGGCGGCTACTCGACCCCGCACCGCCACGAATGGGACCACCAGCTCGTCGTCACGGACGGGCGCGGCGTAGCCATCATCAGCGGGAAGAAACTCGCTCTGCGTCCCGGCGTCGTATTGCTCGTTCAGTCGAACGAGGAACACCAGTTTTTCCAACGAGGCACGGAGCCGCTGAAGTTCCTCACCGTCACGCCGATCTAGCGCCTGCAGGCCAAGCTTTATGGCGGCCCGGACCTTCGGCCGGAATCGATGAAGCTCGGGGTCACGGAATACATCGACTGCGCCCATCACCTCCCGGGCCACGAGCGCTGCGGCTCCCTGCACGGGCACACGTACCAGGTCGACGTCTACATCGAGGGGGACCACAAAGGTGGCATGCTCCTCGACTTCGCGGAACTGAAGAAGAACCTCCGCGCCATCCTCGCGGACTACGACCACAAGGACTGGAACACGTTCCTCGAGTACCCGACCGTCGAGAACATCTGCGAGCTGATCACAAAGCGACTGCACGAGAAAATCAAGTTCCCGCTCCACGTCCGGGTCTGGGAAGGCTACGGCAAGTGGGCGGAGCTGTGAGGAGACCAGCTATCCTACGTGAGGTCTGCACAACCGATGTCCGATCTGCTCGACGCCATCGAGGCGGAGGCGCGCGGGGACTTCGCCGCCGCACTGCCGCACTACGAGAAACTGACGACATCCGGCTCGGCTCTCGACCGCGTCGGAATCCACCAGGCGTTGGCCCGGTGCAACGAGAAGCTCGGACGCTTGAAGGATGGCGGGAGATGGCGTCGGAAGGCAGGACAGGGATACGTCGCCCTGAGCGACGATGAAATGGCCCGGGACGAACGGCAGTACCTGGCCCTCGTGGAATACAGGAATGCCGTGCAAGACCTCCATGGCGACGCGTCTCTCCCGGAAGTCGCCAAAGAATACGCCGCGGTCTTGAAGGACAACTTCTCCGGCGGCGCGGAAGGCCTGACCCACGAAGGTCTCTTCGCTGGTGCGTTCTTCCGGGCGCTCGGGGACCACCTGACCGCCGCGAAATACCTCTTCGACACCGCGGAGGCGATGAGCGAACAGGCCACGACGACCGGGGACGCGAACCTCCGGGAAGCGACGATCCTCGCGTACGAGCGGGCGATGGATTCGGCGACGAAAGCCGGTCGAGCCGACGTCGCCCGAGTCGCCCAGATGCGCGCGTACGACCTCAAGCAGATGACGTGAGGTGCCGCGGTGTGCACCCTCATCGCGTTCTGGCGATCGGTGCCGGGCTACGGCATCGTCATCGGGATGAACCGCGATGAATCATCGATGCGGCCCGCGGATCCGCCCGCAATCCTGGAAGGGACGCCGACGATTGTCGCACCGAGGGACCGGCAGGCGGGCGGGACTTGGCTCGGGGCGAGCGACACGGGACTCCTCGTCGCGCTCTCAAACCGCCGAGGTCGAACCTCTCCGAGCGCCCGATCCCGGGGCCAACTCGTCCTGGATGCGCTGCGACAGCCGAGCGTCTCCGGCGTCGATGTCTTCCTCCAGCGGGAGATTCGCGAGCACGAATACAATTACTGGAACCTCCTCGCCGCCTCCGGAAAAGAACTTCGGTTCTTCCGGTACGAGGGAGAGCTCGCAATGAACCGGGGGCATGAGGGACTCAACGTCCTCACGAACGAAGGCGGCAATGTCGTGACCGATCCGAAGGTGCAGTTCATCCAAGGCCTGCTCGCGAAGACGCCGTCCCGGTCCGTCGATGAAGTGATCCATGCTCTACAGGGCGCGCTCCGCACACATGCATCGGGCGCGGGAGGGGTGGGCCTGTGCGTCCATTTCCCAGGCGGCGGAACGGTCTCGTCGACGATCATGGCTCTGAGCGGCGCCGATCCGAGTGAGAACGTCCTACTGTACGCGGACGGCTCGCCCTGCACAAACCCGTACCGCGACTACCGCGAAGTGATCCGACGATTGCGTTGGCCGAACTGAACCAGGGAAACGGCCATCAAGACGGAACCTGCTGCTCCCACGACGAGTTGCACGCGAACGTACGCCAGTTGGGTCGCGATCACGAGACTTCCCGTGACCGAGCCTGTGTAGTTCGAGCAGGGCGGGGTTGCGGGTGTCTCGCACAAGTAGTATCGAACCCACGCGACATAGGAGCCGTCGGCTGGTGCGAGATTCCCTGTCGCAAAATCGGTGGGTGCCGGGAAGGCCGATGGGGAAGTCACGAAGGTGGTCGCGCTGCCCTGCCGCTCGACCATCGCGCCGGTCCGGTTATCCGTCCAGGTGATTGTGAGTCCAGGGTAGAGGGCCTCGCCCTCGAAGGCGGAGAAAGGGCGGGAGACGAAGTAGTTCTCGTAGGGACCGCCCCCCGGGACGGTTCGGAGATGAAAATCGGACGCGGCGAACTCAACGGTTCGCTGGGGTGCCGGCGGGACACTCATCAAAGACGCGATGAGGATCAGCACGACAGCCACATAGGGCGAGAGCGACCGCCACCGTTGCGAAGGCGGCCAGCGACCCTCTTCTCCTGCTCGCCCCTCCCGCTTGGATAGGACGAACCCTCCAACCGAGAGGACGACGCCAAAGATGCACGTGTAAATCCCCTGGGTGATCCGCAGGGTGAGCGTCTGAACGTAGCTCGGCGGGCCGAGAGTGGACCCGGGTGGCTGGAGTTCGGCCCACTGGAGGGATGTGATGACAATGAGCAGGAGCCCGGATACCAAGATCAGAAGTCCAGAGAACCAAGGAATGCTGGACCCTTGTGAAGTACGGTATTCGGGACGAGACCGAGCGACGCTTGACGTCGCCGAAGGGCCTCCGTCGGCAGCCTCCATCGCCCACGCGAATTGCAAATTCGGAGCATAAAGGGCTAGCATTCCCCCCGGAGGAATTCCACATCCGAAAGGGATTTCCCCCGTTCCAGGATACCGCGACTAGATTGACCGGAATCACCGACGTCCATGTGCACGTCGAGCCCTACCGCTCCTTGAAACCACTGATTCTGGACACCTTGTGGAGGGAAATCCCGGATCGGCAACGCACGTCCGCGCTCATGGACGAACCCCGATTGTTCCTCGAGCATCTCGACGGTGCGGGCGTCGAGCGGGCGTGCCTGATCAACTACGTCTCGCCCGAGGTGATGGGCTTCACCGAGGATGTGAACCGCTTCGTCGGTGAGTTCGCGAAGGAGGACCGAAAGCGCTTGATCCCCTTCGGCTCCGTCCATCCGAAGCGCACGAAGGATCCGAAACGGGACGTCGAACGACTCGCGTCGAAGTGGGAAATGGGCGGAATGAAGATCCATCCGCCGCACCAGCTCTTCGCCGCGAACGCGTACGCCGACGGGACGCTACCTGCCCTCCGGACGATCTACAAAACCGCGGAGCGACTGAAGATGCCGGTCATGGTCCACACCGGGACCTCTGTCTTTCCGGGCGCGCGATCGAAGTTCGGGGATCCGATGGCCCTCGACGATGTCGCCCAAGACTTCCCCGATCTCACAATCCTGATGGCTCATGGCGGGCGACCGCTCTGGTGCGACACGGCGTTCTACTTGCTTCGACGCCATCGGAACCTCTATCTGGACATCTCGAGCATTCCGCCGAAGCGATTGCTCGACTGGTTCCCGCGCCTCGAAGAAATCGCAGACAAGGTCGTCTTCGGGTCGGACTGGCCAGCGCCGGGAGTTCCGGGGATACGCGAGGAAATCGAAGGGTTGCAGTCTCTCCCGCTTTCCGAAGGAACGAAGCAACGGATTCTCAGCGGGAATGCCGCGGCTCTTGTCAAGTGACCGGGAAGGTCCTCGAGAAGATGGCAAACCTTAATCCCCAGCCGAGGCGAATCCCAAGATGAGGAGCGTTATGCCCGAGTCGAAACGAAGCAGCGAGGTCATCACCCTCGCGGGCGGATGTTTCTGGTGCCTTCAGCCGGTGTTCCAGGAACTCCGCGGGGTCGAGAAAGTGGAGGTCGGATATTCCGGCGGTCAGCTGGCGAACCCCTCCTACGAGGCCGTCTGCACGGACACGACGGGCCACGCGGAGGCCGTGCAGGTCACCTTCGATCCCAGCGTCATCCCGCTCGCGGACCTCTTGCGGATCTTCTTCTCCGTCCACGACCCGACGACGTTGAATCGGCAAGGTGGCGACGTCGGGACCCAGTATCGGTCTGCGATCTTCTACAATTCTCCGGAGCAAGAGAAGACCGCGCGGCAAGTCATGGCGGAGATCTTCAAAGCGGGGATCTGGGGACGGCCAATCGCTACAGAAGTCATGCCCCTGCAGCCGTTCTACCGGGCCGAGGAATACCATCAGGACTACTTCCGGAAGAACCCGACCGCGGGCTACTGCCGCGTCGTCATCGCCCCGAAAGTCTCGAAGTTTCGCAAGCAGTTCGCGGCGCGGCTCAAGACGGCCGCGGTCGCACCCAAAGGCACTTAACGCGGCCTCGGCTGCTTCTCCTCCATGGCGGAGAACCGGCTCTCCCGGGAATCCTCGACGTACCTGAAGGGAGCGGCGCACCAGCCGGTCGCGTGGTATCCGTGGGGCGAGGACGCCTTCCGCCGGGCGAAAGAACTCGATCACCCGATCCTCTTGGACATCGGGGCTACCTGGTGCCACTGGTGCCACGTGATCGACCGCGAATCGTACGAGGACCCGAATCTCGCGTCCGTCATCAATGAGAACTTCGTCGCGATCAAGGTGGACCGGGACGAGCGGCCCGACATCGACGCGCGCTATCAACAGGCCGTCGGCGCGATCGCAGGCCAGGGCGGCTGGCCGCTCACCGCGTTCCTCACGCCAGATGGCAAGGTGTTCTACGGCGGCACGTACTTTCCGCCGAAGGACTCGTACGGGCGGCCGAGCTTCCGCCGCGTCCTGCTCGCGATGGCGGACGCGTACCGCACGAATAAGGCGGACACACTGAAAGAGGCGGAGGCCCTCCATCGAGCCCTCGCCGAAGGCCGCGTCTCCCTCGTGGAAGAGGGCGCCGTGAACGAGGCGATGTTGAAGGAGAGCCTCGACTCGCTTCGCGGCCAGTTCGATCCGGTGAATGGCGGCATCGCCGGCCAGCAGAAGTTCCCGCACCCCGGGACGATGGAATGGGTCATGGCCCGCTACCACCGGACGCGGGAGGAAGGCCTCGAGAAGATCTTTGCGCGCACGCTGTCGTCGATGGCGAAGGGCGGCGTGTACGACCAGATCGGCGGGGGCTTCCATCGGTACTCGACGGATGCGCGTTGGATCGTCCCGCACTTCGAGAAGATGCTGTACGACAACGCAGGTCTCCTGGCGAACTACGTGCACGCGTGGCAGCTCACCCGCGACCCCCTCTACCGCGAGACGGCCGAAGGCATCCTGGCATGGTCCGGAGAAGTCCTCTCGGACCGACAGCGTGGCGGATACTTCGCGAGCCAAGACGCGGACGTCGGCCTCGACGACGATGGAGACTATTTCACCTGGACGTTGGACGAGCTCAAAGGGGCGGTGAACGAGGACGAGGCCCGGGTCCTCGCTCTGTACTTCGAGGTCGCGACGCGGGGCGAGATGCATCACGACCCGAAGAAGAACGTCCTCTTCATCGACCAAGCGCCGGAGGCGATCGCGAAATCGATCGGCCTGTCGAGCGATCGCGTGCGGGATCTCATCGCGAGCGGCAAACGCACGCTGAAGATCGCGCGCGATCAACGTCCGATGCCGGCCGTGGACCACACGATCTTCGCCTCGTGGAACGGGATGATGATCACCGCGGCGCTCGAGGCCGCGATGGCGTTCGATCGGGAGGACGTCCGCCTGTTCGCGTTGAAATCGCTTCATCGGGTCCTGTCGGAGATGTGGTCGAAGGATCGCGGGATGTGGCACGCCCTCGCGGACGGTGAACGAAAGGTCCGCGGCCTGCTCGAGGACCACGTGTACATCGTGGACGCACTCCTGTCCGCATACACCGCGACGGGCGACGCCGTACACCTCCGCAACGCCGAAGAGATCATGGTCTTCACCTTGGCCCATTTCTGGGACAAAGCCGGCGGCTTCGTCGACATCGCCACGGACCTGCACGACAACGTGGGTCTCACCCTGAAGGAGGTCCGTCGACGTCCGGTTGAGGACTCCCCGTACGCGGGGGCGAACGCGGTAGCCGCGCTCTGCCTGGCCCGTCTCCACGCGCTCACCGGGAACGACGACTACCGCCTGCACCACGACGAATTGATGACGGCATTCGCAGGGGAGGCGAGCCGGTACGGTCCCGTCTTCGCCGGCACATATCATCTCGCCGCGGAATTGTGGATCCACCCGTCCGCGGAGGTCGTGCTGCTCGGGCCCCGCGACGATCCGCGAGTCCGCGCGTTGCAGGACACCGCGAGGAGCACGTACGCCGCCGGGAAGACCGTGCTCGTCGTGGACCGCCACGACGCGTACATCCCGCCGGCGGTCGAGCCGATGCTGAAGACCAAAGAGGCGAAGGCCGGTCCCGTGGCCTTCGTGTGTCAAGGCCAGCTGTGCTCGCCGCCGACGTCGGATCCGGAACGATTGCGAACAATCCTGGAGATCGGCGCACCGAAATCATGAGTCGGACCGAGTGCAACCTTAAACAAGGTTAACATCTTGGGAACGCATGCTATTCCGTGCCATGGCTTTTGAACCCCTGCGTCATGCTTATGTCCCCCTGGCCGCAAGGCTAATGGTCCGCCGCCGCCTCTGTTGGAACCGAGGTTCGACAGCATACCCTCCGACCCACCGAATGTTCTCTTGATCGGGTGCGGAGCGGTCGGTTCCGTGGTGGCCGAACACCTCTCCGCGAGCGATTCGGTGGCCGAGGTCATCCTCGCCGACGTCGACGGCGAACTCGCGAAGCGCACCGCGTCCCGGCTGAAATCTCCGAAAGCCCATGCGACGCAACTCGATGCGAGCGATGCCGAAGGCCTCCAACGAACGATGCGTGGCTGCGGCCTCGTCATCAACACCGCGCTCCCCCAGTTCAACCGAACCGTGCAGGCGGCCGCGCTCGCCGAAGGACTGAACTATCTCGACCCGGCGAACGACTCGAGGGATCCGTTCGCAGATTCCGACCGGTGGAAGGCCGCCGGGCTGACGGCCCTGTGCGCGATGGGCGAGGATCCGGGATTGAGCAACGTCTTTGCGCGGTACGCCGCCGATGGGATGGAGCGCGTCGACTCGATCAAGGTGCGGGACGGCGACACCGCCTCGAGTCCCGACTACCCGTTCATCGCCCTCTTCAGCCCGGAGACGTTCGTCGAGGAGACCCTCGCGCCGTCCCGGATCTGGCGCGACGGCAAGTACGATTCGGTGCCGCCCTTCGGCGAGTTCGAGACGTACGAGTTCCCGGCGCCGATCGGCTCCCTCCCGGTGTATTCCGTGGACCACGAGGAGGTCGACACGCTGCCGCGATTCATCGGGAAGGGCGTGGGCTATGTGGACTTCAAGCTCGCGCTCGACCCGCCGACCGTCCAGACGCTGAAGTTGTTCCGCGACCTCCACCTCCTCGAGCCAGGCCCGCCGGGAGGCCCGAGCCCCCGACGCGCGTTGTTCGGCGCCTTACCGAAGCCCGCAGACCTGGCCGGTCGCGTCGATGGCTATGCCGCGATCCTGGTCGAGGTCGCCGGAGCGAAGGACGGACACGACATCGTGCACACGATCTATGCGATGCTCGGACACCGCGAGGCGGCGAAGCGGTTCGGTTCGACGGCGACCGCCTACCTGACGGGGAGCGGCGCGGCCGCCGGCGCGCTCCTCCTCGTGAGCGACTCGATCCGCGAGAAGGGCAAGCTCTCTCCCGAGAACCTCGACCCGAAACCGTTCTTCCCGCTCCTCCGGAAATTTGGGATCGACGTGAAAGAGGTGCTCCGCTCGGAGCGGTCCGTCGGCTAGCGGGCGTGCTTCCGCAACGCCGATTCCATTCCGTCGAGGGCCTTGTCCAGCAGCGCCTCCTCGATCGTCAGGGGTGGTTGGATCCGGAGGACGTTCATCTCGTAGTCGTACAATGGGATGACTCCGCCGCGGACACAGTCGAAGAAGACCTCGCGGGCCGCGTCGTTGTCGCGGGCCTTCGTCCCTTTGTCGCTGACGATCTCGACCCCGATCGCGAGGCCGAGGCCCCGCGTCTCGCCGACGATCGAGAGGTCTTCCCACTCCTTCACGCGCTTCAGAGCCCTGCCCCCGATCCGGGCGGCGCGCTCCGGGATCCGGTCGCGCTGCAGGATCTCGATCGTGACGGTCGCGGCGACGCAGGCCGCGGGATGGCCGCCGAACGTGGTCCCGGCGACGACGTCGTCCTTCCCCATCGACCGGTCGTCCCCGAGGACCGCAGCGAGGGGCATCAGACCGCCCCCGAGCGCCTTGCCGATCGAGACGAGGTCCGGGGCGACTCCGAAATGCTCGATCCCCCACATCTTCCCGGTGCGACCGAGTCCCGCCTCGACCTCGTCCGCGATGAAGAACCAACCGTGCGCATCCGCGAGCTTGCGAAGTCCGCGGACGAAGTTCTTCGGGGGGATCCAGACGCCGGCCTCCAAGGCGACCGGCTCGAAGATGACCCCGGCGATCCGATCCGGATAGGCGACGTATCGGAGGATCTGGTCCTCCAGGAAGCCCAGGCACCACTCGCCGAACTCCTCGTCCGTCATGCCTTTCGGCTTGCGATACGTCATCGGGTACGGCGCGTGGACGGCGCCTCCCGAGAAGGCCTCCCAGTTCCGCCGCATCCGCGATGCGAGGGTCCCGAACGCCGTGGCTCCGATGCTGAGCCCATGATACTGGCCCATGAAACTCAGGATCAGCGGCCGGCCACTCGCCTCGATCGCGTGCTTGACGGCCCCTTCGGCGGCGCCGGTGCCGGAGAGCTCGAGGAACACGCGGGTCAGGTTGTCCGAAGGACGAATCGAGAGGAGTCGCTCCGCGATGTCGATCATCGGCACGTGCGGATTCATGAAGAGGATGAGGAAGCCGTACCGCTCGAGGGCATCGACGGTCGCCTTCAGGATCTCCGGATGGACATTTCCGAGGTTGTTCGTCGCCCACTGGCTCGTGAGGTCGATGTACTCTTTGCCTTCGACGTCGTAGAGCAGGGAGCCTTTCGCCGACGCGACCACGATGTCGGCGAGTTTCGTGTCGTCGGCCCAGAAATATTTCGGGTAGAGCTCGGTGTACCGCTTCCAGTACCAGTCCGCCGCGCCCTTCGTCCCGACGGGAGGCCTCGCCTCCTTCTTCGCCATCCTCGCCGGGAACGCCGGTCCGGTCATAGAGGCTTTGGGCCGGGGTTCATGAACGCGCGATCAACCTCGGGCTAGGCTTCGAGGGCCGCCTGCAGGAGCGTCCGGAACTCGTCCGGAATCGGCTTCGACTTCCGTTTCTCGTAGTCATACGACACGAGGACGCTCTTCGCCCGCGCGAGGATCCGCCCGGTGCGCTTCTCCTTGACCTCATAGCTCAGCGTGAACGAGGAGTTGCCGATTTTCGAGGGCCAGACCGCCACCTGAATCTGATCGCCCCACGTCGCCTGGGATTCGAAGTCGATCTCCACATGGGCCAGGATGAAGTCGATCTCGTCGAGCGTCCGCTTGTTCGCTTGGTGCATGTAGAATTGGGTCCGCGCGAGCTCGACGTAGGAAAGGTACACCGCGTTGTTGACGTGGCCCATCCCGTCGATGTCGCGGAAGCGCATCTGGATGTCCGTCGTGAAGCGCGTCATCCGTCGGTCGATGCCGAACGCCGACGAAAAACGTTCCGGTGGTCCCTATTCCTCGCGGACGAGCCGCGTGAATTCGTCGGAGAGTTCGAGCGAGACCTGCCTCGACGGATCGCCTTGGATTGCGGGCCGCGTGGGCAGCGTGGCCTTCGCGAGCTCGCGATAAATCGACCAAGACAACTCAATCCGGCGCCGAAGGGTCTCGTCGACCGTTCGGATGGGTCGGGCCGGCACTCCCGCCAGCATGGTGTCCGAAGGGAATTCGGCGTTCTCCCGCACCACGGCCCCGCTGGCTACGACCGATCCGGAACCGATCACCGCGCCACTGTTGATCGTCGAGTTCATGCCGACGAGACAGTCGTCTCCGACGGAGCAACCATGGACGACGGCGGCATGGCCGACGGTCACGCGTCGGCCGATCACGGCGGGCAAGCCACGATCGACGTGCACGACCACGTTGTCCTGGATGTTCGAATCGCGCGCCACGACGATCGAGTCGAAGTCGCCGCGCAGCACGGCGCCGTGCCAGATACTCGCCGCGTCCTCCACGGTCACGTCGCCGACGAGGACCGCGCTCGGGGCCACGTAGATCATCGTGTCACTCGAGATTCACCAGCACGTTCTTGACGTGGGTGTAGAAGAGGACGGCATCGACGCCTTGCTCCTGACCGAGTCCGGACTGCTTCCATCCGAGGAACGGGGTCTGCGGGAAGGTGACCGGGAACTCGTTGATCGAGACCATGCCGGCCTGCAATCGCCGCGCAATCGCGTGTGCCTTGGCGACGTCTTGCGTCCAGACGCCCGCCGCGAGGCCGTACGGGGTGTCGTTCGCCCGCGCGATCGCGTCATCGAGATCGTCGAAGCGCCACGCCGCCACCACGGGCCCGAAGACCTCCTCCCGCGTCACGCGCGCGGCAGCGGGCGGATCCTCGAACACGGTCGGCTTCACGAAGTTCCCGTCCTTCAGCTCGCCGGCATCCACGCGGCCACCTCCCGCGAGGAGCTTCGCGCCTTTCCCGATTCCGTCCTCGATCGCGGCGACCACGTTCGTCGCGTGCTCGCGCGAGACCAGCGGACCCATCTGAACGTCGTCCTTCAGCGGCGGCCCGAGTCGCAGTTTCTCGACCTGATCTTTCAGCTTCGGGAAGAACGACGGCGCGATCGATTCGTGGACGAGCAGTTTCGATCCGGCCCAGCACATCTGGCCCGCGTTCTGGAAGGCGCCCCAAAGAGCGCCTTTGACGGCCCGGTCGAGCTTCGCATCCGCGAGGACGATTTGCGGATTCTTGCCGCCGAGCTCGAGCGTCGTCGGCACGACCCGGTCCGCGACGACGCGAAGGAGTTGCTTCCCGGTGTCCGTGGATCCGGTGAACGTGACGGAGTCGACGTCGGGATGCGCCGCGAGGGCCGCGCCGACGTCACGACCGGGGCCGGTGACGACGTTCACGATCCCCGGCGGAAAGCCGGCCGCACCCGCGAGCTCCCCCAATTTCAAGGCCGTGAGCGGCGTGAGCGTCGCGGGTTTCAGCACGACCGCGTTGCCGGCCGCGAGGGCGGGCGCCACGCCTCGGGAGGCGAGGAGGAGCGGATAGTTCCAGGGGGCGATGTGGGCCGTCACTCCGAGCGGCTCCCGCACCGTGTAATCGAACCGCGCGCCGGGGACCGGGATCGTCTCGCCCTGAATTTTATCTGCCAACCCGGCATAATATTCGAACAACTTGTAGACGTACGCGATGTCGCCTTTCGCTTCGCGCAACGGCTTGCCGACATTTTGCGACTCGAGCCGCGAGAGTTCCTCGAAATGGTCCCGGACCTGCTGGCCGAGGAGCCACAGCAACCGACCTCGCTTGCTCGGATCCAGATCCCACCAATCCGGGGAATGGAAGGCGGTCCGGGCCGCCTCGACCGCGGCGTTGACGTCGTCCCGGGACCCGGACGCCACGCGGGCGAACGGTCGGTTCGTCGTGGGATCGAGGACGTCCGCGGTCTCGTTCGACGAAGCGGGGACGGACTTCCCGGCGATGTACAACCCGTAGTCGCGGACTTCCATCGTCGCTCCGCGCCAACATCGGGCCGAGGACTATAAGCGTGTGGCTTTCCCCTTCGCGCACCGGTGGCCTCTTATGCCGCGCATCCCTTGCGAGACCCCGAGGACATCGTGCCGGACGTCGTGCGCGAGAGCCGCACGCTGCCGTGGAGGGAGGCGGCGAAAGAGTCCGACGCCCTCCGTCCGATGCTGATGGAACAATTCCGGCACGAGGACTTTCGCGGAAAGCTCGTGTTGGATGTCGGCACGGGAGAGGGGCGGCTCGCGTTCGTCGCCGCACACGCCGGCGCGCGGGTCGTCGGGGTGGACCTCGACCGCACGAAGCTCATGCACGCCCGCGCGTACGCGGGCATCCGCGACTTCCGGAACGTCGAGTTCGTCCTCGGCGATGTCGACAAGACGCCGTACCATGAATTCGCCCGGGATCCGATCGGCGCGGTCGTCAGCAACCTGTGCATGTCGCCGGAAATCGTGTGGCACGCGTCGCGGGCCCTCCGCCCTGGAGGAGCGTTCGTCTTCTGCTGCCATCACGGGGACCATTGGAAGGAAACCCGGCGGGGTTCCCAATGGGCCTTCTACGAGGACGTGATGACGGACCTGCTCCAAGACAACCGCTTTGAGGTCACGTTCATGGGCGTCGACACGACCGTGGCGCGGTTCGACGAGTTGCGTGAGGTCGAGCTGTTCCTTCGCGATTCGATTGTTCGACGATGGGTCGAGGACGGCCGCTGGGAGGAACTTTCAGATTCGTTCGCTCGGGGCGAGAAGCAACTGACCCTGTCGTATCTGGTCGTGAAGGCGCGGAAGCTCGCCGCCGCGTACGAGACGACGTGACAGGAGCGCGGACCGAGGTCGCCCCCAAATCGGCAAGCTCATCCGTGCGAAGGCGATTGCCGCGCGGGGGAGCATGTTCCTCGGTGCCCACGTCTCCATCGCGGAGAGGATCGCACTCGCCCCGGAGCGCGGCAGGTCCGTCGGGGCCGACGCGATCCAGATTTTCTCCCGCAGCCCCCGGATGCTCCGCCGGACGAAGCCGATTCCCCCGGAAGAAGCGACCGCCTTCCGGGAGGCGATGCCCGCGAACGGCATCGCACGCGCGATCATCCACGCGAACTATCTCATCAACCTCGCGGGACCGGACGACAACACGCTCACGTACAGCCGCGACGCGTTCGTGGAGGAACTCGACCGGGCCCAGCTCCTCGGAGTTCGGGACGTCATCTTCCACCCGGGATCCCACATGGGGAGAGGCGAGGCGTACGCCATCCAGATGATCGCCGCGAGTCTGGACTGGTGCTTCGAGCACGCCAACGCCCCAGATGTCTTCGCGGTCCTCGAGAACACGGCGGGCGCCGGCACCGTCGTCGGATATCGCTTCGAGCAGCTCGCCGAAATGATGAAAGGCTCCGCGCATCCGGATCGCCTCGGGATCTGTGTCGACACCTGCCACACGTTCGCGGCCGGGTATGACTTCCGAACGAGGGACGGCTACGCTGCGCTGCTCCGCACGATCGATGAGACCGTCGGAGTGGGTCGGATCCGCGCGTTCCATCTGAACGATTCCGTGGGCGACCTCGGATCGAAGCTCGACCGCCACGAGGACATCGGCAAGGGGAAGCTCGGAAAGGAGGCGTTCCGATTCCTCGTGAACGAGGAGCGCTTCCGCGAAGTGCCCGGGTGCCTCGAGTTCCCCGGGAGAGATGCGGGCTACCGCCGGAATCTCAAGACGCTGCGGTCCCTCGTCACAGGGACGAACCCGCCGACGGCGGGGCCGCGTCCAGGCGGCAAACGAGGCGGTCGCGGAACCGCGTGAGGAACGCGTAGAGCCGGTGGACCTGCCGCATCAACCCGGACGACCCCGCGAGGAGGCGACCCAACCCCGCGCCGATCGGGAAGGCGCCGACCAAGGTGGGCACGGCGTCGCCCCCCGTGGTGACCCGACCATCCGGGGTGACGATGTGCCAGGCGTCGAGCATCCGTTCCTCGGGAATTCCAGTCAGCAGTGCGCGCCCGGACTGAATCGACTCGAACCGGATTCGTCGGCGGAGGTCGACGCGGTGGATCCACCGGGAAAGCGCGCTGCAGATTCCGCAGTCGCGGTCATAGAGGAGGACGTAGGGGCCCGGCATGCTCGGAGAAAACTAGGCGTCAGTCGGCTTAAACAAACGGGTTGTATCGAGAATCGTTATTCCTCCGCCCGACGTTCCGGCGGCGGGACCGTCCATGATGGTCGACCCGTCGTCGCTTCCGGAAAGAGACTCATACCGCCTGATGATCTCGGCGTTCGTCCCGAGGCCGATCGCGTTCGTCTCGACACGCAGCCTCGCGGGTATCAACAATTGCGCGCCGTTTTCGTACAGCATGGGGGTGTCGAGCCGCCCGATGGTCCTCGCCGTCTCCGTGGGGGAGCGTGACGGCCGTCCCAAGGACACGGCCCGAAACATCCTCGATACCCGGGAGTTCGTCGTGAACATGGTGACCGAGGCGACCGCCGAGAAGATGAACGTCGCCTCCGGCGACTACGCCGCACACATCAGTGAATTCGAAGAAGCGGGCCTGACTCCCGTCCCCTCCGACGCCGTCCGGCCCCCGCGGATTGCCGAGTCTCCCGTGAACTTCGAGTGCCGCCTCATCCGGGCCATCACGGTCGCGGACAACACGGTCTTCTTCGGTGAAGCGATTCGACTGCACGTGGACGACGCGGTCCTGACCAACGGAACCGTGGACATCCACAAGGCGAAGCCAATCGGTCGGCTCGGCGGGCCGCGGTACTGCCGCACGCAGGACGTCTTCGAGCTTCGGCGACCGACCGTCACGGGACCGAAGGGCGCGGGAAAGACCGAAGCGCGCTGACGACCTGTCCCCGTTCCGGAGGAAGTCGCAGCGCATCTCGGGTTGCAAGAACCATTAAGTAGGTCGAAATCTACATCGAACGTGGGACGGCGGCGAGGTCGAGCGCCCGTGCGCTCGGCGTCCGCGGCCGCTTCCGAGTCATCGTTGGAATTGGAGGAGTGGAACTGCGATGCGGACCGCAGAGGAACTGAACGCGAGCTGGAGGCAGGACGAGCGGTGGGCCGGCATCATTCGGCCGTACCGAGCCGAGGACGTGGTGCGGCTCCGCGGATCGATCGGGATCGAGCGGACCCTCGCGCGGATCGGCGCGGAGCGCCTGTGGTCGCTCCTTCGCGCGGAGGATCCGGTGACCGCCCTCGGCGCCCTGACGGGCAACCAGGCGATCCAGCAGGTCCACGCGGGCCTGGCCGCGATTTATCTGAGCGGCTGGCAGGTCGCGGCCGATGCGAACGACGCGGGCCAGATGTATCCCGACCAGAGTCTGTACCCGGCGGACAGCGTCCCGAACGTCGTACGCCGGGTGAACAACGCCTTCGTGCGGGAGGACGAGAAGCACACCGCCGCGGGCGGGTCGCACGTGGACTGGTTCGCGCCGATCGTGGCCGACGGGGAAGCCGGATTCGGCGGCCCCCTGAACGCCTTCGAGCTGACGAAGGCGCTGATCGAGGCCGGCGCGAGCGCCGTGCACTTCGAAGACCAGCTCGCGAGCGCCAAGAAGTGCGGCCACCTCGGCGGCAAGGTGCTCGTCTCGACCGGCGTCTTCCTCCAGAAACTCGTCGCGGCCCGTCTCGCCTCGGACCTGTGTGATGTCCCGACCATCCTGATCGCCCGCACGGATGCGAATTCCGCGAAGCTCATCACGACCGATGTCGACCTGCGCGACCAGCCCTTCATCATCGACACGGAGCGGACGACCGAGGGCTTCCACCGGTTCCGCGGAGGCATCGATGCGTCGATCGCCCGCGGTCTCGCGTACGCGCCATATGCCGACCTCTTGTGGTGCGAGACGTCGGGTCCCGACCTCGACGAGGCGAGGACCTTCGCCGACGCGGTCCACGCGCGATTCCCGGGGAAGCTGCTCGCGTACAACTGCTCGTCCTCGTTCAACTGGAGGAAGAAGCTCGACCGAGAGACGATCGCGCAGTTCCAGCGGGAGCTCGCGGACATGGGGTACCGGTTCCAGTTCGTCACCCTCGCAGGCTTCCATGCGCTGAATCTCTCCATGTTCAAGCTCGCACGGGGCTATCAGGAAAAAGGCCTGACCGCCTATGCCGAGCTCCAGGACGCCGAGTCCGATGCCAAAGCGGACGGCTACCGTGCATTCGAGCATCAGACGTTCGTCGGGACCGCGTACTTCGACGAGATCGCCCAGGTGATCACGGGCGGAGAGGCGTCGACCCTCGCGATGGCGGGTTCCACGGAGAAGGAGCAATTCCAAGAGCTCGCCGCGAAGGCCGAACCGATCGAATCACCTTCGCCTCGACTCAACGCCACCGAGACCGGCTAGGCATCGGCTGGTCAGAAGGGCAGCTTGCTCAGGCCGATCGCGAGCGGGAGGAGGGCGTCCTCCCTCCCGAGGAACTTCGCGGTCTGCAAGACCGCGTTCAGGTAGCTGATCGTGTGTTCCTTCTCGCCCACCGTCCACTGACCGTAGAAATCCACGATGGCCGCGAGGAGTTCGTCGAGCGGGACGTCCGCCTCGAGTGCATGGCGCACGGTCTCTTCCGCGGGGGGCGACTTGTATCGCAGGCTCGACTCGAGGGCCGCGAGGAGGGACGGTCGATCGGTCGACGTCGTCGCGCCGAGTCGGAGAAAGTCGGGATAGCCGAATTTCGTCGTCAAGGTGCGATACAACTTCCACAGGAGCCACGCATTCTCGGATGGCGTGAGGTAGCGACTCGCGAGACGCGCGGCGTGGACCTCGCTCAACGTGTGACCTAAGAAGCCTGGATCGGCGCTCGCCGCAATGAGGAGCGGCCGGTATGCCGAGTCGGCGTTGGCCTCGAACGCGAGCGCTCGGAGGATCTCCTCGACCCGCTCGAACTCCCAGTCCTCGAGGAGCCGGCCCAACAGCTCGACGTCGGGCTTCCCGGGCCCCGCGCCCTCGAGACTCGGGATGTCGACGGGCGGGACCCCTTGCAAACTCACGGCCTGGGCATATCCGAGATTCGCGAGCGGAACGAGCCCGCGTGGAACGCCGAGGGTCGTTGCGACATCGCTGTACGCAACGGCCGTCGCGAGATTGTGACCCAGGCGTCCCAGGTCATCCAGCGATGTGCGGATGGCTAAGTGAGATGCTTCCTCGATTCCATGATTCAGACCAATCCGAGTCAAGAGCGCCGCCGCTTTGGATCCGGCGTGATCGTGGACGACCTTTCGATAGGCCCGCTCCATGTCCTCCTGCGTTGCGGCGGGAATCGCTCGCGCTTCCGCATCGACTCCGGCCAGTGTCAGCGTGCGTTTCTGCAGGCTGAAATTGTAGAGGACCAGGAACCGCAACAGCCCGAGGCCACCCGGAGGACGCGTGAGCCGCAAGAGGTCGCGGCCCGCCTGCAGCGTCAACAGGCCGTGCGGTGTGTGCAGTTGCGGATCGTCATGATTGGACCCGACGAGCAACAGTCCTTCGAGAATCGGCGCCGAGTTCGCGGGATCTTTCGCGAGTTCGTCGAAGAGCCGGATCCCCTTTTGGTGCTCGAATGTCGGGAGGAGGGCGAACAGCCGTTCCAGGTCTTTGGATGCCAAGCGCCGATGGAAAGGTCGGGGACGCTTTTAGGTTGCGGTCCGCTGACAGAGCAACTCTTATGGGGAACCGGGACCTTCAACAGGGGTCATGCCTCTCTACGATATCATCGTCATCGGCTCGGGCCCCGCGGGCCTGACCGCCGCCATTTATGCGACGCGGTCGAACCTGAAGACTCTCGTCATCGCCGGGGCCGTCGCGGGCGGTCAGCTCATGATCACGACCGACGTCGAGAACTATCCCGGTTTCCCGAAAGGCGTCCAAGGCCCGGAGCTCATGGAGCTCTGGCGTCAGCAGGCCGAACGGTTCAAGGCGGACTTCGTGGACGACAACGTGACTCGGGTTGATTTCTCCAAGCGGCCGTTCAAGGTCTGGACATCCGACCGTGTGCACGAGGCGCGTTCTGTGATCATTGCGACAGGGGCGAATGCAAAGTACCTCGGGCTCCCCAACGAGGAGCGACTGAAAGGCCGGGGAGTAAGTGCATGCGCAGTCTGCGATGGGTTCTTCTTCAAAGGCCTCGACGTCGTCGTTGTTGGCGGCGGCGACACGGCAATGGAGGACAGCCTTTACCTCTCGAAGCTCTGCAAGAGCGTCACGGTCGTCCATCGTCGACACGAGTTCCGCGCGAGCAAGATCATGCAGGACCGAGTGTTCAAGACGGCGAACATCAAGGTCATCTGGGACTCTGAAGTCGTCGATGTCATGGGCGACGCGAAGGTCGAAGGCGTCCGTATCAAGAACAAGAAGACAGGCCAGACCTCCGACCTCAAGGCTCAAGGACTGTTCCTCGCGATCGGCCACGAGCCCGCGAGCGAGATCTTGCGGGACCAGTTGAAGCTCGATAAGGGCTATGTGGTCCTCCGACCGCACGACGGGCTGTCCACCGCTACATCCGTGGACGGGGTGTTCGCGGCCGGAGACGTTCACGACTTCCGCTATCGACAGGCCGTTACCGCGGCGGGTTTCGGCTCCATGGCCGCGCTCGACGCGGAACGATGGCTCTCACATTCGAACGCCTGAGCGCTCCGAAATCTTGAAGTCGATTCGCCCGTTAGGCACAGAGGGACCCGGGCATGGTGCGCATCTTCCGCGGCGGCGTGCTCGACGAGCGCTTCGAAGGCTCCGTCGTCGTGATCGGTCCGCGGCCGACGACGATGACCGGGCTCGTCCGCGGCGATCTGTTCGTCCGTGACAGCAGCGTGTGCGACGTGACCGGGATGGTGTCCGGAAATCTCCTCGCGGAGCGGACCGGGAAGGCGGTCCTCCACGGACTCGTCACAAAAGCCGCCAAAGCCGCCGGCGGGGATCTCGAGGTCTATGGGATGGTCCAGGGCGACGTCGTCAACGAGGGCGGTCGCCTCTACGTCGACAAGGGAGCGGTCGTCCGGGGAAAGGTCGTCGGCCAGACCCATAGCGGGCCGCTCCCGCCACCGGAGAAACCGGTGACAGCGCCTACCGCCACGCCGTCGCAGACAACCACTCCGGCTCCGGCCGTTTCGCCGCCGAAACCCCCAGCTGCGCCGGGCCCGTGAACCTCAGGCTTCGACGTTCGGTTCGATCAGCGTCCCCTTGAGCGGCATCTTGTCCGGCTTCTTCTCACCGGACGAGAACAGCTGGAGGTACGGGATCAGGTTGCCCATAACCCGATTCTCGGCCTTCCGCAGGTGCTCCTCGTAGGTCGATCGGCTCACGCCGAGACTCCGGGCGATGCTCTCCGTCGTCACGTCGCGCGGGGAGCTGTAGTACCCGTAGCGGTGCGCCTTCAGGAGCGCGTCCGATTGCTTCGAGGTCAGGTCGCCGAAGAGGCTGTTCACCCAGATGCTCGACGGCAAGACGCTGAGCGGAAGTTCCCGTTTCCGGATCAGCTCCGTCGGCCCGCGCTTGTTGAAGTCCTTGAACAGGTCCCGGGTGCGGACCTCGTCGAAGGCAATCACCCGGAAATAGCCCCAGCCGTCCTGGAAAATCGCCGGAGGCGCTTCCACGGCCTCGTGGGGTTCCCACACGTTCCATGGGCTGTCCCAGGTGGCGCACGTGCACTTGAGCATGAAGATGCGGGAGTCCCCCGCCTCGGCCCATTGGTCGATGCACTTGCCCGCCTTCCGAATCTCTTTCGCGATTTGCTCGAGCACGTTCTCGTCTCGGGTCGGCACCTGGATCATCTCGCGGTTCCAGATACACCACATCGAGATGGGAAGGCCAGGATGATGCGCGGAGATGGTCATGAACGGGTAGTCGTACTGGGTCCGGAATGAGATCTCCCAGAGGCTCATGGACCGTCCATGACGTCCGCGGGGGATATAGGTGGTGCCGTCATATGACGGCCGCCGAAGGCGGGTCAAAGAGGTTCGTCGCGGGGGCCTTTTACCCGTTCGAGGTACAAGACATGTATCTGATCGCACCAAACAGCACACGGATTTGGACGGACAGCAACCGCAACTTCACCCTCCGGGAGTACAGCCGCCTCGAATACGGCCGCTCGGACGTCGGGTGGATCCTCGCCTCGGTGAAGGCCTCCCGGCCTGCGCCGAAGAAGCGCGCGACCCGATCGCTCGGGTTGCGGCTGCGGTACTTCCTGAACTCCTTCCGTGGTTTCGCCGCCTTCGACGTGCACGGTCACGACGACACCCAGTGCCCGTGAGGCGGCGGCGCACCTTTTTATCGGACGGCCTCCGTCCCTGGAAGGGATGGCGGAAGTCACGATTCGATATTGCTCCCCTTGCCGCTATCTTCCCAAGGCGATCCAAGACGCGGACGCGATTTTGAAGGAATTCGGTGGGACGTTGTCTGCGCTTCGACTGGTCCCGGGCGACCACGGCGTATATGATGTCGCGGTCGACGACACGGTTGTGTTTTCGCTCGAGAAGACGAACCGGTTCCCCGAGTCGACCGAGCTGATCCAACAGATTCGGGTTCGGCTCAAGCCGCGTAAGGCTCGCAAGAAAGTGTAATCCTCCCCCTGCGGGGGTCTTCATCGACCCGTCATTTGACGGCCGTCTATGGCGGGTCAAAATCCCTCATCGACCGCGTCGTTCTCCATTGCATGTTCGGAACCACATATCCGATCGTCGATGCGAGCGACCTTGTGAACGAGTACGTCCGGAACCCCGATTTGGCCGAGTACGTCCGGTGGGAATACCGTCCCGCGGACCGGTCGAGCGTCATCGGGTCCATCCGGAGAGGCCGGAGACCGAAGCCACGTCGGGTGGCGGGTGCAAGGCGCCTCGTGCGTCGCCTGCGAGCCTGGGTCAAAGGCGCGAGGGAGACACCTGGCGGGCCGATCGGGTCCGGTCTCGTGGACCGCGCGACGTCGCGCGAGCGGATTCTCTAGGTTCGAGGTTCAGGCCGGCGAATCGATCGAGAGGACGACCTTCCCGAATTGCTCGCCCCTCCCGAGGTACTCGTGCGCCTGGCGGGCCTGCTCGAGCGGGAAGATCCGGTCCACGACGGGCTTGAGGCGGCCCATGAACACTAGCTTCATGACCTCCTCGAATTCCCGCTGGTTCGCCATCGTCGACCCGAGCACGGAGAGCTGCCGCCAGAACAAATATCGCGCGTCGAGTTCGAGCATCGGACCGGTCGTCGCCCCTGGGACCACGATGCGACCGCCCTTCCGGAGGCTTCGAACGGAGTCTTTGAAGGTCGCCTCGCCGACGTGGTCCACGACGACATCGACCCCGCGCTTCCCCGTGAGTTCCCAGATGGCCTTCGACCAGGGCATCGCCTTGTAATTCACCAGGACGTCCGCGCCGAGGGCCTTCGCCTTCTCGAGTTTCGCATCGCTCGAACTCGTCGTGAAGACGGTGCAGCCGGCGAGCTTCGCGACCTGGATCGCGGCCGTCGACACGCCGGACCCGGCCCCCAGGATCAAGACGTCCTCGCCGGGTCTCACCTTCGCGCGGGTGATGAGCATGCGCCACGCGGTCATGAACGCCAAGGGGACCGCCGCGGCCTGGGGGAACTCCATGTCCGTCGGGATCGTCAGCACATTCCGGGCGGGGACCGCGACCTTCTCCGCGTACGTCCCGGGGAGGTGCTCCCCGAGGATCTTGTAGTCCGCGCACTCGGAGTCCTCGCCCCGCAGGCAATACTCGCACCGCCCGCACGAGATGCCCGGGTTCACGACGACGCGGTCGCCCACCTCGACGTCCGTGACGTCAGATCCGACCTCCGCGATGTCGCCGGCAGCGTCGCAGCCGAGGATGTGCGGGAGCGTCAGCTTGAGCGTCGGGATGCCGTCGCGGACCGCGAGGTCCAGGTGGTTCAACGAGGCCGCGTGCACCCGCACCACGACCTGATCCGGACCGGGGACGGGATCCGGGTGGCTCCGATCCAACTCGAGGACCTCGGGCCCGCCGAAGCGGGGCACGACGACCGCCTTCAGCGTACCACCTGCGCGACGGCGGCGAAACGGAGCGGTCCTAGATAAGGGCCGCCGTCACCGCACGTTGTAGCCCTTCGACTGGAGCAATCGCACGACGTCTTTGCGATGGTCGCCCTGGAGGACAATCACGCCGCCTTTGCCGGAACCGCCCGTGGCCAAGCCCTTCTTCAAGTCCCGGGCGAGCTTTTCCGCCTCGTCCGGTTTCGATTCCAGGCCACGCACGACGGTCACGGCCTTTCCGTAGCGGCGCGTGTCCATCTCGACGGACAGCTGGGTCGTCTCGCGGCCCAGGTCCTCGCAGACGCAGATCTCCTTAGGCAACCCGCATGTCGGGCAGATCCCCGCGATCAAGCCGCCTCCAATGGCGTCTCCTTCTCTGCCAGGGATTCCTTCAGTAGGCGATAGTGTTTTCGGATGGTGACCTCGCTGACGCCGGTCAGGCGCGCGATCTGGGCTTGCGTCAACGGCACGCCCAGCTCCTCCGAGGCCAGATAGAGCGCCCCCGCCGCGATGCCGACGGGCGAGTTCGCTTCGAGGACCTTCGAGTCCTTGACTTGCGAGACGAGGCCGAGCGCGCGTTCTCCGACCCGCGGATCGAGGCCGAGCTGCGACGCGAACCGAGGCACGAAGTCTTCCGCCCGACTTGCGCGGCTGAACACGCCCAGTTCGCGGCTCACGACCTTCGCGGTGAGCGAGATCCGATGGACCGTCACGCCGGTCGCCTCGGCGAGTTCATGCAGTCCCCGCGGCGCACCGAGCTGCTTGGCCGCGAGGTACACGACGGACGCGACGATCGCATCCATGGAACGTCCGCGGGACAGGCCCGCTTCAATCGCTTTCCGCAAGATGATCGCGGCGCGCTCCCGGAACGCGGGGGCAAGCCCCAAGCGGGACGAGAGGCTGGACAACTGCGCCAGGCCGGGGGCCAAGGCGCGTTCTGTCCGGTCATAGCGAGTCCATTGGCTGACCCGGCGCAGGCGGTTCAGGGCCGCCACACTGCGTGCGTCGATCGGGTTCCCCTTCGCATCCCGTAGGCCGTTTCCGACCATAGACCCGAGCCCTTTGTCCGGCGCCATCACGGACGGCGGAGGACCCGCCCGGATCCGATCATCGCCTTCGAACGTGGTCCAGTCGGGGCCCTGGTCCACGAGGCTCTCGTCGACTACGAAGCCGCAGTTGTCGCACACGCGCTCGCCGCGGACTGGGTCGACGTAGAGGGCGAAGCTGCCACAGTTCGGGCAGCGGGCGGGATCCGAACCCGACGAATCGGGCTGAAGCTCCCGCTTGAATCTCACGTCTCTTGCGTTCGTCGATGTAAACTGACTCATTGTGTCACCTCGCGAGGAACGGAATTCATGACCCAGCGGGTCGCCCACCGCTCCAGGTCCCGAATCGTCTCGAAGAGCGCCGCGCCTTTCGGCGACAGCCGATACTCGACCGCGACCGGCCGGTCCAGATGGACCTTCCGCTCCGCGATCCCGACCTCCTCGAGTTCCTTCAACGTCTTCGCGAGCGAGCTCTGGCACATGCCGGTCGCCACGCGCAGCTCGTTGAAGCGCTTCGGTCCGGAGAGGAGGCTGTGGAGGACCGTGAGCTTGAGCTCGGAGCCGATCACCTCGAAGGCGACCTCCGCTCCGCAGCCGGGTCCCTCGCAGGGGCTTTCCTTCTCCGCCATGACTTCGCATCCTTGCACCATATAATGTGCGCCCGGGATATAAGTAGTTTCGTTTCCGTACCACGTTTCGGGTGAGAACCTAGTGCGACTTGAAAACGGGTTGTGTGCCGGCGGCTCAGACCCACCGGGTGATGACGACCTTGCTCTCCGTGAAGAACCGGACCGCGTCGCGGCTCTGCGGGTGGAGGTCTCCGAAGAACGAGTTCTTCATCCCCCCGAACGGGAAGTAGGCCATCGGCGCCGCGACCCCGACGTTGATGCCGATGTTCCCCGCGCGGACGCCGTGTCGGAAGTCCCGGGCGTGCTTCCCGCTCGACGTGTAGATCGTGGCCGCGTTCCCGTATGGGCTGGCGTTGATCAGCTCAACCGCGTCGTCGAGGCCGCCGACCGCGAACAGATTTGCCACCGGGCCGAAGATCTCCTGCTGGGCGACGGCCATCTCCGGCCGGACGTCATCGAGGATCGTCGGGCCGACGAAGTAGCCATCGTAGCCGGACACGCGGACGGTCCGTCCGTCCAAGGCGACCTGGGCGCCTTCTTGCTCGCCGCGGTCGATGAAGCCGAGGACCCGGTCGCGGTGGCCCGCCGAGATGACGGGGCCCATCTGGACCGTCTCGTCCAAGCCGTACCCCACCTTGAGCGCCGCCGCGGCGGCCGAGAACTTGCGGCGCAGATCCGCGTGGACGTCGCCGACGCCGACGACGACGGACCCGGCCAAGCATCGCTCGCCGGCGCAACCGTAGCAGGAGGACACCAGATTCGAGACGACCTTGTCGAGCTTCGCGTCCGGCATGACGACCAGCACGTTCTTGGCACCGCCGCCGGCCTGGACGCGCTTCCCCGAGGCCGCCGCCTTCGTGTACACGGCCTTCGCCACGGAACTCGAGCCGACGAATGAGACGCCCGCGATGTCCGGGTGATCCAGGATCGCCTGGACCGTCTCCTTCGCTCCGTGGACCAGGTTCACGACGCCCGCCGGGAAACCGGCCTGGTGGACGAGGTCCATGACGAGTTGCATCGCGGTCGGGTCTTGCTCGGACGGCTTCGCGATCCAGCAGTTCCCCGTCGCAACGGCGTATGGCCAGAACCAGAACTGCACCATGACCGGGAAGTTGAACGGGCTGATTCCCGCGAACACCCCGAGCGGCTGGTACAGGACCTCCTCGTCGATCCCCGGGCCTGCCCCGTCCTCGAGGTTGTAGCCCATCATGAGGCTCGGGATACCCGCCGCCACCTCGACGTTCTCGATGGCGCGTCGGATCTCGCCGCGGGCCTCATCGATCGTCTTCCCCATGTCCTGCACGACGACCCGAGCGAGGTCCTCGGCATGGTGTTCCATCAGGTCTCGGAGGACGAAGAAATGGCGAGCGCGGTCCAATGGTGGCGTCTCCCGCCACGCATCCCAGGCCCGGAGAGCCTTCTGGACGGCCCGGTCGACATCGTCTTTCGTCGAAAGCGGCACGCGGGCGATGACCCGACCGGTCGCCGGGTTCGTGTCCTCGAGCCACGCCGTCGTCTCCGGCGTGCGCCATTCGCCGCCGACGTAGTTCTTCAGGTCCCCGTAGTGGGACTTGACCTCCGGGAGCAGCGTGGTTCCGCGGACCATCCGCACCTCAGGACGCCTTCCCTGCGAGAGCCAGGTCGAGGCTGTCTTCGAGCAGGTCGAGCGCCTTCGCCATGAGCGGGAGCGGGATGTTGATCGGCGGGAGCAACCGGATGCAGTTGTTGAAGAACCCCGCGGTGAGGAGCACGAGGCCGTTCTGGAGGCCAGCCAGCTGGACGGCCCGCGCGAGTTCCACGTCCGGCTCCTTCGTCCGCCGATCCTTCACGAACTCGAGCGCCCACATCGCACCGATCCCGCGGACCTCGCCCACGCGGTCGTGGCCCTCGAAGATCTCATCCAACCGCTTCCGGATAAGCGCTTCCAGCTTCTTCGTCTTTGGAAGCGCCTTCTGAATCACATCGATCGCCTCGAGCGCCGCGGCGCAGACGACGGGATTTCCGCCGAACGTGCCGCCCAGGCTCCCCGGTCCCGGTCGGTCCATGACCGCGGGCTTCCCGGTCACGCCGCCGAACGGCAATCCGCCTCCGACGGCCTTGCCGCTCACGAGGATATCCGGCACCGTGTTCCAATTCTCGATCGCCCACAGCTTCCCGGTGCGGCCCATGCCGGCTTGTACCTCGTCGTCTACGAGCACGATGCCATGGGCGTCGCACAGCTTGCGGAGGAGCGGGAAGAATTCCTTGGGCGGGACGATCATCCCGCCTTCCCCCTGGACCGGTTCGGCGAGGATTGCGGCGACGCGGCCCGCGACCTCCGGCTGATTGATGAGCCGCTCGATTTCCTCGACGCGGGCTTTCGCGCACTCCGCGGGCGGAAGCCCCTGCGGGTCGCGGTACGGGTACGCATAGTCCGCGAGGATCACCTCCCGGACGAGCGGACCGAATCCTTCGCGGTACGGCTTGTCCTTCCCCGTCAGGCTGATGTCGAGGAGCGTGCGCCCATGGAACGCGGTCTTGAAGGAGACGAGCCACGCCCGCTTCGTCGCGGCACGCGAGATCTTGACGGCGTTCTCGATCGCCTCGGACCCGGAGTTCAGAAAGATCGACTTCGTCAGGCCGGGCGGGCAGATCTCCGCCATGCGCGCCGCGAGGTCCGTGTACGGCGCGTACGTCGCGACCATGAAGGAAATGTGCGTGAGGCGGTCGAGTTCGTCTTTCGCGGCGCGAATCACGGAAGGCGGACGATGGCCCGCGGTCTGGACTCCGATGCCCCCGCCGAGGTCGATGTAGACGTTCCCGTCGGCGTCCTGGACGAACGGTCCTTCGGCCGCCGTCACGTCGATGGGAAGGGCGACCTTGACGGCGTTCGTGATGAACTTCTCCTTTCTCGCCATCGCGGCTTTCGATTTCGGTCCAGGCGGGACCGAGACGATGTTCGGTCCTCGGAGACCTCTCCTAGTGCGCTTTGCCATGGTATCGTGGCCCGGTTAGGGAACGGAGCTCCGGACCCGGTGAAGGGAACGGAAGAACCGGATTATAGGCTTTCCATGAAGACGAGCTCGATCACGAGAAGACTTGACCCTTCGTCTCGGGTCCGATCCCCGCGAGCACGACCCCGCCGAGCGCCATGACAACCGCAATGGCCGTAAGGGGTGCGATGATCCCGCCGGTCGACGCGTAGAGCGCGCCGAAGATCACGGGACCCATGATGGCGGTGATTTTTCCGACCCCTTCCGCGAGACCGAATCCGGTAGCCCGGTACTGGGTTGGGAACAGTTCGCTCGTGTAGGGATAGACGGCCCCCCATGCTCCCAGGTTGAAGAAGCTCACGAAGGCAAGACTCACGAAGAGCGTGGCGAGTTGCGACGCCGTTGCAAAGACATATCCGCTCACGCCGCCGAGGATGAGGAAGAGAGCCAAGGTCCGTTTCCGACCCCACTTCTCCACGAGATACATAGAGACCCCGTATCCCGGAAACTGTGCGAACGCCGAGACGATGAAGAATGATGCGAGAAGGCCGACGTCGGAGCCGACCGCTCCGAACACGGGAAGGGCGAATGGGAGGGAGAGAAAGAGACCGTAGTAACTGAAATTCAACGCGATCCAGACGATGACGGTGACGCCGGAACGCCGCAACAGAGATCCGCCGAACAGCGCCGAGACGGGCGCTCGCGGAATCGTCTGCTCCCGAGACAGGGATGACTCCTGGACATCCGAGGCGGTGACCCGTTTCAGGACGTCGGCCGCCTCTCCGAGGCGGCCATGGCGCGCATAATAGAACGGGCTCTCGGGGACCGTAATCCGCGCGAGGAATGCAACGAAGGCGGGGAACGCGGCGACGACGAAGAGGAGACGCCATTGTCCTCCACCTTGAATGATGAAAATCCACCAGAATGCAATTGCGAGAAGGAACCCGATTGGCCAGAAGAAGTCCAGTAACACCATGAACCGTCCGCGGGACTGCGGCGGGAGGAATTCCGAAAGCAACGATGGGTCGACGACTAGGATCCCCCCGAGCCCGAGTCCCGCGAGGAGCCGAAATCCGAAGACGCTCCACGGATCCCAGGCGAGCGCCGTGAGGCCCGTGAAGACGGAGTACCATAGGATGCTCGCCAGGAAGACGACCCGGCGGCCACGGGCATCGGCCAAGCGACCGAGGATCAGGCTGCCGATGAACGAGCCCATGAGCGTCGCCGAAGCGACCAGAAAGTACAGGATCGGATTGTTCGCGGGCGTCAGACCGAACTCAGCGAAGATCGCGGGCAGAACGAATCCGATCAAAATGATTTCGAACGCCACGAACGTCCAGGCGAATCCGGTCAGTAAGACAAGCCGGCGATGAAACGCCGTGAAGCCTCCCTGCCGCAGCACATCTTCGACGGTGCGCGTCCCCACTTCCACGAGGCGACGACACCGAGGGCGTATTTGAGGATTCGCGGGCCCTAGGCGCCCGCAAAAACTGGGAACTCAATGGGCGTGGCGTGTCGTGGATCTCTCATCGGAAACTCTTTCACAAAAGCTCCGTAATACGGCACGCGGTTTGCGACGACCCGGCGGAATGCGTCCCGCAGCCGATCGTCATCGAGCCCGCGAGTTGGGATGAGGTCGTCGTTGCGGTTCAGGCACCCTTTCAATTCCCCCTGATGCGTCACGCGGATCCGGTGGCAGTTCATGCAGAACTCCGCGTTGTACACCGGGTCGACGACCTCGACCTCCGCGCCGTTGAAGAGGTAGATCCGGCGGTGGTGCATCTCGCGCACGAGGACCTTGTCAGCCCGACTCTCCAGCCATTTCTTGAGACGGTCGATGTCGACCATCCAATCCTCTTGACCGACGAGCTCCGGCATGAACTGGATGAGCTGGAGCTTGAGCCCGTCGCCGCCGGAGATGTACTCGATCATCCGCGGGATGTGCGGGAGCGTCTGTTTGAACACGACCATGTTCAGTTTGACCGGCTTGAGGCCGACCCGGAGCGCCTCCTGGATCCCGCGGAGGACCGGCGCGAGCTCGCCTTTGCGGATGTCTCGGAATGCCGCAGGATCGAGCGAATCGATCGATACGTTGACTCGTTTCAGGCCCGCGTCCCGGAGGGCCTCCGCGCGTTTCGCGAGCATCGAGCCGTTCGTCGTCATCGACACATCCGGGAGTTGCCGGACCGAACGATCGATGATCTGTTCCATGTCCAGCCGGATGAGCGGTTCGCCGCCCGTGAATTTCACCGAGCGGATCCCGAACTCGCGGGCGACGCGCAGGAGCCGCTCGATCTCGGCCACGGACATCTCGTCCTCGTGGGGCATCCGCGGCTTCAGAATCGGACCGAGGCCCTCGTCGTGGCAATAGATGCAGCCGAAGTTACATCGCTTCGTGACGCTCACGCGGATGTCCGTGACTTCGCGTCCGAATGCGTCGACGAGCATGAGCCCTCATAGGAAGGTGGAGTCGCGGTAAAAAGATGGTGCCGAGATCAATGGAGTTGGCTCGGGGCCGTGCTCCGATGCGTCCCAGGACATGTTTCGCTCACCCGCTTCCGAATGTTTTTATAGGAGGGTCTCGTAAGGCGCAATCAGCCCACAACGTCTGAATTCGACTGGTGACGGTTTTTCCGGCCTTTGCGACTCGGCGGCTTGTGTCGGCAGAAGTGAGAACATGGAAGACAAAGCAATGACTAAAGTGAAAGACCTGACCCCCGCGTCCAAGCAAGTGAATGTCTTGGTCAAGGTCGTCAGTCTGAGTGAAGAGAGAGAGATCACGTCGAAGTTCGGCGAAGCGAGAAAGCTCGTCGAAGCGACGGTAGGCGACGAGACCGGGACCGTCCTCCTGACCCTGTGGAACGACCAGATCGGGCAGATCCAGAAGGACGAGACGCTCCTCATCGACAACGGCTACGTCACCCTCGTGCGCGGGCACATCCGGCTGAACGTCGGAAAGTACGGCACGATGGCGAAGTCGGAGCAGATGATCGAGAACGTCAACACGGCGCTCGACGTCAGCGCGGTCGAATACGAGCGCGAGCCGCGCTACCGAAGCGGCGGCTACAGCGGCGAGCGACGGGAGCGCAGCGGCGGCGGCGGAGACCGGCAGTTCGAGTTCGGGACCTTCAGCGGGAACCGAAGCGGTGGCAGCAGCAGCGGCGGCCGCGACCGGGACCGACGGGACCGCGGGCGACGCCGGTACTGATCGATTTCACCTTTTCGTCTGGCCTTCGGGCCAGGCCTTTTTCATTTTTCCGACGAACCGGCGGAACCGCTGGCCGATTTCTCGGTGCATGAAACGGTTACGAATCCAAGTGGCTCAGATCATCGGCGCCGCGGAGGCCTTCGCCCTTCCGGACGCTCCGGCATCTGGTAGATCCGCTCGGGCTGGCGCACCGCGAGCCGACCGTTCCAGAACGCGCGCGCGTTCTCCTCCGTCACCTCGACGTGCAGCACGTCGAGCTTCGCCTTCATGAGGTTCCGGAACTTCGCACGCTTCGACTTGTTCTCTTCGTTCCACATCCGCGTGAATTGCTGGTCCTTATCGTCGGCCATCGGTGCCACCGCCTCAACGCTCGATGAGAACGCGGGCCCAGGCCGTGGAGGCCGACTCGGTTCGTCACGGGAATTGGAGGACGTCCGTCGCGAGGAACCGCGGACTCATAAGGCTTTTCTTCGAAATTCGCGAGCGCCCCTCGCGTCAATACGTAAACGTCACGATCAGGTCGTCGGCGACGGATTCAATCCGATAGGACGTAAGCGGGAACTTCGCGGGGAGCTCCTTCGGCTGGCCCGTTTGCAGATCCCACGATCCGTTGCAGTCCTTGCATGTGATCAGGAGCTTCTCCCGATCGACGAGGCCGTCCGTCAACATCGCCCACTTGTACGTGCAGGCGGCGTCGACACAGAAGAAGCGGTCCCCGAGCCGGACGACGAGGATGTCGTACCCCATGATCTCGAAGTGCTTCTTCCCGCCGTCCGGGACGTCATCCACCTTGCACAGATTGACGTCCGTGTCCATTGGGCGAGGCGAACCTCCACCGGGCCTTAAGAGTTTGGGGACGTGATGAGGCCCTGACCGCATCCGGGGCCAGCGCTCGCGGTTCGTGGACCGACGCATCCGTACCTCTAAGTAGAGGTATACAGCGCACCAGACGACCGAACTCGGACCATGGGCCGGCTTACATGCGCGCGAACATCGCGGCCATGTGTTTCGAGCCGCCGACGAAATCCCCCATGCGGAAGTGCTCGTTCGGCGCATGGTAGTTCGAGCCGTCGTACGAGACGCCGGGTCCGGAGATGGAGGGCACGCCGACGACTTCGTTGAAGAACCCATGGGCGGAGGCGCCCGCCGACCACGGCCAGACCTCCGGCTCGCGTCCGTATGCATCCACGGATCCCTTGATCGCGGCTTTCACGACCCGGGCGCTCAGGGAGATGGCGGCCGCCTCGAGGGCCTCTTTCGCGGGGCTCAATTCGATGTCCCCGAAGCCTTTCTCGATCAGGTGATCCCGTAGCTTCGCGAACTGTTTCTCCTGCTTCATGTTCGGGACGAGGCGGAAATCGATCTTGGCCTTCGCGACCGCGGGATTCACCGTCTTCGTGCCTTGTTCGATGTACCCGCTCACGAAGCCACAAATCGTGCAGGTGGGCGAGTAGATCAGACGACGGAGGATGTCGAAGTCGTTCCCGTCCCCGACGAATTCGGAGACGCCCCAGAACTCCTTCAGCGCATCGGCCTTGAATGCGCTCGCGCGCAGGTACCGCAGCTCGCGGGCCGTTGGACGCCGTGCATCCTTGTACCAGCCGCGCACCTTGATCCGGCCCTTCGCGTCCCGCAGGGTCATCAGCGCATGGATGAGCCGCCATGCCGGGTTCGGCGCGATTGCCGCATACGAAGAATGCTGGTCCACCTTCGCGGTCCGGCTGGTCATCTCGACGTACAGGATGCCCTTGCATCCCAGCTCGATCTTGGGGGTGCCCTCATGGAGATGGTCACCGCCTTCGATCGTCGCGCCGTCCGCATGCAAGATCTCCTGGTTCGCGTGGACGAACGATCCGAAGTGGGGGCTCCCGACCTCCTCCTCGCCCTCGACGACGAACTTCAGGTTGATCGGCGGCCGACCTTCGACGCCTTGCCATGCTTGGACCGCGAGGAGTTGCATGATGAAGTTGCCCTTCGTGTCCGCGCAGCCTCGGCCCCAGAACTTGCCGTCCTCGATCGTCGGGTCGAACGGATCCCGCTTCCATTCGTTCAACGGGTCGACCGGTTGGACGTCGTAATGCTGGTACATGAGGAGCGTCGGCTTGCGCTCGTCGACGATCATCTGACCGAAGACGACGTTCGGCCCGCCGTCCGTCGGATATTCGCGGGCCTCGAAACCGTTCTCGACGAGCAGACGCCGGACGAACGCCGCGGTCTCGGGTTGGGCCCGCTTGTGGGCCGAAATCGTGGGGAACCGGACGTACTCCTTCAGAATCTCGAGCGCCTTGCCCGCGTCCGCCTCGACGCGGCTCAGGACATCCGTGAGGGCCAAACGACGCACCGCCGCGGGAACGCCGGCAGGACATAAGAACCCAATGCGTGCATCGGTGTTCCGGTGCAACCGCGAGCCGATTCCGCGAAAGAAATAAGCCGACGAACGAACTGCGCATTCCGGCGAGACGATGGAACTCATGAAAGGGGTGCACGTCATCGAGACCTATGCGACGACCACATTGCTCGTCGACGACCGCCTCGTCCTGATCGACACCTCCGCGGACGCGGACGGCGGAAAGGTCCTCGATTACTTCGCAAAGATCAAGATAAAACCGAAAGACCTGTCGACGATCTTCATCACCCACACCCATCCGGATCACGTCGGAGGACTCGCAGCGATCAAGCACGGCTCGCCGGCGAAGGTGGCGTCCTCGCGAATCGAAGCGGACTTCATCGCCCGCAGGCGGGTGTACGACGGTCCGCCGGGCGTCCAACGGCACCCGGGCACGCCCGTCGACGTTCTCCTGGACGACGGACAGCTGCACGACGGCCTCCGGGTCATCTTCACGCCGGGTCACACCCGAGGGAGCATGTCGCTCCTCGACGAGAGCCGTTCGCTCTGCATCGCAGGCGACGCCGTGAACAACGAATCCGGCCTGAGGCCCATGCCGGACCCGTACAACGTCGACCCGAAACAGCACCGCGCATCGATCAAGAAACTCGCCACGTTTCATTTCGAGAATGTCGTGATGGGCCACGGCACCCCGATCGTCGGCGGGGCGAGTGCGAAGATCGCCGAACTGGCGAAACGCGTGTGACGAACCCATCCGATGTCACCTGCTGACAATCACGGGCAGAGGTTTATGAAGGGGCGCGGTTCATATGCGCGTCCAGCCCTCGAAAATCGCGGAGGCTTCCTCCTGTTGTCGGCCCGATTGAGCGCCCTCGCCCGGCGGTTTGCCGCCATCGTGGCCGTCCTCGCGATGGTCGGCGCGTTCGCGGCTGGAGCCACCGCGCTGGCCCCCACTAGGGCGACTCGAATCGGAACAAGTTTTCCCGTTCACACCGAGTTCACTCCAAGCGACCCTTTCTTCATTGACCAATGGGGCCTGAAGTCGATTGGGGTGCCGAGCGCCTGGGATGTCACCCTGGGAGATCGCAACGTGATCGTAGCCGTCGTCGACACGGGTGTGTGGTGGACCCAGCCGGACATCCAAGCGAACATGTGGACGAACTCGGTGGACGGCACACACGGATGGGACTTCGTCAACGGCGACTCGAATCCGATGGACATCGACCCCTCAGGCACCTACCACGGGACGGGGGTTGCAGGTGTGATCGGCGCGATAACCGACAACGGTCAGGGAATCGCGGGAACCGCGCAAGTCAGCGTCATGGCCGTCCGGGCGCTCGGATCGAACGGCGAGGGCACCTCCACGGACACCGCCCAGGCCATCATTTGGGCAGCAGATCATGGAGCGAAGGTGATCAATCTCTCGCTGGGCACCAACGAGACACCAATCGAACCGACGGACATCCACCTCGCCATCGACCATGCATGGTCCAAGGGAGCACTCATCGTCGCGGCGGCCGGGAACGCCGGGGTCGGGACGCTCGATTACCCTGCCCGCCTTCCGGAGGTCGTGTCTGTTGCGGCAATCGATGAATCGGGGCAACGGGCCTCCTTCTCGAACTATGGCACCGGGCTGGATCTCTCCGCGCCTGGGACTCGGATCGACACGCTCAATGGAGGCAACAACCAACTCAACAACGTCCACTCCCTTCAGGGCACCTCGTTCTCGACCCCCTTCGTGAGTGGCATTGCGGGCCTGCTCCTCTCCGCCGAACCCGGGCTGACGAACGTGCAGCTCTGGAACATCCTCAATATGACCGCCGTCCAACCGGTCGGAAGCGGTTACAACAAGGATTATGGCTGGGGCGTCGTCAGCGCGCGGAACGCAATTGCCGCACTCAACCAGCCGCTGATCTCCATCGACTCCTACCCGACGTCCGTGTCGAGCAGTTCGACGTTTGGCGTGACCTGGTCGATCCTGGGGCCAGTGGGAATGACGGTGTCGGACACCCACCTTGTCTGGGGGACGGTGCCCGGAATGCTCCGGAACTCGACGTCGGCGCAGTCGGGGCAGACGCGGCAATCCTACACCGCAGGGGGCCTCTCGATTCCTTCGGGCGCCGGATCGATGTACTTCAAGATCGTTGCGACGGTGAACGGGAGTCTTTACGAATCCTCCGAGAAGCTAGTGAGCCTGTCCAGCGTCCCGGACTTCCTGTTCGTCCTATACCAGCTCCTCGCCTCGAACCTCTTGTACCTCGCCTTGTTCATCCTCGTCCTCGCGGGAGTCGTTGCATTCATCCCACAGCGCCGCGCCGCGCGGGCCCGCAGGGCGGTCGCCCGTCCGATGACCTTGTACCCGCCGAGCTACTACGTCCAGGCCGCCCGGCCGTCCCAGCCACCGCCCGTACCGCAAACCACTCAACCCGCGACGCGGATCGAACCTCAGATGGCGGGCCCGCCGTCCGCGCCCACTCAGATCGCCCCCGCGGCCCAACCGGTCACGCCGATACCGATGGCGCAGCCTACGGCTGCCAGGAAGCGCTGCCCGAGCTGCGGAACGATGGTCGCCGCGGACAACATGTTCTGCTTCTTCTGCGGGAACCGGTTCCGCTGAGCCGACCAACGACACTCGAGAGGTTTCGCGTTCCAGCGATCCACGGGGAGGTCACTGCGCACGCGGCTACGTCCCGTGCTTGTAGAATTCGTACGCGGACATGGGTTTCGCGTAGTCCACCCGCCACGTCCGGTCGACCGGGGCCTTCCCGAGGGCGCGGGCCATCTCCCGCACATGGACGGGCATCGAACCGCAGCAGGAGCCGATGTAATTGACGCCGGCTGCGTGGGCTTCGGCCGCGAAGGCCCCCATGACCTTGCGCGAAAGAACGAGGGTTTCCGTCTCGTACGGGAACTCCTTCGTCGCGGTGAAGTCCGGGATCCCTGGCGGCGTGCTGTAGGCGGTCGGCTGACACGCGACGAACCCGGACACCGCCTGGCGCATTTCCCGCGCGAGGGGGAGGAGCAAGAGGGGATTTCGGAGACAATTCACCCCGACGATGTCCGCGCCGGCGTCTCGCAACGCACGGGCGCAGTCGGCCGCGGAATGCCCGTCGTAGGACTTCGGATCCTTGTCGAACGACATCGTGACCATGGACGGCATGCCGGTCTTCTCGATCCGCTCCGTGGCGAGGAGCGCTTCCCCGAGCCACGAGAACGTCTCCGCGATCACGAAGTCTGGGTGTTCCTGGAGCTGAGCCTCGAGCTGCTCGTCGAACAGCCGACGCACCTTGTCCGCGGATCCCTTCTCCTTCGGATCGTACATCCACGTGAGGCTGAGGTTCGCCGCGACGAGCGCTCGATCGCCCGCGACCTCGCGGGCGAGGCGGACCGCGGCGCGGTTGATGTCGCGCACCCGATTCGCATACCCGACCGTCGCGAGTTTCTCCTTGCTCGCATAGAAGGCGAGGGACTGCAGGACTTCCGCGCCGGCGTCAAGGAACTCTTGATGGAGCTCCCTCACGGCGGCCGGATGCTCCAGGACGACTTCCGGCGTGAAGGGACCGGGTTGAACGTAGCCGCGTTTCTCGAGTTCGAGTAGGTAACCGCCGTCGCCCAGAACGACCCCTTTTTCCAACTGCTCGAGGATGCCCTTGTCCTGGGAATTCTTGCGCCGGCCTCCCCGACCCTGGGCCACGTCTTCAGGAAAGGGGACCGCGGCTTATAGTTTGATGGCGGCATCCAGAGCGATCGCCACTAACGATACGTAGGTGTCCCGCACTCCGCGGACCGTGGATGGCACGTGGGACGCCGTGATCGTGGGCGGGGGCCACAACGGCCTCGTGTCCGCGGCGTACCTCGCCAAGGCCGGATTGAAAGTTCTCGTCCTCGAACGACGACGGATCGTCGGGGGGGCGTGCATCACGGAAGAGGTCTTCCCCGGCGTCAGGTTCTCGCGCCTCGCGTATTCCGCCGGCCTGTTGCGCCCGGAGATCATTCGAGACCTCGACCTCGCGCGGTTCGGATACGAGGTCCACGCGTTCGATCCGCAGTTCTTCCTCCCGTTTCCAGACGGCGACTCGATGCTCTTGTGGAACGACGCCGAGAAGAACCACAAGGAGCTCGCGCGGTTCTCGAGGAACGATGCCGCGGCCTACCCGAAGTACGTGGCCTTCTGGACCGACGTGATGGAGCTCATCGAGGCAATGGTCCTCGAATCCCCGCCGCCGTTGCCGGACTTGCTCGGGATGTTCAAGGGCGCTGAGGCAGAAGAGCTTGCGAAGCGCCTCCTCCTGCAAAGCGCGGCCGACCTGCTCGACGAGTTCTTCGAATCCGATGAGGTGAAGGCGATGCTCGCCACCGCGACGACGATCGGCCTCCCTGCCGGGCCCAAAACGCCCGGTACCGCCCTCATGCTCGGCCACATGCTGCTCCATGAGATCAACGGCGTCAAGCAGACCTTCGGATACTCGAAGGGCGGGATGGGCGGCATCTCCGTGGCGCTCGCGAACGCGGCTGCCCACCATGGGGCCACGATCCAGACGTCGGCTGCGGTCCGCCGTATCCTCACGAACGACGGCCGGGCGACCGGCGTCGAGCTCGAGGGTGGGAAGCGGGTGATGGCCCGGACCGTCCTCGCGAACGTGGACGTGAAGACGACGTTCGAGAGACTTGTCTCCCCGGACGCGGTGGACCCCGAGTTCCTTGCTCAGGTCCGCCGTATCAAGGCGACGGGTGTCGTGACGAAGGTGAACTGCGTCCTGAGCGAGCTCCCGGATTTCACGGCCCGACCCGGCAAGACGGTCCAGCCGCACCACCGAGGGTACCTGGACATCTGCCCGTCTGTCGACTACCTCGAGCGGGCCTGGGACGACGCGAAGTGGGGCAGGCCGTCGACCGAACCGTTCCTGGATTGCGTCGTCCATTCAGTGACGGACCCGAGCCTCGCGCCACCCGGAAAGGTCACACTATCGATCTACTCCCAATACTCTCCCTACCGTCTCCGAGACGGCGAATGGGACGATCGCAAAGACGAGGTCGGCGACACGATCCTGGAAACCCTCGCGCGGTTCGCCCCGAACGTGACTCATGCCGTCGAGGCGCGCGAGGTCATCTCACCGCTCGACATGGAGCGGGAGTGGGGCCTCCCCGGTGGCTGCATCTATCAGACCGACATGACCCCGGACCAGTTGTTCTCCTTCCGACCGGTGCCGGGATGGTCCGGCTACCGGACGCCCGTGCGGGGACTGTACCTCTGTGGCAGCAGCGCCCATCCTGGAGGAGGCGTCACCGGGGCTCCGGGCCGCAATGCGGCGATGGTCGCCCTCGAGGACTTCCCCGGACTTCGGCCCTGAACGGTCCGCGAGGCTTTTCGTCCGAGATCGCCATGGCCCATCGGCATGACGGCGGCGCCGAACGCCACGAATTCGCTCCGGACCGCGGGACCGAAGACCGACGAGCCGTGCGATGTCTGCGGGGGCCCGACCTTCGAGCGGAACTGCAAGGTCATCTGCCTCCGATGTGGATACACTCGAGACTGCAGCGATCCGTGAGTTGTTTCGCTCTCCGCCGATTTCGACGGTTGCCGGGAACTTCGTCATTTGACGGATAATCTCACGACAAAAGCTATAACCCCCGGCTCGCGTCCGCAGGGCTCGCCCATGGCCGAGGGAGACGTGATCACAACGCGGACGGACTTCGTCCGCCGTGCCCTCCTCGAACGCCGTTACGAGCCCGATGCCTCATACGCCCAAGACCTCCTCGCGCTCGAGCGATTCCTCGCGAGCCGATCCGTCGGCATGGCGGAGTCGTTCGCGCTGTCGAATCTCCTGAGCCGGTACCCGCGGGAGGCCGAGGCGATCGCGAGGGAGCTCGGAGTCCGTCCGTTCGTCCCATTCGAGGATGAGCGGGTGTCCGCCCTCGTCGATGAACGGCTACGCCTCGCCGAGAGCCGCCATCCGCTCCGGCGTCTGCGACCGTCGGATCCGGTCAGCTTGTTCGAATTCTGATCGGGTCTTGGTGACGTTTCGCACGCTCTCCATCGTCCATCCGAACGGGCCCGGGCCTCGTGCTTGCGATCGGGATGGCGGCCCTTTGTCTGACGCCTTCGCGCCGAAGCGCAAAAAGTCAATGTCCGACATCAACATTATTAAGTACAGCATAGACAAATGGGCCGTGTCTTGCGGCGGCTCATCCTAGCCGAGAAATTCAGCGCTGCCCGCCGCTTGGCCCAAATCCTGTCAGAAGGGATGGCTGAGAAGGTCCGGGCAGACGCCTCCAGCTACTTCACGTTCTCGTCCGGTGGGGACGAGATCATCGTGTTTCCGCTCCGCGGCCACATCGTCGAGATCGACTATCCGGAGTCCGTCCGAGACTGGCAGGGAACGGATCTCGATACCTTGGTCGACCTGGAGCCCATCCGACAGGAGGCGCCACCCGCCCTGCACGATGCGCTCCGACGTCTCGCGGACTCGACTGACGAAGTCGTCCTCGCGACGGACTACGACCGAGAGGGCGAACTGATCGGCGTCGAGGCGCTCGAAACCCTCCGCGCAGGGCATCCGAAGCTCCCCGCCCGACGCGCGCGGTTCAGCGCCATGACGACGTCCGAGGTCCGTCGGGCCTTCGAGAATCTCGTCGAGCCGGATTGGGCGTTGGCAGAGGCTGCGGCTGCGCGGCAGCGAATCGACCTCGCGTGGGGCGCCGTCCTCACGCGATTCTTGACCGTCGAATGTGGCTCCGAGCGGCAGGTGCTCTCCGCGGGTCGCGTGCAGACGCCCACGTTGCGCTTGGCCGCGGATCGGGAACGGGACCGGGAAGACTTCGTGCCGCGGCCCTATTGGAACGTCGTGCTTGTCGCGGGCGAGCCGTCGTTCGAGGCGACCGCGGTCGGCGGGCCGTTCTGGGACGAAGGCGGGGCGAAGGCGCTCGTCGCTTTGGCGGGTCTCGGGGACACCGCCCTCGTCGAGCAAGTCGAGCGACGCGATCACCGCGAGCCCCCGCCGGCTCCGTTCAACACGACCTCGCTCCTCGCGCAAGCCTCCCGGATGGGGCACAGTCCGTCCCGGGCCATGGCGGCCGCACAGGAGCTGTACGTCCGCGGGGAAATCAGCTATCCTCGCACCGACAACACGGTGTACCCGCCGTCCCTGCCCGTCCGCGCGATCCTCGATCGGTTGCGGAAGTCCCCCTACGATGCGTACGCGGCGCGACTCCTGGAGCGTCCGGAACTCGAGCCGAGCCGCGGGCCAATCCACACGACCGATCATCCGCCGATCCATCCGACCGCCGCACCCGGGAAGCGTCGACCCGGAATGCGGGTGACGGTGTACGACATGATCGCCCGCCGCTTTCTGGCGACGCTATCGCCGCCAAGCGTGTCCACGATCACCGAGGTCCATCTGCGGGTCGGCGACACCGTGTTCCTCGCGGTCGGCCGATCAATGGTCGAGCCGGGGTGGCGGGAGATCCTGCCGGACGAACACGAGGTGGCTGCGCTCCCGGACGTCCAGGAGGGCCAGGAACTTGCCGTCCGCGAAGTGCGGGTCGTCGAAGATCGGACGACGCCGCCTCCTCTGCACACGCAGGGGACCCTCCTCCTCACGATGCAACGACTTGGCCTCGGCACGAAATCGACGCGCCACGAGATCCTCGACCTCCTCTTCCGCCGGCAGTACATAGGGGGCCGTTCAATCCGGACCACGGCGGCGGGACGCGCCCTGGTCGACGCCCTCACGATCTACGGTCCCGACGTCACGGATCCGGAGATGACCCGGCACCTCGAAGACCGCATGACCGCGATTGCGGAGGGCCGGGCGACCCTCGCGGAAGTGGTCGACGAATCGCGACGCGATTTGCACGAGGTGCTCGCGGAGCTCCGAGCCCACCAACCCTCGTTGGTCCGGTGGCTGCGAGACGCGACCTTCTTGGAGAAAGACTACGGTCCCTGCGATGCGTGCCCCGATGGCCGCATGGTGCGCCGACGCGCGCGGAACGGCTGGTCCTTCCTCGGATGCAACCGGTTTCCGGCGTGCCGCAGACGACTACGGCTGAGCGCCCAAGGGCAACGGCTGCCGTGGACGGAACCCGAAAGCTTGCCGGAGACGATGCGGCTGCCGTCCCCGACGCCGGCCGCGTGACCCCCGGCGACGTCCGCCGATCCGATCGCCTACTTCATCATCATGGCGGGCTTCATCATGCCCTTGACTTCGTGCACCGACATGTCCTGATGATGCGTGTCCTTCACATGCATCTGCGTCATCTTGACGATCTCGTTCTCGTTGTGGCTCTGCATCATGAAGCCACAGTCGCACTGGACCATTTTCATATCCATCATGTTCGAAGGCATCGAAGCAACCCCCCGCCTCACCCAGGCAGGATGCCCTCGGATGATTCAGGGGCTATTTGAACGCTCGCCAAGACGCCGACGGCCGGGGTGGGCGCGGAAGTCTTGATGCGCCGCCGTGATATCCGGAACGGGGCAGGGATTGGTCTTCGTCCGGGACGTGATGACGCGCGACGTGATCGTCATCGATCCGGATCGCACGGTCCTCGACGCGGCGAAACGCATGGCCGCGAAAAAGATCGGTGGATTGGTCGTCGTCCAGCACGGCCGGCCGATCGGCCTGATCACGGACCGCGACATCCTCTGGCAGGTCACGTCGAAGGGGAGGAATCCCGCCAAGATCCTAGTCCGCGAGGTCATGACTTCGCCAGTCGCCACCGTAAGCCCACTGACGACGCTGCGGGCCGCCGCGCGGGTGATGCTGGACAAGAAGACGCGATGGATCGTCGTCACGCGCCTCGACAACGTCGAAGGCATCATCACGGCGAGCGACTTGACGTGGGGTTTCCTCGAGACCTTCGCGCGCGCGTCGAAGCGGGGCATCGCGCCGAGATAGGCGGCTGACCGCTCATCGAGGGAGCAGCCAGAGGAAGAGGTACGCCCGGACGATCCCGCCAATCAAGTTGGCGAGGACGAACTGCCATCGACCGATTGCGTGACCTTCCTCATTCAAAAGGGAATAGAAGTAGTTCACCGCGGTGTCACTCATGAACGGGATCGCGAGCAAGATCATCAGGCCCGGCCAACCGGTTCGCCGCACGAACCCTTCGAGGAACTTCAGGACCCGTTTGCCGATTGGATGCCGATCCATCCAGCGCTCGATGTAAGGGTTGACCTTGTTCCCGACGAAGAAGACGACGATCGCGCCAACCGCCTTCCCGAGCCCAAGGGCAATCGCTTTGAACGCCGGATTGAGTTCCGGATACAGAAGGAGGAGAAGCTCGACGGGGATCGGCAGGACGACGGCCGCGGCGATCGCGTAGAGGAACAGGCCGAAGAGGTAAGCCACGACGCCGGCCGACTCCAAGCCGAGCTGGAATGCGGCCCACACGAGTACGCCGATGTCGGACCCTCTCTCCGCCACGCGAATGGATGCGGATGACTAAAGCCTTCTGCGGGAGGCCCGCAGACTTTATCGGGGCGCATCAAATCCCGTTGTCATGATGCGCCTCACCACGATTGCCCTGGTCGTTTCCGACGCGAAAAAGTCAGCGAAGTGGTACACCGAGAAGCTCGGGTTCGAGATCCGAGATCACCAAGGCCACTGGATCACTGTCGCACCGAAAAAGGAGAACATCGCGTTCCACCTGTGCGAAGGCCTCCATCCCCTGGAACCGGGGAACTCCGGGATCTCCTTCGTCGCGAAGGACGTCAAAATGGAGGAACGGGCCCTGAGGAAGGCCGGCGTCGAGTTCACGACCCCGACGACGACGGAAGACTGGGGGACCTATGCGATGTTCAAGGACCCAGACGGGAACGAGTTCTGGCTCATCGAAGAATGAGCCGGGCTAACCGCCGCGCGAGAGCCGCTCGCGGATGAACGCCGCCGTGCGCGCTGCGAGGGCCATGATGGAAATCATCGGGTTCACGCCCGGCGCGGTCGGCAGGAGACTCCCATCGCCGATCCACAGATTCCGTAGGTCGTGCGACTCGCCCGTCGGCTTAGCGGCCGAGGTCTTCGGATCGGTTCCCGCCCTGGCGGAGCCCATCGGATGGGCCGAGAAGAGCGCCACTCCGTTCTCTCGAATGCCCAGACGACCCAAGCGATCAATGAAGGCATCGAAATCCGCGTCGCGAATCGGCCCTGTTCCGTCACCGACGGAACACTCTCGAAGGTGCAACGACCCCATGCGGAGTGCGCCCGCCGCGCGCTGAATCCGGGCCGCCTCCTGCAATCCGCGCGTGAGGTTTCGACGGTCCCGCGAGGAGAGCCGGAATTCGAGAAGCGGCTCGCCGCGGGCGTCGATCGTGACGCGGCCTTCCGCGACGTCTCGTACCAGAACAATCGTCGACGCGGCCCGGTCGATCCGACGCATCGCGTCCTTGTGGGCCCGTCCTCCGGACCATGGAATCGCGAGCGCCGACAATCCGGGATGGCCGGGTGCGCTCTCCAACCAGGGGCCGTGATGGCCCTCGTCGGACCCTTGGAACCGATGCACGACGATCGTCTGCATCGGTCCGCTCCACATCCGGATCGGGGCCGGAAATTCTCCGAACAGGGCGGTCGTCGGATCGAGGCGGAGTCCGAGACCGACCCCCGGAGACCGGATTCCAGACCGCAACAGGAGCGCCGGAGTCTGGATCGCACTCCCCGCCGCGACGACGGTCCGGGCCCGCACATGCATGGGGATGGAGTGACCATTGTCGTGGAAGGTGGCCTCGACGCCCCGGACTTCGCCGCCCTGGATGATGAGATGGTCCGCTTTCGTATCGAACAGGAAGCGGGCCCCGGCGCGGTGCGCGTCCGGGAGATACGTCACGAGCGACGATTGCTTCGCATCGTAGACGCAGCCGAAGAAGCAGAAGTCGCAGCGGTTCGCGCAGCCGTGCGCGTTTCGAGGGATGAGGTCGTAGTCGACGCCGAGCCGATACCCGAGCGACTCGCTCCCGCGACGCAACACGTCGTTCGACGGATTGACGACACTTTCCTCGACGTTCACCCGGAGGCGGCTCCACACCTCGTCGATGAACGACTCGAAGGCCGGCGAGGCCACCCCGGTCATTCCGGACTCCTGCTCCCATTCCTCCCGGACCCAGGGCGGAGGCTTGAGGCACGTCATCCAATTGATCGTCGAGCTGCCGCCAGCCGTCTGGCCCGCGAGCACACTGAACGCCAGGTCCGTCGTCGTCAGCACGCCGTGACCTTGGAACATCGTGTCGTACGCCTCGGCCTCCCGCTGCCGGAAGGTGTCCGCGGTGAGGTACGGTCCCGCCTCGAGGACGAGGACCCGGTATCCGGCTTCGGCGAGCTTGGCAGCGATCACGGAACCGCCTGCGCCGCTGCCCACGACGCATACGTCCGCGTCAAGGGTCGTCTCGTCTGTCGGATTCAGCGGCTCGAGCCGCACGTCCGATGCAAGGCGCGCATGCGACGACCCGGCGGATGGAGGACCGGCGTATCCGAGCGCAGGCCAATTCGGGTTCACGCCGCCGTCGAGCGCCTTTGCATACGTCAGGAAAAGGACCAGCCTCTTCACGGCTTGAAACCCTTGCCGTTTGATCCCGAGGCGACTGTGGGCCCATCCGAGGAGGAACCGCTCGCGTTTCGCTTCGCTCTCCGTGGAGAATCGTGCTGGCCTCCCCGAGAGGAGCATGTTGGCCATCGGGCTCTCGATCGTCCGGAGCAACCGCCGGAAGTCCGCCCTCTGGTCCGGCGAGAGGTAGCGCTCGATGATCCGTGCGACGTCCTCGTCCACCGCGAGATCGCTCGCCTTTCGCCCGTAGAATCCATCCGGATCCGGACTCACGGCGATGGAGGGCACGAAGGTGTCGGCAAGCATGCGGAGCGTGTGACGCTCCTTCGATGAGAGCGTCTCCGCGTCCATCGGCCGATCGCCCCCTTCGACACCGGTACGGAGGACCGCGCTAAGGTCCCTTCGCCTCGCGGCGAGCGTACCTATTTATTCGCGGCCCGGCTAGGCGGCGGCAGGGGCGATGACACGTCCGAATACGAGGGTCTTGCGAAGAACGTCGTGCGTCGAAGCTTGCACATCCAACCGAAGGAGAATGTGATCGTCGAGTGCTGGAACCACGGCCTCGACGCCGCGAAGGAGATCGTCTATCAGTTGCGCGCGGTCGGCGCCCGGCCGATGCTCCTCCTGGAGGACGAGGAGACGCACTGGCGATCCGTGGAGGACCTCTCGCCCACGAAGCTGGGGCAAGTCTCCGCCTCCGAATGGGCCGCGCTCTCGAAGGCGGACGCGTACGTCTTCTTCCCGGGCCCTGCCGACATCGCGCGGTACCGAAAAAACATGGAGAAATCCCAAGCGGCCACCTCCTACAACTCGGACTGGTACCGCCGCGCGGAACGGGCGGGCCTCCGAGGTGCGCGGGTCCTCCTGGGCTACGTGAGCCGCGAACGGGCGCGGTCGTACGGCTTCGAGTTCGATGCGTGGCGGGACATGATCCTCCGCGCGAGTTCCGTGGACTTCAACGCGATCTCGCGAAAGGGGAAGAAACTCGCGGCCCTCCTATCGAAGGATGCGGAGGTCGAGGTGAGCGCACCGAACGGCACGCGGTTCGTCTGCGAGTTGAAGGGCCGCCCCGCGCAATCGGACGACGGCATCGTCGACGCCCAGGACGTCAAGGACGGCGAGTTCATGACGAACGTCCCGCCCGGGTACGTGATCGTGTGTCCGGGCGAGACCTCCGCCGAGGGCGTCGTTCGGTTCGATCGGCCGGTGCCGTACCTCGGGCTTCAGGTCACGGACGTCGCCTTCCAGTTCAAGGATGGCAAGACCTCCTGGAGCGCCGGGACGAACGAGGAGGCGATCCGGGGCCAGTACGACCGGGCGACCGGCGCGAAGGACCGACTCGGTTGGCTGCAGATCGGCTTGAATCCGGCAGCGAGCTATGGCTTCCTCCAAGACGACCTCGTCGCGGGGGCTGTCGAGATCGGCATCGGCGACAACTCGGAGTATGGTGGGAAAAACAAATCCAATTTCGGATTCCAGGGCCGTCTCACGAACGCGACCGTGCGTGTCGGGAAGAAAGTTGTCGTGGACAAGGGACGCCTCGCGGCCTGATGGCCATCACGAGAACATCCATCGCCGTGGAATAGGTGTGATGAGCGCTAAGCCGTTCACTCTCAAAGGCGCGACGGGTGACCCTCAGCCTTAAGGCAAACCGCCGTCGTGGATGCGCTCGCCATGGTACCGACCTCCGTGGACCCGTCCGCTCGGGCGTCCATCGACGACCTGCGGGACCACGACCGCGAGGTGCTCGAGTTCCTCTCTCACGATCCCGATTCGCACGTCGCGTTCCAGGGTCTGCGGCGTCGACTCGGCATCCATCCGGAGCAACTCTCCCGGGCCCTCCATCGTCTCGCCGACAGTGAGCTCGTGGAGCGGACGGACCTGGGGTACCGCGTCTCGCGACGCGCGCTCGGCTTCCTGAGTCCGGTCGCCCTCAAGCCCGCCGGGCCGACCGCCACGATTCTCCAAACCTCGCTCCCGGCCCACATCGACCTGCGGGGGCTCGTGGGCGCGCTGCGCGGTACCTGGATCGGCCCGCTGCGTTGGTACGGGTTCTCGGAGTCGGACGAAGGCCTCCGCCTCGGCTGGGCCTTGGAGGACGACAGCATCGGAATCGAAATCCTTGTCCGGCCCGGTCAGCTCACAATGACCGCGAAGGTGGACTCTCCAAGCCGACTCGACGAAGCGACGCGACTCGGCTACGAACTGTTCCACCACGTGTCGCGAGAGATTTCCTCGAACACGGATCGTGGAATCAGCGCGTAAGCGCACGGGCCGTTCCCTCCAGCGACTGCTGGGTCAACTCGAGAGTCCCCGTTCCAGGAACCTTCAGGCCTGAAGATGCGTGGCGGATGACTTCAATTCCCTCAAATGGATTTGAACTCTAGGATAGCAAGGCACGGACCGTCCAGACCAACCTAAGGTCGGAGACATGCCACCAGTCAAAACACCGGTCGGGTAGTCGGCATTCGATCGCGGCGACCTCCTCCACGGGAAGAACCATTCCGAATTTGACCAGGTAGGTTCGCGACCAATATGCAGATCCGTTAATGAAGAAACCAACATAGGCGTATCCGTCGGCGTTCCCGAAGTTATGCAAGTCGAAGGTAAGATAAACGTGTAGCATAAGGTCCGGCGGGGGAACACCCACGTCCAGTTGGCTGATATCTGGATTCTCCAGGACTATGGCCGGCGATTTCGACAAGAACGCCCTCAGTTCCCCGGCTCCAATTACTGCGGCGAAAATAACCGCGAGCATCAAACTCGAAAGGGCGGCGTCTCGAACGTCACGTTCTCGAGTGCGAAACCTAGACCAGTTGCGGGGAATCTGAGGCTTCAACGAGCTACGGCGCATCTGGTCTCGGCATAAGAACATTCCAGTGTTGGCTAGATGCGAGCAGGGAAAGGAAGCAAACGTTTGGGCTGAACATTGGTTCGATCCCGACTCGGACGGCACAACTTAATCGAGCTGATCAATCCGATCGCGGTCTAGTCGTATTTGGGCAACCTCAAGAATTGGTCAGGTTTCGAAGGCCAGCAGCGGTTCGACGCCGAGAGCCCGCAGGTCCAGATGGTCGGATGGGGTGGCGGGTCCATTCCACTGGCTTACAGAGGGCACGTCACAAACGCTCCCGCGGACTCGCGCGTCGAGCGGCGCACCGGAAGGCTACCAGCCTCCTCCACCTTCCCATTGGCCCCAGCTCAGCTCGTGAGGCCGTGCCGGGAGGCGGATTCCCTACCCCCCGGCGATCGGGCCCTGCTCGTGGTTGACAGGCGGCACTCCGACTGTCCACACCTAATCCGACCTGTCTGGGACTTCGAGTGTGGAGCCCCTATGTGGCTTTCAACTCCGTTGGTGGAGAGTCCGAGATAAGCGGACTCTCTCCATGACCGCGCGGTCGATGGAGAGGAGACATCCCTCGGTCCGATCGATCGTTCCACAGGCCTCCTTGTGACTGGACTGCGGTCACTCGAATCAACATACCCGACCGCCCACATAGAGGTCCGAGGTTCAACATGACCACGACAGTGGGCATACGAAGCAAGGACGGCGTCGTCCTCGCGGCGGACAAGCGCGCCTCGAAGGGGTTCTTCGTCGGATCGAAGGTGGTCCAGAAGATCTTCTCCCTCGATGGCGCGACCGCGGTGGCGATCGCCGGTGCGATGTCGGATGCGGAGTACCTCGTGAACCTGGCGAAGGCCGAACGGCGGCTCCTCGCCTTGCGTCGCGGCTACCCCGTCTCCGTCAAGGAGAGTGCGAAACTGATCTCGAACATCGTCTACCAGTCGATGAAGAGCTACAACCCGTTCTACGTGGAGCTCGTCGTCGCCGGGGTGGACCAAGACGGCCCGCACGTGTACACGAGCGACATGAGCGGCGCGATCACCTCGGAGGACTTCATGTCCTCGGGGAGCGGTTCGCCGATCGCGTACGGCGTCCTCGAACAGGGATTCCGCAAGGAAGCCTCGCTCGACGAGACCCGGAAGCTCGCGGAAGCGGCCGTGCGCGCGGCGATGGAACGCGATCCCGGCAGCGGCAACGGGGTGGACGTACTCGCGATCCCGAACGGGCACTCGCTGGAGGTGAACTGAGATGGCGACGGAAATGGGACGGATGCCGTTCTTCTACAACCAGGAAGGTCGGCTCGTCCAAGTGGACTACGCCCTCCAGGCGGTCAGCCGTGGATCGACGACGCTCGGCCTGAAGACGAAGGACTTCGCGGTCCTCTCGAGCCAGGTGAAGCCCACGCGGCCCCTCATGGAGCCCGCGGAAAAGGTCTTTGTCGTGGACGAGCACATCGGGGCGACCGGAAGCGGGTACATCGGGGACGTGACGACGCTCCTCGACCAGCTGCGCGTCGCGGCACAACGCCACCGGCTCGTGTACGACGAGCCGATCGACGTCGGCACGCTGTCCCGTAACCTCTCGGAGTACCTGCATGAGTTCACGATGTACGCGGTGCGTCCGTTCGGCGCATCCGTCGTGATCGCGGGCGTCGACGCGCTCGGGGTGCAGCTCATCCAGGTGGATCCGAGCGGGACGACGTTCAAAGGTTCTGCGTTCGCAATCGGCCAGGCGGCCGACGAGGCCCTCGACACGATCGTGAAGGGGTATCGCCCGGACCTCAGCGTCGAACAGGCCATCGCCCTCTCCTCGCAGGCGATCGAGGGCGTCAACGGCGGCAAGACGCAGATCGAACACGGGGTCGTGACGGCCTCGGCGAAGCGATTCCAACCCCGAAACAACGGGAGCAACGCCGGGTAGCCCCCGGCCCTTTCCTCTTTTCTGCTCACGACTCAGCGCTTGACCGTGTACACGTCGTGCTTCTCTCCGGGAATACGCTCAATCACGCCGCGGGCCGCAAGGTCGAGCTTCGTCCTTTCCATGCACAAGGGGATCGAGCCATCGAACTTGCCTCTGAGCTTCTTTTCGAACGCCGCGGTCAGCTCGGCGGAGTCAGTTCCGCCTTTTCCAGAATCTCGAGAACGTCTTCTTCATCGTTTAGTAATTGCCCTTGCTGATGTTGACCCCGCGCTTTCCCTGGGGGTGGAGCGTCAAGATCTTTTCTTCCATGTCACCGAAGGAGGCTTCGGCAGCGATTTGGGCAAGTCATCTTGAGGCTTCGACTGAGCCGGCTTGAACAATACTTTTAGCAGTTGGGCGGCTATCGCCGCGAGCGGATCCGATGCGGATTGTATCGTTGCTTCCCGCGGCCACAGAAATCTGCTTCGCCCTCGGCCTCGGCGATGACGTCGTCGGTGTCTCTCCGGAGTGCGACTTCCCGCGCGCTGTCCGTGGGAAGCCTGTCGTGAGCCGTGCCCTGCTCGAGTACGAGGGAAAGACGAGCGGCGACACGAGCCGCATGGTCGGGGAGCGGCTGGTGTCGGGCGGAGCGTTGTATCAAGTGGACGAGTCCGCGCTTCGTTCCTCGGGCGCGGACCTGATCCTCACGCAAGGCCTCTGCGACGTCTGTGCTCCGACCCTCGGAGATGTCGAGGATGTCGCGAGACGCCTTCCGCGAACACCCGCTATCGAATCGTTTGATCCCCACCGAATGGAAGACGTGCTCGAGAACGTCCTTCGCGTGGGCCGCGCATGCGGCATCGAGGATCGGGCTTCAGAAGTCGTCGCCGTCCTCCAGGAGCGCATCGACCGGGTGGCCGAGCGCGCGTCGACCGCGGTCGCACGCCCCAAGACCGTGTGTTTGGAGTGGCTCGATCCGCTGTTCCTCGGTGGCCACTGGGTACCGGAGATGGTCGGAGTCGCGGGAGGAGTCGACGTCCTTGGCCGGACGGGAGAGAAGTCCCGCCGCCTGCAGCCCGACGAGGTCGTGAGGGCCTCGCCCGACGTCGCGGTGTTGATGCCCTGCGGCTTCGATCTCGATCGGACGCGGGACGAGGCACCTGTCGTCACCGGGATGCCGTGGTGGGCCAAGATCCCCGCATCACATGCAGGCCGGGTGTGGATCGTCGACGGCTCGAGCTACTTCAACCGCCCCGGACCGCGGCTCGTTGACGGCCTGGAGATTCTCGCCCACATCCTGCAGCCGGATCTCTTTCCGAAGGCGCCTCCCCCAGGTGCGGCGGCGCGGGTGAGCTGATGGCGAAGCTGTACACGCGTCGGGGCGACGCAGGGGAGACCGGCCTCCTGGGACCGGATCGCGTCTCGAAAGACGACCCGCGGGTCGAGGCGATGGGCACCGTCGACGAGCTCAACGCGGTCATCGGCCTCGCCATCGCCGCGCAGCGCAACCGGCGCATCCGCGACCTGCTGTCGAAGATCCAGGACGACCTCTTCACGGTAGGCGCAGAACTCGCGATGACCCGGTCGTCCGAAGGGACGAAGGTCCCCCGGATCGCGTCCGTCCACGTCGCGCGGCTCGAGGACGCGATCGACGCCTTCGACGTCGGCAAGATCACGGAGTTCATCCTCCCCCGCGGCTCGGAATCGCTCGCGCGACTCCATTGGGCCCGCACGGTCGCACGGCGGGCGGAGCGGCGAGTCGTCGCCCTCTCGAAACGGAACCAATTGAACCAGGACCTCCTCCGCTACATGAACCGCCTCTCCTCCCTCCTGTATCAGATGGCGGCATGGGAACAGCACAAGCAACGGAAGCGAGCCGAGCACCCCACGTACACCCGATAGCTCGGGCAAGAATTCATCTCGTAGCTCGACCATCTTGACGCCGGAGGGACCGTCTGTACGTCCGTCGCGTGGTCATCGGACTCTTCTTCACCGTGGCCGGAATCGCGTCTCTGATGATTCCCGCTCTCCCGTTCATTTGCATCGGCGCCCTCGTGTTCGGTCCCATTGAGCTCCTCATTGGATTGTTCGGGGATGCGCCTCGCCGCGGCCGGCCGCAGCCGATGCCGGGGATGGCGCTCGGCGCGTCCGAAACCGCGTCGATGAAACGCTGCGGATCTTGCGGAATGCGGAGCGACCCCGCGGCGATTTTCTGCTCGAACTGCGGCTTCGAATTCCCGTAGGCGCCCGCCCGGACAAAGGGCTAAGGTCGTGGAGCCGTTCGCGTCGGGGTGGCCCTGACGTTCACGAACTTGCTCGAACTCGAGGAGATGGCGCGGGCGAAGGTCTCGCGCGCGACCTTCGATTACATTGCGGGCGGGGCGGAGGACGAGGTCTCGCTGCGACGAAACCGCGAGGCGTTCGGGCGTTGGGCGTTGCGACCGCGGGTCCTCCGGGACGTCTCGAAGCGCGACACTCGGACCGTCCTCTTGGGAGAGCGCGTGTCGATGCCCGTTTGCGTCGCGCCCACTTCGTTCCACGCCCTGGTCCACCCGGACGGCGAGGTCGCGACCGCAAGGGGCACGGCGGCCGCGGAAACAATCCTCATCGCGAGCACGATCGCGACGACTCCTTTGGAGGAAATCGCTGCGGCGGTGGAGGCTCCTCGGTGGTTCCAGTTGTACGTGTACCGGGATCGGGCCGTGACGGAGGAACTCGTCCACCGGGCGGTCAAGGCGGGCTACAAGGCGCTGTGCCTCACCGCCGACACGCCCGTCCTCGGCCGCCGCGAGCGGGACGAGCGTAACGCCTTCACCCTTCCGCCAGGATTCGGAATCGCGAATCTGCGGCCCGCCGGCTTGGACGGAATGCCGAAGGTGGACCACGGCTCCGCGTTCGCGACGTACGTCGCGAATCTCCTGGACGCGTCGCTCACCTGGGACGATGTCGACTGGCTCAAGTCTGCGAGCCCGCTGCCGCTGATCATCAAAGGGATCATGACGGCCGAGGACGCGGTCCTCGCAGTCGAGCATGGAGTCGCGGGGATTGTCGTATCAAACCATGGCGGCCGGCAACTCGACTCGACGCTCGGAAGTCTCGACGCTTTGCCCGACGTCGTCGCCGCGGTGCGAGGACGAATTGAGGTGTACCTCGACGGCGGCATCCGTCGCGGCACGGATGTGCTGAAGGCCCTCGCCCTCGGGGCGAAAGCGGTCCTCTTGGGTCGCCCCGTGCTCTGGGGGCTTGCGCTGGGCGGCGCCGACGGAGTCCGCGCCGTGTTGGACCAATTACGCACGGAACTCGACACCGCGATGGCGCTCACCGGCCGAGCAACCGTGAAAGACATCGACGCGAACGTGGTCGTGCGAACGCCCTAGCGGTTCTCCGCCCGTTCCAGGAACTCGATAAGGAATTCGACCGCCTGATCGTTGCCCATGGGCTTCGGGGGCAATCGACCGAGCGCGAGCTTCTGTGGAATCAACTCCTTCAGGCGATGAAGGTCCTCGGATCGATAGCCGAGCGCCGCGGCATTTCGCTCGGCCTCGGCGTGGCCCTTCGGAGGAATCGCGATGACGGGAGTGCCGGCCGCGAGCGCCTCGTTCACGGTTCCCTTGCCCGCCGTGGTGATTACGAGGTCCGCTGCCAGGACGTAATCCTGGAGGTTCGGCAGGAATCCGTAGGTGTAGACGCCAGATGCGGGATCGGCTTTCAACTTCGGACCGCTCACGACGACCATCGAGACCTCGTCCATCTTCAACTCACGGAACGCGTGAACCGCCGCACGGATGAGGAATTCGCCGACCGCGGTCCCGCCGACCGTCACGAGGACCGTCTTCTTCCGAAACACAAAATCCTCTCGGAGTCTCTCCCGCGAGGCACTGAACGAACGGACAATCGGTCCAATGTGACGTACGTTGGGCCAGTTCGGGGATCTCTCCGCCGCGAGGACGAGGTCCGCTCTTCGCGCAATCCGGGAGGCCCAGAAATTCGCGGGGCCTTCGATCAAGCTCGACAGTGGATCGCGGGCAAAGTCGTGGCGCGGAGCGTCGAGGATCAAGGCCGTTGGCACGCGATGATTGATCGCCTCGCGTGCAGAGGCCAGCTCGCTATCGGAGAGCAGGAAGCGATAGTAGTCCCAGTCCGCTTCGCGCTCCAAGAACCGTCGGGCGACGCGAAGGTATCGGCCGTAGTCTCGATACCATCGCCAGACCGGACCCAGGACCCCGTCGGTCGATCGCCAGTCCGGCGCGGGCGGCATCGTCAGCGCGTCGAATCCGTTCGCCACGACGAGGTCCAAGGCCGGCGAACCGGCGAGGAAGAGAAGATACAAATCCCGCCGACGATCGATGAGACCGCGGGCGAGCGCAACCCCTCGGGTCGCATGCCCGAGGCCCTGCGAGTGGACCGAGAAGTAGCCGCGGAATTCCTCCATCGTGCGACTCATTGTCCGCTTCCAGAAAGACCTTCGGATGAGACAGGAGCATCTGACTCAACAACCGAATCCGTGAACGAGCGCGAGCGGGGCGCAAGCGTCATTATATAGAGGGCGGCTCCTAGGGGCGGACGCTAGGGGATACCAGGAGGAGAAAAACATGGGAGAAGAGGAGAACAAAGCGACCGTGCGAATGTTCTACGATGAGGTCCTGAATCGCAGGAACCTCGGCGTGATCGACAAGGTCACGGCCGAAAATTACGTCGACCACACCGCGGCCCCAGGACTGCCACCTGGCCGCGAAGGGGAGAAGCTGTGGTTCCAGATGCTCCACGCCGCGTTCCCGGATGGCCAGACAACCATCGACGACATCATCGCGGAAGGCGACAAGGTCGTCGTCCGCGGGACGATGACGGGCACCCATAGCGCCGAGTTCATGGGGATTCCGGCGACGGGGAAGGAAGTCAAGATCTCGGGCATCGACATCACGCGGTTCGAGAACGGGCTAAGCGCCGAGCATTGGGGACAGTGGGACGTCGCGGGGCTGATGGTCCAGCTGGGCGTCGCGCCGCCTCCGACCGGGGCACCTGAGACCGAGTGAAGGTCCCACACGAATTCATAGCTCCCGTTTCGCGGGTCCCCGCGTTGGCCTTTTATGGCCCCGGGGCGTTCCTTCGGACGTGGAGCTCGCGACCCTTGCCAGGTACCCGTTCCTTCGGGAGTCGTCCGCGTTCATCCGCGCGGAGAAGGTCAGCCTCGAGGAGATTCTTCTGGAACCCGCGTATGCTCGCGCCCGGAGCCTCGGAAAGGCACGGGTCTTGGAAGCCCTCGAGCGCGGGGCCGCCTCGGACCGCGTCGCCATCGCACCGGCGGACCAGCTCGCTCAGCTCCTAGCGTATCCCGTCGCGCGGATCTTCGTCTCCGCGCTCGAAGACACGTATCTGATCCGACGGTTCGCCCTCCGGGAGGCGATCGCCGCGGAAGAACGCCTCGAATCCGAGTCCGATGATTTTGTGATTCACATGGCCTCACAGCTCGCGATGGACCTCCGACGGGAGGACGGCGGCTTCCGCCTCCACTTCACGGACTTCCTGCGTTTCACGAACACGATGCGCGACGCGCCGTGGAAACTGATCAACCAACGGGTGGACCGGGGGTACGTGACCTTGCAACGGGCCAAGGCGCTCCGGGTGATGCGCAACGCGATCCAGCGGCACATCGAAGAAGGCCTTCCGCTTCCTGTGAACGACGACATCGTCTCCGCCTTCCGAGCGGACCTTCGGGAGATCCGGGGCATCCTCGAGGCGAAGAAGGCGACGTTCAAGGCGGAGGACATCGGGAAGGTGAGCATCACGCGCTTCCCGCCCTGCATGTACAACCTCCTCGCGCAGATCCAGAACCACGAGAACGTGCCGCACATGGGCCGCTTCGCGATCGTCGCATTCCTCCATCACATCGGCCTGGGCAACGAGGAGATCTTCCGCGTCTTCGGAGACGTGCCGGACTTCGCGGCGGACGTCACGAAGTACCAGATCGAGCACATCACGGGGACGTCGAGCCCGACCGAATACACGCCGCCGGAGTGCGCGACGATGAAGTCATACGGCATCTGCCCAGGCCCCGATCGGATTTGCCTGACGATCAAGCATCCCCTGCAGTATTATCGGGTGAAGGGCCGCGAGCAACGGCCACGGGGCGAGAGCGCGTCGACGGCGACGTAGGGCCGTCCGTCTCGGACTTGAGTTCCATCCTAAATCGGATAATCGACTTGCAAGCCTCATATACCCCTGCCCCTCCTGGCCGTCCGCGCCCGGGGAAGCCACCGGGCAGCACGAGATGGCAAGGATGAAGCTTGGGATCGTCTGGTTGATCGGCTTTGCGCTGGGAATCGTATTTGGTCTGCTGACTTTCCTCGGCGCGGGACTGGGAGCGTACTGGATCCTCATTGGCGGACTCGTCATCGGGTTCCTGACAGGGTTTCTCCTGAAAGAGATGGGAAAATCGCTCGGGTTCGGATTCCTGGGCGCTTTCCTCGGCTTCACCGTCGGCGGGATCATCGTCGTCGTCGCCCTCGCGCCGTTCCTCGCAGCCGTTCCCTTCCTTGGGGGCCTTCTTGGGTTCTTGATCGTAATCGTTGCCGTCGTCTTCGGCATCGGAGCGGGGATCCTGGCGCTGATCGGCGCTCCCATCGGAGTCGTGGTCGGGAAGCGGATGGCCCCGCCGGCGCAGCAGCCGAGCGGCATCGCCCCCCCGCCCTCCATGTGAAATCCGCGGCGACACTCAACGAGGGGCCGCGAAGCCCCGCCAAATCCCCACGGCTCGCTGGACGGCCGTCGCATTCCCGAGGACCGCGAAGAGCACCATGAACCACTCCAACGGTCCGAAGGTCAGGACACCAACGTCGAAGGTCACGCCACCTGACGGCGCAACGATCAGCTGGATCAGGCCACCGAGGAACAGCAGCACGAGGCGATCCGCGCGGCCGAGAATCCCGCCGTACGCGCGGCCCTGACCGACGGCCTGCGCCTGGGTCCCCATGTACGAGGTCAAGAGGACGCCGAGGAGGGCGAGCGTACCGACCTCGAGACGGCAGTACATCGCGTTGAATGCGATTCCACCGAGCATGAAGACGTCCGCGTACCGGTCGAACACATGATCCAGGAAGTCGCCCCGCGCGGACGCCTTTCCGGCCATCTTCGCGATCTTGCCGTCGAGCGCGTCGAGGTACGAGTTGACCAGGACCAGCAGGAGCGCGAGGCCGAGGAACGCACCGCCCCCGAGGAAGAAGGCGGTGCCCGCACCGACCGCCGCGAGGAAGGCGATCCACGAGACCAGGTTCGGGTTGACGCGAAGCATCCGAGAGGCCACGGGGACGAGGAACCGGTCCGCGGCCTTGCGATACCGGTCTAGTACCAGGACAGCACCTCGGATGTCCAGTCGACGGACCCGGGTTCATGCCCTTGGGTCTTGCCTTGCACGATCGCGAGGATCGATACCGCGGTTTCTTCCGGCGTCGCATCGGTCGTGTCAATCTCGAACACAAACGGCAATCGAGCGACCGCCTCTTGCAGGATCACGTCGATCGCCTCGGCCTCGACGTTCTCACGGACTTTCGTTGAAGACCATCCGCGCGCTTCGAGCCTCATCCGGAGAATGGATGGCCGGCATCGCAGGACCACCGCGAGGTCGACGTCCATCCGATGGCTGTAATGGGCCTTCAGAAACGCGACCTTCGCGGGCGTTCGAAACCCACTCCGGAGTGCTTCGACGTCCACCTCGTCGGTGCCTCGGGCTTCATCCCGTCCCACGATGAGGCCTTGGGCCCGCGCGACGTCGTCCAGGTCCACGACGACATAGCCGCGACGTGCAATGCGTTGGCTCGCAGACGACTTCCCGGTACCCGGGGTGCCCGTGACGGCCACCAACACGGTGGACGACAGGGAACCGACCCGATAAATGGGTTGTGGCGGCGAACGTTGATAAGAACCGTCGCGGTGGTCGATCAGATCGATGATTCCTGAGCGAGCCGGGCGATCGCTACGAGAACGAATCCGTTCCACGCTTCGGGACTACCGGAGCGTCGTGGCCCCGCTCATCGTCTTGATCGTGGGCCTCGGCATCGCGCTCGCCTCGCTCACGCCCGACACCGAGGCCGTTTACCAGACGTCGTTTTCAGGAACCGCGGGGCCGGGCAATGCCACGTTTTCGCTCGATCCGAGCAACGCCCAATACGTCCAGACGAACCTGACCGTTGGAGCATGCGACCTGCGTGTCTACCTGGCAACGTCCGCGGAGTTCCAACTCTTCAACTCAACCGGTCAGCTGCCGTCCCGGTGGATCGGCTGCTCGAACCGCGCGACCACGACGACGAACGAGGTGAGTCATCTCATTCTTGCGAACGACGGGGGAGCCTCGGAGCCCTACAACATCACGGTGTACGCGTTCTCGATCGGCACTCCATACGGCTGGCTCGCCCTCCCGGGAAGCGCCATCGCTCTCACAGGGTTGATCTTGTTTGTCCCTCGGGTGGTCCTGCAGAAGACGCTGAAGTTGCGCGACGAGTTTGAACTGAAGAAACCAAAATGAGAAGGGTCGGGAGCCCGGGCGGGCCCCCGAATTCACGCCTACAGCTCTTCAGGGCCCTTGGGCTCTTCGTCGCCCGTCATGCCACCGCCGCCGCCACCACCGCCGCGTTTCGGCAAGCGCCGCGCGAGCACGGCGGTGCTCACGACGGCAACGACCACCGCAACGAGCGCGACGGCGATCGATGCGTACAGCAGACCGGTCAGCGAATTGATCGTCGACTGTGCCGACGTCAGCTGGGCATTCGTCGAGTTCAGGCTATTCTGCAGGTTGGAAATGCGGTTGTTCGCTTCTCCCAACGCCAGCGCGAACTGACCCTGGAAGTATGCCAGCTGCGAAATCGCCGTGAACGAGGCCGTCGAGAAGGACGGCACCGCAGCTTCGGCACCCACAGTAATTGTTTGAATTGTGAATGCCCCTGGCGAAAGCGCGGCGGTCTGCGCACCGTTCAAGGCGATCTCCCACTTCCCCGCGGCGGTCCGTGTCGGCGTGCCCGACAGGGCCACTGAGTGCGTGGCCGGGTTGAGCACAAGGTACGACGAGCTCACGGCGTCGTAGGGCGCCCCCTGCAAGGTGGTCGTCAGGTTGAAGGTGGCTGGCAGGCCCGTCAGAATCTGGGATGGGCCCGCGAGCGCAGTCGCCGGAACCTTCGGAACGATCAGGCTCGCAAAGTGGTCGGCAAGGAACGGGTAGTCGCCGTGCGCGCCGTTCGCGGTCGCGAAGTTGCTGAACTCGATTGTTTTCGCCGTCGTGTCGATCCGGTGGATGTAGTACGGCCCGTTGCTCGAGTAGTACGTCCCAGACTCCGAACGGAAGCCCGCAGCTGGGTTGCCGAGGGCCGTCCACCGCGCCGTGGCGTCTGCGGCGCTGATCGCGAACGGGCTGCCTGTTCCGAAGCCAGGCGGGATCGAAACGGTCGGTCCTGAGACTGTTACGTTCGCGTTCAACTCGCGGTCCATGAAGCCGATCGTCGCACCTTTCGTCAGGTCCAAGCTCGTGGTGCCCTGCAGGTTCGCGGTCGTCGTACTGACGACGGTGTTTCCGTGAAGGACGGTCGCCATCGCGAGTTCGCTCTCGTCCCACGATGTGCTCGGGAAGGTGAGTCCGGGACCGTCCGCGGTTGCCGCAATCACCGTCGGGTCCACATGCCAGTAGTTCAAGTAGATCGCGAGATGGGTCGAGTCGATGACCTCCAACCCCTTGAACGTCTGGTTCAACAACTGTCCTGGGAACGCGGACGCGAGCGGATCCTTCGCGAATATGTCACCGTAGTTTCGCCTGGCATTCAGAGCGAGCGCATACAGGACGTCACTCATGTCCATCGGAGCGCCGTCGTGCCACGGTCCGAAGGTGTAGTTGAAGACCACCTTCGACGTCGCGGTGACACCCGAGCCCACGGTCTGCCACGTGTTCGAGAAGACCGTCGGGGCAACCTGACTTGCGTTGAACCAGTACGCCGTCGCTGGGACGGGGAGGGTTCCCGTGGGACCCGCGGTCGTCACATCGAAGGTCGAACGGATCGGTATGTACAGACCCGTGTGCGGGTCGGGGAACACACCGAAGTCCGCGAAGTCGTAGAACGGCAGGATGTCGTACAAGAACGTGAACCCAGACTGCGCCCAGGGCTCCCAATCCGAGACGAACTGTCGGCGGTTTCCGATGTTGAGCTGTCCGCCGACAATCGGATTGCCGCTCGCATCCAGGAGCTGCGTGCTCCTCGTGCTATAGAAGGACCACGGCCCGCCTGCTAGGTCGTACGTGAACGGAGCGGTTGTCTTCTTGGCGTACGGGAATGTCGCACCGGCAGCCAGCCAAACTCGGACACTATCTGCGATGCCGAGGGTCGATGCCGACTCGAAGAGCGATTGCCGGTCCGCGACGCTCACGTACTGTCCGGCTAGGAGTCGGTTGCACGCGTCGTTCAGCGTGGCGGGCGGTGCATAGAGTCCGCCGTTCGCGGTGAAGAACGGTTCTCCATTTCCACCGCAATAGAAATAGTACGGATCGGAGTCGGGCCACGCCGTGAGGGCGGTCGTCGCGAATCCTTCCGTGTATACCATCCACGCGCCGCCGGTCGGGTCACCCGAGTAAACGACTTGGTTCGCGGTGTTCGAGTTGACCACTTGCTCGTTGACCGTGAACCCGATGCTCCGGAGCTGAGCCGCCACGTAGTCCCCGATTTGGTGCCTCTGATCTTCCAACCGCGCCAGCAGCTGGATTGTGATCGGAGTGCCCTTGTACGTCCACTGGCCGCCCGTGAACGCGACGTTTGGCACACCCGTGAGCGCGTCTGTCACCATTTGACTCGCGACCGCGGGGTTGTACACGTACTTCGCCTCGAGCCCCGCGAAGAATACGGGGTTACGTGCGTACTCCGGCGACTGGGAACTCTCGACGGCGGTCTGTGGGAATGCGGCCCCACCGTAGACTTCTCGTGAAATGTAGGACCGATCAATCAGATAGTTCATCGCCTCGCGGACCCCCCGAACCTCGAATGGGTTGAAGAGAGTCGCCGACGCTGCTGCGCTCAGGGGCGACGGATTGAAGAGCATGTCCTCATAGCTCCCAGCCACTGTGATCAACCCGAGATTCGGGTCGGACTGGGCCGCTTGGAGCTGGGCTTGCGTCGAATAATAATACAGCCACATGTTCATCGTGCCGGCATCCATGGCCTGTGTCGCCAGAGAACCGTCACCCTGCAAGGACCACACGATGGAATCTGCCCAGCCGCCGTGACGGGTCGTCGCCGCGGTCGCACGACCGGGGAACAGGACGAACAGTCCGGCGAAGAGCAGTCCCACGATAACCAATATCGCGAATAACCGCTTCATCGATGTCTCACTCCAAATCGCCGAGATTGAAGAAACTCCTCTCCCCCAGCGAATCCGGAGCCAAATCCGCTCATCCGTATTTATGCCTATCTCCAACTCAACCTTCGGCGTGACGGTCGCGAGACGCAAGTTCGAAAAGCGTCTCAAAGAACGATGTCGATTCGAGCCGCGTCCTATGTCGGTGCGCCTATTGCTCGACTCTACGCAATCGACCGGTCGGCCGGCTGGCGAAGACTTTTCTCTCGGAGCGAATCTTCATTTGGCCCGCGAGCTTCGTATCGCCGATGGCGCCGAGGCTCATCGAGAAACGACGAGGCTCGCGCGCGGGACACCTGTTTGCGATTCTCGCAATGCTGGCATCGGCCTGCACCCTCCCCGGTGTGCAACCCCTAGTTGTCGACGCAGGGCCTACAGCCGCCCCGTTCGCTTGGGCGATCGAAACGGCGGATCCCGGTACCGGGACAGGCTTTCACACATCGATTGCGCTCGACGGACTCGGCACTCCGATGATCTCGTACATCAACGTCGCAGGTGGGACCGTCCAACTGGCCCGTCGAATCGGCGGCCACTGGAGTTCGGAAATCGTCGCCGGGCCGGGAATTTTTTCCGGTGACGCGAGCGTGGTGATTGCTTCGAATGGCACGATCGAAGCGTCGTACTTCGACCAAGAAGCACGCGCGGTCGTGTATGCGGCAAGGGGGACCGGAGCCTGGCGAGCATCGACCATCGATTCCGGATTTTCAGAAGGATACAATCGAATCGCCCTCGATTCCTCGGGACGGCCTGCCATCGTCTACACGGGTTTCGATGGATCGTTGCGCTATGCGGCTTGGAATGGGACCGAATGGTCCGTCGAGGTCGTCGACCACGCAACGCTTACGTCCCGGTACCCGGACCTCGCCTTCGATCCGCTCGACCGGCCAAACATCGCGTACTATGGCAATGGGACACTCCTCTTTGCCAAGAAGACGAGCGTCGGATGGGCTCGCGAGGTGGTGGATGCGACGCCAAACGCAGGCTGGTTTTCCCGGATCCGGGTCGATTCCCGCGGGGTGGCACATATTGCCTACTATGCGAGTTCGAATGAGAGCCTCATGTACGCGACTGAGGAGGGGAATGGCTGGAGCCGCAGCGTTATCGACTCCGAGGGCGACGCCGGTTTCGACTTGAGTTTTGCTCTTGATGTGAACGACCGCGCCCAGATCGCGTACTATGAACGACGCGCCGGAGTCCTGAGGTACGCGATCGAGACGAGCCAGGGCTGGGTGCGTGAGACGGTCGACGACACTGGCGTTGCGGGATGGTACACCGGGATTGCGACTGACCCACTCGGCTTTCCGCACATTTCGTATTACGATTGGAGCGATGGTGATCTAAGATACGCGGAAGGCAAGATCGGGCTTCAGGTTCGCAGCCTCGCGGCCTCCGCAGTCAATGCCACTTCCGCCCTTCTCCAGGGAGAGCTCGTCGCCCTGGGAAACCATTCGCGCGCTTTTGTTGAGTTCGCGCTCCGTGCGGTCGGCACGGTCGTCTGGGCCTACCGGTCCGCGGGGAATCTGACGAGCGCGGGGTCCTTCCGTCTCCTCGTGACGAATCTTACCGCAAACATCACTTACGAGTTTTACGCAGTCGCCCTCGCCGGGGACGAAAGTTCGCAGGGCGCGACTCGTTCGTTCCACCTCTCCCCCGCCGTGCCTCCCGCTGTTTCGTACGGCTTGTTCGCAAGCGTCGGGGTGGGTGGGGCCGTCGCCGTTGCCGTAGGTTATGTGGTCTTCCGGCGTCGGCGACAACGTCTCACGAAGGCCCCCGACCGGACGATTCGCTAGCTGGCTAGATGGCACGCCACCCGATGATTCGGTCTCAGTTCGCGCATCTCGGGATCCTGCACATCGCAAAGGCCGGCTTGCGCGATTGGACAGCGCGGATGGAAATGGCATCCGGTCGGGGGGGAGATGAGACTCGGCGGTTCACCCGGAAGACCCTGGCGCACCGTCAGGCGATTCGCCGGGTCCGGGTCCGGAATGGCGCTCATGAGGGCTTTCGTGTAGGGGTGCAAGGGCTCCCCCAGGACGCCGCCGACGGGACCCTCTTCCACCAGTCTCCCGGCGTACATGATGCCAATGCGGTCTGAGAAGTGCTTTGCGGTCGCGAGGTCGTGAGTGATGTACAAGAACGAGATTCCGAACGTGTGCTGGATTTGACGCAACAGGCGCAAAATCGAAATCCGCACAGAGGCGTCGAGCATCGAAACAGGCTCGTCGGCGAGAATGAATGCGGGATTGAGCATGAGCGCCCGGGCGATCGCGACGCGTTGCCGTTGACCGCCGCTCAGCATGTGCGGGTACTTGTTTGCGAAGAACTCCGGCGGGTTGAGCTTGACGGACTGGAGCGCTTTCATGACCGCTTCCCCCCGTTGCGCACGATCGCCCTCCTTGTGAATGACAAGCGGCTCCTCCAGAATGCGATATACGGGGAATGCGGGATTGACGCTCGAATAGGGGTCTTGAGGAATCATCTGAGCCTTGCGGCGAAGCCACATCAGTTCCTTCTCCGACTGGTGAGTGATGTCCTGGCCGTCGTACAGGAGCCGGCCATCCGTGGGCTCCAGAAGACGGATAACGGTCCGACCCAGCGTTGTTTTTCCCGACCCGCTCTCGCCAACGACGGCTAGCGTCTCCCCTCGCGCGATCGCAAGGGTCACGCCGTCGACGGCTTTCAGGGGGATCGATCCGCGGAACAAACCTCGTCCGATGTCAAACCACTTCTTCAACGCGTCAAGTTCGATGACATTCGGAGAAGGCGGCCCTGCCTCCGGTGGCAGCTGCGGGTCCACCACGCTAGCTGTCACGAGCCACCCGCCTCGAGCAACCAGCAGGAGGCTCTCCAATCCGCCCCGATGAGAGGGGGCGGCATCGCCTCGTGCAACTTCACTTCGACCACCTTCGCCTTCGACTGGACCGATTCGACGGACTTGAGGAAGCGGTAGGTCTCCTGGTCCTGGGCGATAAACGACGTCAATCGCTGCGCGAACTCGGCGATGGTGCCATTCGCCACGGGTTTGATCAACAAAGTCTGAGTGTCCTTCGCCTTCATGGCCTCAATCGCGGGAACCTTGTCCTTCGTCTCCTCCGAAATCTGGAGAAGCTTAACCTGCTCGATGAACTCGGGCGCCGACCATCCGCACTTTTCGAAGGACACCGGACATCGAAGGTGGAAACGACAACCGGGCGGGGGGTCCGTGAGGTCCGGCGGCACGCCTGGGATGAAGTCGGGCGCCGCTTCGCTCCGCAACCGAGGGACGCTTGCGAGGAGTTTTCCGGTGTAAGGATGCTTGGGCCGGACGAATACGCCCTCGGCGGGACCGACCTCAACGAGCTGGCCCGCATATACGATGCCGACCAAGTCGGCCAGTTCACTCGCTAGGCCGAGGTCGTGGGTGATGAAGATGTACGACAGATGCTCGGTGTTCTTGAGGTCTTTGAGGAGGTTGATGATGTTCGTCTGCGTCATCACATCCAAGGCGGATGTCGGCTCGTCGAGGATGACCACCTTCGGCTTGAGGATGAGAGACATTGCGATGACAACGCGCTGCTTCATCCCGCCGCTAAGCTCGTGGGGATACCGACGCGCAATGTCGCCCGAGAGCCCGACCTTCCCCAGCGCCTCGATGGCCTGGTCGGCCGCTTCCCTTCGATCGATATCGTAGTGCACGATGAGCGGTTCGGCCACTTGGCTTCCCACGCGGGTCGTCGGATTGAGGGCATTCATCGCCCCCTGAAAGACCATCGAAATGCCCCGCCATCGTACGACCTTTCGAAATTCCTCATTGTCGAATTCCATGACGTCCTGCCCGTCAAACACAACCTCGCCCTCATATCGCAGGACGTTCTTTGGCAAGAGCCTCAGAATCGAGTTCGCAGTGGAGGTCTTCCCGGAACCGCTCTCGCCCACGAGCGCGATCGTTTGCCCCGCCTCGAGCGCGAAAGAAATGTCGTCAACCGCGTGAACAGGGCCTTTCCGGGTCCGATACCAGAGAACGAGGTTCTTGACGTCGAGGACCGGCAACGGCATTCGCTCCTACTGCTCGCGCAATCGGGGATTGAGAACTTTGTCGAAGGCGTACCCGAGCAGGGCGAAGGCGACGGTCGTGAAGATGATCCCCGCCGCGGGGAAGAATACCCACCACCACAGGCCAGTTGGATATGCCCTTGAAGCGAACAACGCGCCTTGGGTATATGCGTCCCCAAGGATGTGGCCCCAGGTGGGCAGCGACGGATCTCCGAGTCCTAAGAAGCTCAGCGAGGCTTCCAAGAAAATGAATGCGGGGACGGTGAGCGCGATGAGGGCGAACGTGTAGGGCATCACGCGCGGCAGGATGTACCGGAAGAGAATCCGGGAGCGACTCGCGCCGTAGGACCGGGCGGCCTCGATGAATTGCTCCTCCTTGACCTGGAGCACGATGCTCCGAACGACCTTCGTGGTGGCCCCGACGACCCCGAACACAACGAGGACAAAGAGGATCAACAAAATACCAAGATGATAGAGGATGCCCAGAAGGATCAGAATCGGCAGGGTTGGGATAATGAGATAGAAGTCCGCGGTGCGCTGGACGAACTCATCGATGAATCCGCCGTACCAACCCGAAATCGCTCCCAAAATGGTCTGAATGAGGACCGATGCGAGCGCGCCAGCAACCCCAAACGCGAGGGCCACAGGCGCCCCCCACAGCAGGGCCACAAGGAGATCCCTCCCCTCGTAATCTGTGCCGGCGAGTCCGAACACGGTTCCATATACGACGGCCCTCGCGTTCGCATCGTCGGTCGGGGTGAACCCGCTGAACTCGATCCGGAACGAGTAGTTGCCTTTCAGGACCTCCGCGGTCTCCGGATCGAGGATGGTTCGATTGAGTCTCCCCATGAGCATCGTTTGGGTCTGGGGAGGGTTTTGGTAGATTCCGCCACTCGTCGGATACAGAGAGGCCCACTCGGTCTGATTCGTGACGTTCTTCGCGATGAGCCAGTCCCGGACGCTGGAATACACGGCGTACGACGGGTCCTTGAAGCTGGGGCCCGTCAGAGAGTAGGTGTTCTCATACGGAGCCCTCACACTCGGATTGCCGTCAAAGAGGTGGATCTCTTGGCCATCGGGACGATCCCAAAAGACGCGAATCTGCGTCCCGGTTGCGTTTCCGAACACGGCGGTCATGAACAGTTTGATCTCGGAAGGGAACGTGTCGAATTGAAAAGAAAAGGACTTTCTGAGCACGACGATGGTGTAGGTTTGGCCGCTGACGTTGAAGGAAATCCGGACCTTGTCGAAGCCTCCGGGCTCCCCGTTGGATGCCAGGAGGATGGTGCGAGGGAGATGCTTGCCGCTGAAGATTTCCGACCATTCCGGGGCCGCCAGTTTCGGGTTGTTGGTCCACGCGCCTGGATCGTTCCACGCTTGCACAACGTTGTAGGGAGCGAGAATCGGAACAAACACCGCGAGAAGGATCAGGAACCCGAGCATCGCCCCGGCGGCAATTCCACTCTTGGTCCTCAAGGCTTCCAAGAACGCCGCCTTGAGCCCAAGGGGCGCGGAAACGGCCGTTGCGCTACCTCCTCAGGGCCTTGATGCGCGGATCCAAGAGGCTGTAGGTCAGGTCCAGCAGGAACACGGTCACAACGAGGAGTAGCGCGTACATTGTGGTCAGCCCGATGACCACGGGGGCATCCTGAAGTGAGATTGCTTCGAAGAACAACGCGCCGAGTCCGGGGTAGTTGAATACCGTCTCGGTGATGATCGCCCCCGTCCAGGCGGCGGCGAGGGTGAGCGCGAGGGACGTCACAATCGGCGGGGACGCGGTGCGAAGAACGTATTTGCTGAGTACATCTCGTTCCTTCAGACCGCGAGCACGCGCAGCGAAGACGAAGTCCTCGTCCATCACCTGCAGGACGAGGTTGCGGGTCGTGTACGACCACGATCCAAAGACGGAGAAGGCAACCGCCGTCGCCGGGAGAATCATGTGCCACTCCAGGTCCTTGAAGTAGTCGTAGGGGGCCAAGATCCAGGCGACCAACACTGCCGCCGCGGCGGCCATCACTCCATAGCCAATCAGTCGATATTTCGTTCGTACGTGCTTGTTCGCCAGGTATCCAGCGAGCGCCAAGCCAATCGCAATTAAGGGTGGAAACGCCGCGGAGAGGGGCGCGGGAGGCGGAGGGGGCACACTCGTGAGTCCGCCCGAAGGGAAGACTTTGAGTCCGAAGCCAAATACGAGGATGAACAGGATTCCGTACACCCACGGCGGAACAACAAAGGTCGTGACGGAGAGGACGGTCATCCCGCGATCGAAGGGCGAAAGGGCCTTCCTGGCCATCCACAGACCGAGCCAGATTCCCACGACCGCCGCGATGACATTCGCGACGGTGAACAGGACGAGGCTCCTGGGAAGCCTCTCGAAAATAATAGCAGAAACCGACGCGGAGCCGTCTCCCGAACGAAGCTGCGTCGCCCTTCCGAGCTTCAGCTGTAGGGCGCTTGCCGTATAGCGGATCGTCTTTGGCAAGAATTGCTCGTTCAGGCCTTGGGCTTCAATGGTCGCATTGTAGGTGATGTTGAACTGGCGAGCCTGCTCCTCCGGAGGCAGCCGATTGTAGGCGGGATTCCTCGCGTACGCCTGTTTGAGGTCCTGGTAGATCTGCGCCTTCAAAATCTCGTCGACTTTGCCGAAACCATTCGCAATCACCACTGTGACGTAAATCGCGATGACGAAGGTGATTGCTAGGAAAAGCGCGCGCCTGGCGAGGTAACGCCCGACCCCCATGGCGCATAAGTAGCACGCGCCGCTGATTTAACGTTTTTGAGCAATCGTCTCGCCGAACGTACCGCACTGCTTTCTTGCCGCATGGCAGCTTGATCGCCGGAACGACCGGCGCAGGCATCGTGGATTCAGCGTCCGAGTGTCGCGCCCGCGGCCCGCCGAACGAATTCCAAATGGGCGAGGCGCAGCGACACATCCGTCAGTCGTCGGTCGAGGTCCTCCGCAACTTTTGGTTTCAACCCTACGCGGAACGGAATTTCGTATCGGACATCCATCAAGATGAGGGGAAGGGGTGAGACCGAGCCGAAGTCGTGGGGTCCGCCTGTGAGGGCGTCCTCCAGCTCGCTCAATGTCGCATCACCGTTCGCGACGGAGAGCATCCCCGCAATCATCCGTCGAACCATGCCTCGCCGGAAACTCCGTGCGCGCACGTCGATGAAGATCGCATCCTCGTTGCGTTCGACGCTGATCGAGTCAACCGTCAATGGAGCGACCACGGGCTCTGAACAAAAGGCTTGGAAATTGTGTGTACCGATGAATGACCTCGCGGCCGCTCGGAGATCGGGCTCGACCACGTCCCCGAGTAGGACGTACCGATACCAGCGCTCCACAGCATGCCTCGGATGAAAGGAGGCCGGTACGGCTGCGGCGGCCCAGGCCCAAACGTCCCTCGCCCTGTCGTTGAAGGCCCCGAGGACCGCATCGGGCCCGAGGGACGCGTCGAACGCGATGACATTGCCCACCGCGCTGACGCCGCGATCGGTCCGGCTCGCGCTTCGAAAGAAAGCTTCCGTCGGATCCCGGATGATCTTCGCCGACCGCAAGGCCGTGATGCACTCCCCTTCGACGGTACGCCGATCGGGTTGCCTCTGATGGCCGTAGAACGTTCGTCCATCGTATGCGATCTTGAGCGCAACGCGCATGCCAAGGGATATCTTTCGTATGATATATCGAACGAGCATGCCGCGGGTGCGGGTCGTCCTCGTTGAGCCGAAGAACGAGGGCAACGTCGGCGCGGTCGCTCGCGCGATGAAGAACTTCGGGGCCTCGGACCTCGCGCTCGTGAACCCGTGTCCCCTGGGAAGCGAGGCCCGGCAGCGGGCGATGCACGGGGTCGACATCCTCGAGGACGCGACGATCGTCGCGGACTTCGATGCGGCGGTACAAGGCGCCGATCTCATCGTGGGCACGTCGGGCATCGCCACGGCCAGCGAGAAACGATTCGCACGGATCGCCGTCCACCCGCGGGACTTCGCGACGAAGGTGCACGAGACCAAGGGCATCGTGGCACTCCTCTTCGGACGGGAAGACTTCGGACTTCTCATGAAAGAACTCCGCCGTTGCGACCTTCTCGTGACGATCCCGGCGGCGGACCCGTATCCGATCCTCAACCTCTCTCACGCCGTGACGATCCTCCTCTACGAACTTTTCACCGCGGGGGCGCACGGGAAAACCGGGCCCTCGATGTCGGGCCTCGAGAAAGAGAGGCTGCACGCGGCCCTCGCGGATCTGCTCGCCGCGACCGACTACCCCGCGCACAAAGTCGCCCGGACGAAAGTCATGTTCCGGCGCATGGTGGGCCGTGCGGTCCCGACCAAATGGGAATTCCACGCCCTCATGGGCGTCTTCGAACGCGCGACGAAGCGAATTCGTCGTCTCGAGGGCGGACGATAGGCCGCAGCCGGGGCGACGCGCCTATTTCGGGATACCGATCCCCAAGCTCCGATCCGTCTTCTCCATGCTCTTGCGGCCGTCCTTCTGGATTTCCATGAGTGCGCGCACCGCGTCGATGTTTTCCGGCACGACGTCCGATTCCTGGTGGACCGCCTGGAAGTAGTACAGGCGCTTGCCGTCGACGACGTGGACGCCGTCCCACCATACGGCGATCTCGTACAGGTCCGAACGGCTCCGCGAAAGGTCCCGGGCGATCTCCATGATTTGGGCCGTCGACTTGACGCCGTCGCCGCCCGAGAATAGAGCGATTCGCGGGAATCGCCTCCATACGTCCAGGATCTGAGCCGCGTCCGCCGACTTCTTCAGGTCCACCGCGAGCGTATGCAGGTGCATAATCGTCGTCGGCACCTTGACCGCAATCGTGTGAATGTCGAGGTCCGGCAAGACGCTCTGCACGTCGGGGCCGTGGTGGCTCGGCATTTCGAGCTCCGGCTCGATCGCGTTAATGGGACCTTTCTTCGAATCACCCGGATCCGTGGCGCGTCGCACCAGGACCGCGAGGACCTTGTCCACGCCGACATGGGCGTCGAGCGGGTAGAGCGTTCGGATGAGTCCCGTCGTATTGCACGAGGGCACGCGGACGAATGATGCGCCGATGCAGTCGGCGTAGTTCGCGGCCGCGTTGAACGACAAGTTCGTGAGAGCGTGCTCCTCGCCGCCTTGCCAGATCGCCTTCACGCCCGCTTTTTCGTAGAGGGCTTTGTAGCCACTCTCCTCGGGAGTACAGTCGACGACGAGGTCCGCCTCGCGGACGAGATCGTCGAGGATCCCCGCGGCCTTCACGCCAGCCTTCTCGAACTTCGCAAGCGCGTCCGTATTCGCGGCGTATACGGCATGTCCCTTGCGTACCGCGAGCTTCGCCTCGAAGTCCGGCTTCGTCTTCGCGACGCCGACCAGGCGCATGTCGTCTTGCAACGCGACCGCATCGGCGACGCGCTTGCCGATCGTCCCGTATCCGTTGATTGCGATCTTGGCTGGCATGGAGAAGGAGCCCCACGCACCGAACGGTGGGGGGACTAAAAAGTTTGTGCGGTCCGGAAGGATATTCCGCCGGGCCCCGCATACGGACGGCATGATTTGCTACTACTGCGAGAAGAATGCGCGTGCGATTTGCCGGTTCTGCGGGGCCGGGGTGTGCCCGGATCACACGAGGGCGAACCGATTCGTGAGCGGATGGGCTGCTGAAGGCCGCGCCGACAACATCGTCGTCTTCAACGCGATCTGGTGCGGCCGTTGCGCCGTCCAGCCGATGTACATGGCCTAGCGGGGCGGGACGCCTCGGGCGTACAGCTCCCGCCGAATTCGCGGCACCATCGCCATCAACACCGCGGACTCCGTGAGATCGTCCCGATCGAGCCGACGTTCCGTAAGGTATCCGATCGCGCCCTCCTTCGAACCGATGCCGCGAATGCCGGTCAGCCGCGCCATCGCCTTCCCGACCGTCCGGCCCGCCTTGACGCTCTCGAGGATGCGCGGCGGATAGGTGAACCCCGGTCCGTGCCCGACCGTCACGTGGCCCGCCCGATCGACGACGGCGGCGTATTGGACGTCGAAATAGTCGGCGATTGCCGGGGACCACACGAGTCCGGCCTCGATTCCGACGCCGAGGTCGCCGGTGCCGATCGCCGCCTTCGCTCGATTCACGGCGCCCGTGAGGGCTTCCTCTCCGACCGGCTGCTCGGGGACCTCGGTCCGCACGTGCACACGCTGCACGCGGGCCCGCACCGAAAGGCCCGCCATCACTCGCCGGACGGCGCGGACCTTGACCGGGTTGTCCGTGCCGACGCGGACGCGCAGCGGGGTCAGGCGTCGGCCGGTGCGGTCAATGACGCCGGCTCGGATCCGTCGGGAGGCGATCGGCAGACCGTCTTGCGCGAGGACCATGGGCACCGCGCGGATTTCGAGGGGGCGTAGCCCCTTTGCCGCCCGGGCCTCGTTCAGTGCGATCGCGACCGGATGGCGCTCAGCCGACACGACGATCACGTCGAGATCCGGGAGGTCGTCCGCGGGGCCGTACGGATCGTCGATCGGAACGATCTTCGCCGGACGCCACTTCCGCGCGGCCAGGAAACGCTTGAGATTCCGCTCGCGCGTGGCGTACGGATTCACACGGCTCCGCGACTCGCGGGCGAACCGGTCCGTGGTCAGGCCGATCAACACGCGTTCGGGCCCGCCTTCGAACGCGGCGCGCAAGAGCGCCTCGTGACCTTTGTGCAGGATGTCGAACGTCCCCCCGAGGACGACCCGCATCGTCGGCCCATCCGGTCCGCGCGATATAAGCGTGCTCACGGAGATCTTCCAACGAGGATTCCGGCATGAATCCGAATCAGAATTTCACTTTCGGCCCCCCTCTGCGACCTCCACCGAGAAGGAGGAGGCGCACGGGAGGAGCCGAGCGGAGTGGAGTTGGGTGACGCATGATTGCAGTTCAGTCGGACTGCCAGGACCTACCCAACGGAACCTCACGGAGACAGACGACCTTCGTGAATCGCGATCAAGTCGGAGTACACGGCGAACGCGGTTTGACGTAAGGCCGGATCCCGCTCAATGATCTGAAATTCCTTGAGCATGTCGGTCCGCACGACGAGGGAACTCGATGTGCCATTCACCGCGAACAGCGGATGATCTGGGCCGATGGCTTTGATGGACACCGATGCGCGCACCGTGCGTCCCTCCCGCCATCCCCGGGCCACCTGCTTCACGCGCTTCCCCTCCGCGCCGGCGGTCCGAACGGCGTCGGCTGGTATGGACGAGACCCCTTGCCGCGGGACCCGCTCGGGTCGCAGCCGGCCGCCCATGAGCACGTTCGCGACGAGACACGCCTTCACCGTGGAATCCCATCCGTCGAGGTCCATCGACGGATCCGTCTCCAGGAATCCGATTCGCCGCGCCGCCTCGACGCCGTCGGCATACGTCCGGCCGGCCTCCATCTCGGAGAGAATGAGGTTCGTCGTGCTGTTCAGGATGCCTTCAAAGGATTCGATCCGGGCTCCGCGAAGCGCCTCCTGGAACAGGTTGAACACCGGCGCTCCATCCAGCACGGTCCCTTCATAGCGGAACCCGACGCGGTTCCGGCGTGCGAGCTCGCGCAGGCGACGATAGTGGTACACGACCGGGCCTTTGTTCGCGGTGATCAGATGCTTGCCCGTGTGCAGTGCCGCGAGGCCGTGTTCGACGGCGACCTGTCGGGGGCCTATCCGCAGCGGTGTGAGCTCGATCACGATGTCGGCCCGGGCCTGACGGATGTATTCCGGTGCCAACCGCGAGATCCCGCGGCCGCACGATTCGAGGGAGACGCCCGCGTCGGCGAGGCGGAGCGCCTTCCGCAAATCGATCCCGCGTGGATTCTCGACGGAGCCGTGCCGCGCGGTGAGAATCCCGACGACGGACGCGTCGAGTCCGAATGCGCGGGCCAGCTCGGACCGCCGCTCGAGAAGGAGTCGCGCGAACTCCCGGCCCACATTCCCGAAGCCGACGAGGACGATCCGGCGCCGCATTCGAATCCGCCTTCAGATCTCGAGGACTCTTACCGCCCCTTGGCGGGCGGCGGCGAGGACCACCAATTCGGCCAGCGCGGCATCCTGCACCCCGACCCCGGTGAGGTCGGCGACCGTGATTTCGTCATCCGAGGTTCGACCGGGTTTCCGTCCCGCCGCGATTTCGCCGAGCTCCGCGTAGACGTCCTCAGGGCGGAACACGCCCGCCTCGACGGCATGATGGATTTCCCCCAGGCGGATGCATTGATCGAGGCGATCCGCGACGACCTTGTCGGCCTTTTCGAGCACCCGCACGTCGAGTTCCTGCTTGTCGGGACTATCCGCACCGACGGCGGTGATGTGCGTCCCGGGCACGACCCATTCGGCGTGAACGAGCGGCTCCCGAGCGGGCGTCACCGTGACGACGACGTCGGATCCGCGCACCGCCTGTTCGACCGTCTTCGCGGGGAGCACCCGGATGTCGTGACGCTTCATCATCTCCTGCGCGAAGCGGCTCGCCTTCGCCTCGGACCGTCCGAAGGCGATGACGCGCTCCGGCTTCCTCACGCCGAGGATCGCATCGAGCTGGAAGCGCGCTTGCGTCCCGACGCCGACGATCCCGACCCGCTCGACCTCGCGCTTCGCAAGGAGGTCCGCCGCGAGCGCGCCCGCCGCCCCCGTCCGGAGATCGGTGAGGTATCCGTTGTCGAAGAGGACCGCCTGCGGGAAGCCCGTCGTCGCGTCGAAGACGAGGACGATGCCGCTCCCGGTCGGAAGGCCCCGGTCCGGGTTGGCGTACGATCCGGAGGCGACCTTGATCGTGAAGGACCCTGACCCTTGAAGATGGGCCCCTTTCACGTGGGCCTCGGCCCCCGACTTCGGGATGTCGAGGTGGATGACGCCCGGGAGGATCGCCTCGCCTCGGGCCATCCGGACGAACGCGTCCCGGACCGCGGGGAGCGCCTCGACCGGCCCGATCAGATCGCGGATCTCCCGCTCCGACAGGAGAAGGACTTCCATCACGCCTTCCCTTTCTCGGCCCGGAGCTCTCGGAGCAGCGCGTCGATCCGTTCCAATCCATGGGTGAGGTATGCGGGCGCGTCGCCCATCCCGACCCGGATGTAGCCGTCCATCCCGAAGTGGTCGCCCGGCACGATGAGGGTGGATTTCTCTTTGAGGAGGCGCCACGCGAGGTCCGAGGAGTTGACTCCCAGCGCGTACCGGAGGAAACAGATCGCGCCCGCGGTCGGAGGAACGTAGGAGAAGAGGGAGCCATGGTCCCGGATCCAGTCGGCGAGGATCGCATAGTTCCGCTGGAGGATCGAGCGCGTTCGGGCCAGGATCTCCTCGCGACGCTTCGGCGCCAAGGCGATCTGCGCCAGGCGATCGGACAGATAGGTCGGCGCGAGGGTCGTGTAATCATGGTAGCCCCAGAGCGCGGCGACCGTCTCGGGCGGCCCGACGATCCATCCGATTCGCAGCCCCGGAAGGCCGTACGCTTTGCTCAGCCCGTTCACGATCAACGTCCGTTCGTAGTCGCCCCAGACGCTCTGCGTCCGCGGCCCTTCCCGCTCCGCGCCAAGGTACACTTCGTCCGAGAGGAGCCACGCACCGCGGTCCCGGGCCGCGTCGAGGAGCGATTTCCGTTGCGCGTCGCCCATGACCGCCCCGGTCGGATTGTTCGGATCGCAAATCGCGATCGCTTTCGTCTTGCGCGTCACGAGCGAGCTGAGCTCGTCCGGATTAAACTGCCACTTCCGATCTTCCCGAAGACGGAGCGACTTGACGTTGCCGCCGAAGGCCTGGACGAGGCCCCAGTTCTCCATGTAGTTCGGCAGCATGACGACGATCTCGTCCCCCGGTTCGACGAGGTGCCACATCGCGAGGAGGTTCGCCTCCGACGAGCCGGTCGTCACCAGGACGTGGTCCGGGGTCGCGCCTCGGTACAGGTCCGCAATCTCGGACCGGAGCTCCGGCGTGCCGTTGCCCTGCGAGTAGGCGAGCGGATGGTCCAGGAACCGCTCCGTCGCGGCTTCTTCTCGAAGGAGTTCGCGCAGCGGGATCGGCTGGACTCCACTCTCGGACAAGTTGTAGTCGACCGAGTTCTCCCAGGTGGATTGCCATCGCTCCATTTCGAACGGGACGATCTTCACGCGCTTCCCCTCGCGGCATCGGAGGCGCGCGATTAATACGTTCGTCGCGCACTCTCGATCGTCATACCGAGGCGCAGGGCCGGCCAAGGCAGCTCGTGGAATCGAACACGGATATCAACCTTGAATAAGGTTAACAAGGCGAAGTCACTGCTCCCTCCACGATACGGCCAAGATCCTGGTTTCGACCGGCTCTGGCGCCGGTGCCGCTACAAATAAATTCCGCTCTCGTTAAATAGTAGGAACGCATTGCCAGCGGCCGAATCAGAGGGGGCATGAGGCGACTCGGCGTGGTCGAGAACATCGCCCACGACGGGACGGTCCTCGTCCGATCCGAGTTCGCCCCCTCGCGAGGCGCCGACGTGCGGGACAAACGAAACCGACCGCTGGGCCGGGTGGTCAAGGTCTTCGGACCGGTCCGCGAGCCCTTCGCGGCCGTGCGGCCCGCTGGGGCCGCCTCGCTGTCCTTGATTGGAGCCGACGTGTTCGTTGCTGAGGGAGATCATGCCGACAAAGAAGATCGAAGAAGCCGAAGAAGTCACTAGATGCCCCGAGTGCAATTCGGGCCACCTATCGTTCGATTACGAGCGCGGCGAGCTGATCTGCGAGGAATGCGGCCTCGTCCTGACGGACCAGATGATCGACCAAGGCCCGGAATGGCGGGCCTTCGACGTCGAGCAGGGCGAGAAGCGCGCGCGCACGGGCGCGCCGATGACCTACACGATCCACGACAAAGGCCTCTCGACGACGATCGGGTGGAAGAACAAGGACTCGTATGGCAAGTCGATCCCGACCCGCAACCGCGCCCAGCTCTATCGGCTCCGGAAATGGCAACGCCGGATCCGGGTCAGCAACGCGACCGAGCGCAACCTCGCGTTCGCCCTGAGCGAATTGGACCGGATGGCGAGTGGGATGGGACTGCCGCGGAACGTCCGGGAGACGGCCGCCATGGTGTACCGCAAGGCGGTGAACAAGAACCTGATCCGCGGGCGGTCGATCGAGGGGGTCGTCGCGGCCTCCCTCTATGCCGCGTGCCGCCAGTGCAATGTCCCGAGGACCCTCGACGAGATCGCGAATTCGTCCCGCGTGGGCCGGAAGGAGATCGGCCGGACCTACCGATTCATGACCCGCGAGCTCAAGCTCAAGCTGATGCCGACGAAGCCCCAGGACTACGTGTCCCGGTTCTGTTCCGAGCTCAAGCTCACCGGCGAAGTCCAATCGCGCGCCGTCGAGATTCTGAAGGACGCCCAGGACAAGGAGCTCACCTCAGGCCGCGGGCCCACCGGGGTCGCCGCGGCGGCAATCTACATCGCGTCGATCCTGTGCAACGAGCGGCGCACGCAGCGTGAGGTTGCCGACGTCGCCGGCGTGACCGAAGTCACGATCCGAAACCGCTACAAGGAACTGACGGAAAAGCTCGGCATCAAGGTCGAGTTGTAAGGGAACTTCGTCCGAAATCGCCTTCGACGGTTCCGTCGGTTTCAGACATCGAAGACCACGGCGACGACGCCGATCGACCAGCCGATGATTCCCGAGACCACGTAGACAACCTCGAACGCGGGAATCGCATACGGCAGGACGACGACAAAGGCGAGGGCGAACAGGACCGCAGCGGACCAGATCGGCCACATCTCGCTGGTCTCGCGGGGCCGAATCCGGAGGCCTGCGCGAACGATGAGGATCGACGCCCCAACGGCCATGATAAGCTTCTCGCTGAAAATGGCCACATTGGCAGGCTCCGAGCCCGCGACGAGCAACAACAGATGATAAATCAGGATCCCCACGAGGACGACGAAACCGCCCGCGACGAACCACCGGAGGACGTTCCACCATCGCGTCGCCTCCACCCGATCCTCAATCCGCCGGTACAGGAGGAATGGAGAGGACAGCCTCAATGCGACCGTGACGCCCGCGATTGGGACGAAATACACCGGATCCGAGATTGCGGAGTTCACCAGGAGCACCGCCGCGACTCCGAGCGCTACGATTACCGCGATCAACGCCGCGAAGATCCGTCGGGACGCGGCGAAGGTCCACGCGTGGTGCAAGATCGGAACGAACGCCAGCAACACGGCTCCGGCGACGAGCAACCCCGCGAACAGGTAGACGAGTTGGAGTTCGGTGCCGGTCGCGATCCTCGTTCCCTCCGTCGCGGCGCGCGGGTCAGGGGAGGCGGAGATTGCCCCGAATGATGGGGACCGATTGGCCTCCGACCCGCACGACCTTCGGTTTGCCGTCCTCGGTCTCGACGCTCACTTCGATCCGGCTCGCATGGCGGACCTCGATTCCCTGTTCGATCACGAACGTCGGACCGGGGAGTTTGCCACGGGACGCGAGGTACGCACCGCACGCACCCGCCGCGCTCCCGGTCGCGGGGTCCTCGAGACCGAGATCCGGGGCGAAGCCGCGAGCGTGGACGGCCGCACCCGGGGTCTCGCCGCCGAGGGCGAAGGTGTAGCACACGACCTTCTCCCCGAATTTCGATGTCACTTTTCCGAGAGCCCGCAGATCCGGATCGAGGCCCTTCACGAGGTCGATCGACCGAAGGGGAACCTGGAGGGACGGAGCGCCGGTCGCCGTAACCTGGGGAACAAGCCCCTTCGGCCCGAAGTCCTGCGCGCGCACGCCGAGCGCCGCGGCCAGCGGCGCGGCGTTCTTGATTTCGGCCCCGAGCGTCGGCTCGCCCTGCGTCATGATGACTTTCTTCACCTGCCCGCCTTCGCAGATCAGTTCGAGCGGGAGCACGCCGATCTCGAGTTCCTGGTAGACGACGGACGATCCGTCCGGGTGAGGCACGAGGCCTTCCATCGCGGCGACGAACGCGGTGCCGATCGAGGGATGGCCCGCGAACGGGATCTCGCCGCCCGGCGTGAAGATCCGGTTGCGGTAGTGCGCCGCGGGGTTCGTCGACGGGAAGACGAACGTGGTCTCGGAGAGGTTCATCTCGCGCGCCACCCCGACCATCTCGACGGTGGACAGGCCCGTCGCCCTCGGGAACACCGCGAGCGGATTCCCGGTGAGCGGCGTGTCCGTGAAGACGTCGACCCGCCAGAAATCGAAGAACCGCTCCGCCATTCTCGGGGACCTCGGTCCGCGCGGATGGGGATGCGCGCTCTTAAGCGTCGCCCGACAGGTTTTTTTGCACGCGCCGACCTTCCGACGCGGGGGGCATCGATCCCGACGCCGAGCTCGGCCGTCCGAGAGGACATCGCGATCCGAGACCGACGGGTCGCCGATCGCGTGCAGAAATTCCCGGAGTCGGTCATCCGCGAGATGACGCGGATCGCGGCGCTGCACGGCGCGGTGAACCTGGCCCAAGGCTACCCAGACTTCGAGCCGCCGCAGGAACTGACGGAAGCGGCGAAGCGCGCCCTCGACGGCGGATACAACCAATACTCGATCACATGGGGCGCCCGCGAGTTGCGCGACGCGATCGCGCGACGCGCCAAGGCCTTCAACGGGATCGACGCGGACCCGGAGTCCAATCTTGTGGTCACGTGCGGTTCGACCGAGGCGATGATGGCCGCGATGCTCTCGCTCATCAACGAGGGCGACGAGGCCGTGATCTTCGAGCCGTTCTACGAGAACTACGGGCCGGATGCGATCGTCAGCGGCGCCCGTCCGCGGTACGTGCGCATGGCGTGGCCCGATTGGACCGTCGACGAGGAATCGTTGAAGGCCGCGTTCACGGACCGCACGAAGGTCCTCATCCTGAACACGCCGAACAACCCGACGGGCAAGGTGTTCGCCCGCGACGAGCTCCGGACGATCGCGGACCTGTGCACCGATCACGACGTCGTCGCGGTGACGGACGAGATCTACGAGCACATCGTCTTCGACGGCGCGCGCCACGTGTCGCTCGCGACGATCGGCGACATGGCGGACCGGACGATCACGATCAACGGCCTCTCGAAGACGTACAGCGCGACCGGATGGCGGGTCGGCTGGGCGATCGCGCCGAAGACGCTCGCGAATGCGATGCGCCGGACCCACGACTTCCTGACCGTCGGCGCGCCCCATCCGCTTCAGATCGCCGCCGTCGCCGCCCTGAGCCTTCCGGAATCGTACTACGCCGAACTGGCCCGCTCGTATCAGGCGAAACGGGACGTCTTCGTCCGGGGCTTGCGCGACGCCGGCCTCGACTGCCGGCCTCCCGGAGGCGCATACTACGTGATGGCGGAGTTCGATCGCTTCCCGTTCGACGACGACTGGGCGTTCGCGATGTACCTTGTCGAGCGGCTGCGGGTCGCGGTCGTCCCCGGGTCCTCGTTCTACGGCGATCCCGTTGAGGGCCGGCGGTACGTGCGGTTCATGTTCTCGAAGCGAGACGAGACGCTCCGCGAGGCGATCTCCCGGCTCGCGGATTTGCGGGACGTGCCCTGAGATGGCCGGCGACGCGGACGTCGTCTTCGTCGACGGCAAGGTCTTCACCGCATCACGGGAGCGCCCGTGGGCGAAGGGCCTCGCGGTTCGGGGCGATCGGTTGCTGGCCGTCGGGAGTTCGGCACAGGCGGAGCGATGGCGCGGTCGCCGCACGCGGCTCGTCGACCTCCGAGGAGCCGTCGTCGTCCCCGGTTTCGTCGACGCCCATGCCCACATAGCCGATTCCGCAGGAGAACGTGGATGGACTCGGCTCGATGGGACGCGCGATCTGGAGGACGCCCTCGCCCGGCTCCGGAAGGCGGCCGCCTCAAGACCGCGCGGCGGATGGGTCGTCGGGATCGACTGGGACGAGGCGAAATGGCCGGAGCGTCGATTCCTCGACCGGGACGACCTCGACCGGGTCTCGACCGACCACGCAGTCGTCGCGCGCCGAATCGACTGCCACGTCGGCTCGCTGAACTCGACGGCCCTCGAACGAGCGGCGGATCTCGTCGGTGTCCGGGGCTTCGACGTCGACGCGTCGGGCCGGCCTACGGGCATCCTGACGGAGGACGCATTTGCCGAGTTCCATCTGCGGTTTGAGGGAGGTGAAGCGGCGATCGAACGCGGCCTTCCGGTCATGGCACGGATGGCCCACCGCCTCGGGATCACTTCGATCCACGACGTCGTGGGCCGCGCGGCCTTGAAGGCCCACCAGGGCGTCCAGCGTGCCGGGAGACCCCGCATCCGGGTTTACGCGATGCCGAGAGACTCCCTGCTGCCCGCGCTCGTCGAAGGCGGACTCCGCACCGGGTTCGGAGACCCGTGGCTCCGACTCGGTCCGATCAAGATCTTCGCGGATGGCTCCCTCGGCGCGTACACGGCCGCCCTCGCCGCCCCATATGTCGGACGGCCCGGAGAGAAAGGGATGCTCATTCACTCGCCGACAGAGCTTCGGTCGATCCTCATGAGGGCACACGAGGCCGGCTTCCAGACCGCGACCCATGCGATCGGGGACGCGGCGATCCGGCTCGTCGTCGAGAGCCTTGAGGAGGTCCAGGATTCGGCGCCTCGGAAGGGAGCGCGGCACCGGATTGAGCACTACGAACTACCCGACGCCGATGTCTTGCGGAGGACAAGAGCCGCGGGCATCGTGGCATCGTGCCAGCCGAACTTCATTGGCCAATGGAGCGGCCCGCGGGACGTGTACGAAAGCCGCCTCGGAGAAGCGCGGTCTGCGGCGAACAATCCGTTCCAAAAGATCCTGCGTGCCGGCATCCCGCTGTGCTTCGGATCCGACGGCATGCCGTACGGGCCGCTCTTCGGCATCCACTGGGCCGTGAACGGATTCTTCGAGGACCAGCACATCTCCCCGGAGGACGCGATTCGGGCCGCGACCGCGGGAGGCGCGTACGCCAGCTTCTCGGAGGACGAGACAGGCACCCTCGAGGCGGGCAAGCTCGCCGATTTCGTAATCCTCCGCGGCGACCCGTTCGAAACCCCCGAGTGGATCGCGCAGCTGCGGATCGGGTCCACGTGGATCGCCGGCGAACGCGTCTATGCGGGATCGCCCGGGTGATCCTGCGTCGCTTTGTTCAGCTGCTCGTCGCAGCGACCTGGGCCTTCAGCGCGCGGTGCAGGCTGCCCCACACCTTCCCATCGTTGCGCAGCTTGTTCTCGTAATTGTTCATCTCGGCCCAGGTCTCGAACGCGGCCTTCGTCTTCGCGTCGAACGTGCCGGAATCCGGACCCCGGTAGAGCCCGAGGGCCGCGAGACCCGCCTGGATCTCCCGCACGACGTTCGGCTTCAGGACGACGACGTCTCTCGGATCTTCGCGGGTCAACAGGGTCAAGTCGTACACGTTGAAAATGCGGATGAGCTCCTCGATCGGGGCCGGATGATCGTCGACGCGAATGTCGATCCAGCGGTCGTTGAAGCCCCCATAGCCCCCGGCCTGGCGGACGACGAGGAGGGCCGCGCTCTGTTGGCCTCGTTTGTCGCCTCCGGCGCGTTGTCCCGCGCTGAGCGCCGCGAGGAGACGCACCGGGAGGTCGCCCTGCGTCACCTCGAACGCCCGGGCCAACGCCTTCAGGACCTCCTCGCTCGCGAGGATGTTGCCCTGCGCGGCGAAGTTTCGGCCGACGACGTGGCCCGCCCACGAAAAGCACTCCGTCCCGGTGTACGATGCGGCGCGGCCCCGCGCGTCGACGACGCCGACCTGCCGCTGCACGGCCTCCTTGTCCTCGGTCACGAGTTTCTTCACGACGTCCTTCGGCGCGATTCCCCGCTTCAGCATCGCAAGGGCGTCACGCCCGTATGCGGTGTTCGCGTAAGCCTGCGTCGCGACCGCCCCAACGCGCGCCGCGGCGAAGGGCACGACGGCCCCGACCGCGACGAACTTCGATTCGACGGCCACGCCGAGATCCTTTGTCTTCGGATCGAACGCGACGATGCTGAACGTCGACGGTCGCGTCCGGGCCATGCCGTCGGAAACGAGCGGACGCTATTTCGCCGTTTCCCCGTTCCCGCAACGCTTATCCTCACCGCGAATCTCCGCGACCCCGTCGATGCACGTCCTCCTCGATCTCTATGGGGTCCTCCTCGACCACGAGAAGATGTTTCGCGGATACCGCGAGCGACTCGCCGAACTCTTGATGGCGCGTTTCGGAGGCGACCCGGACGTGTGGCGGCGGGCCCACGACGAGGCCTGGGTGACGTACGTCCAGCGGGTGAACGCGGCCGACTGGGAGTCGCGAGGCTACGCGGAGGTCGTCGATGACCTCGATGCACGGCACCTGGTGGAGATGCTCGACCGCGCCGGTGTGCGCGCTCCACCGACCGATACGCTGTCCGTGTCGCGAGAACTCGAACGGGAGGCGATGGCTCGCGTCAACGCGCGGTACCCGGATGCGCGCACCGCGATCGAACGGCTCCGCGCGGCGGGCCACAAAGTCTACGTCGCCACGGGAGGCGGCGAGACGAACGATGCGGCGCTCCGCGGGGCCGGCCTGATCGATCTGGTCGACGGCATTTTCACGGGTCATTCGCAGAATGCGCAGAAAGGACAATTGCGCTATTGGCGCGAGATCCCGACCCAGCTCGCCACCGAACCCGGAGACTGCGTCCTCGTCGACGATCGGCTGGACTATCTCGAGGCCGCAGCGTCGGCCGGAATCCTGGCGCTGCTGTTGGACCGGAAGGGAGCGCACCGCCCCGAAGCGATGCCGGCGTACGTGCAGGCGACGCTCCGGAACCTCGCAGGACTCCCGCACTGGGTCGAACTCTGGACCGCGGCACACGGCCGTTGAGTCGGACGGCCGCCGGGAGGGAAATGTCGAGTGAAGGCGGGCATACCTCTACTTAGAGGTACGTTTCGTCCCAGCGCGATCTGGAGATCAAGGCCTCACGCGTTCGAGCTTCACGTATCGCACGCCGGGCCCGACTTCGCCGAAGAGGATCTGCTTCTTGACCCCGTGGGCGAGTCGGACGGCCCGGCTGATTTCCGGCCACGCCCCGCGGTGGCCCTTCGGCACCACATGGACGAGGTACTTCGCGTGATGGGTCTCCGGGTCGCCCTCGTACGCCCGGAAGTGGGAGCCGTACTTGAAACCGGTCTTCGAGATCACCCCGCGGCCCGTCAGGTCCTCGTACGCCTGGAGGCGCAGCTCGAAGTCCGGCTGGATCGCCTTCGCCTCCTTGATGAGCCGCGCCAGGCTGATCGGACGGTCCGTGTCCGCGTTCCGCACTTCGACGAGACCGGCTTTCAACAGGTACGCGGTCTCGAGGAGGCTGAGTTGCAACCGCCGGCCGACGATCTTTCCGAAGAACCCGGCTTCGTGGAGCGCCTTCGCCTGGACCTCATCGATCACGACCGCCCGATCACCGAGGAAATGCACGACGACGTCGACCTTCCGGAGGGTGGCCGGTTGGTGGCCGCGCGGATGCGCTTCGCGGACGCTATAATACGTCAGGTCGCTCTCCTCGTCCACGAGGCCGAGCAGGAGCGTCTTCCGGACCGCGGCCGCCTCCTCCGCGCGCCCGAGGAGTTCCGCCAGATCGAACACGGCGCGCTCGCTCAAGGCGCGCACCCAATACTTGCTCGGGGTCTTCTTCGGCGCGCCGCCGCGCGGATACACCTGGAAATCGACGGGGCCGCCGCGGGCCTCGACGACGTAGCCGCGCGATCGCAGATCCCGGTACACGAGGTATCGGATCTCGAAGGCGTCGATCGATGCACTGGCGGCTCGGAACAGTTCTCGGGCGGAGACCGTCCGTCCGCGTCGCCGGATGTCGAGGCGCCCTCCCTCGACGAGATACACCGCTTCCAAGAGATTCAGCTCGAGGCCGCCTCCTGATCGAGGCGAGCCGAAAAAGCCGCGGTTGTAGACGCCGCTGGCCTCCGCCGGGTCGTCGACGATCACCCGGTCGTCGACGAGTTCCCCGGCCATGGGGCATGGCGAAGGCCGGGACCGCGATAAAGCGTTCGCCGCCGCGGCAGCGACCGCCATCGCAGGAAACCGCCTCCGTGGAATTTATATAGAAGTCCACACGATGAATGAGCGATGAAACGCGATCGGGTCCTCGAGGAGACGCGCCGGGGCCTCGCGAAGACGGGATTCTTCCTCTCGCGCCCGCACGGGGAACGGGGACTATGCTTCGACTTCGTCGCCCGTCGAGACGACACGCTCTTGATCGTCAAGGTCCTCCAGAACGTCGACGCGCTGAGCAAAGACACCGCGCACGAACTGCTCGAGGTCGCGCGAATCCTCGAGGGATCTCCGCTCGTCGTCGGCGAACGGAGCGGGACCGGATCCCTGGAAGACGGTGTGATCTACACCCGGTTCGGCGTCTCGATCCTCTCCCGGCGGACGCTCGGCGAATTCCTGGAAGAGGGCGTCCCTCCCTTCCTATACTCTGCGCCGGGAGGGCTGTACGTGCGGCTCGACGCGGATGCCCTTCGCCGGTTGCGCGAAGAGCGACAGGTGTCGCTCGGCACCCTCGCCGACATCGCGGGCGTCACGCGTCGCACGATCCAGATGTACCTCGAGGGGATGTCCGCGACGATGGAGGTCGCGATGCGCCTCGAGGAGTTCCTGAACGAGTCGCTGGTCGTCCCCGTGGATCCGTTCGCCCTCCTGGCGGATCCGGCGCGTCCGGACCAGCGAATGCCGCAGCTCGAGGGCTTCGAACGGGAGATGTTCGAGCGCCTCGAACGGCTGGGCTATCAGGTCCTCCGGACCGTGCGGAGCCCCTTCGACGCGCTGTCGAAACACGAGGACACGACGTTCCTCACCGGCGTCGGGGAGGCGGACCGAGCGCTCGAGCGGAAGGCGGAGGTCGTGTCGAACCTGAGCCGCGTGGTCGAGAAAGACTCGGTCATGTTCGTCGAACGCGCCCGGGTTCGGATGAGCATCCGCGGCGTCCCCGTCATCGCGCGCGAAGAACTGCGCCGCGCGAAAGACCGCGACGATGTCGAGGAGATGATCTCCGAGAGGAAGGGTTGATGGACGAGGTCCGCCTCGGCCTCGCGTCCGTCACGATCCTCCCGGTCGTCCGCGGCCTGCCCTCGGAAACGTCGACCGTCGCAGACGCCATCCGGACCACGGACCCGAAGGTCGTCGCGCTGAGCATCGGCCCCGAGGAGCTCCAGACGTTGCGCGTCTACGACGGCGGCCCGTTGGAGCCGGAAAACTTCGAGGAAGAGATCTATGTCGCCGGGCTCTCGGCGTGGGAAGCGCCGGTGAAGCCGCCGCCGTGCTTCACGGAGGCCGTGCGAATTGCCGACAAGCGAGGCACCCGGCTCGAAGCGCTCGACATGGACGAGGTCACGTACACGGAGAACTACGTCGATTCCGTCTCGGGCCTCGAGGTCGTCTTCCAAGGGCGCCTGGAGCGGAGGCTCGCCAAGAAGCGGTTCGATGCGCGGACCCCGCGAGAGTTCGTCCTCGCGTGGGACGCCGAGGTGAACGGCCCGCCCGGCTTCGCCCGCCTTCAGGCGAGGCGGGAGGCGTTCATGGCGGCGCGTCTCCGGCAGATCGCCGCCGACGAATCGTCGGTGCTCGCGGTGATCGAGGTGGAGCGGACCCGGGGCGTCCTCGCCCTGCTGCGTTCCTAGCGTCCGACGTATTGCGACTTGCTCGCGTCGCCCAGGTCGATCGAGTAGATGTTGGCGCCCGGCGAGTCGATGTTGATCGCGCTCGTCCAGGACGTGGCGTCTTGCTGGTTGGACCAGTACCAGACGTTGATCGTCGTCCCGACGACGATGTCGTCCGGGCCGTCCCCGTTCACATCCCCGGCGCCTAGGGCATTGATGGGGTTCGCCGTCGAGCTCGCGGAGCTGCATCCCTGGGTCGAGCCGGCACCGGGCAACGTATTGCAAATGATGGTCCCCGTCGTCCCGAATCCGGTCAGGATTCGAACGGTGGTCCCGAACGCGATGGCGAGCTCCAGGCCCGACTGCGTGCTGGAGAAGTTCCCCATCTTGAGTGCGACGATTGAGGAGGTGGCCGTGTAGAATGCGCCGGATGGGGTCGTCAGACCGCCCGCGCTCCCGAGGTACTTGAACACGTTGCCGTTCGCCGTGCCGACGAAGATATCGGAGAATCCATCCCCGTTCCGATCGTCGGCATCGATCGCATTCACCTGGCTCGAGTCCCCCGGATTCGTCAGGCTCACGCCCGTCGTCCCGGATGGGGTGGCCGCCAAAATGTTCATCTGGTCGACGTAGAGCGTATCGAGGTTCGTGTTGCCGACCGTGTGATCGACGTCCACCGCCCGAATCCATACCTGTTTTCCCGCGACGGAGGAGGGCAAGATGAACGAGTAGGACTGGTCCGAGGTCGCGTTCACCCAGAACATCGTCGTGTACGTTCCGGTCGTCGGATCGTTGCTCACAACGTTCGTCGAGTACGCGAACACGAAGTTGTCGCCCTCGGTGTTCGCGCTGTGCCGGGCCAAGAGGGAATAGGTGAAGGTCGTCCCCGGTCGGCTGGGCACCTGGGTGATGCGCCAGTACTGCTGCATTTCGCTCGCGAGCCCGCCGGTGGACGACCACGTGAGTGCGACGTTGTCGAAGCCTCCCGTCGTCGTTGATCCGCCGGCCGCGTTCTGCGTGCGTACCGCGATCTTCAGATAGTATGTGCCTGCGGTGGCAATCCGCGCGCTCACATCGATCGGGCCGACATTCGCCCAGTTCGTCGTCCCGGCCTGCGACGTGGAGGACCAGACCTGGGTGCCGAGGACCGGGATGCCCGCCGTCGTGTCGACGAACGCGTACAGGACCACGTTCCCGCCGGCCGGTGCTCCATACGTGACGACCTTCCAGGACAAGTTGAGCTGCGCGGTGAAGGGGGGCGACCCGCTGACGGTGAAGGGCTGGTAGAAGTAGCCCGAAACCACCGTGTTCGCGAGGAAGTTCGTGGAAGTCGAGGCGTACCCGCCGGGGTTGCCGCCGGAGCTGGCCCACGCTCCGCTCGCATACGTGGCCGGGTCCTGCCAGTCCGCGTACGTCCAGCTGCTCACGTCGGAGCTGAATCCGGTGTTGGTCGTGCCACCCGATTGGACGGGCTCCGTGTACGTGTATTCGCGGACCTGTTCGTAGTTGCCGTCGGCCACCAGCGTGTTGAGGTAGCTCCCGGAGGTCACGTTGCCCTTCACCGTCTGCTCGCCTTCGGCGAACCAGTTGTCGCTGATCCCGATGTTCTGGAACTTGCCCAGCTTGTCGAGGTTCGGGTACCACGTGAGCCGTCCCGAGGCGCCCGCAACGGCGATATCGTTCGCGCCGTCCCCGTTGAAATCGCCCACGGCGACGGCCGCGATCGACTGGGAGCGCGACTGGTCGACGATGACTTTCGTCGCGGAGCCGGCCTGCCAGCTACCGTCGTTCTTGTAGTACCAAACGTTCCCGTTCGATGCGCCGCAGACGACCTCGGGCGCGCCGTCGCCGGTGAGGTCGCCGACGGCGAGTGAGTTACAGTAGATTCCGACCAGGTTGTCCATCACGAAGCGGGTGAACACGACGTTCCCTTGGGAGTCGAGGTCCCTCCGTTGGAGCACGATCTGGCCGTTGTTGTTGTCGACGAAGATGCTGCTCACGGTGTCCAAATCGCCGTCGCGGTCGAAGTCAATATTGACGATCGAAATCGTGTGGTACGACGACTTGCAACTCCCGGAGAGGCCGCAGAACTCGATTCGGCTCGTGCGCCATCGGTCGAGTCCGTTCAGGTTCTCGTAGTAATACGAATAGTCCTTTGTCCCCCAGGCGTTGTTCGTCGCGGCATCGGTCCCCGCGACCACGTCGAGTTTGTACAGCGGCGCGACGATCACGAGCTGGGTCGCGATGTTCGCGTACGATTCATCCGAGTCGCGGACGCTCGAGACCGTCAGCGCGTAGTTCTGGGTGCCCTCGACCCACGGGTCCTGGTTCGCCCTCGTGAAGTTGATCGTGAACCGGTACACGCGCAGCAAGGAATTGACCGACACGGCGGCGGTCCCCGCCGTGCACGCGGCCGTCACCGGACAGATCGGGATGTTCACGTCGTGGCCGTTCACCGGGGCCCGCATGAGCTGGGTGCCTCCCGCATAGTCTTTGATGATGACGTTCCCAAAGACGACGTTGGTCAGGGTCGCGTCCGTGGTGAACATTTTCACTTGAACGTAGGCGACATCCGTGGACTTGAACGTCGTCGCCGCCTGGGTGAATCCCGAATCCTTGAAGCTCTGAACCTGCGGGAAGTCCCGGAAGTAGCCGTCCGTGTCGGTGATCGTGATCGAGTCGGTCGTGTTGAAGCGAACCGCACTCGAGGAGAACAGCAGGATGTCCAACGAGTACTTCGCGAAGTAGTATTGCGGCGGATGCAACGGCACCTTGTAGTAGTTCGTCCCCACCTGCGGATCGCTCGGCGCATTGAGTTTGAACCGGAAGGCGTAAATGTAGTACCCGTTGACGAACTCCAGGAACGTGAACGCTTGGGACGTGGACGGCGTGGTCGTCCGGGAAACCGCCTTGCTCGTCCCGTAAACGACGGGCTGGGATGGGTATCCGCTGAACGGGTCGTACAAGGTGAACCGGTCCGTATCGAACGTGTTCTCCAAGTCCAAGCTCCCGACGACGACCACGACTTCGTCGTTAGCCTTGAAGGTCCGCGTCTCGACGGCAGTGTACTTGAACTGGTCCCATTGCGACGCGTTGAAGATGTTGTAACCCTGGCGGCCGTTCCACCGCAGGTTCGCGGGGCGACCCGTGCCGTTCGTGCCTCCGCCTCCGCTGCCCGTCGGGCCCTGGACGACGCTGAGGATCATCCGCGACTGGGTCGCGTGGCCCCTCTTGTCCGTCGCGTTGAACAGGATGATCGAGCTGTCCCAACTCAGGCTCGGGTACGGCGACTTCATGCACGAAAGACCGCCGAGCGAGAAGACCCCGTCTCCGGCCACACGGTCCGGGTACAGGCCGTTGTCCGTCATCTTCTCGGGTTGCGCGCACGGGTCTCCGGTGCCGTACCAAGCGGTGATCGTGGCGTACACGGAGTTCACGTTCAGGTCTCCGTCCGGGTCGGCCACCTGAGCGAACACAAAGAACCCGATGCCCGACTGGACCGGATCGATCGCCGTCGTCGAGTAGAGGCCGTCCGCCCACTTGTCCACGAACACGGGCGGACGGGACCCGGCCGGAGGCGTGAGGAGCGCGGTCCAAAGGACGACGCTCTTCAGCGTGTCGATGATCGTGATCGTGATCTGGTCGGTCGAACGGAGGGTGAAATTCTTGTATCCCCATCGTTCGCCGACGTTCCACACGATGTCCGTGCCGTCGATGATTCCGCTGGGGGTCGCGAGGAGCTTGTTGTAGAGATGCAATCGCTGGACGTCCGTCGTGGCCGGGTTCGAGCCCCGTTGCGACGTGACGTAGATGATCGTGGGCGGCGGTTGCAGCGCCTCGCCGCCCTGGTGCGTGAGCGTCACGTTCACGCCGATCTCGGAACCGGCCGCGTTGTACATCGGATCCATCTCGGACGCGATGTCGAGCCGGCCCTGCGCGACCGGCGTGGGGATGCTGGAGACCCAGATGATGATCGTCGAGAACAACACGACCGTCATCGCGAGGATCAGGATCGTGCCGACGACTTCGGAGATTCCCGATTCATCTTCGCGCAAGACGACTTTCATCGAGGGGCCTCCCGGTGGGCAGGGAGAGAATTGTGTTTGCAGCCGGCCCGACGATATATAAAGTGTTCGTGGTCGTTACCACGGAAGCGAAAGCCTGAGACTCATGGGCTGCAAACTTAAGTAAACGCGACCGCATCGGAACGCGTGGAGCTCACCGCGGCGGAACGAGTCCTACTCCATCTCCACGCGTTCTGGAACGTCCGGGAACCGGGCCGCGAAGGAACGCAGGCGGGCATCGCGGAGGGCGCGCGGCTCCTCCGCAGTCACGTCCCGCGGACGTTGAAGACCCTCGAACGCGAAGGGTTCATCGATTCGAAAGACGCGCGGCTCCTCGGTCGGACCCGGAAGGTCCGCGTCTATGCGCTGACCGAGCCCGGGGTGCGGCGCGCTCGACAAATCCTCGGCGAGGTCGATGCGACGCGCGTCGAAATCGAAGGACGGGCGACGACCTTGGGAGACGCGCGGCGGGACCTCGGCCTTTCCCCGCTGCCCGCGCTCGCCGCCGTGGACGCACGAGGCCGCATGGAACCGCGCGTGACCGACCTCGAGCGGCCCACGCTCCTGCAGCGCCAGGCGGATCTCGCGTTCCTGCAACGGTGGCTCGCAGGCGCCGCTCCCATCGCGGTCGTGTACGGATCCCGGGGGATGGGGAAGACCGCCCTCGGCTGGGCGTTCGCGGAGGGCGTCCCTCGCGCGGTCTGGATGGAGATCGGGCCCGGCGCGAATCTCGAGGCCTTCGCCGATTCCCTCGCACGGTCCACCGGAGAGCGGGCGACAGACCCCGACCAGGCGGAGTCCGTCGCGGCGGCGCTCGCCCGTGTCTTCGCCGGGGAACGCAAGCTCCTCGTGCTGGACGGATACGCGGACGTCGACGACGCGGTGGTGGACGCCCTCGCCGGATTCCTTCGCGGTTCCCACGGCCGTGGGAAGCTCCTCGTCCTCGCGCAAGAGTCGACGCCGGTCTATTGCCGTTTCTACGCGAAAGCGGACATCGACGGGGGGCGGGTCGCGGAGTGGCACCTCCACGGCCTCGACCTGGAAGGCTGCCGGGCGATGCTCGGCCGCGCGACGATCGACCCGGAGGCCCTCCGACGGGTGTACCTCCTCACGAAAGGGTGCCCGCTCTACCTTCGGGCGATCCGCGAAGGAGACGAAGAGACGCTGCGGGCCCACAGCCGCTTCACGAAGGCGGAGATCCGCCTTTTGATCTACTCGGGCGGCTTGGCGCGCTGAGTCCGCGGCACTTCGGAAAGGGATTCCATCAGTCGCTCGGCGTAGCTCTTCGTGCCGGCCGCTTTCCGGATCGCGTAGAGGACCTGCAAGACGTCCCGCTCCGGATCGCGGACGAGGATTGGCAGGACCGAGCACGAGACGCGCACCCCGTCCCGGGCCCGAAGGCTGAGCACCTTCGCCGCCGGCACGGCTCCGCCGCGCTCTTTCGTCCACGCGACATCCGCTTCCGCTTCCGTGATCTCGAAGACCTCGTACACCCGCCGGCCGCGGATCTCGGAGTTCTGCCAGCCCAGCAGCGCCTCCGCTCCGGGGTCGAGGTGCACCATCCGACGGTCCCGGTCGACGATGAGGAGGCCGTCCATCAGCGCGCCGACGAGCGCGTCGAACCGACGTCGTTCCAGGTCGAGCTTCCCGACGAGTTCCGAGGTGTTCAAGGCGATCGCGAGTTCCGTCGCGATTCCCTGGACGACATTGATCTCCGTCGAGGTGAACAGGTGAGGCGACCGGGTGTCGTCGAGCCAGAGGCTGCCGAGGAAGCGACCGCGGCATGCGAGCGGCACGACGAGCGCGGTCGTGACCCCGAGCCGTTTCTGGACGAACGCCGGCAGCATTGCCTCGGGCGACGGCTCCTTGAGGAGGGCGGGAAGCCGCAACGACACGATGCGGTGGGCGAGACGGGGGATCTCGGCGACCTGGATGCGGAGGCCTTCGAACGGCGTCGGCACGCCGCCGGGCCCGAACGCGGCGAGCGTCCGGAACTCGCGGGCCTGCTTGTCGTACCCGAGCACCGCGCACCGGTCGACGCCGACCAGGCCGGGCGTGATGCGCACGATGGCGGCCAGGAGCTCCTCGGGGTCCGTCAGGTCGCCGGCCATCTCCGCGACGCCCAGGAGTGCGGCGAGAATCTGCTCTTCGTCGACCTCGTCTCGATTCGGCAACGCCCGCCCATTTGAGAGGACGCGATAAGAAACTTTGCCGCTTGTTATCAGGGCGGCGCCGGCCGCAAAACCGCTTTAACGCCCGCACCGGTTCCGGCGTCCATGGAACGCGCCCGGGTGGGCCTCGCAGTCCTCGGTCTCGCGTTCGCCGTCGCCGGCGTCGTGGTCGCCTGGACCGTCGACAAGTTCGCCGGACTCGCGGTCCTGGTGATCGGCGCGTTCCTCCTGTTCCTGCCGTTCATGCGATCCTCCGGAGACGAATGAACTTTTAATATCGAGGTCGCAGTGCGGCCGGCGTGTACCGCGTCTTTCGCGTGCCGCCGGCGAAAGCCTCGCAGGCGGACGTCGTGTGGAAGGACGACGTCGTGAGCCGACAGAGCATCACGGCGAGGGAGGCGAAGAGCCTCGGGATGACCGGGGACGACCGGTATGTCCTCATCGAAGGGAGCGAGGCGGGGATCGCCCGCGCGACCGAGCTGCTCAAGGACATCGCGAAAGCCCTCGGGGGCCTGGAGGCGGAGACCGTCTATCGTCGATTTCGGGCCCAAGACGAAGAGGCCGCGTCCGGGATGGGCCTGATCTTCGGACCGTGAGGCCTAGGCGACCACGCGCTGTTCCACGGGCGGAGCGGTCGCGGTCCGCGGGAACGGGTCGAGCTCCCGCTCGAGCCAGGCGATCATCCGCGGGTTCGTGCCGCGAGGATCCGCGAAGACGACGAGGATCGCGTTCCGCATCGCCGTCTCCTCATGGAGGTCATCGACGAACCGGAGCACGCGCTCGACCCCCGAGTGGACGACGAGGGGATCGAGGCAATCGACCACGAGGGCCCCAGGTCCGCGCTCGTCGAAGAACGTGGTCGCCGCGGTCCGGAGGTCCTGGAGCCGACGGGGGTCCGCGGTACCCATGGCGCCCGCAAGCGTCGTCACGCGGATCAGGTCGCCGCCGTCCGGAGGGGCTGACACCGCCCGGCTGGTGATCCAGAGAAACGGGGTATGGGCCTCGGCGAGGACCCGCACGAACGAAACCGCGGTATCCTCTGGGTCCGTGGCGAGATAGCCAAGGCCCCGCTTCAGCGACAAGCCGATGACACTCCCCCCTAATGCGCGTGCAGAAGGGCTGACTCGGATGGGCCCGATTTGTCTTAAAGGCCGCGGTCTGATTTCGCGGATGGGAGCTGGGCACGACGCGGACTACATGGATCGGATCTTGTCCGCGATGAAGGCGCGGACGTCCGGATTGTCGGGGATGGTGAGGGAACGCTTGAATCGCTCCGACTTGTCCGGAAGATAGTAGCCTCGCGACACGGAGATGAATTCGCTCATGCCTTCGGAGGTCGTCGCCCGCTTGCGCGCGACCTCGAGGAAATTGTTCCGTCCGAAGTTGACCTTCTCCGCGTGGATCGTCTCGAATTGCACGTCATCGTTCCTCCGGCCTTTTTCCTCGTATTCCATGCGATCACCTTGACTGCGTCCGACGTCCCTGCCGCGAGGGACGGAGGGCCGCGCAACGGTCCGGTCGACATGAATCTTCTCGGCCGACCGCGATGCGAATCGAGTCAGCCCCGCTCTTGCACCGCACCGTTAAATAGCGCGGGGTCCTCGTGTGCGCTCGGATGCAGTGCGCTCGCTGCGGCGCCATTTTCGAGGGTCGTTTCTGTCCTCGGTGCGGCGCGCCGGCGATGGCGGTGCCCGCGGCCTCGATGGGCTGGCCGTGCCCCCGCTGCGGCACCCTCTTCCGTGGAAATTTCTGTCCCCGCTGTGGCCTTCCGACGGCCGCGTGGGGCTACCGGCCGCCTCCGCCCCCGTCCGGAGGCCGGTCCGTCCTCTCCGTGCTCTGGACCCTCGCGTTGGTCGGCTTCATCATCTTCGTGATCACGGATTTCGCCGCCCTCGTGGCCGCCCCGGCATTTGTCGTGCCCGGGATCCAAGCGATCCGCTCCGGGCAAACCGTGAACAGCGGCCTGGACTTCGACACGGGCAACTGGACCTTCAACCAGTGGGGGAGCAGCTCGGCAGCGACGTACCGGGGCGCTGGCGGCAATCCCGGCGGCTTCCTGGAGATGAGCTTGCCAAGCTCGGGTGCCCAGGGCTACTGGTGGCAGGCATTCAATGTCGAAGGCTCCGTTCCGTTTACGGGAGCCGTCCACCTTGACATCGAAATTGCCGGGGGCTTGACCTCCGGCCGACTCGTCGTTGCCGTCGATAGTTCGAACTCGGTCCCCGATCCGAACTTCGCAATTGGAATCGTCCAGTACTCCGGACCGACGGCGTCGTGGACGGCCGCGCCGCGGTTCCTTGCGGATGCGCGCCTCGCGGACCCGGGCGTGTATTATCTGAAGGTCGCATTCATCGCCGATAGCGCGACGAGCCCGGTCACGGTCGGCTTCGACAATATGCGGCTCGGCTGGACCACCGACGCGGCCGTCGTCGTGTACGTCCCCGCCCCCGCTCCCATCGTCGTGGTGTTCACGCAGGACCAAGCGCTCTTCATCACGTATTTCGCGTTCATCGCCGCGGTAATCTTGTTCGCCGCGGGCTTCCACCTCGTCCGCGAGCGACGGGAGATCTGGACCGCTTTCCGCGCGCCGCTCGAGGCGATCGGGACGCGGCTCAAGAGCCGAAGCGCCTGGATCGCCCTGGGCCAAGTGTGGATGGCGGTGACGTTCTTCCAAGTCCTGTTCCTCTACCTCGTGCTCGCCGCGGGCATCAATCCGTCGTCCCCCGTCAACCCGACCCCGCGGACGGCGTGGTTCTGGCTCTTCGAGCTCGCGAACGCGGGGGTGTACGAAGAGTTCGCGTTCCGCCTCCTGTTGATCGGCCTGCCGATGGCGATCGGATCCGTGGCCCTGCGGATTCTCGAGGTGAACCGCCACGGGGTCGCAGGCGGCCCGGGCGCGGCGGGGCGGTACATCGCGGGAGCGTGGCGATACCTCCTTGGCGGGGCCGTCCGGCGGGACTCGTCGAAGGAGACGCTCGTGGCCTCGTGGGCGTTCCTCATTGCGAGTTCGGCGATCTTCGGACTCGCTCATGCGCCGGGCTGGGGTTGGTGGAAGGTCATCCCGGCCATGGTCGCGGGCCTCGGGTTCGGATACCTGTTCCTCCGTCACGGGATCGGCGCCGCGATCTTGGCGCACTTCGTGAATGACTATGCGGCCGCCCTGAGTTACGAAGGCTTCGGCGGCGAGGCGTTCATCCTCTTCCTGAACCTGCTGTTCCTCGCTCTGGCCATCGCGGGAGCGGGCTTCTTCGCTTGGTACGCGGTCGTCGCCGGGAGGCACCTCCGCACGCTCATCGAGCGATTCCGGCCGCCCGTTCGGGCTGTTGCCGTCCCGGGGCCGTCGGCGCCGTACCTGTCGGCGATGCCGCAGCCCACGCCGGCCCCACCGGATCCGGGGGCGCCGCCGCCCCCCGGGCAAATGTGGTCCGCCCCCGCGTCTGCCGGGCCCCCCGCCGTCGCGGGCCGCAATGCCGGCCGCATCCCGAGGGAATACACGCCGTCGTACGTCCCGCCCCCCTATGGATATCCGCCGGTTCGATTCCAATGCCCGTACTGCGCGTGGGTCGAAGCCAAGTACGATGCGGGCCGGTTCACCTGCACGCGCTGCGGCCGCACGGCCTAGGTCTTCGGCGCGACGGTGCTCTGTGCGATGTAGTCGATGGCCGCCTCGAGGTCATCGGATTCGATCTCGACGACGATGTCCCCGAGGGGCGAGGAGGCCGCGAAGTTCACGACCCCGACGAACGCGGCCTGCTTGCTCAAACTCACTCTGGTGCGATTCTCCCGACGGCCGGCGACCAACTGGCGCCTCGCCGTGTCCCGGATCCGCTGATTGCGGATCAGCTCCCGGAGCCGGTCCAGGTTCTCCGTCGTCCCGCCGATGCGGTGCTCCGTCGTCTCGATCCGAAGGTCGGGGAACATATTCCGCAGCGCGCGCATCACCTTCTCCGAATTTTCCGTCGGGTGGATCGGCGTTTCGACCCGGACGCGGTGCACCCCACCCGATTCGTCGCGTCGCCTTTAATTTTCTCGGGATGTCTCGGCATCGCGACGAAGGTATTTTGACGGGCTCACCGCAATGGCCCCCGGAATGCGCGAGGACCTTTTGGCGTTCGTAAGCAATCGCGGCACGCTGCTCGAGCCGGACGCCGTCGAGTTCCTCCTCACCCAGGACGACGCGGTCAAGCGCCTCGAGGCGTTCCTCGAATCGTGCCTGGAGACCCCGTTCGTCGTCACCCTCGACGACGTGATGCACGCCGGGGAGATCGCCCGCAAGGCCGCGGTCCAGGTGTCGATCCGCACGCCGACCGAGACGAACCTCGCGGCGACGTTCATCCCCGCCTCGTTCCGGCGCCTCGGCGAGAGGGCCGACGACCATGACTCGGAGGTGCGGATCCTCCGGGACATCACGGGCCATTCGACGTGCGAAGGGACCCTCGCCGACTTCACGCGGTACTTTCGGCATCGGTTCCAGGTCCTCCGGAGCATGCTCCGGTCCCGCCACGAGCTGGCCGGGGCCCAGGAGATCGCAAAGGCCCGACGGTCGACGCGCGAGGTGCAGATCATCGGCATCGTTGCCGACGTGCGGACGACGAAGAACGGCCACCGGATCCTGGAGATCGAGGACGAGGCGGACCGGATCGCGGTCCTGCTGCCGTCGGATTCGGCCGTCGCCTCCGAGGTCGCGGTCATGGACGAGGTCGTCGGCGTCGTGGGGACCGTCAACGACCGAGGGCTCGTGATCGCCCGATCGATCGTCCGACCGGATCTGCCGACGGTCAAGGCCTTCCGGGGCACGCGCCACCATGTCCGCGCCGCGTTCATGTCCGACATCCACGTCGGGAGCCGGACCTTCCTCGAGGACAAGTGGTCGAAGGTGTCCACCTGGCTCGGCGGGGCGGACGAGGTCGCCGCGTCGATCCGCTACCTCGTGGTCAGCGGGGACGTCGTCGACGGCATCGGCGTCTATCCGCGGCAGGACGAGGAACTCGCGATCGACGATATCTACGGTCAATATGAGGCGCTCGCCCGGATGGTCGCGGAGCTCCCGGACCGCATCACGGTCGTCATGCTCCCGGGGAACCACGATGCCGTGCGGCCCGCGGAACCGCAACCGGCCTTCCCGACGTCCATTCAACACCTCTTCGACTCGAACGTGATCTTCGCGGGGAACCCGTCGCTCCTGAGCCTCGGGGGCGTCCGCGTGCTGGCGTACCATGGCCGGAGCATGGACGACTTGGTCTCCGCGATCCCCGGCATGAGCTACGCGCGTCCGATCGACGCGATGAAGGCCATGCTCCGGATGCGCCACCTCGCGCCGATCTATGGAGGCAAGACGCCGATCGCGCCGGAGGCGGAAGACCACCTGATCATCGAGGAGGTCCCGGACATCTTCGCGACGGGCCACGTGCACGCCGCGGGCGTGGACCAGTATCGCGGGGTCGTCCTCGTGAACTCGTCGACGTGGCAGGCCCAGACGCCGTACCAGAAGATGCGGAACATCGAGCCGATGCCCGCGCGCCTCCCGATCGTCGACCTGGCATCGGGGGCGGCGATCATCCGCGAATTCTGAGGGCCGGGAAAGGTTCTTCGACGCAGCCGCCGTTCGGCGCGGCCGTGCGCATCGCGGCGGTCGGGGATGTCCACGGACACGAGAACCTGCCCGCGGTGACCGCCGATCTCCGTCGGCTCGGACCGGTCGATCTGTTCCTGCTCGCGGGCGACACGACGGACCGGAATGACCTCGATGCGTTCGGCGACGTCGTGCGGACGATTCGAGCGCACGTGACTGCCCCGGTGTGGGCCGTGTTCGGGAACAACGAGTACGCGAGCGACCATCCCGCCTACGTCGCCCGATTCGCCGACGCGTTCGGCGTGCGGTTCCTCCAGGACGAGGCGGCCGTGTTTGAATCGCCGAAGGGGAGCGTCCGCATCATCGGCAGCGTCGGCAGCCTGGACCGGCCGACCTGGTGGCAACGGAGGAACCTGCCCCGGGTCGCCGAGGAATACGAGCGGCGGGTGAAAGTCCTCGACGGGCTCCTGGCGGGGAACGGCCCGCGGATCCTCCTGACGCACTATCCGCCCACCTACGTGACGATGGGCGGCGAGAAGGAAGAGTGGCGGCCGGAACTCGGCTCGAAGGCGCTCGAGTCGGTCCTCCTGCGGCGGCGACCGACGCTCGTGATCCACGGGCATATTCACAAGGGGATCCCATCGGGCGAGCTCCGTCCACGGTTCGACCGGTTGGACGATTTCGAGGGGGACGTCGCACCGATCCCGGTCCACAACGTTGCCTATCCGGTCCGCCACGCCGTCTCCGCGATCGACGTGTGAGGTCCGTCCGCGTGGGGTTTATACGGATTCCCATCCTTGGCCAAAGGGCCCATGCCCCGCGACCGTCCGCGAGACGAGGATGACGAGGAAGAGGCCGAGAACTTCTGGAAGGGGCTGGCGCGGGACCTCCTGGTCGCGGCGATCATCGTGGTCGTCTTCCTCGCCGCGATCTACCTCTACACGGGGGTGTGGCCGCCCCTCGTGGTCGTCGAGAGCGCGTCGATGCAGCACTCGGACCAGGAATCGTTCCTCGGCGTCATCGACACGGGGGACATGGTGTTCCAGCAGGCTGCCCCGACCCGCGCGGATGTCGTCACGTACCTCGAGGGCCGGGCGACCGGCTACGCGACGTACGGGGACTACGGCGACGTGATCATCTTCCGCCGAGCGGGCAACCCGACGCCGGTCATCCACCGGGCCATCATGTACATCACGCTGTATGCGAACGGCACGGCGAGCGTTCCGGACCTCGCGGGCATCTCGAATTGGACGGCGACCGGGGACACGGGTCCCACGACGACCCCGTTCTACTTGCGCTCCGTGACGATCAATGCGATGGGGTTCCGGCATGATTTTGGAATCCGGTTCGACTTCGCGAACTTCGGCGGCTTTGGCGCGCGATCCGGCTACATCACGATGGGGGACAACAATGCACCCGGGTATGACACGAGTTGGCTCCCCCGCCAGGGGGACATCATCGGCCGGGCCCGCGGCGAGATCCCCTGGTTTGGCCTCTTGAAGCTCACACTTCAGCCGACGGACTCGTGTTGCGCGGGCTGGGGTGACGAGGGTGGCCTCAGCGACCAAGGCGCACCGAAGAACAGCTGGGACAGCCTGCTCGTGAGCCTGCTCTTCCTCCTGGCCCTGCCGTTCATCCTCGAATTCGCCATGCGCGGATGGACGAAGTACGTCTCGCCCCGCCTCCCGGAGATTCGCTGGCCCTGGAAACGGCGGACGAAGCCCGCGGCGACGGAGGGAGACCCCCCGGAAGCCGACGCGGAATCATCGGACGAAGAGCCCTGGGAATAAGGAACCGCGAGCTAGAGAAGCGTGGTCTGAACTTTGAGGCGGTAACCCCGGGCCTCCGCGAGGATCTCGTCCTTCTCCAGGACTTTCTTCACGTCGAGGGCCGGCACGGAGGCCTGGATCTCTTTCGTCCGCCCGCCGCGGCCGAACGATCGGACGCGAGCGTGGACGAGGCCGAGCATGTCCAGCTCCGAGATGAGGTCCGTGACCCGGCGCTGCGTCAGCGGGGTCACGCCGGTCTTCCGTGACAGGTCGCGGTACGTCGTATAGACCTCGCCCGTCGTGAGCTTCGTGTTCCCAATCTCCTCGTTCAGGAGGATGCCCAGGAGGATGAGCTTCGACTGCGTCGGGAGGCTCTTCACCGCCTCGATGACCGTGTCGAGCTCGATCTTGTTCTTCGCCCGCTGCACATGCTCCTCCGTGATGTGCTCCTCCCCTTGGCGTTCGGCGAGCTCCGCGCTGACCCGCAGGAGGTCGAGGGCCCGCCGCGCGTCGCCGTGCTCCTGCGCCGCGAGGGCCGCGATCAGCTGGAGCACGCCATCCGCCGCGGTGCCGTTCTCGAACGCGAGCCGCGACCGTTCGGCGAGGATGTCGTACAGCTCGTCCGCGTTGTACGGCGGGAAGACCATCTTCTCGTCCGCGAGGCGGGAGCGGACCCTCGGGTCGAGGTACTCCGTGAAGGTCAGCTCGTTCGAGATGCCGATCAGCGAGACGCGCGCCTTCGACAGGTCGTCGTTGATCTTCAGGAGCTGGTACAGGATGTCGTCCCCGTTCTTCTGGACGAGCTTGTCGATCTCGTCCAGCGCGACGATCACGACGCGCTTCTCCTCGTCGAGCTTCTCCAGGAGCAGGCTGTACACGCGATCCGTCGACAGGCCCGTGAACGGGATGCGCTGATGGAAGTTCTCGATGAACTTGTTCCCGATCGACTGGAGCACGCCGTACGGCGTGTCGACGATCTCGCAGTTCAGATAGAGGTACTGGACCATCCGCGCTCCGTCGGCCTTGCGGAACTCGTTCTCGATGTACTTGACGACGGCCGTCTTCCCGGTGCCCGTCTTCCCGAAGATGAGGACGTTGCTCGGACGCTCGCCCTTCAGCGCCGTCACCAAGATCTGCGCGAGCTGTCCGATGTGACTCTCTCGATGCGGAAGCCGGTCCGGCAGGTACGACGGACGCAGGATTTCCCGGTCCATCTTGAAGATCGTCCGAGTGCTTAGGTACGGTTGGAAGATGCTTTCTTCCATGATCCCCACGCTCCCCCTGAAAGCGAGAAGGTTCGGCTCGCGTGTCTCTTTTCCAGAGAAAATCGCGCGCGAGAGGGCCGGTATCAGGGAGACCCCACAAAAAGGTTTGCGAGTTTTCCCTGCGACAATCGATGCATGCCGATGGCCCGATTTTTATTCTTATCCGTTTATGATAGACCCCGTCGAGACCGGGTTGAAACTTCACGCTCCGAGCAACACCTGAATCCGGGGCCGAGTTGACGCAACTTCCATGAGCACTGCAAACGCCACAGATGAGCATTACCCTTATCCGAAGTCAACCGAGTCCGGGGACCGTGGAGAAACGACTCACGTTCGCGTACGGGCGGACCCTCGTCACGAGCCGCATCTTCGTCCTCGCGAGCCTCGCGGTCCTGGCCGCCATCTTGATCACCCTCACGTCGAGTCCGATCTCCGCCGTCCTCGGCCTCGCGGCGCTCCTGGCGGCGTACCTCGTCCTGTTCACGCTTTCCCCGCTGCTCACGCAACACTGGATCACCCGGTCCCGCCTCATCTTGCGTCAAGGCTGGTACTTCCGCGCCGTGCTCCCGTTCTCGGTCATCGAGGAGCTACAGGCCGCGGACGACGCAATCGCGTTCCGCACGCCCCTGGGGATCAGCCGTCCATTCGGTCAGCCTGTGCTGTTCGTGACCGGGGGCCGCACGAACTTGGTGCGCGTCCGACTGCAACGCCCGCGGCGGTTCTGGCAGGCGTTCGGGCTGTCCGCCTCCGAGATCGTCTTCGACGTCACGGACCGGGCCGGGTTCCTCGCGGCGTTCGAGGAACGACGCCGTTTACTCCCGCCAGTCCAGACCGATCGTTCGCGCCCCGAGCTTAGGGATTAGCGGCATTTTCCGCTTGTGGACGCTCGACGCGACGAGCTTCTGAACGTACGCGACGTGGTCGAGCGGCACGTCCGCCTTTTGGGCGATCGCCTCGGCTTCCAACTGCAACTCGATGCCGAGGAGGATCCGATCCAGCTCGTCGTAGGATATCCCGAGCTCCCCTTCGTCCGTTTGGCCTGGCCACAGACCGGCGGTCGGCACCTTCTCGACAATCTCCGGCGGGAGGGCGAGATACCTGGCCATTTCCCGTACTTGCGTTTTGTATAGATCGCCGATCGGAAGGAAGTCCGCGGCGCCGTCCCCGAAGAGCGTGAAGTACCCGGTGAGTAGTTCGCTCTTGTTCCCGGTGCCCATGACGATGCGGCCCTCCGTGTTCGCGATGAAGTACAGGACGATCATCCGGGCGCGGGCCCGAAGGTTCCCGCGGGCGACCTGGTCTGCCTGGAACCCGAGGAGCCGGTTTTCCAGGGAGTTCACGATCGGCGCAATGCCGATGACCCGAAGGTCGATGCCGAGCGCCTTCGCGAACTTCTTCGCATCCTTGAGGTCCTTCCCGCCCTTCCCGTCCGGCATCGCGACCGCCAGGACGTGTTGCGGCCCGAGCGCATCCGCACACAATTTCGCGACGAGGGCCGAGTCGACGCCGCCGCTGAGGCCGAGCACGACGCCCTTCCGACCGCTTTCCCGAAAGGAGTGGACGACGAATGCCTGGATGATGAAGACCTGTTCCTCCTTGAAACGGGGGACCAGCTCGGCCACGGAGACGCAACCTTCGGCTCCGACATAAACCCTTGCGGCGCGAAGCCTTTATCGCGCGCGGCTTCTTGGCGCCGCCTCGGTGAACGCGAACGAGGCGACCCTCGTGTGGGTCGACGAGTACAGCCGGATGGCGGAGGCGTACGACAAGAACGTGGCCCCGCGGTTCGAGCCGATCGCCCAGGAAGTCGTCCGGCTCGTGGACCCGAAACCGGGCGAACTGTTCCTCGACGTCGGCACGGGAACCGGGCTTCTCGCGTGCCAGATCGCGCCTCGCGTCCTCCCGCAAGGCGTCGTCGCGATCGACCTGGCGGACGGCGCGATCTCCGTCGCCTCGTACCGGGCCGGGAACGCGGGCATCCGGAACATCCGGTTCGAGATGCTCGACTCGCGGAACATCGTCTACCATGGCAAGCTCTTCGACGCCGCGGTCAGCAACCTCGGGATCCCGGCGCTCGGATACGACCGCGTGTTCCAAGAGGTCCACCGCGTCCTGAAACCCTCCGGACGGTTCGTCTTCAGCGAGTGGCCGACGGATCCGAACCCATCCTTCGCCGCGTTGCGGGAACTGCTCGAGAAGCATGGGACGCGATCACCGTCGAAGGATCTCGCCTTGGTGCGGGAGGCGGTGCGGCTCGTCCGGACGGATCCGGAGGCGAAGGCCCTCGGAGACCCGCGCGCGGTCCTCAAGGCGCTCGGCGTCGCGGGTTTCGAGAAGCGGGATGCGACGACGAAGACGTTCCCGGTCCGGTTCACGAGCGTGGCGGAACTCGTCGTGTTCGCGGGTTCGTACGGATGGTATGAGCGAGAGCTCCGCGAGATGACCATCGAAAGCCGCAAGACATTCGACGAGGAACTCGCAATTCGCCTGAAGCCGCTTACCACCTCCGCAGGCATCGAGGACACGTGGACGCTGAACTTGTTCGTCGCGCGCTCCGAGTGAGAGTCGTAACGAAACCCTAAATATACCGCGGCTCATCGAAACGATGCGCATGGATGTCGAGCCGATTATCCGAGGAGTGGACGCCCACAAAGTGTACAACTCCGGGGCCGTCAAGGTCCACGCGCTCCGCGGCGTGAACCTCGTGATCCCTCGCGGCGAGATGGTCGCGATCATGGGACCGTCGGGGTGCGGCAAGACGACCCTCCTGAACTGCTTCTCCGGCCTGGACGACCTCACCTCCGGAGATGTCCTCATCGAAGGCGTCTCGCTGGCCTCGATGGACGACAACGCGAAGAGCCGCTATCGTTCGCGGCGGATGGGGTTCGTCTTCCAGACGTACAACCTGCTGCCCGTGCTCACCGCCGTCGAGAACGTCGAGCTGCCCCTCCTCGTCGCGAAGGTGCCCGCCAAGGAGGCGCGTCGGAAGGCGCTCGCCCTGATGACGGCCGTGGAACTCAATGGATGGGCGGACCACAAGCCGGCCCAGCTGAGTGCCGGACAGCAACAGCGCGTCGCGATCGCCCGCGCCCTCGTCAATGACCCGGCGATCGTCTGGGCGGACGAGCCGACGGGGAACCTGGACTCGGAGACGTCGGCGCAGATCATGGATCTCCTGGTGCGCCTGAACCGCGAGCAGCGGCAGACACTTGTCCTCGTGACCCACGACGCCGCCGTCAGCTCGCGGGCCCATCGCATCCTGCGCATGCGGAACGGCGAGATCGTCGAGGAGACGCGGGGCGGGTAGGATGGCCCTCCCGGAGACATCCGCGTGGGCGATCCTGATCGGGGTCCTCCTCGTCGCCGCCGTCGTCGGGTTCCGACCGTTGCTCGCGCGCCTCGCGGCCCGGAACATCGGACGTCGGAAGTCGCGCGTCCTCATCGTCGTCGCGGGCTTGCTCGTCGGCACCGCGGTCATCTCCTCGAGCCTCGTCGTCGGAGACACGCTGAGCTACATCTTCCTCGAGGACGTCTACGCGCGCCTCGATGCGATCGACGAACTCGTGTCGAACACGTTCAACGGCCAGCTCTTCTCCTTCTCGGAGACGAACTTCACCCAGATCCGCGCGGACCTGGGGGTGGCGGGCAGCCCGATCGACGGGATCGCGCCCGCCCTCCTGAAGATCATGCCGGTCCGGAACGTCGCGGGGAACAAAGGGAACCAGCAGATCTCCGTGATGGGCCTCAACGCGACCCTGGAGAGCGGCTTCGGGTCGCTGACGACCGTCGACGGGCGGACGGTCGACACGAACGATCTCGCGCCGACGGAGGTGTACGCGAACGAGCGGGCCGTGGCCGACCTGAACGCGTCGGCGGGCCAGGACCTCACGTTGTTCTACGGCACCACGAACCAGACGATCGTCCACGCGACCCTCGCCGGGATCGTGCGGGACGCGGGCAAGGCCGCGTACGAGAGCCGCGCGATCCTGTTCATGGACCTGCGTCGGGCGCAGGCCGCGTTCAATGAGAGCGGCGCGATCAACCTGATCCGTGTTTCGAACCTCGGCGGCGTCGCCGACGGCGTCACATATTCCGATCGCGTGGCGCAGGATCTGCGGCTCAGCATCGCGACGCGCCACCTCGCGTTGCGCGTCCAGGCGGTCAAGGCGGACGACAGCACCTCGGCGCTGCAGGTGGGCCGCGACGCGACGGACCTGTTCCTCGTCATGGGGGCGTTCGGCATCCTCGCGGGGGTCCTGCTCATCGTGAACATCTTCGTCATGCTCGCGGAGGAGCGGAAGCCGGAGCTCGGGGTGGCCCGCGCGGTCGGCTTCTTGCGGTCCGATCTCCTGACGACGTTCGCTCTCGAGGGGACGTTCTACGCGGTCGTCGCCGCGGCGCTGGGCGCCCTCGCGGGCCTCGGCCTCGGATACGTCATGGTGTACTTCTTCGACAAGCTCGTGCCCCACGGCGACGTTGTCGTCACGTTCCACTTCGAGCTCTCCTCGGTGATCACGGCGTTCGTCGCGGGCACCGCGCTGACCTGGATCACGATCCTCATGGCGTCGTGGCGGGTGAGCCGCCTCAACATCGTGCGGGCGATCCGCGACCTCCCGGAGCCCGGGACTCCCGAGCGGTCGCGGGACGTCCTCATCGCCGGAGTCGCGGTGGCGCTCGGTGGATTCGCGCTCACCGCGTGGGGCTTCGCGACGGACACGGGAATGGGGAAGATCCCCGGGCCGCCGGTCCTCGCACTCGGACTCGCCATTGCAGCCGCCTCCCGCGGATGGGCGCGGTCCGCGATGACCCTGGCCGCGGCCTTCAATCTCGCCTGGATCTTGCTGCCCTTCACCCTGCTCAACCAGGCCACGGACAATGTGTCCGTCGCCTTCGTCATGGTGGGCGTCATCCTCGTCGGCTCCGGGATCCTGATCGCCGTGTTCAACGTGAGCGAGGCCTTGCGGGCTGTGCTCCGGAGGGCGAACCGCGGCGTCGGCCGGCCGGTGCTCAAGACCGCGATCTCGTATCCGATGGACAAGCGCTTCCGCACGGGGATGACCGTCGCGATGTTCGCGCTCATCCTGTTCATGGTCACCCTCATCTCGATGCTCCAGGGCCTCCAGGCGGCGAGCCTCAACTCGTTCGTGCAGCAGCAGTCCGGCGGCTACGACGTGATCGCGTACACGACGACGTACGGCGAGATCCCGAATTTCCGGGGGCGCCTCCAGGCAAACTTCAGCGACTCATTGTTCCTCAACGGGTACAACGGAACCTCGACCGCGAGCGTGATGCCGGCGAAAGTCCAGGCCGTCGGAGGCAATCGGACCTACGACTACACGCTCTGGGGCGTGGACAACTTCCTGATCCAGTCGAACCAGTACGGATTCACGAGTTTCCTGCCGTCGTATGTGAACGAATCGAGCGGCCAAAGACAAGCCCTGACGAACCGCACGGATGTCTGGCTCTCCCTTCGATGGAATCACACGCTGGCAATCGTGGACCGAACGGCCGCGGGCCCGAACCAGTTCGTGCCGGACGAGAGCCGCCTTCGTGTAGTGCCGGGAGACCGCATCCGCGCGTTCGATGCCGCGGGTCGCACGGTGAACCTGACGATTGTCGGCGTCCTCGAGCAGGCCCTGCAATTCACCTCCGGGGTGTTCGTCGACCAGAGCGTCGTCCGGGGTGTGTTCCCCGCGCAGGAGCGCTACACCGCGTACTTCTTCCAGATGGCGCCCGGCGTCGACGTCGACGCGTTTCGGGCGGACCTCGAGCGCACGTTCTTCGTGTACGGCCTGCAGACGATCGACATCCGCGAGCAGATCGGTCAAGCGTTCGACGCGTCGCAGGAGGTCCTGACGCTCATGCAGGCGTACCTGGGGATCGGGCTCCTCGTCGGGATCGCGGGCCTCGCGGTGATCACGCTCCGGGCCGTCGTCGAGCGGCGCACGCAGATCGGAGCGCTGCGGGCGATCGGCTTCACGCGCGCGATGGTCCTCGGGACGTTCCTGGTTGAGATCGCCCTCATCGCCGTCTTGGGGATCGGGATCGGGGTCGCCCTCGGGATCGTGTTGTCGTACAAGATCTACATCGTGTACTTCGCGGACATCGTCGTGTTCAGCGTGCCCTGGCCGAACCTCGCGTTGATTGTCGGGATCGCGTCCGCCGCGGCCGTCGCGAGCGCAGCCCAGCCCGCCATCCGGGGCTCCCGCATCCCGCCCGCGGAGGCCCTCCGGTACATCGAGTGAGCCCCATCCTGAGTCGCCACAGGGCCGGGAGGCTATACCTCTAAGTGGAGGTACGCTCGTCGGCGATGAGCTGTTCGATCCGAGCCCGCCGTCGGGCGAACTCCTGTTCCGCCTTCCGGTGGTAGGCGGCCATCCGACGCAGGAGATCCGCCTTTGCCTTCTCCGAGTCCACGCGCCCCACGTACTCCTCCCGCCTCACCGAACGACCGTTCGTGCGATCGTAGTGCCAGAAGTAGAAGTACCGCCGTCCATCGAAATCGCGGACCCTCGCACCGCAGCCGATCTCCATCGCTTATACCTCTAAGTAGAGGTATATTCCACCACGGCTTGAACTCTCCGGTATGGTGTGTGAATCGCTCCCGGGCGTTCGCGCGGAACAATCCTTTTATGGGCTTCGCGACTCTCGACGCCCGCGGATGAGTGAACCGAAACTCCGGGAGAAGACGTGGGAACCGGCCTACGAGGAAGACGTCCTGAAAGCATGGCGGTCGGAGCCGGAGCTGTACCGTTTTGCCCCGGAACGGGACCGGCCACCGTATGTGATCGACACGCCGCCTCCGTATCCGAGCGGCTCTTGGCACGTCGGCGCCGTCATGGCGTACGCGATGATCGACATGATCGCCCGCGCGCAGCGCATGCTCGGTCACGCGGTCCTCTTCCCGTTCGGCCTCGACCGGAACGGCATCAACATCGAGCGGACGGTCGAGAAGAAGACGGGCAAGGCGCTCCATCGATGGGACCGCGAGGCGTTCATCAAGGAGTGCCGCAAGGAGATCGAGTCGATCGGCAACGGCTTGCTCGAGCTCGCCGTCCGCGTCGGCATGTCGGCGGACTTCGAGCACACGTACTACACGGACTCCGATGAGTACCGCGCGTTCAGCCAGGCGGTCTTCCTCGAGCTCTGGCCGAAAGGACTCTTCTACCGCGGCGAACGGCCGACGTTCTGGTGTCCCGTCTGCGAGACCCCGCTCGCCGAGGCCGACATCGACTACCAGGAGCGACCCTCGAATCTCGTGTGGATGAAGTTCCCGCTCACGTCGAAAGGGGAGATCCGGATCGCGACGACGCGACCGGAGCTGCTCGCGGCGTGCCGCGCGGTGATCGTCCACCCCGACGATGCGCGCTTCGCGGGCCTCCACGGGAAGAAGGCACGGGTCCCCCTGTACGATCACGAGGTCCCCATCCTCGCGCATCCGACCGCCAAGCCGGAATTCGGGAGCGGCGCAGCAATGATCTGCTCGTACGGGGACATGGTGGACCTCCAGCTCTTCCGCGAACTGCGTCTCGACCCCGTGAAGGCGATCGATGAGCACGGCAAGATGACGGACGCTGCAGGACCGTTGAAAGGACTCAAGGTCGAGGCCGCACGAGAGAAGGCGATCGAAACGCTCCGAGCCGGCGGCTTCCTCGAGAAGCTCGAGCCGATCCAGCATCAGACGCCGATCTGCTCGCGCACTCTGAACCCGATCGAGTTCCTCTCCTCCGACGCGTGGTACCTGAAGCAGCTCGAGTTCCGCGACGACCTCCGGCGTCTCGCGGCCGAGATGGAGTTCCGGCCGACGCGGCACCGGCAGCTCGTCCTCGACTGGATCGACAGCCTCACGATCGACTGGCCGATCTCCCGCCTACGGTACTACCACACGGAGATTCCGCTGTGGTACTGCAAGAAATGCGGTGAGACGCTCGCCCCGCCTCCCGGGAAATACTACCGGCCGTGGAAAGATCCGGCGCCGTTCTCGAAGTGTCCGAAGTGCGGCTCCACGGAATTCGTCGGCGAGGAGCGCGTGTTCGACACTTGGATGGACTCGAGCGTGTCGAACCTCTACCTCACCCGCTACCGCACGGACCCGGACTTCTTCGCCACGAACTTCCCCCTCTCGCTCCGGCCCCAAGGCCGCGAGATCGTCCGGACGTGGCTCTACTATACGATGCTCAAGTCATGGCTCGTGCGCAAGTCGAAACCGTTTCATCGCGTTTTCATCCACGGGCTCGGCCTCGACGCCCGCGGTCGCGCGATGCACCGCACCCTCGGGAACGTGATCGATCCGTGGCCCTTGCTCAAGAAACACGGCGCCGACGCGATCCGGCTCTTCGTCGCCGGGGAGACGAACCCGGGGGACGACTTCCGGATCAGCGAGGCGAAGATCGGGGGCGCCGCGAAGTTCGTCACGAAGCTCTGGAACGTCGCGCGCTTCATCTCATCCTTCGAAGAACCCGAGGCCGGGAAGCTCCAGCCGTCCGATGAATGGATCCTGGCGGAGCTGAACCGCCTCGTCGAGTCGTGCCGCGGCGCCTACGAGGACCTGAATCTGTTCCTCCCCGCGAACCGGGGTCGGGACTTCCTCTGGAATCTGTTCGCGCCGCATTACGTCGAGATGGTGAAGGGCCGCGCGTACGAGGGCGACACGGGTGCTCGATGGACGCTCCATGCGTGTCTCCGGGACCTCCTGCGCCTCCTGGCGCCCGTCACGCCGTTCTCGACGGACAAGATCTGGCGGTCCATGTACGGGGGGAGCGTCCATGCGGAACGATTCCCGATGTCGCGAGACGGCATCCCAGCCTCGCGGGCGGACTTCACCGACGGACTCCTCGCCTTCAACGCGGACGTCTGGAAGCGGAAACGGGACCAAGGGCTGTCGTTGAACGTCGAGCTCCCGGGGGTCGAAATCCCCCCGAGTTTGAAGCCGTTCGAAGAAGACCTAAAGAGGATGCACCGCCTCCGATGAGGGGCGATCATGACCGTTTCTCCGGATCGACTCGCCGCGACCCTCATCTGCGCGGGGGCGATTGTCGGCCTGATCGGATCGATCGCAACCCTGTCCGTCCTACTCGGCGTACCCTCATTCGCCCTGGTCCTGTTACTCGGCGTCTACGTGTCACGGAGACAGAAGGAAGGGCGCCTCCTTGCAGGGGCCGTTGTTTGGTTCGCCCTCCTGGGTGCGCTCGAAGGCTTCTATGCGATTTTTCTTTATCGGGGCTTCGTCCCTCTCCCGTCGGACTACCTCTGGAAAGTCTCGATCACCATTCTCGGGATGGCGGTTGCGGTGGGGGGTGCGATCCTGAAGCTACGTCCCCTGCGAGCCTGACCAGCGCCACATGTGTCACCCCTTCCGCAGCACGATCGTGAGGACGTCGGAATCTTTCAGCGGATGATCGAGGCCGACCTTTTGACCCGGGAACTGCGCGGACGGACCCCATACGTTCGCGTAGCGGAATCGCTTCCGCCAATCGCGGTGGATCGCGTCGCACACCATGCCGACGTCCGAATCCTGTTTCACGATCATCGGATCCGCCATGTCGGCATCCTTCCCTTGCGGCTTCAGGAAGACGCGCATGAACCGGAGGGTCGAGTAGATCTCGTCCTTCAGGCGCGTGAGCCCGACGCCTTTCTCCGCGGAGATCGGGACGAGCTTCCACCCCGGAAGCTTCGCCTGGAGCTGCTTCACGTAGTCCGCGGAGACCAGGTCGATTTTGTTCACGACGACGAACGCCCGCAGGAAGACGCGGTTCCCCGCGAGGACGTCGATGAGTTGGTCTTCCGTGATGTCCTGCCGCACGACGACGGTGCCGTTCAGATAGCCCCATTCGCGGCAGATGTCCGCGACCATCTCGGCGTCGAGCTTCGTCAGCTTGACCGTCGGATTCACGGTGAGCCCGCCGCGGTTCGCCTTCGTCAAGGTGACGTCCGCGGGCCGCTCGTTCAGGCGAATCCCGGCGAGATGCAGTTCGTCCACCAAGACATCGACGTGGGTCTCGAAGACGTCGATCATGAGGATGAGCAGATCGCACGCCCGGGCGACGGACAGGACCTCCTTCCCTCGACCGCGGCCCTTCGACGCGCCCCGGATGAGCCCGGGCATGTCGAGCACCTGGATCTTCGCCCCCCGGTGCTCCATGAGGCCGGGGATCACGTCCAGCGTGGTGAAGTCGTACGCGGCGACCTCGCTCGTCGCGTCCGTGATCTGGTTCAGGAGGGTCGATTTGCCGACGCTCGGGAAGCCGACCAGCCCGACCGTCGCGTTCCCGCTCTTCTTGACCGCGTAGCTCGGCCCTCCGCCGCCCCCCTTGAGGCGCCGTGTCTCCTGCTCGTCCTTGAGCCGCGCGAGTTTCGCCTTCAGCCGCCCGATGTGGTGCTGGGTCGCCTTGTTGTACGGCGTCTTCTGGATCTCGTCCTCGACCGCCTTGATCTGTTCCTCGATCGCCATCTGGACACGGGCCCAATCAGGCGGAGCGCAAAAAGATTCCTTCCCGCATCCGGCTACCAGACCGTACGAATGCCTTCGGGTTCCAGGCCCTTGACCGCGTACAGGACCATCCGCCGGGAGCGCGCCGTGTACGGCGACAGGTCGAGGCCTCCGAGGACGCGATGGACGAACAGGCCTTCGGCGTCGAGCATCTCCTTGAGCTCGGCGAGCGTGTACGCGCGGACGGAGGCGGTGAATTCCCGGGTGCCTTTCCGGTCGATGATCACCTGGCGCGTCTCGAACCGGCCCCGGAGCAGGTCGAACGACGCGTCCTCCAGGACGACCGTCCCGTCGTCCCGCGCCTGCCAGTTCTGCGATGGCAACCCCGCGACGAGGCTGTCGCGGTTGAACAACTCCATCAGGAACTTCCCCCGCGGCCGGAGTGCGCGTCCGATCCCCCGCAAGACCTCGCGATCTTCCTCGGGACGATCGAAGTAACCGAACGACGTGAACATCGAGATCGCCGCATCGAACGCGTTGCGGTATCGCAGGCGGCGCATGTCCCCCTGGACGAACGTCGCCTTGACGCCGGCCTGGCGGGCCGCCTTCCGGGCCTCCGCCAAGAGGGGCGACGACAGGTCGAGGCCCGTCACCCGATACCCGCGCTTCGCGAGCTCGATCGAATGGCGGCCCGCCCCGCATGCGACGTCCAGAATCCGTCCGCCCTTCCGGAGATGGAGGATCTTGTCGATCGCCTCGACCTGGGCCGCGGTCTCCGGGTGGACGTACCGGATGAGATAGTCGGATCCGAAGAAGTCCTCGTACCACCGCTTCGGGACCTTCGCCATCGGCACGCCGCGAACGTCGTGGGCGGGGAAAATCCTTCCGCGCTCACGTCCGCCCGAGTTGCGTGCCGGCCTTGCCGGCGACCGCAGGGACGAGATGCTCCAGGTCCGTGATGACCGCGTGCTGCCCGCCCCTCTCCAGGAATTCGATGACGGCCTCGACCTTCGGGCCCATGCTGCCGGCCGGGAACTGGCCGTCCGCGAGGTACTTCTTCGCCTCGGCGACCGTCATGCGATCGAGGAACTTCTGGGTGGGCTTGCCGAAATCCAGGGCGACCTGGGCGACGTCCGTCGCGATTACGAGGTGCTTCCATCCGATCGCCTGCGCGAGGACGGCTGCCGCGTGGTCCTTGTCAATTACGGCCTCGACGCCGACGAGTTTGCCGTCCTTGCGGACGACCGGAATCCCACCGCCTCCCGCGGCAATCACGATGCGTCCATCGCCGTTCCCGACGAGCATGCGGATGATGTCCTTCTCGATGACGTCCACCGGCCGCGGGGAAGGCACGATTCGCCGCCAACCCCCGCGCTGGTCGTACGCCATCTTCCAGCCTTTCGCTTTCTTGACGAGGATCTCGTCGTCCCGCAGATAATACGGACCGATCGGTTTCGTCGGATTCGCGAAGGCCGGATCGCCGGCGTCGACGAGGACCTGCGTCACGACGCAGGCAACGTCCCGATGGATCTTTCGAAAGGCGAACTCGTTGCGAAGGGCCTGCGCGAGGAGGTACCCGATCAACGCCTGGCTTTCCGCGCCGCACACGTCGAGGGGCATCGGAGGGACCAGGTGCCGCGTCTCCTCGTTTTGCAGGAGGATGTTGCCGACCTGAGGGCCGTTGCCGTGCGTCACGACTACGTCATGTCCGGCCGCCACGAGGTCCGTGAGCCGGGACGCGGTCGCCTCGATCCGGCGTCGCTGGGCCGCCGCATCCGCGGCCTCCCCCGCGGGTTGAAGCGCGTTCCCGCCGATCGCCACGACAAGCTGCGTCATCCTTCAGACCTCGATGGAAGTCTCGTCCTATTTTGCAGAGTCTATTTGAACGTTCGGCCGCCGGAATTCGATTCCAGAATGGCGTGCTCCATGGGGCCGGCATAACTATTTATCAAGAAGGCCGCATCGCATCGTTCTGTGAGTCCCGAGACGCTCTCGGTGCAGGTATGGAACCTCCTCTTGCGGTTCCGCAAGACGGTCTGGTTCCGGGTCACGTACCTTGTCCTGCTGGGCCTGATCGTCCCCAACCTGCTGCCATTCACGGCCGGCGGACTCGGGTGTCTCGTCATCATCCTCGTGCCGCTCGCGGTCTTCCTCGTTCCGTACTATCTCGGGGAACGGTCCGTGAGACACTTCGCGGTGAACGCGCTCCCCGTCATCCTGATGGCAATCCTGGTCGGCGGAGCGCAATCGACAAACCTGCTGCTGTCCCAGCCCCTCGCGGTGCCGCTCTCGAGCGTACCCGGTCCGTTCGCGAGTCCGACGATGGCCCTGGCGAACGGGACGGTGGCGCCGTATCACGCCGATCCGCCGCAGGCATTCACGTTCCGTGTCAGGCTGACGACGACGGGCAACGGCACCCCGACCGACTTCAGGGTGTTCATGAACCTCACGACAATCTCGGGCCTTGCGTCGTACGTGACATCTAACTTCAACATGAGTTTCAGCGCAACCCCGGGAAACTCCAACAACACGCACCTCGGGACGTGGTACGAGTATACCACTCTCAACCTCTCGAACCAGATTTACGGCTACGGATTCTCGGTCTGGGACAAGGACGCGAACTGGACGTTCACGAACCTGGATTTCGGCCCCCTCACGGCGCCCGTGGCGAACTTCTACGGGTTGTTCGTCTACTTCACCGCCTTCTCGATGATCCTGCCGTTCGTCTTCTATTACATCATCCTGTTCATGTGGTGGTACACGGTCCGGCAGCGGGCGTCGCGCACCCGCATGCTCGGCGCCGAGCCGCAGATCCCCAAGGAGAAGCCGAAGCCCAAGGTGGAATCGGCCGAACCGACCAAGAGCGAGAAGGCCAGCAAGGCGGCGGCGTTCACGTGCACGAACTGCGGCGCCGACGTCGACGAGAGCGCGGAGAAATGCCCGCATTGCGGGGCCGTCTTCGAAGAGTGAACCGCCGGGATCGGGACACTTTCACCCACCCCCACGCGCGCGCGTAATAACCCCATCCCTCCATAGAAACGGCATTGCGAAACGGGCTGCGAAGCCTTAAATGGCCAAGTTCAAATACGCGGGGCCCAGGGATGGGAACGCCCACCGTTCTGTTGAACCGTCCCCTGTGATGGTATGCCATCGATCTCGATCGCGGAGGAACTCGCGAAGAAGCAGCGGGAGATCAGCATCTCCGAGTTCTTCGAGCGGAACAAGCAGATCCTCGGCTACGATTCCGCGACGAAAGCCCTCCTCACGGCGGTCAAGGAGGGGGTGGACAATTCCCTCGATGCGGGGGCCGATGCGGACATCCTCCCGGACATCCTCGTCGAGGTCAAGAAGATCGACAAAGACGAGTTCGTCGTGGTCGTGGAGGACAATGGACCGGGCATCGTCAAGAAAGAAGTGGCAAACGTCTTCGGACGCCTGCTGTACGGATCGCGATTTTTTAGCCGCGCTCAGCGGCGCGGACAGCAAGGTCTTGGCATTTCCGGTGCAGTCATGTACGGTCAGATCACGACCGGCAAGCCAACGAAGATCCGATCGAAGGTCGCAGAGCAGGACGTCGCCTATGAAATCGAACTCATCCTGGATACGAAGAAGAACCGGCCGAACGTGGTCGAAGAAGACTTCGTAATCTGGGAGCGGGCCCATGGCACGCGGGTCGAAATCCCTCTGAAGGGCCGCTATAATACGGGAAAGCAGTCGGTCCCGGAGTACCTGAAGGCCACGGCGATCGTGAATCCCCATGCGCGCATCACATATCGGCCGCCCGAAGGCGAAGAAATCGTCTTCGAGCGAGCGACGGAGGACCTCCCTCCGAAGACGAAGGAAATTCCTCCGCATCCGCATGGAATCGAGCTCGGCACGCTCATGGCCATGATGAAGGAGACGAAATCCTACAAGCTGGCCGCGTTCCTCGAGGAGGAGTTCGTGCGGGTGTCTTCCCGCGTCGCAAAGGAAATCTGCGATGCCGCGGGCCTCGACCCGGACATGAAGCCGAAGTCTCTCGTCCTCGAACAGGCGAAGGCGCTCCACGACGCCATGCAGTCCGCGAAGTTGATGTCCCCTCCGACGGACTGCCTCAGCCCGATCGGGGAGCGGCTCATCAAGCGAGGTCTCAAGAACGTCCTCGGAAACCTTCGACCGGAGTTCTATGCCCCGCCTCTCACGCGGGATCCCGCGGTCTACTCGGGAAACCCATTCCAGGTCGAGGTCGGGATCGTCTATGGCGGAGACCTTCCGCCTGACCAACCCATCGAGGTCCTCCGGTTCGCGAACCGGGTGCCGCTTCTGTATCAGGCGGGCGGGTGTGCGCTCACGCAGGCCGTCGCGAACGTCGACTGGAGGCGGTACGGCCTGGAGCAACGCGGCGGACAAGGCTTGCCGTTCGGGCCTGCGATCGTCCTGGTCCACCTCTGCTCGACGAAGGTGCCGTACACGTCGGAGTCGAAAGAGGCGGTGGCCACCGCGGACGAGATCATGACGGAGCTGGACCTGGCGCTGAAAGAAGCCGGGCGCCGCCTCAAGACGCATCTCACGAAGAAGGCCCACCGCGCCAAGACGAAAGAGAAATTCGAAATCGTCCAACTCATCCTGCCGCGGATCGCCGACAAATCTGCGAAGATTGTGAACAAGAAGGTGCCGGTCCTCGACGCGACGATCACGAAGATCATGGGCGTCGTCTGGGTCGACGAGGACATCGCGTACGACAAGAAGGCGAAGCGGCACACGGTCACCCTCAACGTCCACAACTTCACCGACGCCGGCAAGAAGTTGAACCTCCATCTGCTCCTACCGCGCGGCATCGAACCGAAGTCTATTGAACCGAAGCCCGCCGAGGTCCGCGACGACGGCAAGATCACGTGGGAGCTGAAGCGGATCGACAGCGTCGCGAAGGCCTCCATCTCATTCGCCCTGGAGGGACTCGACGAGGCGGAGTACGACGAGTCCGACGTCTATGTGAGCGGAATCAACCCCGGGCTCGTGATCGGCGCGGAGCCGCTGCCCGGCGATTGGGAGTTGAACTACGCGGAATTCGAAGAGGAGGAGGCGCCCGCTGCGGAGGCCGCAGAAGAAACCGAGATCGACTACGACGAGACAGAGGAGGCGCTCGATGACGACTAAGAAGAAAGGCGGCGCGCCGGCGTCGAACAAGGCCGTCGACGCCCTCTACGCGATCGCCGAAGAGATCTACGAGGAACTCGACGGCGGTCAAATCCCGAAGATGAAGATCCCCTTGCGGACGAAGGCGAACATCCGCTTCGACTCGAAGCACGCGGTCTGGAAGTACGGCAATCTGATGGGTGTGCGCAGCGCGAAGAAACTCAAGGGCGCCCTCATGCTCCTGCGGACGATGTACGTCCTCGAGTTCATCCGAGACATGATCCGGGACAGCAAGTCCTCGACCCTGAGGGAGATGTACTACATCTCCGAAGGCTGGGACATCGCGAAGTTCCATGCCCAGGAGGAATCGAACCTCCTCGCGGAGGACCTCGAGGTGATCACGCAACTCCTGCGGGAGGACTTCAAGCTGCGTCCGGAGGAGAGCGGAGCGAGCGTGATTGGGAATCTCACGCTCGAAGAAGTCACCCGAGGCGGCGACCGCAAACGAATCAACTGCCGCGATGACGTCGGCGACGCGGGTTACACGATTCCCTACAACGTCGAGAACGAGAAAGTCAAGCTAATCGAAGCAGACGCGAAGTTCATCCTCGCAATCGAGACGGGCGGTATGTTTGACCGGCTTGTTGAGAATGGCTTCGACGACGAGGCCAAGTGCATCCTGGTCCATCTGAAAGGACAGCCCAGTCGGAGTACACGTAGATTGTTGAAAAGATTAAATGAAGAGTTGAAACTTAACGTCTGCACATTTACCGACGGAGACCCTTGGAGCTTCCGCATCCACGCCTCGGTGGCCTACGGTGCAATCAAGACGGCGCACATCTCCGAGTACCTCGCCACACCGACTGCGGAGTTCGTCGGAATCACCGCAAGTGACATCCTGAACTACGAGTTGCCGACGGACGCTCTTACACCCCGCGATGTCGGGGCCTTGAATGCAGAGATGTCCGATCCCCGTTTCAACGATGAGTTCTGGCGGAACGAAATCCAGACGATGCTTCAGATGAACAAGAAAGCCGAGCAGCAGGCGCTCGCGAAGTACGGACTCGACTATGTGACGGACACGTACTTGCCGGAGAAGCTTGGACCCCTCGGCCTCATGTGATTGATGGCCTCACGGGAATTTCTCGAAGACGGAACCGAGGGTCCCTTCCATCCATATCGTTCGTTCGCCACCCGCGCTATTCGAGCGGACGTCGAATCGCCGCGTGGGCAGGAGGACGAGTTCCGGCTCGTGGCCTCCAGCGATTTCGCAAGATTGCGTTACCAGAGAGCGCATATCCGTTTGTCGGGCCTTCCGTCGGGATGCCTACGGCGGCGGAGGGGGCGGAGGCAGAGGCGGCTCCTCCGGTGGCGGAGGTGGCACCTCGGTCCGGCGACGTCGCCTGCGAACGATCAGGGCAATCAAGACCAAGGCGGCGATGATCGCCACAGCCGCGATGGCCGAGTAGAAAGCGAGCGCCGCGCCCGCGGAGAACGCGAAGTGCGCGGTCACCTCGGCGGGGCCGGTCACGGTCACCGAGACGCTCGACCGATTGCTCGACGACGCACCACTCCACTGGGTGAACACATACGTGGAGGACGGACTCGCCATGATCGTGACGATCGTCCCGGATGGAACGTACAAGGTCTGGGACGCACCGCCCGCGACGGTTCCGGACGTGGATCTGTACGAGAAGGAGACGGACCCGCCATCGTCCGCATGAATCGTGAGTCCCGGATACAGGATGGCGATTTCCGAGATCGGCCCGACAACGAAGATCGTCGGACCCGCTTGCGGTCCCGAGTAGGCGCCCGGTCCGCTGCCTTCCCAGATGCCCACGGCCCATCCCGCGGCGGGGGTTACAGTCGGCGTCAGGGAGAATCCGACATCGTACCAGCCGGTTCCCGGAGAGATCGAAGACTCGGCCGGTCCTTGGAAGCCGAACGTGAGGAACGCCTGACGCCGGTACACGATCTCGACGGTCGCGGACGCGCCGACGGTCCCGTTCCGATCCAATGCGTCGGCCATCCAACGCTCGGTCGCGTTCGAGCCGCCGAGGGATGTGGGGAACGAGTACGCGCTCCCCGCGTCGACCCAGGCCGTCAGGTTCGCATCGTTCGCCCGGAGGATTGTGAATTGTTCGTAGCTGACGGAAGGCGCCACATACCCGGAGCCGCCGCCCGTGACCCGGTAGTTGAACGACGCGGAGAACTGATGGGAGTAGTGGAACGAGAGGGTTTCGGACCGTGTCGCGCTCCCCGAAACCGTCTCGTTCGTCGCCCACCGTTCGTTCGCGCGGGAGCCGCCGAGGATTGTGGACACGGACCACGCGGTCCCTGCATCGATCGCGTAGATAGCGGGAGTCGTCGTCAACGCGACGGTCACGCTCTGACCGCCCGCGACGTACGTCAAGGTGGGCGGGAGGTAGCCGGAACCGCCGCCCTGGATCGCATAGCCGACGGTGAAGCGCACGGTCGCCCCCATCGCCGCGATGAACGTGGCCCATCCGGTCGCCGTGCCGTATTCCCCCGCGACCCAGACGATGCCCGGTTCCGACGGATCCTGCGATGCGCCGAAGTAATCGCCGTACCGGCACAGGGAATTGTTGGGGCACCCGCTCGTCTCTGGACCCTCGCCGACACGGATGACTTGGGACGCACCGATCGTGTTCGGTGGGTCGTGCACGGACCGCGTGGCCACCCTCAATTCCGGATAATCGCTTCCGGATGAGTAGCCGAAGACGACGATCAAGTTCCCATCGGCATCGGTTCGCAGGGCCGGGTAGAAGACGTACTTCCCCGAGATGCCGATGTCGAAGTCCTGCGCGATCGTGGCGTTCGCCGTGTCGACCTCGATCAACCGGACGCACGACCGGACCTGGTCACCCGCAGGGGTGCAGCCAATGCCCAAAGAGAGCCACAGGCGGTTGTCTGTCCACATCGCGTCTTGCACCCGGTTGTCCGCCGTGTCGAGGGTGGACCTCGATCCGAGTTGAGGCGCGCGTGGAGGCATCGCGGCCGATCGGATCACGAAATTCTGTTGAGACACAAGTACGACGCCCGGCGGGACGCCGGTGACGGAGAACAGCGTGAGGGTGCTCGCTGGGCCGCTCCCGGTCGACACCATGAACTGTGTATTCGTGGAGCGAAGCGACTGGACCGGCTGCACGGAGAACAAGG
>Ga0209803_1000003_pt1 | contig 147281 bp, 109 predicted proteins | sample GraSoiAngelo_138_FD_185895 | JGI IMG/M metagenome (GOLD analysis project Ga0209803, IMG submission 185895) | Grasslands soil microbial communities from the Angelo Coastal Reserve, California, USA - 14_0929_09_40cm (SPAdes) (version 2) | ecosystem: Environmental > Terrestrial > Soil >...
CACAGCGCTTCTCAAGCACCGAGGAAGCACTGTCGTATGCCGGTGTGGTTTCGCAAGAATATAGCCGATAAATTGTTTCAGCCGGTTCGTGTTAGCTTGATTCCCGGATCGCCACCGATTCTGGAACAACCAGGCTTGGTGTTGGGAGGAGGTCATCATTACTCGATAATATCGAGTAAGATTTACATTGTCAAGCGAAAAGCTGCGATATTTCAAGATTTCTTGCTCTTTTCTTTTTTGCGTTCAGGAATCCGCAGAAATAATGCCAGTGCGCAGCTTGCGATTTGCCACGCTCGTGCTTCGGCTTCTCGCAGCAATCAAGGAGTTGATTCCAAGGTTATGCACCAGCCTTTAGCTAGTGATTGTGTTCGTGGCACGTAGGACGGTGACGCTTGTCACAGCCGTGGGCGCCGCAGCTGAGCAATGCTAGCCCTGGGACATCCTGGCGGAGCTGGCCGGAAATGAAGCAGGTGCTCCCAATGGCGGTGCGGCGATGCTTAAGAGATGTCCCAAATGTAGGTCAACGAAAAGAGAAAGAAATAAGGTCGAGATGGCATTCGCGCCTGGCCAGGCCGACCCAGTCTACGTACTTGGGAAACCGATTGTTTGTCTAGACTGTGGTTTTGCGGAATGCTCTATTCCAAAGAAATCTTTGAAGAAACTAAGAGCACCCGCGCAAGCCTGAAGACCCGTCCAGCCTTTGTTTGACGGGGAGCATAACTTCTTTGCGTGTTCTGAAGACCTCTCACAGGTCGCCAGTCAAGCCAGTACCAATGAATTGTTTGCCTTGAAGGACCAGGTCAATTGCTTTCAGAAGCTCTGACCCAACCTTGACTTTAACCACGTAGCCCATCGCTCCCAAGGCGATAGCTTTCTGCGCGGTGTCGGCGGAATTATCTTGGGTCACAAAGATTATCTTGGATTGCGGCGCTACCTCACGGATTTGTTCAGCGGCGTTGATTCCATTCAGTTTCGGGAGAGAGATGTCGAGGAGAATCAGGTCCGGCTGCAATTGCCGCGATTTCTCGACAGCTTCTAATCCGTCCGACGCTTCAGCGACGATTTGGAATTGCGGTTTTTCCCTGAGCAGCAAGGAAACGACGGCTCGAAAGGGCTCAAAATCGTCTACGAGCAGCACAGTTACAAGTAACTTTTTCAAGCCACCGCCTGGACGCACTCATGGGATGGCGGGGACGAGCCATCTTACATCCGGTTGCGTTCCAAATCACTCAGAATTTCCGAGTCAATGACTGGTGAGATCGGAGTTTTTCGCCTTCAAGTCGGCGCCGTGCAAAGGTGATGGTCCAACAGCGGGAGTCAAACCCGCCCAGAATGGTTCTCTTCACCGGTGCAATCCGAGCCGCAGTGAAATTGACCAAGCCATGTCTAATGCGAGCCACAGGACTTCGGCGGCTTCGGCGGTAGCCCTGTTGTATATAGAACGCTTGGCCTCGATCTCTGAATCATCGCGTGACCGAATTCCAGGCACTGGTCCAGGTTGAGAAACGGCGGCTGGCCCTTCGACGAAGGCGTAAGCACCGGTTTCACCGCTGGGCTACTCCAACCTTCCAACTGACCTGCGTAATTCCGATGTTCCGCCGCGCGTATGTTAGGATGAAGGGAGTTTGTGTCCCCCCCAGAGCTCCATGCCAGGTCCAACAACGCGCGCCCAGGCCCCAGCCAGTTCACCGGGATCGGCGGCCGCTTTGCGGTCGCGCCGGACCATGAACTTTTCCGAGGCCGTGGCCATCTCCACATCCAGCCTGTGGGCGCATAAGCTGCGCAGTGTCCTTACGCTGGTTGGCGTGGTCATCGGCGTGTCTGCGGTCATAGCCGTGGTCAGCTTGATTAACGGCGCGAACCGGTACGTCGCCACGCGCGTATTCCGTCTGGGAGCGGACGTCTTCGGTTTGTCCAAGCAGCCGTCCATCATCAGGAACGTTGACGACTGGCTGGAATTCCAGAAGCGCAAGCGCATCACTTACGATGATTTTCAGGCGGTGCGCGAACAGTGCAAAAGCTGCAAAGAGATTGGTGCTTCGCTTGGCGGCCGCGTCGAAGTGAAAAGCGGGCTGAACTCCCTGAAAGACACCAATCTTCGCGCCTGGACGCCGCAAATGGCTGAGCTGTACGACGTGGATCTTGTCTCGGGACGGCATATGACGGAAGCAGACCTCAGCGGCGCCGCTCCTGTCTGCGTGATTGGGATGGATGTTGTCGAAAACCTCCTGCCGAACGTCGATCCTCTGGGAAAAGAGATCCGCTGGAACAACACCCCCTGCCAGGTGATTGGCGTCGGAAAGAAGGAAGGTTCCGCTCTCGGAAACTCCTTGGACAACTGGATCATCCTGCCGCTGAGCACCTACAACAAGGAGTATGGCAACCAACAAAATTCACTGCGCATAACCGTGCGCGCCGGTTCGGCGGCCAGGATTGCGGCCAGCGTGGATGAGGTCCGCCAAATCATGCGTGGGCGTCATCATCTGACCTACCAGGCCAGCGACGATTTCGCGATTGAGACCAGTGACTCTTTCCTGTCCTTGTGGAAGGATATCAGCAGCTCGTTTTTCGCGGTCACCATCGCGATCGCGTCGATCTCGCTTGTGGTCGGGGGCATCGTGATCATGAACATCATGCTGGTGAGCGTGACGGAGCGCACGCGGGAGATCGGCTTGCGCAAAGCCGTCGGCGCGCGGCGGATCGACATTCTGCGCCAGTTTCTTATCGAATCTTCCACCATTGCGGTGATTGGCGGCGCGCTGGGCGTGCTCCTGGGCGTGATGGTCGCGGGGCTGGTTTCCTGGCTGACACCCCTGCCAAGCGCCGTGCGGCTTTGGTCGGTGCTCAGCGGCCTGGCGGTCGCGCTGAGCGTGGGGCTTTTCTTCGGCACTTATCCAGCCTCCAAGGCTGCAAAGCTCGATCCTGTGGAAGCACTCAGATCCGAATAGACACCCCATGGCTACACTCTCTAAGACTCTGCCGCAAAATCGGGTGCTGCCGCTGCCCTTGCCGATTCGCAAGGAAAGCGCGCTCAAGTTCCACGAAGAGCTGCTGCTCGCCCTCGATACGCTCGGCAAGAATCCTCTGCGTTCGGCGCTGACCATACTCGGAATCGTCATCGGCATCGCCACGGTGATCACCGTGAGCTCGGTCATCAACGGCCTCAACGAAAATGTTCTTGGGGGCATTCGCGAACTCGGTTCGGACACCATCATTGCGTACCGCTTTCCCTGGGCTTCGCTGTCGCGACCTCCGAGCGAATGGTTCACGCGCAAAGAGCTGCAGCCTGAATGGGCAGACGACATGGCGCGGCTGCCGCACGTGGCCGCGGCTTCGCCCTCGATGCGGATTTTTCAGCCGCAGTTTGGCTCGGGCACAGCCAATGTGCGGCGGGGCGCTTACCGCGCTACGAACGTAATTCTCCAGGGCAATTCGCCTTCGATCACGCAAATCTTTGACATGAAGGTGATTCACGGCCGCGAGTTCAACGACACGGATACAGAGCACCGCGCGCCCGTAGTACTGCTTGGTTTTGACACGGCAAACCTGCTATTTCCGGAAGGCGCAGACAAGGCTCCCGGCCGGGAAGTGGTCATCGATGGCCAGCTCTTCACGGTGATTGGCACCATGGATAAACGGCGTCAGGGCATTTCCGGAGGCTCCAATCCCGAAGACAATATTGCGGTCATGCCGGTTACTTCCTTGCGGAAACTCTATCCCAATCAGAAGGATTACGTGATTTTCGCAAAAGCCAGCGATCCCACGCAGGTCAGCCAGGCGGTCGAAGAAATTCGCGATCTGCTGCGTCGCAAGCGGCGGCTCGCCAACAACAAGCCTGACGATTTTGCTTTGTTTACATCCGATTATTTTCTCGATCTCTGGAACAAGATCAGCGGCCTGATCTTCCTTCTGATGTTTGCGGTTGCTTCGGTCGGGCTGATCGTGGGCGGCATTGGGGTGATGAATATTATGCTCGTTTCGGTAACGGAACGGACCCGGGAAATCGGCGTCCGGAAGGCCATCGGCGCAAAGCGGAGCAATATTCTCGCTCAGTTCCTGATCGAGGCGGTGACCTTGAGCGCCGTCGGCGGCGTCATTGGAGTGCTGTTCGGTTCCGGACTGAGCGTGCTCCTTCGGTCTGGCTTGCATTTTCCGGCGGTGCTGTCCTTGTTTTGGGTTATTACTGCGCTGACGCTTTGCGCGCTCATTGGCGTGGTGTTTGGAGTTTATCCGGCCTGGAAAGCCGCCGGGCTTGATCCTGTCGAGGCCCTCCGTTACGAGTAACTCATGGCTCTCGGAGAGCCACAACGAAGGATGAAAATGGACCCAGGCACCTATGCTTTGTTTTCAACGCGATAGGCAGCTATTTTCATAGGAGTGATTTCCAGCCATTTCCTGCGTTTCGAGCAACTCAGGTCTTCCCGTGGCGCGCGTATTTTCGTGCCAGGCGGAAAGGGCGGATGAGAGCATCGAGAAGCTGGTTCTCGCCGCCTTGGCCGCTCGCTCGCCAGTCTTCTTCTGTAGGGGAGAAAGAGAGTCTTAGCAAGTAGAGTGGAGCGGCGCGGAAATTGCCGCGCATGCGCAGGCGAAACGCCGCGCGTTCGAACAAGCCGGGCGGAGCGTAGCCGGCAGCGGGCAGCCAGCCGAGCACCTGCCCGGCAAGCCTTGTGGCAACGGGATCTCCTCCGACCCGTGCCGCAAGCGGTTCGGGAAGTTCGGCACGGAGGACATCCACGGCAAGCCGCAGGCCGGTGTGCAGCAGATGCTCCGCCTCGACCGCTTTTGCGGACGCGCCGGCGCGTTCCCAATCGATACTCGGTTGCCGCGAGACCAGCCCCGCAACGTCCGCGATCCAGCTCAGTCTTTCCCAGAAATGCTTCGCGCCATGGACGCAAATAAGCACGAGATGATCTTCTAGTGAAGGTGCGGGGACTTCATGTGCATCCACCCGCACGCGAATCTGGCGCGCGAAAAGATCCTTGATCGGAAGCGCACGGGGAAAATAGCGCAGCGTCAAATCGTTGTGGAGCTCCACAAGCAGTTTTGCATCAGGCTTGGAGAAAAGGTATTGTCCGGGAATCTTGCCTGCCCGAATGGCGGCGAGAGAGATCGCGGGTTGGTAGCCGGAACGAATCAGCAACTCCGTAGCGCGATGAATATCGCGCTGGCAGACGAGCAGATCGAGGTCGCCGTAGCCGCGCATTCCTGGGTTGGCATAAGCCTCGACGGCCAGAACCGGTCCCTTGATGACCAGCGCTCGAATTCCCTCTTGGTTGAAAAGCTCCAGCAGGCGAAAGAGCTCTCCCGTCAAACGAAGCGTCAGGAAATTCTGCGCGCGCCGGTGCTCGGCAAGCACTGGCTTGATTTCGGGAGGAATGGCGGACGCATCGCGGTCGGCGAGGCATGCCGCAAGTTGGCCAAGCACGCCGTGCTCGCGAGCGAGCAGTAGCAGTCGACGCCAATCGATAGCGGTAAGATATTGCTGTTGCTTGTCGGTGCGAGGAGAAACGCACTCCCGCAGCGCGATCCACTCGCGCTCGAAGGCACGGATGTCGGAGAGTCGCTGCGGTGAAAGCAGTTCAGCCATGGTGATCCCTGAGCTTATCAATGAATCCGCCCGCTCCCCCACAGAATCGTGGCCTAGCGAGCCTAGCGTGGCTTCTTTGGAGAGCTTACAAATCATTAACAGACGGCACTCCCCCTGCGAGACGCCCCCGATCCCGGCCTGGTCGTTCGTTACCCCAGTCGAAATGGAACCGGAGCATTTACGTGATACTCGGCGGCCTTCTCGACATTGCTAACCGGAATCTCTGGAATCGCCTTGGGAAAGCCGCTTTCACTCGCCACTGCTTCACAAACTCGGCACACTGGACACGCCGCCGCAACTCCTTTCGGGCTCCCACTTCCCTGTTTCAACGCAGCATCCTTTTCGGCTAGGATGTGCCCCGCAGACGGTTCGCCCTGCCCAGCACCCCCGTGCGAAAAGCACCAGGCGGGCACGTCGTGCGAAAAAGGAGGCGTAGCGTGAGCAAGCGCCATGTGGTCACAGGTTTGGCAATCGGTCTGGCGAGCGTAGCGTGCGTTCCGCGCGCGCATGCCGCGGGACAATCCTGCGAAGAGTTGGCGCAACTCAATTTGTCCAATACCACAATCACCTCGGCGGAGACGGTCGCCGCGGGCGCTTTCACCCCGCCCGCGAATATGACGCCCTCGCTTGCCAACTTCTACAAACAGCTTCCTACCTTTTGCCGCGTCACGGCCGTAGCCACGCCTTCCGCCGATTCGCATGTCAAGATCGAAGTCTGGTTGCCCACAAGAGGCTGGAACGGCAAATTCCGCGGCCAGGGCAACGGTGGCTTCGCTGGCGAAATTGACTATCACTCGCTCGGCCAAGCGGTTTCGCAGGGCTACGCCGCTGCGGCGACCGACACCGGCCACGCCGCTTCCGGCACGGACGCGCGCTGGGCTCTCGGCCATCCCGAAAAAATCACGGACTTCGCCTACCGCGCCATTCACGAAATGACCGCCGTCGGTAAAGCTACCGTGAAAGCCTTCTACGGCGACGCGCCGCGGCACGCCTACTTCGCCAGTTGCTCGAACGGCGGGCGGCAGGCCTTGATGGAAGCGCAGCGCTTCCCCGAGGACTACGACGGCATCCTCGCCGGCGCTCCCGCGAATTACTGGACGCACTTGCTCGCCAGCGCCCTTTGGGACGCGCATGCCACCGCGCTCGATCCCGCCAGCTACATTCCCACGAGCAAAATTCCCGCGATCGCTCACGCCGTCAACGAAGCCTGCGATGCCGCCGACGGAGTAAAAGACGGCGTGCTTAACGATCCGCGGAAGTGCCACTTCACACCCGCCACGCTGCTGTGCAAGGAAGGTGATTCCGATTCGTGCCTCACGCAGCCGCAAGTCACCGCGCTCGAAAAACTCTACCAGGGCGCGCGCGACTCCAAAGGTCGCCAAGTCTTTCCCGGCTTCATGCCCGGCGGCGAAGAAGGGGGCGGCGGCTGGCCGCTCTGGATTACCGGCCACGGTCCCGGCCAAGGCCTGCTCTTTGCCTTCGGTAACGGCTATTTTTCGGACATGGTCTACAATGACGCGAACTGGAACTACAAAACCGCGAAACTCGACGACGCCGTCGCCGCCTCCGACGAAAAATTCGCGAGCGTTCTGAACTCCACCGACCCCAACATGAAAGCCTTCGCCTCACACGGCGGCAAGCTCATCATCTACCACGGTTGGAACGACGCCGCCATTTCCGCCCTCAATTCCATCGACTATTACGAAACCGTCCGCAAAACCATGGGCCCCGCGCAGACGGATTCTTTCCTGCGGCTCTATATGGTTCCGGGAATGCAGCATTGCGGCGGCGGCCCCGGGACCGACACGTTTGGACAGTTCGGATTCAGCCCGCAAAACGATCCGCAACACAACATGTACGTGGCGTTGGAGCAATGGGTCGAAAAAGGCTCGGCTCCAACTTTGGTCATCGCTTCCAGATTAGACGGACAAGGCCCGGCTGCAAAAGTGATCGAGACGCGTCCGGTCTGCGCTTATCCGCAAGAAGCGAAATACAAAGGAAGTGGCGATACAAGCGATGCGGCGAATTTTGTCTGCGCTGCTCCGGAAAAATGAGGATGGGAATTGCTGGGACGACTTTTGGAGCCGTTTTCTCCCGCTGCACCCGCGGCAACGGCGAAACGATCAACGGCGCTCTTACGCGGCAGTTTCGGAGCGGAACACCATGTTCTCGAGCTTACGCCAATTGCCACCAAACGACCTTTCATCTCACCTGCGATGAGTGCCGTTGGTGGCTAGGCTTGCAGTCTTCTTTGTCCCGCTTCCCCCGTTGCCAGTGAGAAGTCGAGGCTTTCGAAGCTGGTTTAATTGTCATTCACCCGAGAGTAATGGCCGCAACCTCGTAGTCTTCGACGCGAGGAATGGTGAAGCGCAGCACTTCGTCTTCGAGCCGGAAAGGTACGCGCGTGTCAGCGCGCAGCAGTTCGACGGTCTTGACTTTCGCTCCGGCGGCCAACTTCATGGTGACGGTCTGCGCGGTCAGCGGGTAGGTTGCGTTCAGCCAACCATGGTGTGCATTCGGGTTGGTGTAATTTACCAGGTGCACAGCGTAACCTGGGGTCGTCTCCCACGCGAACATCTCGAGGAATCCGCCACCCTCGACATGTACAATGCGTTCATCCCGACTGATCCAGCGGATGGTATTGTGCAGAAGGCGAAGCAGATCGCCGTGCCCGGTGAGCCAAAAGGTGCGTTCGATGTCTGCGGGAAAGTACGCGAAACGGCTGTGGCCCGTTTCGCGGAGCATGACCGCTGGCTCATCGGTATGCGGAACTGGCGGGTATGCCAATTCCGGCGGATACTGCACGAAACCCGGAACGACCGTCAGCACGGGATCCTGCACTGGTCTCAAAGGCAGCCGGTTCTGCCCACAGGGCAGCCAGTTGGTGTTCGCAAAACCGGCAAGAACCGGATGGCTGCGTTCGATGCGGCCGTAGCACGCATTGCCATTGGTGCCGATCACGTCTCCCGCCCTGCTGATGCCGAGTAGGTCTGCGAGGCCGAAGTCCGCGCGCTGTTTGAGATTCTCGTCGTAAAGGCTGGTTTCGAAGCTCGCCATAATCGAGCCGCCGGAATGCGCGTAAGCACGAATTTGATCGCATTGCCGGTCGCTCAACATGGCGATGTTAGGCAACAACAGCGCGCGGTACTTGCTGACCCTTTCGAGCTCGAGCCGGTCTTCGTGTACGAAGTCGAAGGCGAAGCGGCCACTGAGCAGGGTCTCATACACGCCGTGGGTGGTCTCGCGCATGTAGTCGCGCGAATGAGCGACGGCGGGGCCTGGATATAGAAGCTGCGTGCTCTGGCCGATGACGACGCCAATATTGGCGATGGACCTCCGAGGCTTGAGATGAGCATCATGCTTCGCGGCCCACTGAAAATAATCAGCCCCCAGTTTCTGCCAACGGCGATCCTCTCCAAGACCCGCTTCCGAGCCGATGAAGTGGTAATAGAGCGCCATTCCGCTAGCCAGGGTTTGGTTCAGCCACATGCTCGCTTCGGCGGGATTCTTGGTGGCATTTCGCCAGCGCACGACGCCTGTCGAGTAAGCGGCGCTGACATTGGCTGAAAACTTGCCGTCCATCACGGCATTGCACACGCGGCCCTGCAACGCGCATCCCCAAACCGCCGGATCTTCGTAGGTCCGGCCCTGATTGTCGGCTTGGAACCAGACCGCGGTTTTGCCGAGCCGATCCAGATTGGGGCCGCAGCGTAGATTGCCGCCAAGGTTTGCGAAGTAGAAACTATCCGGTTTTTTCTCTTTAGCAATGGCATCGTACTCCTGCCACAGCTGCAGCACACGCTCATTGAACACCTTCCAGTATGCCGGTGTGTCGGAGGGCGGCAGTTTGCTGCAAATAGCGCAATGGCACTTGGGCAGGCTGCCAATGGGCGGCCACCCGTTGGTATAGAAGCAATCAACGTCGTAAAGTGAGCTCACCTCCCTCATGATGGCTGGAACGTAATCATCCATGTAGGTGGAGAACATACAGGTTTTGAACAATCGCGGATCTTCACCACTGAACTGCACGGAGCCGTCTCGATGGCGCATGGCCCATTCCGGATGTGCCTCGAGCGCATCGCCCCAGTTGAGGTCTGGACTCATGCGGGCGACGCAGCGCATGCCGCGTTTTTTGGCCGCGGCAACACATTCACCAAAAAAATCGCGGCCATTCAGGAACTTTCCGGGCCGGTGGAATTTCACCTTTGAAGGATAAAAGGCGAGAATGCCGGTGACGCTGACGAATAGGACATGCGCTTTAGCGGAATGCCAGAAGTCCGCCCATTCCTCGATGTTCATGACTGCGGGGTCGTGCTCGGTCATGTTGCTTTGGCCGACGCGGCGAATGTTCTCCTGCCACGGTAGGGTAGCCGGGTCAATTGGAGCCAGGCGCAGCGGCAGAGGAATGAGTTTCGGAGTGGCTCCGCCTGCGTCCACGTCGGCAATGGTTTCAACCGAAAGCGCAACGTTTGGACGGAGTGCCTCGACCGCGGCCGCCAAAGGAAGCGAGGCTGCGCCGGTCTTCAGGAAGTTGCGGCGGTTGAGCATCGGGCTAACATTATCGCATCGTGCACCCGCGTGGTTATAGCGAGTTGCCTCGACCAAGTGCGGATTCTGGTCCAGTGGCGAGCCGGATGTTATCCCAGATTCCGAGTGGCACGCCTCCCGGGAGGCTGTCCCCACTTTGCCTCCGATAAACGCTATGACTCGATCTCTATCTACCCGGGTTCCTTGAACTTTGTGGCAGCTTCAGAGGGCCAGATCCTCAAGACTAAGGCTCCAGCAAATGCAGGCGGATCTTAGCGAGGTCAGCCTCGGAAAGCTTCGCGGCGTGTCGCAGGTAATTCGCAAAAGATCCATAAGTCTGGTCAATTTTGTCGAGAGTTGCTGCCAGCGTCTCCGGCTTGGAAGTCATGATGCTCTTCACTGTGGCGAGATCCGGGGGTTCGGGAAGTCCAAAAGCGAGCCGCAGGTCAGCCGCCGTTGCATTGATGGCCTCAGGGGCAAGCAAAAACTGGTTGGAGAGCATGTAATCCTGAACCACCGTGTCGCGCGGAACTCCGAGAGCGGTGAGGAGAATGGCGCTGAACACCCCGGTGCGGTCCTTGCCCGCGGTGCAGTGCTCGACGACCGGCAAGTCGCCCGCAGCGATGCGCTGAAGAATCTTGCCATACTGCCCCGCGTACTCGATGGCGTAATCGTAACCGCGAACCGATTCTTTGGCCTGCGCGTTAATAGCAGCGACTCTTCGTTTCAGGTCGTCCGCTGTCGGGCTCGAAATCAGATTTGAGCCAATGGGAACCGAAAAGAATTCCGGCGCATTTCCCGACCAGTGATCGGGCGCCCGCGCCCGCTCGCCCTCTGAGCGTACATCGCAAACCAAACGAATCCCCAAACTGTTGAGATAATCGGAGTCTCGAGCAGTGAGATTCACCAAATGATTGGAGCGGTACACTAAGCCCCAGCGGACATATTCTCCATCAGAGGTCCGATATCCGCCCAAGTCCCGAAAGTTCTTGGCTCCTTCGAGAGGCAGCCTGCGAATAGAGACAATCCGCGTGGCTCCTGCCGCGGGCTTCAAATGAAAGTAGACGCGGCGGGAGCGATCGGGGACGGCAACTTCGGCGGGCGCACTCCGAATAATGAGAACGGCTTTAGCGGAATCGATGCGATCGGGTCGCGAGCTGGCAAAAACTTCGACCGGCATGGCACTCGGAGATGCCTGAAAATCAATCCGGTAGACGCCCGGCCCAGGCATTTCGCACGTCGGGTTCTCGATGCCCGTGCCAGCCGCGGAACTGAAGGCAAGCAGTGCAAGAACAGAACCGGCGGCGAGCAGAGGAACCATTGCAAACCGACGTTCCCATCGCATTCTGGAAACCACAGCTGAAATGCCACCCGAGCGCCTATTCATCTTGGTTGTCGCCGTTCACCGCGAAGTTGTGGACACCGGACAGGAGACTCCGCGTCATGAAACCCCTGGTTAGCGTAGTCGCACAGAATTGTGTAAGTGATGGAAGCTAACTGAGCGCCGCTTCCAATGTCATTCGAGCACCAATAACCCATCCAATTGCACCGAAGCCGAACAGAGGAGGGTGCCCGCCTCTTCCCGAGTCGCTGCGTCCTCTTTTCGGTTAAAGGTAATACCGCTCTTTCTTTTTCTCTTTTGCGTAATCGGCATGCGCCCTTTGGACAGACTCCATTTCAGAGACTTCCGCGACCGGGACGTCCCACCACGATTCGTAACCGGGCACGCGCTGATCGATATCCACCTCGACGCAGATAACTGTGGTTCTTGAATTCGCGCGCGCTTGCCTCAATGCGCTCTCGAGTTCCTCGCGATTCTTCGCTTGTATCGCTAATGCCCCGAGACTGGCGGCATTCGAAGCAAAATTAACTCGAATAAAATCGCCGTTGAGTGCGCCATCCTGCCGCTGCCGGTATTCAGTCCCAAAGCCACCACTTCCACAATAGCGACTCAGGCCGCCAATGCTTGAAAACCCGTGGTTATCCAGGACAACGATGTTGAGCTTGCACTCTTCCTGCACAGAAGTAACGATTTCCTGGGCCATCATCAAGTACGAGCCGTCGCCAACGAGCACATACACCTCTCGTTTAGGGTCGGCCATCTTGATTCCCAGACCTCCGGCGATCTCATAACCCATGGTTGAATAACCGTATTCCAAGTGGTAGCCCTTCGGATCCCGGGTGCGCCAGAGTTTGTGAAGGTCGCCTGGAAGGCTGCCAGCGGCACAAATGATTACGTCTTTCGGCTGCGAGAAACTGTTGACTATGCCGATCACCTCTCCCTGGCTCATAGGAGGACCGTGCCGAAGGTTGTAAATCCGCTGTACTTCCTGATCCCACTCGGCTCGCAAACGACGGAGACAGGCGCGGTATTCTGAGGCGGTTGAGAAGCCTTCGAGTGCCTGATTAAGCTCTTCGATCGCAATCCTGGCGTCGGCAACTAACGGCAACCCCGAATGCTTGTAGGCGTCGAACTCTGCAACGTTGATATTCACGAAACGGACGTTGGGATTCTGGAACGCGGTCTTGGAAGCGGTTGTGAAATCCGTGTAGCGAGTTCCGATACCCAGGACAAGGTCTGCTTCCCGCGCAAAGATATTGGCTCCGGCAGTGCCGGTGACTCCGATGGCGCCCAACGACTGCGGATGATCGTAACAGAGTGATCCCTTCCCAGCCTGCGTCTCAGCAACGGCAATCCCGGTTTGTGTGGCAAACCGCGACAAAGCCTCTGTGGCCTCGGAATAAATGACGCCGCCACCCGCGACAATCAGGGGTTGGCGACAGGAACGGATTCGCCTCGCGGCCTCTTGTAAAGCTTCAGAGTCCGCACGAGCCCGTGGAATTTTCCAAATGCGCTTCGCGAAAAATTCTTCTGGATACTCGAAGGCTTCAGCTTGAACATCCTGGGGAAGTGCAAGGGTCACAGCGCCGGTCTCGGCCTGAGACGTCAAGACGCGCATAGCCTCAGCCAACGACGTTAGGATTTGCTCGGGGCGCTGGATGCGATCCCAATATCGTGACACCGGCCGGAAACAATCGTTCACAGAGACATCCTGAGAACTCGAAGACTCAAGCTGCTGCAGAACAGGAGCCACATTCCTTCTGGCAAAGATGTCCCCGGGAAGCAACAGCACAGGAACCCGGTTTATCGTCGCGGCCGCTGCCCCAGTAATCATGTTCGTCGCGCCAGGACCAATGGAGCTCGTGCAGACCATCGTTCGCAGGCGGTTGCTCATTTTGGCGAAGGCCGCAGAAGTGTGCACCATGGCCTGTTCGTTGCGCGCCAGGTAGAAGATGAAGTCAGGGTTCTGCTGCAAAGCCTGGCCGATTCCAGCCAAGTTGCCGTGACCGAAAATCCCAAAACAGCCCGCAAAAAACTGGTTCGCCCTGCCGTCCCTCTCGACATACTGATGCTTAAGAAACCGGATAATGGCCTGGGCTGTGGTAAGTCTCTGAGTCATAAGCCGCGGTCACTCCCATGGGACCTGCAAATTGGAATCTTTATATCACAACCGCGTAATCCCGGAGTAGATTGTCTTTCTAAGCGCTTAGACAATGCCTCCGGCTGCCGAGTCTGCCTCTTGAAAAACCCTTGACAAATCCGCGACTGGTATTGTAGACGAGTGCCACATCGGGTGTGGCAGTCTCTTAAGCGTTTAGCTGGCACTTAGGTTCATGAGTTTAGCGAAACCGGCGGCGGCCAAGTGAGTGTTGTTAGGAAAGCCGAGATAGACACGTTTCACGGAACGGGGTTGGAGTGCCACGGAACTCTGCATTTGAGCTGGAGGTTTCCTTGGCCCACTGCAGATCCCACCCTGCTGTTATGGTCATAGCGGATGACGTTTCGCGAACGTATTGAGAGATAATAAGGAGCAATCCATGCGAACTTTTGTGCGTTTTCTGCTCGCCCTTGCTTGCCTTTTATTCCTATCCATAACCATCCAAGCACAAACCGGCAGTGGAGGAATTACGGGTAAGGTCACCGATTCGGGTGGCGGCATACTGCAAGGTGCGCAGATCAGCGTTGAACCGGGTGGAATCAAAGTCGTGTCGGACGCCCAGGGGGAGTATCTTGTGAACGGCCTCGCCCCCGGCACTTACACCGTGACGATTGAGTATGTCGGCTTCACCACTTCTTCCAAGAGCATAGCTGTTGCGGCAGGCCAAATTGCAAATGTTGACGCCCAATTGGCTGTTGCTTCTCAAAACCTAGAGGTGCTCGTTTCCGGTGAGCGGCCCTCAGCAGAGGCCGAGGCCGTGAATCGCCAAAAGAGCGCCGACAACTTGGTTCAGGTGCTACCGGATGAGGTGATCCGCAGTTTACCCAACGCCAACATGGCCGACGCCCTCGGCAGATTGCCCAGCGTAACCATTGAGCGGGACGAAGGCGAGGGCAAATATGTCCAAGTCCGCGGTACTGAACCACGCCTCACCAACACAACCATCGACGGCATCAATGTTCCTTCCCCGGAAGGCGGCGTTCGCCAGATCAAATTCGACGCAATCCCTGCGGACATCGTCGAGTCAGTTGAAATTAACAAGACGCTGCAAGCCAACATGGATGGCGATGGCATTGGCGGCTCCGTAAACCTGGTCACCAAGACCGCCGGGGAGCGTCCCACGGTGAAGGTGGGCGGCATGGGTGGATATACTCCCATTCTCGGCGGCCGCGGCCTTGTGGAAACGACCGGTACCGTTGGCCGGCGGTTTGGTTCGGACAAGCGTTTCGGTTTGCTCATTGGTGGCTCGTACGATTGGAATGGGCGCGGGATTGACGACATTGAGCCGGTGCCGGACCTGGCGACGGTCGGCGGGCAACCGGTTCGAGTTTTCGATTCCATAGATATCCGCGAATACAGATACTACCGGAGCCGCTGGGGGATTGCGGGAAGCGCCGATTACAAGTTGAAAGAAGGATCGAACATCTATGGGCGCTATATCTACTCTGATTTCCATAACTACGCCGATCGCTGGGTTTATTCGATCAATGACAACCTGTATGGTAACGGTGGGCCACCCTCCTTCAACGACCAGATTCGCCGGCCGGATTACGCTATCGGTAGCGTTCTGCTTGGCGGTAAGCACGTGCTTTCCACGACGTGGTACGCCTGGGATGTTTCCGCGTCCCGGGCGCGCCAAATTGGCGGCGTGGGTGACCGCACGGCCTCCTTCAGCTCCAACCTGGCGTCTAGCTCCTGTCAGTTTGACGCGGCAAACACAACGAGCCTTTACCTTCCTCAGTGGACGCCCGCCTGCTTTACGGAAGCGTATACAAATCAGACCACGCTTCCGCTAAGCCGGATGCAAACCAATCATGGGCTAACACCGCAGCTGAATCTCCAGGCCACAGGGGCTGTCGCCAAGCGTTATCACCTCGGGTCGCGCTTGGCCACCATCGAAGTCGGTGGAAAGTTCCGCAATGCTCACAAGTTCTCCAACGCCTTTACGGATAACTTTTTCCCCAGCGGAACTGGCACGCCTCTTACGCTCGCCGACTTCCCCAATAGCTTTTCGAACAGCAACTACTATCAGGGGGCTTACAAGTTGGGGCCCAACCCTAACTTCTTCACTATCTATAACGCCTTCACAGCCGACATTGCCGCGAATCCAGGTAACTACACGCTGCAGCAAGACATTTCGAGCCAGTTCAACTTGATTGAGAAAGTCAGCGCCGGCTACCTGATGAATACGATCGATTTCAATAAAGTCCGCGTCGTTGCAGGCGTCCGCTTTGAAGGAACCAATCTTGACACGTCAGCCCCTATCCTTGATGCCAACGGCATGTTCCAGGGAACCAGCAAGAGCAACGGTTCTTATGTGAAGGTTTTGCCGAGTGCTTCTCTTCGATTTGCTCTGGGCAAGGACACTTACCTGCGCACAGTGTATGGCCGGGGCCTTTCGCGTCCCAATCCGCAAGACATTGCTCAGGCGCTCTCCTTTGACAATTCCGCCAACCCTGTTCTTGTTAGCCTTGGCAACCCAAATCTCAAACCCGAGGCTGCAGATAACGTTGATGTGCTCATCGAGCATTACATAAATCCCTTCGGGATGATCACGGCGGGCTACTTTTATAAGAATTTGAGCGATCCCATCGTTTCGCACGAATTTATGGTCAATACAGGGAGCTTTGGCAGTGCAACGTGCACCCAGACTATCCCCTGCAGGGTAACTCAACCCCTGAATGCTGGCAGTGCTTGGATCAACGGGTTTGAAGCCGCTTATCTCCAGCATCTTTCGTTTCTGCCAGGCGCGCTCAAGGGACTTGGTTTTTCCGCCAACTACGGCTATACCGCATCTCGCGCTTCCTTAGGGCCGGATTTCGGCCGCTCCGATCATCCGCGGCTGCTGCGCAACGCGCCGAATACGTGGAACATCAGTCCAACGTACGATCGCGGCCGTGTCTCGGTTCGCCTTGGCCTCTCTTACAACGGCGCAAATATCGCTGCCTATCAGTTCTCGGACGGCGTGAACGGAGGGATCACTGGGCCTTTTGGAGATAACTATTTCTATGCCCACCTCCAGGTCGACGTGCAAGGCAGCGTAGCTTTGGCACATGGCCTGAGCTTTGTCATGTATGGCCTCAATATCAATAACGAGGTCTTCGGCTTCTACAATGGCAGCCCGCAATACATGGTCCAGCGCGAATACTATCGGCCGACCATTGCCGCGGGCATGCGCTGGTCGCCGACACACGAGAAATAAGCGGAATTCGCGGCCAGCACGAGACGGAAGAGGGAATTCATCCCTGCGGCGTCCGACCTTTTTTAGAGAATGGAGTTTGTCGCTAGTCTCTGGAGGCAGGGATCAACGGCAGGCGCGAGTCCACTGTTTCCCAGGTAGAGCGAACCCAGGTGTGCTGCGGATCTTCGGTGTTTGCCAATGAGCGCGCGCTCCCAGCCAAGCAATTCAGATAATAAACGTGGTACCCATGCCCGGCGACAACGGGATGGTATCCGTCTCGAACCAGCACCGCGTCTCCATTCCTGACCGTCAGAGTCACGTCTCGTTTGCCGTCGGCGGTGTAAAGCCGATGGTAGGCGTAGGCACTTGGATGAGCCATGCGATAGTAATAAATCTCATCGAGATCCACTTCGTGAGGGGGATTGTGAACGTCGTGCTTATGAGGAGGATAGCTTGACCAGTTTCCGCTGGGAGTATACACCTCGATGATCATAAGCTTGTCTGCCGGAAAATCGGGGCGTACGACACCCACAATCTGTCTGGAGGCATTTCCGCCACCACGGAGGCTCACGGTAACGTCCGTCGGAGTAATTAGCCGCGGCTCTAGCCGCGCACTCGATGGCACGGAACAAGCAACGAATTCACATTCGGTTAGCGCTTCAAGATTGAGTCGAAACCCTGCAGGCAAATAGACGGCATAGGGCAGACCGTCAAACACGTTTTTTCTCTGACCGATTTGCTGCCGGCCCTCGCCCCAATCTGCCAAGGAGGTCCCGCCAAGCATGAGCACCACGGTTTCTTCTTCGGCGTTTCGCGTCTCCCAAACTTGTCCGGGAACCAATCGACGAACGAGAAAGCTCATCCATTCCCAACCGACGTCCTGCCTCGTGAACCGGAGCAGTTCCCCCGATTCTGGGGGCTGCAAAGATCGTGAGGATCTGCGGAATCCGTCAAGGCTTGGCGTTTGGGTGTTAGACATTTTTGGACACTCGAGCAGCTATCTAAGCGCTTAGCTTCACCGATCAATGTAACAGGAAAGCGTCACCACCGGCAATCCTTTGCGTTTTAATAGCGACCGACATACATGAGCGTTGAATAGCCAAACTCGTCAAAGCGTCGGTGAACCGGCAACGCTAATCGCGTGTCAGCGTAGCCGCCGGCTGGTCGTCTGCCAGTTTCTCCCTAATGAGAGTCGGGCGGGAGGCAACATCAAGCTCTTTGCCTTTTTGTGAATCGTGGGGAAAGACTCTTCGATCGACGTTTCGCAAATGGAGAGTGAATCCACAGGACTCTCGCACACGCAATTGTGGTTCCAACTTTTGGACGGTGCTGCGTCCCTGCATGCCGGAGATACGCTTCAACAAGAGCTGGGCGCTCTTGGCGCCAAGTTCGTATTTGGGTAGTTCAATTGTCGTGAGGCGAGGACGAAAACAGCGGAGCCACGGATAGTCGTCGAAACTTACCAGCCCGAAATCTTCTGGACACCTCATTTCCATTTCGTCAGCGGCCTGCATGAAACCAACCGTCATCAAATAGTTTGCGACGAAAACTGCATCTGGACGGCGAGGGAGTAGCGTGAGTCCAGCACGATGGCCCGACTCGGTTCGATAGTCTCCTTCGGCGATCAAGTCCGGATCGCACTTGAGTCCGTTTGCTTCGAGTGCCTCGCGATAACCCTTCCACCGCGCGGTTCCGTTACTCACGCCCAAGGGGCCGCTAACGAGAGCGATTCGGCGATGACCGATCCGCGCGAGATGCGCGACGGCTTCAAAGGCCCCTTTATAATCGTCAGTTAACACCGCATCCGTTTTCAAATCCTTAGAGGTTCGCATCACCAGCACAAGCGGTACTTTCACTTCGGCAAGCATTCGCTGAAGCCACGGGGTCAATCGTCCCGGGGCCATGGTGAGCAGGATGCCGTCGACGCGCTTGGAGAGCAGCAACTCCAGGTAATGCTCCTCTTTCTCCCGCTGATTGTCGCTGTTGCATAAGAGAGTGCTGTAGCCCGCCTTCTGAGCGATGTCCTCTACTCCACGCACCACCAACGGAAAGAACGGATTCGCAATGTCTGGAACAACGATGCCAATCGTGTGCGTGCGCTGTTTTGCCAAGCTTCGCGCCAACAAGTTGGGGCGGTAATTAAGCTGCCGGATGGCCACCTCGACGCGCCGCTGGAGGGCTGCGCTGACTTGGTCGCTTTTGTTGATAACGGCCGAAACCGTGAACACAGAGACACGCGCTTTCTTGGCGACATCGTAAATGTTTGCGGCCTTGGTTCCCCTGCGTCTCCGGCCCCGTTGCGGGGTCACGTGCCCTCCTTGAGCCGTGGAGCTTCGACGGGAGGTTCGAGTGTTCCCGCGCGGGGCACCAAAGCGAGGAATTCGTTCAGTTCTTTCAGGTATGGCATTGCATCCGAGCAACTAATTCGGCTGACGACGATCGCCGCTACAGCGTTGCCATAGCGTAAGCACTCGTCCAGGCTAAGACCGCGAACCAGTCCGTACAGAAGTCCGGCAGCAAAACCATCCCCGGCACCGATCGTGCTGACGACTTTTACGGCACATTTGGGGGCGAAAACGCATTGGTCACGAGAGTATGCTTCAACTCCATCAGCACCTCGCTTGCGAATCACGATGCTGACACCGGCATCCAATCCGATTTGCGCTTGGGCTCGGGCTTCGCTCTTGCCGCTCAAAAGTGATAGTTCATCTTCATTGCCAAGCAAAACGTCCACCCAAGGCAATGCCTTGCGGGCTTCTGCTCCCGCCTCCGCAGGCGACTGCCAAGAACTTGCCCGGTAGTCCATATCAAAGGCCGTCCGCAAGCCAGCTGCGCGCGCAGCCTGCAGTGCGCTAATGGTCGCTTCTCGCGCCGGAGAAGCAGATAGGCTAGTGCCATTCGTGACAAAAACCGACGCCTCTTGAAGATAAGCTAGCTCCGGTCCCCCAAGTTGAAGTTGTACATCGGCTGGGTCGCGGCGATAGAAAACCTGTGGGAAGTGATCCGGTGGCGAAACTTCCGTCAAGCAAAGCGAGGTGTTGTAGCCCTCTACCAAGCGCACAAACCGTGTGTCAATTCCTTCGTTCCGCAAGAACCCGAGAAGGAAATCGGCAAGCGCGTCTTTGCCAACACTGCTGATGATTCCAACACTGAGTCCCAAGCGCGCCAATCCTACTGCAATGTTGGCGCTTGACCCTCCCAGATGCCTTGAGAAGTGCTTCACATCGGCGAGCGGCTGATTTTGCTCGACGGCGTGCAAGTCGTAACCAATTCGACCTAAGACGCAGACTTCCATTAGATTACCCGTTCGATGCAATTCCTAATGTCGTGACCCCTTCCGCATCGCGCCGTTTCTCGTCGGATCTGCTCCTTCGAAGACACCCAGTGCTTGGTTCAAGCTAGCATTCTCATGCACCAGAGTTGTCAGCGCGCGGCACATGGGCAGGGGATCGGCTTCAGACGGAAACAGAAGATTCCGGCCGATAATGGCCCCACGAACTCGGGAGCTGGAGGCCAACCCATCGGCATAATCCCTCAAAGTGTCGGCCACCGTCTCGCGTGCCGGCCCGCCGAGCAAAAGAATAGGCAGCGTTGTGGCTCGGCCCACTTGAGCAAATCCTTCGCAATAAGGCAACTTCAGCCACAAGTTCAACGAAGACTCCCCCAGAGCCGAGGCGATTCCACACTGGCGAACCATCGTCGCGATATCCTTCTGTACTTCATAACTGTCAGCCTTCCGCAAAACACCTTGTGGCTCAAGAAAGGCGGCCAGATTACGGCGTCGGAGCGCGTTGACGGCTTCCGAGCACGCAAGCATTGTCCGGGCAGAAGCATGATCCTGCGGATCCATCCGGTACATCATCTTGCCCCCGTCGCAGCGCAACTCTGCCAGTCGCTCCGCAGTAAGTGCAGTGAAGGTGTCATCCATTTCGAAGACCGTGCCGGCAATTCCTCCGCGATTCATGCTGCCTACGAGCAGCCGGCCGTCGAGAAAGCTCCGCCCCGACTGTTTCCGTTCCAAGTAGTTGAGGAAGAACAAATCTTCCAGTACATCGCCGGAAGCAACAACGCCATCCAGCGCCGGGTCCGCCAGGATTCGCCGCGCACGAGCCAGCAGTTCGTAACGATCACCCATTGCCAATCTGTCTTGTCGGATCTGTGTCACACCGCGCGCGGCATGATCCAGGGCCAGAAGCACCAGCTTTCCGTCCCGCGTCAATGCTGTTCGTTTCTTTCTTCGCCGGGCCTCTTCCTTGATCACGCTCGGCCGATGAATACGAAGCTCGGTGATTTGCTCGAACACCGCTGCCGGCAAGTAAGTGTCGTATTCGAACCGCACTGCTGCCGCAGTGATTGACATGAAAGCCTCTCCCGATAGAGTCGCCTGCTCAGTAGCCAAGCGTCTTCAGAAATTTGCGGCCGGCGACCGCATTCTCCAACGGATTCGACGCCCTTGCTCCCCCTGCCAATACATCTTGCTCAACAACGATCCAACCACTAAAGCTGCAACCACTCAGCAGGGCAAGTATCTTTGCGAAATCAACCACGCCCTGCCCGAGGGGCGCAAAAACTCCCTGGTGCACGGCCTCGTAAAAATCCAGCTGTTGCCGGCGTGCATCTTCCAAGCGCTCTGGATCAATATCCTTGAAATGGACGCAATGAATTCTGTCGGCATATCTCTCGAGTAGCTGCGCCGGCTCTCCCCCCCCGTAGACGCAGTGGCCTGTATCAAGGCACAACCCCAAGTCACTCGGCGAAAAGGATGTCAGTAACCTGTCCACTTCTTCCGGTGTTTCGACATGCGTACCCACGTGATGGTGAAATGCCAGGCGCACGCCAAACTCTCTGCAGCGATCCACGACTTCGCTGACCGCAGGGAAGACGTCCTTCCATTCCGCCTCTGTCCAGGAAAGGCGATTGGCCTCGTCACGGCGCCCTGCGACTGCGCAGCGCTCAGCACTAATTTCGTCCGACAATATCAGCAGGCGGCAACCCACCGCGCTGACTAGGCGTGCGGTCGTCAGTACCTGGGCGAGCCCGTCACTGCGTGCGGCCCTGTTGCCTAGCGGAATGGCTACAAAGGCTGAGCAAAGAGTCAGGCTGCGCTTGTTAAGCTCCTCCCTCAACTTGGCCGCGTCAGAGGGAAGAAAGCCATAAGGCCCCAGTTCGGTTCCTGCATATCCGGCTTTGGCAATCTCATCCAAGACTCTAGAGTAAGGATACTCCGAAGGTGCTTCGACCGATTCCATAATGCCCCAGCTTACTGGAGCACTGGCGATGGACATAGCTGCAGCACGTGCGCTTTGGTGAAGAGTGCTCAATCTATTGGATTCGGCAATGCCGCTCATACGAATTCTAAGCCGGCGGCATGTTTGATCTCGCTTCAGTTACCTAGCGATCTCCAAGCCGGCTGCATTCTTTGTGTTTCCTTCAAATCTTGCACTCGACTCTAAGGCCACTGGACGAGATTCGCGGTGAGAACGTTCAGCTGCGAGACAGACTGCAAGCGCACGAAGGCCCTCCTGTCCATCGACTTGCACGGGCTTTTCGTTCAGGACCGCGTCCACAAAGTCTCGCAGTTCGTTCAGATAAGCGTCGGCAAATCGAACAAGCCAGTGGTCAACCGTGTCGTACGAAGCACCGGCGCTGGTCAGAACGAGTTGCGCAGTTTGTCGAAGATACCCTATTTCAAAAGCCCCTCTCGAACCGACAACTTCCGTTCGAATGTCGTAACCGTAGTTTGACTTCCGTAGACATTCGACGTTTCCAATTCCGCCGCGCCCAAAACGCATGTTCACAACCGCGGAATCGACATCACCAAACTCGGCTAACTCGGGACACCCGCGCACACCACCGAACGAATGAACTTCCGCGACTTCATCATTCATCAGCCATCTCGCCAGATCAAATTCGTGAATCGCAGCGTCCAGGAACAGTGTCCCGTTAATGCCTCCTTGGAAAAAGCTCCGAGGTGGCGGCTGTCGGTCGCGTCCGATGGATTTAAACAGAATGGGTTCACCAATTTCACCAGCCTCGATCAATTTCTTGGCTCGCGTGTATGGCGGATCATATCGACGCATGAAGCCGATCTGGAATTGAACGCCCGCTTCAGCAACTGCGCTCATAGCACTTTCCGCTTCTTCCATCAATAAGGCAGGAGGTTTCTCACAGAAAACATGCTTGCCAGCAACAGCTGCTAACCGTGTGACCGATGCGTGAAATCGCGAAGGCGTGGCTACTACAACTGCCTGAATGTCCTCACGTTCCAGCAGGTCCTCAACGTTGTCGAAATGGTGTTGGATCTCCAGTTCACTCGCCACTTGTTTGGCGCGACCGCCATCTGCGTCTGCCACGGCGATGAGTTGAGCTGCCGGAATTGCTCGACGCAGGTTTTCAGCGTGACGCCTTCCGAGCGTGCCCACTCCAATTACCCCAATTCCCAGTTTGCTCATGGCCCCGCACCTTCGAGTTTGTCCTATCCTAAGCGCTTAGGACGCTGACACTGCGGGCTATCCTTGTCAAGGGATTTCTTGACAGGAGAAGTAAAGCATAGTATGAGGCAATCCCAATTGGTAGGCCGACCACCTTCAAGCAGTAGAAGGTTTCAGCAGGGAGACTCTGATGCCAAATCGCGATGAAAACGACCAATCTCGGAGGTGGTGGTCTCCTATCCTGAAGGACATCCACTTTTGGGTGCCTTTGATCGTACTTTTGGCCGGGCTCATTGTCCTGCGATGGATCCGTTAAAGCGAGGCGCACAACCATGAGCTTTGAACTCACCTTGCCAGCATCAGAGGTTTCGCGCCTGAGAAGTTTACAAGCCTTGGGGATCCTTTGCGGCTTTGCCGCGGGCGCTTGGCTCGGAGCCGCCGAGGCACCCACGAAGCTTGTGACCATCGGCGTTTCGCCTCTCGTGATCTCTCTCATCATGGTGGTCGGAGTATTCCTTGCACGTTGGAGCGTGCCTGCACTCATCCGCGGTACATCGCACATTCGTGCCGACGTGCGGCAGGCACCACATTTGATCGTTTGGGCCGTCCTTGCCGGCTGTCTATGGGCAGTCGCCAACACGATGACTATCTTTGCTATCCGGGATATTGGGCTCAGTGTTGCTTTTCCCCTATGGAATACCAACAGCCTTCTGGGTATTTTGTGGGGCTTTGTTCTGTTCAATGAATTACGCCAGGCCGGGTGGACGCGCTGGTTTGGTGTATTGGGTGGGGCACTCGCAATGTTCTTGGGCGCGACGCTGCTCGCCATTACTTCTTCCTCGCAAGGCCCCGCGGTGCATGCGATGCGCGGGATTTCAGCGGCCCTGGGCGCAGGAGCCCTTTGGGGAACAATGTATATCCCTTATCGAAAAGCGTACATTACAGGAATGAACCCTCTCTCTTTTATCGCGTTTTTCACCATCGGGGAGCTCGGCATGATGACCTCCTTGGCCGTGACCTATACTGGCGGCCCCTCCTCGTTGTGGCGCGAGCTTGTCGGCGCAAAAGAGGTTCTCTTTTGGTTGATGCTGGGGGGGTTCATTTGGGTGATCGGAGACGTGTTCCAACAGTATGCGGCTAAGTACGTGGGAATTAGCCGAGGCATTCCGCTATCGAACTCGAACCAGTTATGGGGATTGCTGTGGGGAATCTTAGTTTTCAGTGAGCTACATGGCCGTGGGGCATCGCTATACCTGCAGGTAATTGGAGGATCCCTCCTCATGATGTTGGGAGCTGGCGCAATTGCATTATCTTCGGCAACCGGAAAGGAGCAATTGCGCTGGAAAGAGGCTGCGGAACGGGAAGGCCGACGATACGGAGTTCCTTCGGACTATGTCGAAGCCCGTATGGCGGGCAGACAAATAGTCGGCGAGCCGAAGCCTACGCGTAGCTTATGGGACTGGTCCTTGGTCGTCACCGCCACGGGGATCTTCCTGATCTTTGCGACGATGGCGCGTGTCCCGCAAATGTCGCTCCATTGGGGGCCCGCCGTGGCCTTGAGCGCGGCGATGCTAGTGCTTCTAGTAGTTTGCGGTTTTGCCCTTTGGCGGACGACGCGATTCAACTGATTCAACTTCAGCGACGCAAATGTGCCTGAAACAGATGTCGAAAGCAGATACAGTATTTTCTCCGTGTGGCGCTGCGTCTTAGAAAAGGCCGCGTTGTCAGCGCAAGGGGACTCCTTACAAAAGACCCCACAAACGGTCATTGATCCAAAGTCGTCGCCTTGTTCATTCTTCCTTTTCCAAACCTGCCTGTGCGTGTGCTAACTGCTGAAGATGTTCGTGTTCAAAAACTCATTGCGGAATTTGCCTTGCGGATCGCACTTCTTACTCAGTTCAATAAATTCGGGCAACTTCCTGTAGATGGCCCTTAGTTCCGCCGGAGTTCAATGCGTCCGTAAGGATTGCATGCTTCGCTGCTCTGTGTGGGAATATGGACCATTCAAAGCCCTGCGCGCTCGGAGGCCATGTAAAATCCTTCCTGGTACTTTGACCCAAAGAGGAGCTTATGAAACTTAACGGACGACGGGTAGTTATCGCAGTGTCTTTCTTAGTTTCCGCTTTGGTTTCCGGCAGCTTACCGGCGGAAGCTCAAGAGGAAGAACAGGTTACGCCCATAAAACCTCCTGCTAGGCCGCTCCCGGATGAAACTGCATCAGCTGGCGTAACGAAATATTCCTTCATCGCGTATGGCGACACGCGAGGACGCCGAGATGGAATCGCAATTCAATACGAGCACTCGCTGATTGTGGATTCGATGCTGGCGCAGATCAAGAAGCACGAAAATACCGAGTACCCAATACGATTCGTTTTACAGGCAGGGGATGCCGTCGCTCATGGACAGAACGCAAAGGAGTGGAACGTAAGCTTTGTTCCTTTGATCAATCGGCTAACGCTCGAAGGTGACGTTCCCTATTTCCTGGCGCCTGGAAATCACGACGTCTCCTCTGCGACAACTGCGGATGATCCAAAGCGACAGACTCCGCTGAAGAACTACTTCGATGCGGTAGCGGCGGTGATTCCCCCTGCGGGCTCGCCCCATAGGCTATCTGGTTATCCGACTTATTCTTTTGGCTATGGCAATACGTTCGTGCTCGGATTTGACGCCAACATTGCCGGTGATGAGAAACAGTTCCAGTGGGTGAAAGGCCAGCTCCAACGTCTCGATCGCAAGCGGTTCGTGAACATCATCGTGTTCTGTCATCACGCCCCGTTCTCATCAGGATCGCACGGTGGACCGAAGTTGGAAGAGCAAACGGTCGCCCTCCGGAACAAGTACATGCCGCTGTTTCAAGCTCACCATGTTCGGGCGGTATTTTCGGGACACGAGCATCTGTTTGAACACTGGGTCGAACATTACACCGATGCAAGCGGAACGCATCGCATGGATTTGGTGGTTTCCGGGGGAGGCGGAGCGCCGCTTTACTCCTACACGGGTGAGCCAAATTTGGACGACTACCTGAAGGCCAACGAGGCGAGCAAGGTGAAACTCGATCACCTGGTGAAGCCGGCTGTGGAGCGCGGCTTGAACCCCTATCACTATTTGCTTGTGCGTGTCGATGGCGACAGGCTCGATATGCAGGTGATCGCTGTCGATTGGGGAGAGGGATTCCGGCCCTACACGAGCAATAGCGTTGAGTTGAAGGACCCTTGAGACACAAATTGGGGTTCAGACCCGTCCTATGAGCCAAGACATAGTTACGTTTCAACGAGGAACTGGTCAGGATTGGCCAAAAATTCTATGCCGGAGCTGGGAGTCATTTGAGAAACGCACCATCTTCCAAATGCTCGAATTCGTTAGCCAAGCCTTGGAGCATCTCCGCTTGCAAAAGCCGCTCTGACGTTTGGACGTAGAAGATACACGAGCGGAAGCCCAGCAATTACGAAACCGACGCCGCCCCTAAAGAGATCACCCCTGAAGGCGTTCACCAGGTCTCCCAAGACCTGGGTTGCGATGATGGCAACTACCAGTCGCCACCCCCAAAGGCGGCGCTTGAACCAAGCCGTGCCAGCGACTGCCATGGTTCCACCGAGCAAGAGTAGTGGAATCCCGACTGTTTTCCCGAACGGTGCAAGCTGTCTGTATGCAGGTGCATTAAGAGCCCACCTGCGGTCAAGAATGGCGCCCGCCAGGTCAACGTGGCTCCGGCGAGTGAGGCCATGGTTGCTCCAAAAAAAAAAGGAAGATGCCCATCGCCGTTATTCCGGTGTGTGATTTCTTCTCGACGAACATATCGAACAGGAGGCGAGAAAAACCCCGCGCCCGATGACTATAACTCGGAACCTTCTCTGTTCACATCTCCATCCGGAGCGAGGCGACATGAATCACGATTGGTACTAACCGAACCTTACTATAATTGTGCAACCTTAGAGAAGCGAACCCCTGATGTCAAGCGAAAATTTCAAATCCGAAGGAAAAGCTAGGCGAGTTCCCGGACGGCTCGATAGGCTTGATCGATGGCCTGGTCGGTGTAGGCTGCGGCGGCAGCGTCGGAGTTGGCGATGGCGATGCGCCCGAATCGCCTCCTGGCAATGTCGCAGGGCCTCTGGCCTTCCGGCCAATCCGGATCCCAGAGCGGATTGTATTCATAGGCATAACCGTGGGGCCAGCGATTGACGGTGATAGCCTCGATGTCGCGTGCCGGATCGAACCCGCCGGCCGACAAGACACGCGACAACTGGTCTCGGATATTGCGCTCAAAGGTTTCGAATGAAGTCGTGAGCAATTCCCCGCGCCCTACTTTATGTTGATCGCGTTCCGACAGCCCGGGCATACATGGTGTTCGCGTCATGCGGAGCAAAATGGGTTCGTCAGGCCTCTGCGAACATTTGTAATCGCCGATGCTGATAGCCTGGTCCAGGCCAACGCCCGTGTGATACATCCCCGGGCAGGAAACGCGTTGAATTCCCAGCTTTTCAAAAGCCTTCCAGTTTTTTGCTGCCACTACGCTGTATACTAAGGGCACTTTGGCCCCGTATTTCAACGCTTCCTTCTGTGTGTCGGGCAATTCCGGGCATAGGTTCGGAATCATCATGTTCCAACAAGCCAGCACGGTGCCCTTAGCGCGAACGTTGTACACCTTTTTCTCACGGGCATAACTGATTTCAACCTCTTTAGCAGAGGTCGGATCTCCAGCGTGACCTACGCGCACAGCGGTGCTGCTCAGTCGAATCCGCACGGGGGAAGTACTGCGATCGAGCTTGCTGTAATCAAACCGCGCCGTGACGATATCTTCGGCGGTGTGGCCTGTCGCTGCGTCAGGGATTAGCGCTCGAACAAGTGCCCGGGCAATCGAGGCGTTTCCGTCGGGAAAGTGAAAATGATACGGCTCCTTCTCCGGAGTAGCCTCGCCCATCGCAGTGAAACCCATTCGCCGATATGGTCCGGGAGCAAGGGTCATTCCTTGAAAGCCCGGGAATCGAAGACCCCAGCAGTCCAAAGCCGCGACTCCATCGATCCCCACGCCAAAGAGTCCGTGCGTGCGCGTTTGATAGAACGGAATCACGCCTGGATCGACCTTGACAAGCTTCAAGAGAAAATCCTTGTAGCTCATCCGCGAGAGCTTGTCCTTCTTTTCGTCGGAAGAAAGTCCGGGGAGGTAGTCGACCTTCGCTTCCTGCAAACGAATAATTTCCCTCTGGACGGCTTCGCTGAGAGGTGTTTTTGCAAGGAAGTCGGGCCAGGAAACTCCGCCTTGTCTTCCATACTGTGTGGGGCCACCGACGACGAGGCGATCCGTTCCGAAAGTTTCTTTGTCGAAGAAGTAAGCCGACTTCAGACCTTTGTACACTTTGCTGTCGTCGTGTTGTTCTTCGAACTTGGCAGGCTCGATTCCCAATTCGGTAAGCAAGCCGCGCGCTTCCGCGCTGTAAGGAAAAGGCGATTCGATGGAAACCGTGCCACCGTTGGCAAGAAGCATCCGACTGTTGACGTGAAACTCGTTGCGCTTGGCATGACCGCCGAAATCATCGTGGTTATCGAGAATCAAGACGCGAGCGGAAGGATTCTGTTTGCGGCAAAAATACGCGGCCGCCAGCCCGCTTATGCCGCCGCCCGCGACCACCAAATCATAGGTCTCGCCCGTTTCGATGGGAGAGCCAGCCTGCTTCCAAAAACTCCCGTCGCGCTCCGAGTGGGCAGCCTCGAAAGAGCCATCATGGCTTCCGCGCATTCCTGTTAGCGTCGGAGGATAGTAGCCAGGCTTGTCTTGAGCAAACTGCTCCGCTCCCTCTGCGATCCATTCGAGTCCGGGGAGGAAACCTCCAGCTAGGCTCGAACCTACGGCGACGGCCGCGCCATTGAGAAAGTCGCGCCGCGCGATGGACCTGTCCATCCCTAATTGCTTGTCTTGATTCTCATCCGCCATAGTGAGCCTCCGCCGAAACCAAAAATCCTGGATTCTTGAACCACGACTCTCCCCTATGCAATGATCGTTTTCAATGAAATACGTTGTCTGACATGGTCGGCGCTTATCCCACGACGCTTCTGTCGGCAGCCTCTAGACCGCGATCAATGATTGCGAAACCCTCCCGAAGCTCCTTCTACTAGATACAGAGCGGCGGGTTGGTGAAGAGAGTGTTCCACCGCACGAACGTGTAGAGTCCTTGCTCGCGCGTCTTTCGATTGCGCACTAATTCCATTCGATGAAGCGCTTCCCTTCGGGCGTCCAGAAATAAATGCCCTTGGCTTTCGCTACAGGCAAGGGATCGACTTTGGATTGCGCGGACCATTCAAACAAGGTGTGTTTCTTGACCAGGGCAACCATCTCCTCCTCGGTCATTTTTGCCACAGCCACATGCGTAGTCACGTTATGCCTCACTTAAGTTCACATCGTTTCCTGCGAAACTCTCATGCAGTCAAAAGTTCCTGCACGGCACGATACGCCTGATCGATAGCAACGTCCGTGTACGCTGTAGCGCCGGAATCCGTGTTGGCGATGGCAATCCTGCCGAATTTCTTTCTGCCAATGACGTGCGGGCGTTCCGCTTCCGGCCAATCCGGATCGAACAGGGGGTTATATTCATACCCATAGCCGTGCGGCCAGCGGTTGATGGTGATCGCCTGAATGTCTTCCGCCGGGGCAAACCCGCCAGCGCTAAGGATACGCGCGAGTTGGTCTCGCGTCCTGCGTTCGAAATCTTCAAACGAGGTCACCAAGAGCTCCATGCGCCCGGCTTTGTGCTGTTCGCGGGCTGGAAGCCCAGGCTTGCAGGGCGTCCGGCTGAGGTGCAAGAGGATGGGCTCGTCGGGTGATTTAGGGCTGTGATAATCCCCAATGTTAATGGCTGCGTTCAAACTGATGGATTCCCAGTACGAGCCCGGCGCGCGTACATTTTGTATCCCGAGTTTTTGAAATGCCTTCCAGCTCCGAATGCCGACGGTGCCATAGACAAGGGGTACTTTGACCAGGTAGTGCAGCGCCTCTTTCTGCTCGTCCGGCAATTCCGGACAAAGGAACGGAATCATCATGTTCCAACAAGCCAGAACGCAGCTCTTTGCCCGGACTTTAAACAAATCTTTTCCGCGCGCGTAAGTTACTTCCACTTCTTGCGTATTAGTGGGATTGCCGAGGTTTCTGGCGGCCACAACGGCGCTGTTGAGTCGAAGCCGAATCGGAGAATCCGACACCTCTAATTTAGAATAGTCCGCGCGCGCGATCACAACGTCCTCAACCGAGTGCCCGGGGATGGCTCCCGGTATTAAATCCCGGACAAGTAGACGGGCGATGGATGCGTTTCCGTCCGGAAAATGATATCGGTAAGAGCCTCCGTTCGCATATCCCGCAGCGGAATAGCTCATGTTTGCAGCGGCGCCGGGCTCGAGATGCATGCCCTGAAATCCCGGTAATCCAATGGCCCAGCAATCGAGAGCCGGCTCGGCGTCGATGCCCACACCCCACTCACCGTGAGTGCGCGTCTGGTAGAACGCGATTACTCCATGATCTACCTTCGCGATATTCAGCAAGAAATCGCGGTAGCTGATTTTGGAGAGCCGAGCCTTTCTTTCTGCAGAGGCCAAACCAGGCATGTAGTCGATGCTTGATTCCTCGATGCGTGCAATATCCTGGCGCACTGCATCCGTCAGAGGAGCATCGGCAAGAAAATCTTTCCATGTCGTCGCCCTGCCTTCTTGACGTGGCCCGCCGCGACGGCCACCTGGCTCTCCCACGAGGAGTTTGTCAGCCCCAAAAGTTTCCTTGTCAAAGAAAACAGCGGACTTTAATCCGAGAGAGTGATACAGATTGCGATCCGCAGTTGTTTCCTCAAGCTTTGGCGGATCGATGCCAAGCTTTTTTAGCAAGCCGTCCGCTTGTGGGCTGTAGGGGGTCGGGCTGTCGATCAGCAATGTACCGCCGTTGCACAGCTGGAGCTTTCCCCCAAGATGAAATTCGTTTCGTTTAGCGTGGCCGCCAAAGTCATCGTGATTCTCTAGGAGCAGGATTCGAGATGATTTGCCAGCATGCTCCCGAAAGAAATGCGCTGCCGCGAGGCCGCTGATGCCGGCGCCCACCACAACAAGATCGTAAACTTCCTTAGTGTCGGTGGGTGCGGGGGCGGTCTTCCAGAATGTGCCATCGCGAAGACTATGGGCGGTTTCAAACGAGCCGGGATGGCTTCCACGAAGACCCGTCAACTCCGGCGGGTAATAGTCAGCTTGGCCCGGCTGTTTAGTCTCCGAGGAACGTCCGCTAAGCCTGGTACCTGTAAGCAGTGAGCCCGCAACGATCACAGCCGCCCCATTAATGAAATCTCGGCGCGTAATTGGCCGATCCATTCCCAGATAGCGGTCGTGGTCCTCGGTCATGGGTCCTGTCCTTGGTCTAACTTTCCATGCCAATTTATTCTTGTAAATTTACATGTTTCTTGTAAGGTCTTCGGTGTGAAAATGTCAAGAAGAAACGACCCTTTGCGCGCTGTCCTGAGACTTTTGCATAGCGTTTGGAAAGATCCGGCATGCATCGGAGGTCGCGCCGTCGGAAACGACCCTTCCAAACCATTATTCCCGCATTCATGGAACGAGGGGACATCCACATTGGCTTCGGAATCATGGGCGGTTCGAATCAACCATTGGCTCACGCTCAGTTCGTCTCCAATTTCGTCGACTACGGCATGAGCATCCAAGCCGCGTTGGAAGCTCCTAGATTCACGATCCCGGATACCGGTTCGCGCATCATTGGTTGCAACATCCTCGTGGAGTCGCGCGTCGCCCCTGACGTACTGCAACAACTTAGGCAAAAGGGGCATCAGTTGAGAGTTCGCAAGGAATATTCTGCAAAATTCTGCAACGATGGGCAGGGGACAAGCTGTACTTCGCGACTCGAAGCGTCGAATAAACGTCGGGGCGTCCGATCCTCGTGCAGACGGTGCGGCCGAGCCCGAACCACCTCGTCTGCCTTAACGCCGCGCAGCCTTGTTGGTCGACAGCCTGGCACAGGGTGGAACGAGACGCGGCTCAGACAGCCGGGCTATGAGAAACTTCTCCTTGGTCCATTGCGCAGATTATGCTTGACAGCCTACCCCTCTTTCCCTAAGGTTTCAGATTTATTGTAGGGTTCTAGTGGGTTACTCGGCCTCCAGGGGTATCCAGTTTCGTTGTGCGGGTACCGGCGAGGTTTGAGGGCGGTTTTCGATGGGAAGTGGCGGTCGCGGCCTAGGTGATCTTGCCGCTCAAGCGTGCCGCACTGCCCGCCAGTTTCATCCGCAATCCAAAGTCGCGTGCGCAAGCGGAACGATGATCTCGGGGACCTCGAAGCATTCAGAACCAAGCAAATCCGCACAATTCGGCTCGTGGGGGGATAGCTTATGAGGAATTGGAAACATTTCGTAGGTTTGTTGGCACTCTTAACTGCTTATGCAGTTTCCGTGTCATCGCAGACCGCGCTCACTTCCCTGCGCGGCGCGGTGACCGATCCTTCAGGAGGAGTTGTGCCGAACGTACGGGTTGCGCTGGACAATAAGGCCACCGGCGCGCACATGACCCGGACCACGGATTCTAGCGGTGAATATAGCTTCCTGCAGATCCCCCCTGGCCAATACACGGTGACGGTGACCATGACGGGCTTTGGAACTCAGTCCAAAGGGGCCGAATTACTTGTAAACCAGCCGGCGACGATCAACTTTGCGCTTTCCGTTCAGGAGTCCAAAACCACGGTCGAAGTCAGCACAGAAGCGCAAACCATCAATGCGACGGACGCTACCATCGGAAACTCCGTCAGCAACACGACAGTGCAAGCACTGCCGATGGAAGGGCGAAACGTTCCCGACCTGTTGAGTTTGCAGCCTGGCGTGCTGTACCTGGGCCAGAAATTCAACAATATCAGCAGCGCGAACCGCGACACAGACAGCCGCAGCGGAGCCGTTTCTGGAGCGCGCTCGGATCAGAGCAACGTGACTTTGGATGGAGTCGACAACAACGACCAAAGACAGGGTTACGCCTTCACAGGCGTCTTGCGTTCAACACTGGATTCCCTCGAAGAGTTCCGAGTGACCACCACCGACGCCAATGCTGAGAGTGGCCGATCCTCCGGCGCGCAAGTCGTTCTTGTGACTAAGAGTGGCACAAACCAACTCCACGGAAGCATTTATGAATACAATAGAACCAATTTCGGTCATGCCAACGATATCTTCAACAAGACGGCCCAGCTTCAAGCCGGACTGCCGAATAAAGCTGCGCCGCTAATTCGCAATACGTTTGGGGGCTCGCTCGGAGGCCCAATCAAGCATGACAGACTGTTCTACTTTTTGAACTATGAAGGCCAACGAACGGCTGAGAACAAGCAAATCTTCCAAACCGTGCCTACTCAGTCGTTTCGCGATGGCAACTTAAAGTACATAGACACGGCTGGTAACGTCGTCACGCTTTGCAGCTCCATGTCCGTATCCAATGGCAAGTGCCCGAACGCCAGCCCCAAGGACGATCTAGGGTCCATGGATCCAAATTGCTCGTCGAAAGGAACTTGCCCCTGGGGACCCGGTGCCGACCCTAATTCTCTTGCCACGTTCAATTCCTACCCTTTGCCGAATGCCCCCGGCGGCGACGGACTGAACACAGGAGGCTTGACGTTTTCCGCCCCTAATCCAGCTAACCTGAATACCTATATCGCCAAGATCGACTACGAAATGTCCGATCACAGCCGCTTTTTCATTCGCGGCATTCAGCAAGGCGACAGGATTTCGGCTAGCCCGCAGTTTTCCGGCCAGCCACCCAATTCAGAAATCATCGACACTTCGAAAGGGCTAGCCGCGGGCCATTTGTGGACCATCAGACAAAACTTGATTAACAACTTCCGTTACGGCTATATCCGGCAAGGATTGAATGTCGCGGGTGCCGGAACCGCATCCTATTCCGACTTCGCGGGACTGAGCCCGCTGACTGCGGAAAACCGCAGCACCTTTCTCAACGTTCCTGTGCACAATTTCCTGGACGACGTGAACTGGATCAAAGGGAAGCACACGCTGCAATTCGGCGTGAATTGGCGCATCATTCATAACAACACGGCTTCCAACGCGGTATCGTTTGATTCGGCCACCAGCGGCGCGGGCAACATCAGCCAAGCAGCAATTGCAGGCACTTTCCAGAGTTTTGATCCAGAGGCCTTCCCTAACGGCGCGGCTCCTTGCAATCAGCAAACGGGCGCGGGTTGCTATCCCGCCGTGGGCGGCTGCTTCGGCACCAGCTATGACAATGCCGTGACGAGCATTGCCGGCCTGCTGTCAACGATCAACGCCAACAATAATTACAAAGTTTCGCAGGATGGCACCCAAGCTACGCTCTTGCCAGTCGGCCAGCTCATCCCGCGTCACTTCAAAGCCAACGAATTCGAGTGGTATGTTCAGGACTCCTATCGCTTGAAACCGAACTTAACGGTCACCTTGGGGGTGCGGCATAGCCTGCTGCAAACCCCTTACGAAGTAGATGGCCAACAGGTGGCGCCGACCGTCGACCTGCACCAATGGTTTGAGAACCGGGCGATCGCAGCAAAACAAGGTCTCGGCAATCAGCCAGAATTTTCCTTCGTTCCTTCTGGCCAGGGCCGCGGTGGAAAACCTTACTGGCCTATGAACAAAGACAATTTCGCCCCCCGCTTTTCGATAGCCTATTCGCCTGGTTCTCAGGAAGGCCTCGGGAAAAGCCTCTTCGGAGGCCCAGGCAAGACCTCCATCCGTGCCGGCATCGGCATGTACTACGACCACTTCGGTGAGGGAATCATAGACGGCTTCAGCCAGTTTGGCTCTTTCGGTCTTACCAGCACGCAAGCGGCACCGTCCAACATTCTTACGCCCGATGATGCGCCGCGTTACCTGGGAAGGACGAGCGTGCCCATCAATATTCTTCCTCCTGCCAATTCCAGCGTCAGCTACCCGGCAACTCCGCCGAACGACCCGAATACGACCGGATTTACCTTCAACTCCAATGGGATTGATGGCAGCCTCAAGACGCCCTATTCCATTGCCATGGATTTGTCTGTGCAGCGCCAGCTGCAAGGCGGATTCACGTTTGAAGCGGCCTACGTCGGGCGCCGTGGCCGCCATTTGCTCCAGCAGCTCGATTTAGCAGCCGCGACGGATCTTGTTGACCCGAAGTCGGGGATGGATTACTTCACGGCCGCCACATTGATGACGCAGTTCGCCTTGGCACATGGCGAAGACAAAACTGCGGTGATTCCACCCATTCCCTACTTTGAGGATGTATTCCCCACCGCAGCTGCCGGAGGGTTCAGCGCAACCCAGAACATCTACACTGGTGCTGGGGGGAACGCTGCATGCCCGTCCGGTTTCCGCTGGGCCAACCGCCCTGGAAGAGAGATAGGCGCACCGTTCCGCCTGGGCCTGCTCGCCACGCAACTGGCTAACGGCGGGGGGTCTCCTCCCTGCTTCGGATTGCCCCCGGTTCCCTTCTGGAATCCGCAATTCTCTTCGCTGATGGCGTGGTCCTCCATAGGGATCAGCCACTATGACGCTGGTCAATTCATCTTGCGTCACCCCATGACCCACGGTCTGCAAATGGACTTTAGCTACACTTTTGGAAAATCTATGGATATGGGTTCGGATGCCGAGCGGACAAATTCCCAGGGCACGACTTCGACTACACAAAGCGGCCTTGGAAACACAACGCGAAGCTTTATTGAGGTTCCTTGGAAACCGAGGCTGAACTATGCGCCGTCGGACTTCGATATCCGACATGTGATCACCACGACGTGGGTCTACGGCCTGCCATTTGGGAACGGCAAGTGGCTTGGAAGCAAATCCAGCTCTGGGCTGGATGCAATCATCGGAGGTTGGCAGCTGTCGGGACTCGGCCGATGGACGAGTGCATTGCCATTCAGCGTCGTCGACACTCGCGGCTTCACCAACAATTTCCTGTTCAATGACTTTATGGTGAAAACCGGGCCCGTTCAATCGGGCCTGTTCCACGATCCCACCACCGGGGCGCCCATCGCTTTTCCTGATCCCGCAGCTGTGGTTGCCGGAGTCTCGATAACAACAGGCGTCCCCGCGACTCTTACTCCACTTCGCTTTGCGTTTCCCGGCGAGGCCGGAAGCCGCAATGCTTTCCGTGGTCAGGGCTTTTTTGGAATCGACGCGAGCTTGGCAAAAACCTGGAAGGTTTATGAGCGAATGTCTCTGAAGTTTGCCTGGGATGTCTTCAACATCACGAATTCCGTCCGCTTCGACACCAATTCCCTGGATGTCGGCTCCGACGACGGCGGCTTTGGACAGTACAGTGGAACACTGACTACACCGCGTGTTCAGCAGTTCTCCCTGCGCTTGACCTTCTGATTAGAGGGAAGGGGATTGTAGTTCGCCGGAGAACGGTGGTCAGAAGGTTGGCGGCGTATTGACCCAGATGATCACGGCTTCTTTTTTGCCGGGGTTGTACCAGCGGTGCCCCCGGTTGCTTTCAAACCAAAAACTCTCGTTCTCGTGGAGGACGTAACATTCTGCTTCATCCAGCCAGATTTCGAGTTCACCCCTCAGCATGTACATCCAGTCTTCGCCTTGGTGCGTATAGGCGCCGTCGCTGCCGGTTGCAGGCGGGACACGCATCAGCATCGTTTCCAGCATCTTCGTCCCCGTCGAAAGGAGCTCCATGCGGACTCCTGACTGCGTCTGGATGGATTGACGCTTGTCTGGGCGGACAATGCGGTCAGGCTTCTTCGGAATGTCGTACAGTTCCAAGACCGTGGTGCCGTAGGCACCGGCCAGCCGGGAAAGAGTCGACACGGATGGTTTCGAGTGCGACAGTTCCACCGAGCTCAGGAAACCAGCCGAAACGCCTGCGCGCTCTGCAGCTTCGGCCAGACTCAGACCTTGTCTCTTTCGTAGTTTTCGCAACCTGGGTCCGAAATCAGGGATCTTACGACCATCAGTATTGGCCTTCGCGGGGAGACTCTGGGCCATGGCTTCCTTGATTCCAGGAACGTTGAGCCTCTTAACGTCATGCAGGTACTTGATCCGCTTCAGGACCTCCAGGAGTTCGGGAGTGTACAGCCGAAATCGCCCTGAACTTCGCGCGGGGCTGACTAGCCCAACGCTTTCCCAAAGGCGAAGAGTGGAAGGGCTTATGCCAAGGATCCGCGCCGTCTGCCCGACTGTCAGAAAGCGGAGTAGCTGTTTATGGTCTTGCCGTGCAGTCGAGTTTTTCTCCATGGAGTTTCCGTCTGGATTTTGGCGGCATCGCCGCGATCCACTCACTCGCCCTGTTTTGATTAGGTTGATGGTACCAATCTTCTGGATTTCGCAACAAGCGTCTGCGCTCTTGAGAACTGGCACAAAGAATGGCTCTAGTTGCAGCTTGTGGACTCCTGGATGAGAGAGGTGCTGGATGAAGTCTAAATATCTTCGGTTGGCTGTCTTCGTCGTTGTATTTTTGACGATCTCCACTCGCGCTGTGGCTGATGACGCGGTAGAGCGTGTTTTCTGTAACGCTAAAATCTTTACCGCTGAGCCGGACCACCCCTACGCCGAGGCGGTGGCTATTCGGAACGGCAAAATCGTTGCTGTCGGCAGTTGTGCTGAGGTAAAGAAAGCGGCTGGTAAGGATGCTGAATTTGCCGATCTTCACGGGCAATCGTTGCTTCCGGGATTCATCGACAGTCATAGCCATTCCGTCCAGGGTGGCCTCTCTCTGATCTCCGCGGATGTCGGCGACAAGGTTCACTCCATGGAGGATTTGGTCGCTTTCGTTGCTGAGGCGAAGAAGAGCGGGAAAGGAATGCGCGGTAACGTGCTGGCCATCAGTGGCATGCCATTGGCTTTCTGGTCTAGGACGAATGAATTGAACGTGCACTTCAGTGTGGGAGTGTATGCGGAGGTTCCAGTTTTCCTTTCCGGAAGCGATTATCACACGGGATGGGCCAACCGCGCCTTGCTGCACCGAGCGGGAATCACGGCAGAGTTCATCAGTCATCTCCCCGAGTCGGAACGCCAGTATTACGGTCTCGGACCCGATCGCGAACCGAATGGTTTTCTCGTTGATGCGGGGCTGAGAAAGGTTCAGGAAAACTTGCCGGAGCCCACGAAAGAACAGCTTCTCGAAGCTGGCCACGCAGCTCTCCGATACAACCATAGCCTTGGAATAACATCGTGGCTCGATCCGCTGGTTGATGAATCCATACTTACAACCTATCGGCAGTTGTCAGAACGCGGGGAGTTGACCGCCCATGTAGTGGCGTTCCCTCAGGTTTTCGCACGCGAGCCCTCGGAAGAGTTGGCAAGGGTTCAGAGACTACGGGAACAGTTCAAGAACGTGCGTAACCTTGCGGTCTCCGGAGTGAAGATTTTTGCCGATGGCGTCGTCGAGTTTCCTTCTCAAACGGCGGCTATGTCGAAGCCTTATCGCAATTCCGGAAAGAGCGGAGAATTGTTGTTCGATCCTTCGCGATTCGCGGAACTGGTGATCGCGGCAGACAAGCAGGGCCTTATCGTTCATGTGCACGCGCTCGGAGATCGGGCGGTAAAGGAATCTCTAAACGGAATCGAAGCCGCGCACAAGGCGAATGGCAACAGCGGCCTGCCCCACACGCTAACGCATGTTCAGTTTGCTGATCCAGAGGATTTCCCTCGTTTTCACCAGCTTGGCGTTGTCGCTGCCTTGCAGCTTCTTTGGGCCAGCGCGGAGCCGGATACCATTGAGCTTGTAAAACCCCATCTCGATCCTTCCTTATATCAGTGGCAATATCCGGCCCGGTCTTTGTTGGACAATGGCGCAATAATCTCCGGAGCGAGCGACTGGCCGGTGTCAAGCGCAAATGTGTTTCTGGCAATGTATCAGGCAGAAACGCGCAAAGGCCCCGAAGGCGTCCTGGACGCCTCTCAACGAGTGCCTCGCGAAGCGATGCTCTACGCCTACACGCGGAATTCCGCGCGGGCGATGAACGAACAAGACATCATTGGCTCCGTGACACCCGGCAAGCAAGCAGATCTTGTTCTCCTTGATCGGGACGTCCTCACGGTCCCAGCGGAAGAGCTCAAAGACACCAAAGTCATATGGACGATGGTGGGCGGAAAGACCGTCTATCACAGCAACTAGGTGAGTTATGGGACCTTAGTTGGGTAAGAAGGACGATTGGTTTTTGGGGGCGATAATCTCTTCCGTTCAAGAAGAACGGTGCGGAGACGAACGAGCATGCTGGGTTCACGCCGTGTAGACAGTCGAGCCGCCCACAACCGTGCGGACGATTTCGATGTCCTTGATTTTGTCTTGGTCCACCGTGTGAGGGTCGTCTGCGAGGACAACGAAGTCTGCTAATTTCCCGGAAGTAATGGATCCTTTGATCGCTTCCTCATGTGAGTTATAGGCGCCGTTAATTGTGTTGATCCGCAGCGCCTCTTCTACGCTGATCCGCTGGTTGGCTCCCCAAGTCTGTCCGTTCCATCCAGTCCGCGTGACCATTCCTTGGACTCCCATCCGCGGGTCAAAGGGTCCCGGGCTGAAGTCCGAGCCCGCAGCTGCTGGGACCCCTGCGTCGAGGAAACTCCGGAATGCCATGCAGCGTTTCATGAGGTCTTCGCCGTAAAAATGAAACTTGTCAGTGTTGTAGTAGGCGTAGGACGTGAACACCGCAGGAACTACGCCGGCAGCCTTGATACGCCGGAGCAGATCGTCGTTAATCAATGTGCAATGGGTGATCTTTGGGCGAGCGTCAGATCGTGGAAACAGCTGCTGTGCCCGCTCGACCGCTGTGAGGACCATATTGATGGCGACATCCCCATTCGCGTGGCAATTAACCTGAATACCACCCCGATGCACTCGCTCGACCCAAGCGTTGAGGTCGTTCTGGGTCTCGATGATGTTGCCTTGATATGGCGGCTCGACTCCAGGGTACGTCTTGTTCAGCGCCATGGTGCGCTCAGAGAACGATCCATCCGCAGTGTGCTCTGAAGTGGCTCCGAAACGGATCCACTCATCCCCTAAGCCCGTCGCGATGCCGCTAGCAATCATCGCGTCCAGCACATTACCCGTTGCCTCATAGCTAAAGGAACGCCGCAAAAGTCCGCTTAGGTATGCCGATTTACGCGATCGGAGACCTAGTTGTACACACGGTGCTTCTCAGAGCGCCTTCATCTGTGCCATGATTCAGGGTAAGAGGGCATGTCCGGCTTTTTTGCTAAGGATGCAAACCAGACGGGGAACAACCTGAAAGCTCCGCGACCCTAGCAGGTCATCCCGGGAATCAGTTGAGAACTACCGGCCCGTGCAAGGAAGCAAACTCGCTGCAAGACAATCTGCCAATTGACTGGTCACGCATTTGGCCTGCGAGATGAGGCTAGAAATGAAAATTTCTCTCGGTTCCAAAAGCAGCCCGCTGGGAGCCGCGTATGCCAAGAGATCGCCCATATATCAAATAGCTGCTTTGTCTGGCATGGCGCTGCTGTTGGTGGTCGTTGCAACCCTGCAATACAAGTCGGCCACACAGCTGAGTGCTGCTACAGAGGTCCGCCTGGGGAACAATCTGCAGTTATTGATGACGGGATGGCATCGTGATCTCTACGACGAGTTGTCGGCCGGCTGCATCGCCATGCAGGTCGGACCCGACTCCGGTGCACACGACGCCTGGAACGACTACCTGCAACGCTATGCAGAATGGAGCCGGGACGGGGCGACCAGTCAATTCGCTGGAGCTGCATCTGCAAGTTCTGAAGTGGTTCGGGAGGTCTATGATTGGCAAACCAGCTCACCTGGAAAGCCTGAACTGTTACGCCTTAATCCCAAGGCCAAGACCTTGGATAGTGTCAGCGTGCCGCCAGAACTGGAAACCTTGTTGGCTCGGCTACAGGCGAATTCATCGAACGTCCAGATGGCTATGAGCGCTTGGGAATTTCGCGGTTCCTCGGAGAGAACGCTCGCGACGAACAACAATCGGACACACGCTCCCGTATTGAGCAGCAATGCGTTGGCCGGGTGGCAGCTTGACGAGGAGATCCCGGCTCTCGTTCATCCCATCGTTCACCACGCCAACCCGTTCAATTCTCAAACTCCTGTCGATCGCGTCGCGGTTGATTGGCTTGTAGTTGCTTTCAATCTTGAGGTGATCCGGAACCGGATCCTTCCCGAGTTGGCGAATGGGCACTTTGGAGGCCCGGACGGGCTGGAATACAAGCTGGCAGTTGTGGCCCTCGGCAGAAAGCCCAGATTTATTTATTCTTCTGACCCGACACTCAGGGTCGATGATGTCGGGACTTTCGACTCCATCATGGATATCTTTGGCTCCTCATCTAACGATGTGCAGGGCGAGCTCTGGCAGACGCTTAGACACAGGGGGAACCTAGCGGGCCAGGACTGGCGCAACTTCTCGGCTCCGCGGTGGTTTCCAGTAATTCAATACGGTCCTGTTGACAAGCCTTGGGTATTAGTCTTGCAACATCGAACTGCGCCGGTTACCAAGATTGCTAGGAGCGCGTGGCGGCGCGACCTTCTGACCGGTGGTTTTGCCCTGGTTTTGCTTGCTGCCAACATTGGCTTGGTCTTGTTTGCCAGTATCAGGGCACAGAAACTTGCTACCGCGCAACTGGAGTTTGTGGCGTCAGTTTCCCATGAATTGCTGACGCCACTGTCCGCTATTTATTGTAGCGGGCAGAATGCCAAGGATGGGCTGCTGCAGACAAAAGCTGATTTGGCGGCCCATGGATCCATTGTCACGAGCCAGGCTCGTCAACTTATTGATCTAGTAAAACAGAATCTGCTTTTTGCGGCGACGGAAAGCGGGACGAATCGTTATACCATGCGCCCTGTGCAAGTCTCAGAAATACTCCACGATGTTCGCAATAGCATTGGAATGCTGATTGAAGAGAGTGGGTCCAGTATTGAGTACGCAGTACCTGCGGGGTTGCCGAACGTCACGGGTGATTTGTCCGTCCTTACTCAGTGCCTGCGGAATTTGGTTACGAACGCAATTAAATACAGTGGGAGAAATAGCCGCGTCCATATCTCCGCGTCGCTCCACGAGGTGAAAAACGATTCGCGGGAGGTCCGCATCAGCGTGCAGGATCACGGGCCTGGCATTAACAGTGCAGAGTTGCGCCATATCTTCGAGCCCTTTTATCGTAGTCCAAGGGCTGTAAGGGCTCAGATACACGGAACCGGTTTAGGACTGACCGTAGCCGCCCGTATGGCAGAAGCAATGGGAGGAAGACTGTCTGTCACGAGTGAAGTGGGCGTGGGGAGCACCTTCACGCTGCACCTACCGCTCCAGAATGCGGTTGCCAAAATGCCTGCCTGTCTCCCGGAAGGGACCTAGGAGTGCGGAAATGAACGAACATATATTGTTGGTCGAAGACGAACAAGCATTGAGAACTGCACTTGAAATTCGACTTCGTGCGGAAGGCTACGTTCTGGATACCGCCGTTGATGGCGAGGAAGCACTGCGGAAAGCGACTAATATGCCCTTTGACTTGATCGTTCTCGACGTCATGCTGCCTGTTCGCAACGGATTCGAGGTTTGCCGGGAGGTTCGCCAACAGGGAATGGCGACTCCCATCCTGATGTTGACCGTCCGCGACAAGCTCGTTGACAAGGTTGTGGGACTCAACCTGGGAGCTGACGACTACATGACGAAACCGTTCGAGTCTGAGGAACTCATTGCCCGCATCCAGGCGCTGCTAAGACGAGTGCCAATTCTTACCGGACAGGGAGTGTACGAATTTAGTTCCATCCACGTGAACGTTCCGCGGCGAGAAATAACTAGGGACGGAAAACCGGTTGATCTGACCCGCCGTGAATTCCAGCTCCTTTGCTATTTGATGGAACGCAGGGGAACTCCTGTTCATCGGCGCGAACTCTTGCGGTCGATTTGGGGATATGACACGGACGCGTACACTCGCACAATTGATACGCATGTTGCCAGTTTGCGTCGAAAACTGGAGGAAGATCCCGGCCGACCACAGCTTATCGTTACCATCCCTAACGTCGGTTACAAGTTCCAGGGATCAAGCTCCAATTCGTGAAGCACACCTGCCGCTGACTCAAGCTCACCCTTTGCGTCAACTCCCAAGCAATCTTCAGGACTTCGCCACGCCTACGCACTGCTCTGAGCAGCTTGATCCGTTAGCATGTCGCGGCAATTCAGATACATTTCGCGCGCACGTAAAGTAACTTCACATCTCACCTTAAATACAGATTCTTTGTGAATACTCGCGCTTCCCGCGATTGCTTTGCTTTGTCGCAATCACAGACCGTTCCTTGCTCGCTAACCTCGGAACCATTGCACGCCGGGTGTTTCGGCAAGCGAAAACAGCAGCAAGACGCAAAGTGGTCTTAACCGGTTGTGTTTGGAGAACCAACGATGCTCGACACAGTTGAAAAACAGCAAGTCTTAGAGGCTTCCGAGTTTTTTGCGGACGTCCCGGCTTTCCTTCGCGAATCAATCCTGTCTAGCGCACGTCTGCGAAGTTTCGCGTGCCGGGATCTGATGTTCGTCGTCGATGGCCCCAGGAACGAAACACTCTTGCTGATGAAAGGTTGCGCAAAGATTGCGCAGTTCACGAAGGACGGTAAGGAAATCGCGCTTCGGCTCGCGGTTCCCGGTGAATTGGTCAGCGAGCTGGGTTCGAGACCCGGGAGTCTGCACTCGACGACGGCCCTGGCGCTCTTTGAATGCGAGGCGCTTGCCTGGCCCACCGAGACCTTTGACGCTTTGTTGCGTTTTCCCATCCTGCAACGCAACGTGGAAAACATTCTCCGGCGGCGCATCAAGGAGATGGAAGACCGCATCTGTCGCGTCACCAACCAAGGGGCCGAACACCGCGTGGCTTCCGAATTGGTTCGCTTGTCGAAGTTAATGGGTCAGAAGGTGAACAATCACGTCGAAATCATGATCCCGCAGGAAACGCTTGGGCAGATGACGGCAATGAATTTGTTCACTGTGAACAGGACTCTCAGGGGCTTGGAAAATCAAGGGCTGGTGAAAATCCGCAGAATGTGCATCGAAATTCACGATTCTCCGGGCCTCTCCGGGTTGCTTATGCCCCTTTTCCTCCAAGCAAGAAGCTGTCCCCAGGGTTTGGTGGCGGAGCCAAGGTTGCAGTAACAGTGCAGTCGAGCTTTTGGAGTATCGCTGGGGCACGAGCTTTGATCCAGCAAGCTTTGCCGCAGCTGGGAAAACACGCTCGCCGCCGCTGGCGGCGACAAGGAAGAAGGAGGACACATGGCAAGTAGGAAGTTAGGAGCGTTATTGGTACTGGTGGGGCTGGCGCTAATTGCGGCACGGCCCGCAAACGCGCAGTCATTCCAAGTGCAGTGTCCGACGAGTACGATCACTCACCCAACGGCAGCCAATTCCGAGCCTGCGTACACGGGTGCAACGACATTTGCAACGGGCGCTGGTGGATATCTGACGCCGGCGTCACACGTGAATGGTGCAATCAAGTGCCAACAGATTTCCGGTGGCGACGGTTTCGCGACGATGGGCGATGGCACGCAGACTTACCTGTTTGCCTTCGGTCCTTTGTCCGGACTGCAGGACATGGCGAACGGCTTGCCCGGCACCGAGTTCCCGAGCGTGTTCAATGTCCCCTATGGGGGAACGTTTAAGCCCGGTGATCCGGCCACGGCTGATGGGGCGAGCAGCATCGGTCCAAACCCTCTGTCGGGGTTTGGGTACAACGGCGCGGTGGGGCTGGCTCCTGACCGGGATTGTCTAGCTGACCCGACCTGTGCCGCAACTATCCCGGCCTCTGGCATCAATGGGCATGTCGACACGCGCCCAATCATGGATGTTGGCGTCATGAATGGCAACATTCCGGCGCCTCTGATGGTCATTGATGAGGATGACGAGTTCTTCCTTACGCTGACGAACGTCGGCCAGGTTATGCGCCCTGACTTGTTCGAACAGCATACGGTTCACTTCCACGGCTATCCCAACGCTTCGGCGTTCTACGACGGCGTCCCGGACGCTTCGGTGGCCATTAACATCGGCGGCAGCTTCACTTATTACTATCTCGCGCCGGATGCCGGAACTTACTTCTGGCACTGCCATATCACCCCTCCCGAACACTTGCAGATGGGCATGGTCGGCCAAATTTATGTGCGGCCACGGCAGAATCGGTGGTCAGGTGACCTTTACTCAGGACTCACAGCGCAGCAGGGCGACTTGCGCACGAAATGCGACTCCACAGACATCCTGTGTAGCAACCCCCTGCCAGCAGTCAACACTGGTGCCTCTGGCGGCGGTACCTACGCCTATAACGATGGTGACGGCACTACCCGCTACGATGTCGAATATCCGATCCAGATTCACGGTTTTGACCCCAATTTCCATTTTGTCGGTATGACTTTCAACCCAGAGGCGTTTACGGACATGAAGGACAAGTATTTCCTGCTCAACGGGCGGAGCTACCCGGACACGGTTACCCCCGGCCCCTTGGCCACGCAGTCGACGGACGGCTCATTGCACTACTCGCAGCCGCTGCCCGCGATCATCAACATTCCGGCTGGCGGTAGGGCGCTCTTGCGCATTGCCGACCTGGACGTTACGGAATATCAGACGTTGGCGTCGCTCGGAATTCCGATGACGGTGGTCGGCTACAACGCCAAGCTCTTGCGCGATCAATCGGGAAATAACCTCTACTACAACACCAACTCGATCACGCTGGCGGGCGGCGAATCGCTCGACGTGATTCTGGATGCGTGTGCGGTTCGTGCCAGTGATGGTAGCTGCACGACATTAATGGCCACGGGGACTTATTACCTCTACACCCCCAATCTCGACCACCTGTCCAACGATGCCGAGAACTTCGGTGGCCTGATGACCGAGGTCCACGTCTGCAACAGTGTCGTTGGTACCACCTTTGGTAATACCTGCAACTAGGAGAGCGGAAATGAGTGCAACGAACATGAAAATCATGATTGAGAAGACTCGACTGACTCTTTTGCTGGTGCTCGCGTTGCTGCTCGCGGCCAAGGCTCACGCCGCGGCGCCGGGCATCACCGGGCCTACGTTCAACTTGGTGGCGACGCCCGCTTTTATCAGCCAGCCGGACGGGGCGACCGTTTACTCTTGGGGCTACGGCTGTAATGGCAACCCTGCGGGCTATGCCCCGGCGGCTATTACCACCGGGTTTTGCAACACGATGCAGGTTCCCGGTCCCACGCTGATTGTCACGCAAGGACAGACGGTCACGGTCAATTTGATCAATCAGCTTCCCTCTGCGGCCGGCAACACATCGATTCTGTTTCCTGGCTTCAACGTGACGGCCACGGGCGGCGTTCCGGGACTGCTGACGCAAGAGGCGGCGCACCTTGGTACGGTCACTTACACGTTTACCGCTTCCACGCCGGGCACACGCGCCTACTACAGCGGAACGCAAGGGGATCTCCAAGTCGAGATGGGCCTATACGGGGCAATCATTGTGCTGCCCTCGGCGATCCCTGGTGCATGCACATCGGGAGTTCATGCTAGCAACGCGACGGCGCGCGGCTCATCTTCCTTAGCCCACCCGGGTGTAACTGAGCATGACTTTCGGCTGGCGGCGGCAGCGTACAGCCATCCGGGCGCCTGCTACGACCGGGAATACCTGTTCCAGTTCTCCGAGATGGATCCCAGGATCCACCGCGAGGCAGAGGAACAGTCGACCAGGACCTGTACGGGGTGCATGTCGGTTGCTACCGAGCCCTACGTCCCGGCCTACTTCATGATCAACGGACGTTCGATGCCCGACCTGATGGATCCCAACTATGCGCCGGAATATCCGCACCAGCCTTACAACGGCAATCCGCACATGCATCCGGGCGAGCTGACCCTGCTGCGCGTCATTGGCACAACCCGATGGCAGCATCCTTTCCACGAACACGGCAACCATGTGCGCATCCTGGCGCGCGACGGGAACTTGATTCTCAGCCAGACCGACCCGAATAGTCTCGCCGGGCCTCTGCTGTTCACCACCACGACCACTCCGGGCCTGGCGTTCGACGGGATTTACTACTGGACAGGCAAGGGTCTGAACTGGGATCCGTATGGGCACAACTCGGCCTCCGGGTCTACACTGCCCTGCACCCCGGATCCCGACGGCTACAACACCGGTGCTCCAACGGCGATCAATTACTTCGAGTGGTGCCAGGATCACAACAAGCCACTGCAGACTGCCCCGTTCGGCGACATCGCCGGTGGCGGCCCTGCAACTCTGCCTGATCCCAACATCTTCGCTAACGGTGCGTGGTTCGGCGGCAGTCCCTATCTCGGTCCGGATGCGACCGTGCGTGCCGTCGGCTCCACCGGCACCACGCCGCCCTCGGGCACTGTCGCAAACTCGCCCACGGACGAGGCAGGGTTTGCCTTCATGTGGCACTCGCATAACGAGCGCGAAATCACGACCAACAATGTCTTCCCCGGCGGAATGCTGATGATGATGCTGGTCGATTCCCGGGAATTTGTCATTGACGAGTCCAAATAGTGAACAGGAGAAGAGCGATGCGATTCAACTATCTGAAAACCTGCTTGAAGACGGCGGTACTTATCACAACTGTTCTCCTGCTCGGAGCAGGACTCGCGGTCGCGCAGCAGACGATTAATCTGACCGCTGCGCCGACCACCGTAACACTGCCCGATGGTTCGACAGTGCCGATGTGGGGCTACTTCTGCGGTGCTGCCGACGCTGTCTCGACGGCGACGTGCGCTGCCTTGAATCCGTTGTCGGTGTCCACTTGGTCCCCGGTCGTGATCACGGTGCCCGCGGGGCAAACGCTGCAGATCAATCTCACGAATAGTCTCTCGTTTGCGGCGGGCGGCGGGACGAACACCATCCCCACTTCGCTGACGATTGTGGGCCAGTTGGGCGGCGGCCTGGGAACGACGGCGACATCTACGGTGAGCCCGCCACACGCTACACAGGGAGCTACGTGGCCGGTTGCAGACGCTTCTACGACGAATGATCCGGCCGCGCAGGGGCCACGCGTGCAATCGTTCTCCACCGAAGTGGCGGCGGGAGTAACACCAACCTCGCTAACGTGGACAGCCCCTCGGCCCGGCACATATCTGCTCGAGTCCGGCACGCATCCCTCGATTCAGGGCCCTATGGGTTTGTACGGGATGGTGGTGGTGACCTGCGCACCCACAGTTACTGCAGGCTGCCCAGTTACCACGACTACCACGTTAGCAGCCGGCACAGCGTATCCTGCAGGCGCCAATCCCACTTTGAATCCTGCCGTGACCTACGCTGCGGAAGCTAATCTCCTCTTCAGCGAGATCGACCCGGTCCAAAACAACGCAGTCAACGCCGCGGTCAACACTGCAGGTTTCAGCGAGACGAAGGTGTGGTCCGGCCAGCCTGGTGGCTGCGGAAACCCGTCCTCCGGTGCTCTCTACCAGACCTGCTATCCACCGGCGGTGAACTACTCCCCAAGGTATTACCTCATCAACGGAGTCGCGTTCAATAAGACCAACGCCGCGGCTTCGCTCTTCCCGGTTTCGCCAACAGGCGTTACCGGAAACGTTTTGCTGCGCCTGGTGAATGCCGGTCTGCGCATGCACGTGCCTTCGATCGTCGGCTCTTTGACCACACCGCCCATCGTGCCGACAGGCACAGTTGCAGCTGCGGTTCCGGGCTTTAGCCTTGTGGCGGAGGATGGTAATCCTCTGCCCGGCGTCAGCCGTGTGCAGAGCGAAGTGTTTATGGCCGCGGGCAAGACTTACGATGTGATGATTAACACACCGGCCGCTGGTGGGACCGGCCTCCCCATATTCGACCGCCAGGGAAGTCTGTCAGGCAACGCCACCTCGCGAGACGCTGGCATGCTGGCTTACATAAGCGTCAATGGCGCTGGGACTCCGGCCGCTCCTGTGCTTGCGGCTGCTGTTGCTAACCCGGATATCTACAATTCCGTGGTGTCAGGCCAGACGCTTACCGTGTCGGATCCCGCCAAGGGCCTGATCGCGAACGACGTCAACGTGTACGGCGTTAAGGTCATGGGCAGTGTGGCCGGACTGACGCTCAACTTGGACGGCACGTTTACCTACACTGGCGCTCCCACCTCCTTTACCTACTGCGGTAACGGTGCGACGACAGGGCCAGCGTGCGCCACGGTGAATCTGAACGCGGCGACGATTGAGAATGCGGCGGGCATTACCTGTACCTTACCCAATCCTACGTACACATCGAATGTGGCCACAACGCTGAGCATCAAGCCTCCGGGCGTCCTTGCGTTCTGTAAGGACGCGGCGGGCTACCCTCTTACGGTTGCCGCCTCGCCTGCTCCGGCTCTAGCGGGTGGAACGGTTGCGATGGACCCGAATGGCGGCTTTACCGCCACTGCAACCGCGGGCTCGCACAGCTTGACGTTTACACCTCAGAACTCGCAAGGAACCCCGGGCAGTCAAGCGACAGCTACGCTTGTCTTCCCGCAGCCCAGCAATCTTCATGTAACGCTGGTCGACGGTATAACACACACTGCTCTCGCCCCTCAGGACTACCGCTGGATTATTGAGGAAGACCGTACCTTCTATGTCGACCCCAATTGCCAAAGGAACCCGCTGCCGGCGGGCTGTACTACAGCAACGCCCCAAGGCGTCCCCTCCATCTTTGGGACGAATTTCCACACCAGCTACATGCCGGTCGTTGCGCAGGGCTGCGTGGGCGACAATTCCTGCGAAATTGGCCAGTCCGTCCTCGGTGCACCGGCAGCGTGCGATATTGGCAATGGCGTTTGCAGAACCGGCGTGTCTACAAAGACGGCTGTGGATCCCAGCCAGGTCTCTCTGGACACGACCAAGCACTACTACATCTCGGTCATGCCGGGCGACGCGATATCCAACGATGACCCGAACAACCCGGGGCACGCCATGAGCGGTGCCGAGATCGTCTACCTGAGCGGCTCTTGGCGGTCCCCCTTATCACCGACCGTCGCCGGCGTCAATATTACTGTCGAGCCTCAACTCCAGCACCCGGCCAAACTCTCGGTGTTCGTATTCGAGGACGACCATCCGCTCAACGGTGAACATGATGCCAGTGGCGGAACCGATGCATTGGCGCCTAACGAGCCCGGCCTGGGTGGGTTCAACATCACCATCATGGACCTGGTGGGCATGTCGGGCGACTCTGCCGGACAGATGACCTACGACGAGTTCAACCAGCCTTTGTCGAACTCTCTGGCGGGAACCGTGGATCCGGTCACGCACCAAGACGCGTGCCCGATTGCCGCAGATCCGAAGACGGGATTTGACGGCGCGATGAGCGATACGGGCATCACCGGCGTGATTCCCGTCTGCCCAAAGTACGAGGCGGACGGTACAACTCTCTCCCCGCTCGCTGGACAGGCGATCGTGGTGGGCATGCCGCCCGGAAGATACGGCGTCGTAGCCACGCCGGCGGCTGACCGGATCGCGCGCGGTGAGGAGTGGCTGCAAACCAACACTCTGGATGGCGGCAAGGACCATGAGGCTTTCCTCAAGATCAACGAGCCGGAATACTTCCAGGAGTTCGGACCGGCGGGATACCACGTTTCCATCGGCTTTGCCAATCCGAAGTTTATCAATGACCAAGGCTCCGTACTTTGTACCGGCCCGGGCGCGCCACCGTGCAACCAGACCGTGACAGGCCACGTCACCGGCGCACGCATGAGCCGGCCGTCGGATGAGAGGCTGTACGGTTCGGGTTCGCGCGACGAGTTTGGTTACACCCAGTGCTACGCCAGCCTGGGCAGCCCGGACGGCGCTGACATCGCGTTCGCAAAGTGCGATGCAGACGGGATCTTCACTTTGACAAACATCCCCGCTGGCGATTGGAGAGTTACCATCTTCGACCAGTGGAACGACCAGATCGTGGATGGGATTTCGGCACCCGTCCGCGTGGGCGGCGGTACAAACCAATCACTGTGTCATGGACCGACTTCCTCTAGCTCGATCTGCGATATGGGACAAATCGGGGTTCACGGGTGGAAGAATAACCTTTACACCCGGACCTTCTTTGATCTGAACGGTGATGGCGTCTCGCAGGACAACGAACAGGGCCTCGCGCTGGTGCCGACCAACATCCGGTACCGCGACGGCAGTATCTCCAACCTGAACAGCACCGACCTGGAGGGATTCGCCGGCTTTAACGAGGTCTTCCCGATCTTCAACTGGTACGTAATGGAAACAGATTCCACGCGTTACAAGGGTACGGGAACGCACGTGATCAACGACGCGGGCGGGCCCGCCGACGCTTCCGGCGTGTGCGGCAACGGCTTCCCGGCGTGCGGAAACTCCACGCTTCTGCCGAACCTGGCCAGAACCGTCGAGGATTTCTCTGTGCCCGCGAACTTGCGGGTTCCAGGCGCGTACTATTGCGCCAGTGCCGACTGCTCTAGCGCTCCGGCTCCAGTTGCGCCAGGGGGGCCGGGCGGCTCGACGGGCCGAATCGATCCGCCTTCGGCTACCAGCTACGGCTGGCAGAGCTTTATGGGACAGAACCAGCTTCTTGAGTTCGGCAAGAAACCCTACAATCCGGGCGAGAACGGTGGAATCCGTGGCCATGTCGTGTATACCTCGACCCGCCCGTTTGACGACCCGGCGCTGCTGCTCCAGCTGACTTGGGAGCCGCAGGTTCCGCATGTCAAAATTAACCTTTACAAGGAGGGTTTTGCGGCCGACGGAGTGACCCCAACTCTCACCCTGGTGGATACCACCGAGACCAGCAGTTGGGACGACTGGGCGCAGGGCTTCCGGTCCGATGGCGTGCCGAACATGAACTGCCCGGGCCAGAATACAGCTGACCCGTTCTATAACGTAACGCTGCTTAACCAGCCCAGCTACTTGAATTGGTACAACGCGCAGCACGGCGGCTCCGCTGTGACTCCGCTGCCGAACGGCTCGCAGTATAAGTGCTATGACGGCATGCACAACTGGAATCAGCTCCAGCCGGCTCCTTATGACGGCATGTACTCGTTCCCCAGCGTCACCGCCACCAATCCGGCGACCGGAAAGCCGACCGCCACGAACTGCACCATTTGCACGCAGAACACTGCGGCAGCAACAACAGATTGGAACTACAACCTTCCCATGCTGCCCGCGGGCAAGTACGTAGTCGAAATGGTTGTTCCCCCGGGCTACGAACTGGTGAAGGAAGAGGACAAGAACATCTTGCTCGGCGACACTTACGAAGCCCCGGTGACCTCACAGTTCGCCGGCTTCGGCAACATTTTCATCATTCCCGACCAGGCCACCGTCGCGGCCGCCTACAACGCCAACAATCCCCTGATTCCGTCGACGGATGAGGGTGCCAGCCCCCGCCATGAGGGCGACACAGGAAGCGTCGAGACTTTCTGGAAATGCGTGGGCGCGGAACGCATCGTTCCCGACTTCATGAGCCTCTTCCCAGGATCGGGACAGAACGCGCCCTTTGCTGGAGCTACTCGGAGACTCTGCGATCGCAAAGAAGTGACCCTGGAAGACCAGATGTCGGTGCTGGCGAAGTTCTACGTCTTCAGCTCCATCCACGTCGCCGGCAAATTTAGCGGCATCATCACGGACGATTTCACGGCAGAATTCGACCCCTTCTCGCCGGCGTTCGGGGAGAAGTTCTCGCCGGCCAACCTGCCGGTATCGGTCAAGGATTGGGCTGGAAACGAAATCTCCCGCGTCTGGTCCGACGAGTTTGGAATCTACAACGGTCTGACCTACTCGACCTTCTCCGTGAACCCGCCCGACCCCAGCGGATATATACCCACGATGATGACCATGTGCATGAACGACCGGGGCAGTGGCGCGACTGCGGATCCTTTCTACCAAGCCGCCTACAGCCAGTTCTGCTATGAATGGTCCTTCATGCCCGGCCAGACCTCGTACATGGATACGCCGGTGATACCCACGTCCGCCTTCGCGCCGAACTACAACCACCCCGACTGTGCCTACCCGAATGCCACACCCGCAATCCTCGAGGTGGATGGCGACGGCGTCGGACCCTGGGTGAGCGCGGTCGGCCACACCCTCACGATCACCGCTCTGGGCGACCAGCCTGTGAACGACTACGCTTACTCCGGACCCGGGACCAGTACGGCTCCGTTCAACGCAAAGACTATTATCCGCCACTACGGTTTCGGCTCACAGGGCACCGGTGGTGTCACCATCGGCGGCGTAACGGCTAGCGTCACCGGTTGGAGTGACACAACAATCACGGTTACCGTGCCTGCCACTGTGCCGCTTTGCAACGCCAGCAATCCAAGCTACAGTGGCGCCAACGCCACGGCACGCTGCGGGGAACTGGTCATCACGGCCGGCAACGGCAAGCGATCGGTTGATACCGTGACCGTCACCGTCGGCGGCAAGCCTCCGACCCACGTCCCCGCCTCGGGCTCGATCCAGAGCGCGATTGACGCGGCCGCGCCTGGCGACTTGATCATCGTTGACCCGACTTGTGCTACGGCCGCGGCACCGACCAGTCCGGTTGCATGCACCACCACCGCCACGGTCCATACTCAGGCTGCTCACCATGAATTAGTGGTGATGTGGAAGCCGGTCCGGCTGCAAGGTGTCGGAGCTGCGTCCACCATCATCGACGCTAATACGCATCCCGCCGGCGCTCTTCTGAATGACTGGCGCAAACGCGTGGTGTGTCTGTTCGGATTGGCACCCACTGGTGTGCCCGAAGGCTACGATTCGGGCTGCGGTGCTGGTTGGGCCTCCTTCAACCCAACGACCTCTAATCCGCAGGTCGATCGCTTGCCGCTGGAAGCCATGCTCGGCTGGGATGCCGGGCTGAACGGCAACCTGGCGGAACAACTGCAAGAGCCAACCCTCCTCGGAGCGTATGAGGGGGCAGGAATCACTGTGGTGTCGAAGGGAGTGTTTGTTCCGGAAGGAGAATATCCATGGACCGACGGCGCGACGCCGGCAGCGTTCCCCCTAGACAGCGTGCTTCTCACCGACAGCAACGTGAGCACCGCGAATTGTAGCGGTGCGCTGTCCAGCAACTTTAATTGCAACCCATCGCGAATTGACGGCTTGTCTGTCATCAACAGTTCCCAGGGCGGCGGCGGCATCCTGGTGCACGGATGGGCCCATCACCTGGAAATCTCCAACAATCGCGTCTACAACAACCAGGGCACGCTGGCGGGCGGCATCTCGATCGGCCAAGGGGAACATCCTGACGCCTACCTCGTGGGAGCTGGAGCTCTCAACGCGGCCCCGGGCTCCTGCCAGAGCCAGGTCGGTCTTCCCGCGAACACTCAGCTGCCGTACTGCTTTGACCGCTCTGTGAACGTCCACCACAACAATGTCTCGTTGAACGCTTCGGAGGGCGATGAATTGTTCTCGGCTACTCCGTCAGGCTCGGGCGGCGTCGCCTTCTGCACTGGCGCCGACAACTACCAGTTCAACTACAACTGGGTGTGCGGGAACTTGAGCACCGGTGACGGCGCCGGAGTTTCCCAGCTTGGCTTTGTCTGGGACGCCAGCATCCAACACAATTCGATCCTGTTTAACCAGGCTACCAACCCAACCACGCCCAGCAACGGCGGCGGCCTCCTCATCATGAGCGCTCCGGATTCGGATCCGACGTGCCCCGGGGAGGCGGACGCGGATTGCAGCCATGCCTACGGCACGGTGGGCGACGGCATCGGTCGCAACCTGCTGATCAATGCCAACCTCATTATGGGTAACGCCGCAGAGGCCGGCGCTGGCGGCGGCATACGCTTCCAGGGTGTCAACGGCATAGAAGTTTCCACTTTCCCCACCACTCCGGCGAACTGGTACTTCGTCAACGTCACCAACAACATCATTACCAACAACGTTGCTGGTTGGGACGGCGGCGGCGTGTCGTTGCAGGACTCGATCGGGGTGAACCTGATCAACAACACCATCGTATCCAATGATTCCACCGCGTCGTCAGGGTCGCTGTTCGGCGCCTTCTTTGCTCCAGAGGCAAGCGCCCCAACGCCCTGCCCACGGGACTTGATCGGCGCCAACGTCCGCTGCGTGCCCTTGTCGACTCCCCAGCCCGCTGGGGTTTCGGCTGCCGGACACACGGCGGAGTTCCTGGCGTCGCTCCCGGCGAGCATCACCTGCCCTCCGGGCCATCCGCTCAACACACCGAACCCCAATAATGGGGTTGTCAATGGCGCTTGCAGGACCGCCTCGTTCCCGATTTTGTACAACGATGTGCTGTGGCAGAACCGTGCCTTCCACATCGTGATCGCGAACCCGACTAGTGGAACCCAGCAGGCCACAGTCACGCTGGCTCCCCAGTTGAATCAAACCTCGACGGGCCAGTGCGTTGCTCCGCAAGGTAATACCGCCCTTTATTGGGACATCGGCCTGCGTGGCGACACGGGGCCGAACAACCATAGCTCAGGAGTCACGTTCCAGCCGAAGTCGTCAGTGCTGACCAGTATCTCCGGCTATGGTGCAGGACCCGCGGGCTTTGGACCGAACACCAATAGCTTCACCCCGGGCGTCGTCAAACAGTACTGCAACGGCTCGAAAGTACCGCCTGAGGCTGGTGCTGGGGCCTGGTACCAGGTGCCACCGGGAACAAACGAAGGGAACGTGCCCACGCCGGTCTTCAGCCTGACGGCGGGCGCGACGGTGGACGAGGGCAACAACTGGATCAATATCGGCTGGGGCCCGTTGTCACTGATCACCCCGACCACGGAGAGCGCCCCGCCCGCAGCGTCCACAGCGGAGACTATGCTCGGCAACTACTCGTTGGCGGCGGGTTCGAACGCCATTAACTACATCGTGCCGATAAACTCAAGCGTCACTTACGCGGCGGCGCCGGCCGACGACTTCTACGGCACCTCGAGGAAGACGAACAACGCGGTCGACGCCGGCGCGGTCGAGTTCGTGGGTGGCGGCGGAGGAGGAGGTGGAGCCGTAGCATCGATATCGGCCACTCAAAGTCCGTCACCGATCACGTTCCCGACACCGATCGGTAACGTTGGCACCGGAACTGCCACCGTTACTCTCACGAACACAACAGCCGCTGGTGGCGCCTCCGTGACGATTACCAACGTCGCGGTCTCGGGCGGAACAGCTACGACTTGGTTCTTCAACGCTGTGGTGGGGGCAAATACCTGCACCGGAGCAACCTTGCAACCTGGTCGGACCTGCACCGTCGGGGTCAGGTTCAGCAACGTAACTTCAGCCGTGAACGTGACTCGTACTGGAACAATCACTTTCACCGATAATGCCACCGGCAGTCCACAATCGTTCCCACTGTCCGGTCTTGCAACTCCGTAAACACGGGAATTCAGGGCCGGGGGCCGGCTTACGCCGGCCCCCGAAACCTGGGCCGAACTTCCAAGGGATGTAAACGGGAAAAGGGAAACTAGGACAGTGAAGCTCAGAAGTTTAGTTCGCCGGAAAGAGAACTGCTGTTCGCGGGTTCATTCGCGAGCAGCATTTTCGCTTTCTCAAGGGCAGGGCAAGGTCAGACAGCCGCGGCTGTCTGCAGGGCTGGAGAAACAGGTGCAGTAAATGACCAGGAGATTGCCAGACAAAATGGCGTTCCTTCTGTTACCCAGGCCACTGACTGCGGCTCCCGTCACCACTGAACCCGTTCCCGCAACTCCTGCATTGCGCCCGCCAGCAGAGAAAGCAACCTGTGCGACCTACCGATGGATCTTTTTCTACACCCTTTCATGCGCATGAGTCATTTCTTGATGAACCACTTCAGAGCGATACAAGGAATACCAACGATGTTTAACCTCAAAGTAACACGAGAGACAAAGATACTGATGCTTGCAGGGATTCTCGCCAGCGGCATTGCGGTCGCCCCGGCACGAGCCCAATCAGATTCGGTCGCGAAGCCTGCGGCTCCGGCCGGGAAGTCTCAGACGGCGGTGGTTCGAACCCGCTCTCGGCCCCATCTCGTATCGAATTCGGCGCGCCAGTATTACACCGTGATCTGGGGCGTTGACTCGCTCGCTGTAAAGTCGGTGGAGTCGGGCGAGATTATTCGATTTACCTACCGCGTGCTCGACCCCGAGAAGGCCAAAACCCTCAATGATAAGAAGAAGGAGCCTTCCTTGATCGATGCGGGAGCGGGCGTCTCCCTAGTAGTGCCCTCCCTGGAGAAGGTCGGTAAATTACGTCAAAGCAGCACGCCTCAGGCGGGCAAAGTGTATTGGATGGCCTTCTCGAACAAGGGCAGATATGTGAAGCCGGGAGATCGTGTCAATGTTGTAATCGGAAACTTTCGAGTCGAAGGTCTGGTCGTTCAATAGGATTTTCCAATTCCCCAATTAGGAGAGATCGATAATGTTTCGAAGAGTGTTGGTGATCGGTAGCTTCCTGGCCCTGGCTGTTTCTCCCGCCGTGGGGGCGGATGTGTCATCCTCGCCCGCCAAGCTTACGGCGGAGCAGGTCATAGAGAAAAACGTTGCGGCACGGGGCGGCCTGCAGGCGTGGCGGGCCGTCGAGACGCTATCCATGAGCGGCAAGATGGATGTAGGTGGGAACGAGACCCCTGCCCTTCGGGTGCAAGGGGTAAGGACCGGCGGTGTGCAGCTGCCCAAGCGCCCCGCAGAGCAGATGCAGTTGCCCTTTCGCCTGGAACTGAAGCGCGCACGCAAGTCACGCCTCGAACTCGACTTTCGTGGTCAGACTGCGGTCCAGGTCTACGACGGCACCAACGGCTGGAAACTACGTCCGTTCCTCAATCGGCACGAAGTAGAGCGCTTCACGGCGGATGAGATGAAAGCAGCCGAGATGCAGGCCGATCTGGACGGTCCACTGGTGGACTACGCGGTGGAAGGGACCAACGTCGAACTAGAAGGCACCGAAAAGGTCGAGGGCAATGACACATATCGACTGAAGCTGACCTTCAAGAACGGACAGGCGCAACGCGTGTGGGTAGACGCCAAGACATTCCTGGAGACCAAGATCGAAGGCACGCCCCGCCGCCTGGACGGCAAGTACCACCCGGTGGAGGTATACTATCGTGACTACAGGGCAGTGAGTGGCTTGATGATGGCCCATGTCATGGAAACGAAAGTGCCGGGTGTCAAGCAGACAGAAAAGATCGAGATTGAAAAGGTTGTCGTCAACCCGCGAATGGAGGACTCTCGCTTTGCCAAGCTCCAATAAGACATTTGCCGCAAAGCTGAGGAACTGCTGGGGCAGAGCATTATTGAGTCTGGCTCTGCTATTGCCGATCCTTTTGTCGGGCGCGCCCGTTGTCGCTCAGCGCGGTCATAGGCCTCCGAGTATTGATGATCGGGTCAAAGTGTTAGCCAAGAAGCTGGACCTGAACGAGACGCAGCAGGCTGCCGTGAAAAAGATATTGGAGCAACGGCAGCAGGAAACCCTGCGGCTTCGGCTCGATTCGTCAATTACCGGAAGCGTCCGTATCGAGCGGTTTCGTGCCCTTCAAGACGATACGGTGGAGCGAATCCGCGCCGTACTCAACGAGGAACAAAGGAAGAAATACGATCCCCTAGCACCGCGAAGAATACAGCCGGCACCTGAGCAGCGGAGTGTAGAGGATTGGATCAAAGCCACTACGCCGCATTAAGCGAACGTTAAGCTCAGGATTCACGACGAATATTACTCCATCGGTCATCCGCATTTGTCAGATCCGCTGTCCACAAACTGGCAGCGCCTTTGCTTTTGAGATTCGTGGAGTTTGGCAGTTGGCCCGAAGGTGAAACACTGACTCCGGCTAGCCTCAATAATTCCCGATCACCCAGGCGTTGCTATCGGTTGTCCAGCCCGCCACTGCCACCGCCATCAAGCTTTTCGAGGATGCGGTAGTGAGAGATTGTCATCCCAATCAGAGATGAGGAATCTGGCATTTCGCGCACACCTTAGATTGCGCCAGAAAGCAAGTCAACGAAGAGGGCAGAACTGTAGCAATTCTCTTGCGATGAGTCCTCGTAACGGGCTTATCGAAGACTGGCTTTTCGGGACGTTCCACGTCTTAATGAAGGACTCATCGATTTTTTAACGCAAAGTGATTACCGCGTAACACGGGGTCCCTAAGCTCCGACCGCGTTCTGCTATGGAGGATCCTGTGAAGCACCTGCTGAAGATTTCTGCCCTTGGTGTAACGCTGCTGTTGTGGCTCGTGGTGATGCCTGTCTCTACGAACGCCCAAATGAGCAAGGTAAAGACCCTCTGGGTCATATTGATGGAGAATCACAATTGGACCGGCAACAACGCGGGTGCTGCGTTTGGTGCTCCGGATATCAAAGGTAACCCACTAGCCCCGTACACCAACCGGACACTGCTGCAAACATCGGCGCACGCCGAGCAGTATTTCAATCCTCCTGGCAACCATCCCAGCCAGCCGAATTATTTGTGGCTGGAAGCAGGGACCAACTTCGGCGTCCTCGGGGATACGCAGCCTGGCCAACCGCAAATATTCACAGACCAGCATTTGGTGAAGCTTCTTGAGGATGCAGGTATTTCCTGGAGGGCTTACGCCGAGCCCGACTTTGGTAGCCCCGTATTCGACAATTGTCCGCTTGATTTTACTTTCCTCGATGTTGAACATCTCGCGTTTGTATACTTCAACGATATCAACGATGGGTTGAATCCACAGTCGGCGGAATGTATAGCCCACGTCAGGCCCTATTATCAACTGGCGACTGATCTGGCCGACCACACCGTGGCGCAGTACAACTTCATTACGCCAAACCTGTGCCATGACGGGCACGAAGGTGTGTCTCCTTGTGATGCGAACGAACCTGCAGATAATACGTTGCGATCAGATACTTGGCTTAAGCAAAACGTGCCTCTGATTCTTGAGTCAGACGAATACAAGGAAGGTGGTGCCTTGTTCATCATCTGGGATGAGGCCGAAGACAGCGGGAAATTCAGCGATGGACCGATTGGCATGTTCTTGTTGTCGCCCTTTGCCAAGGGCGGGGGTAAGAGGGGTTTCAGCAATAGCATTCACTACGACCATAGCTCCACGCTGAAAACGTTACAGGAAATCTTCCACGTTGAGCCGCTGCTGGGCGCTGCCGCCGACCCTGAAACGAAGGATCTGAGCGATTTGTTTAAGGGAGACTGCGGCGACCAAGACTGCCGGTAATGACCACCACGAGAACTTGCTAAGCGGACACAGAGTCGGTCCGCGTGTGGCTGGGCGAATTTGTTGTTTTGCTTCGGTGTAACAATGCGACATTGCGTTGTACCTTGACACCGTACCAATTCGCCAGGGACAGGTTGCCGAAGGCCCGATGCGCCGCTGCTCGCGCCTCCTCGTAACTGTGCCCCTCCTCTTGGGAGACGCTCGTCGCCAGCTTCAAATGCGCCTCAATTTCGGCGCTGAAGTTCTCGAATTTGCGCTTCCGTGCAAACACCGTCACCCACTTCACCGTGGGCATAATTGCTTGACCTGAAGATGACTCATGCACAGGAGTGGTGCGCTTGTTGCGTCAAGTGTCGTCGTGCATGATCGTGAGGGGGTTGGTCATTAATGCGCGGCGCGTGGGCAAGACGCTCGCTATGGTGACCACCCCCGCCAACGCAAGCGGCGCTGCCACCCACACCCACAAGGCCGGCGAACCGCTGCCCGGCGTGATTCCGCTCATCCATCGGGATAACGCAGGGGACATGAGCATCCCCGCCAGCGTGCCTGCGCAAGCGAGCCGTACTCCTTCTCCCAGCACTTGACCGATTATGCGCCAGCGCGACGCTCCGAGGGCAATGCGAATGGCTAACTCGCGGCGGCGCTGCCGCGCAGCATCGCTCAAGGCGCTAAACAGGCCGAGAACGCTGAGCAGGAGCGCCACCGTTGCGGAGGCGCCAAGAAGTAGGGTCGCAACCCGCAAAGGCGCGAGCGAAGTTTGATTGAGGTACGTTTCGAACGTCCTCACGAGGACCGGGCTCGGGCCGCGTCCTGGCACCTCCTCAAGCCTGCGGCGCAGATCGGGCAACGTAGCGCCGTTTACCTCCCGGAGCTGGACAATCATGCTCATGGATGTGAGAACGTCCTGCGCCATCGGAAGATACAGCGTGGGCTGCACACGCCGCTGGAAAGCTCCAAGCGGCCCCGAATGCACTACCCCGATGATGTCTGTGCGGCGGCCTTGCTCATCGATAACCGCAGCTCCAACCGCGTTTCCACCGAGGTAGAGGTCAACGGCCTCCTGATTGACGATGCCAATCCGGCATCCCGTGGACGTGGTATGGCCGGTAAAACCCCGGCCTGCGACAAGCTTGCTTCCCACGGCATCGAAATAGCCTGGCGACACGACATTAGTTTCGAAATCGGCGCTGGCCAGCTCCGAGGCAATGGGCGCCCGCAATCGCACGTCAGTGATGCGCCGTGGCGGAGTCTCCTGGTGACTGGTGTAGTCGAAGTAGACCGTGGGCCGGTTCTTCTTGGCCACCTCCTCCGACTCTCGCATGGCAACTACGCCGATTATTTCGATCGGCTGGGGGTTCTCGGGGTCTCGCAGGGTTCGGCCGGTCGAGTATCGGCCGAACAGTTCTTCGGCCGCCTCTTCATTCACGATCGCGGCTCGGCACGTTCGCTCTGCGGCCCCGAACATGTGCCCGGCCTTAGGCGGGAGATCGAAGAGATGGAGCGAGTCAGACGTGATCCAATCGGTGTCCAGCGTGACTTCGCGAAGCGGCCACTGCGCTGGCTCGATGCGGAACGACTGCCGCATAGGTTGACCTCCCGGCAGCGTTCCGGCCCACGCGACCCCGGATACGCCACGTACTAACTTCGCTGCTTCCTCGGCCCGCTGGAAATACTCGATGGCGACAACGGGATTCGCTTGCGCAGTGACAAAAACAGTACGCCCAAGCCTCTGGCCCGCGCTTGTAACCAGCGCCGTGCGAATACCATCAACCAGGAAAGCCGTAGAGATCACGAGGACGCAGCAGCTCGTCATTTGTGCCGCCACGAGTCCCCGTCGCAGGCGCCGAATCGCCGGAGAAACCCCTGTGCTGTCTCGCTGAATCACGCTCATCGGGCGGTCAAGCGAAATCACCATGGCCGGTAACATACCGCACAGGATCATGATTCCGACAAAAATGAAGGACGCCTCCGCGATGCCGAACAGGTCCGGTGCGAATATCAGACGCTCCGCATCCTGCTCATAGAGGAGCGCGGGAACAAGATACGACGTCCACACCGCCAGCAGCATGCCCAATGCTCCGCCAGCAACCGAGATGATGGTGCTGTCGGAGAGTAGCTCGCGGGCCAGTTGGCCACGGCTCGCCCCAAACGCGACGCGAATGGCGGTCTCATGGAAACGCGCGGAGGCACGTCCAAGCAGGAACAAACCTACATTGACGCATGCAATAAGGAACAGCGCGCCGGCAGCGAAGTCCAGCAGCGTGCCGATGCGTGAGAGGCGCGCCGCTCTTTCGGGCGTCAAGCCAGTGTAGGGTTGCACGCGCAGCTCGCTGACGCGGTTCCCTGGCTCAACGACTACCTTCGCCTGACTCGGCGAAATGTCACGGCCGAGCCGCGCCACAACCCAGAGATTCCGGCTGCTATCGTCGAGCCGCTGTAATGTTTCCTCGGGCAAAGGCATCCAGACGTCAACCGGGCGATCGCGATATATCCCCTCCAGCCAGTCCGGCGCGATGCCGCTGATGCGAGCGGTGACGCTATTGATTCGAATCTCCTCACCAATAACGTCGACCGACGCGCCGAACTCGCGCTGCCACATGCGATGGCTGATAACGACACCGTCGTCGAGCGGCAGGCCGAAGACTCCCGCCAGGTTCGGCGTCACGGCGGCTACCGACACGAATGCCGTCTGGCCGTCCATCGTGATGGTGCCCGGCGATACGCGCGCGGCACCAAGCCATTGGAATACATCGTGCCGACTTCTGGCGTACAGATATTGTTGCTTGGAGAGCGGGCCTGCTTCGCGCTGCGCATCTCGCCCAAATACGGAGACGAGTCGGTCGCGAGATCCCAGCGGAAACAAAGGTTTTGTTAAGCCGTCAACGAATCCACGAACGGAGACAATGCTGGCGATGCCCAGCGCAATCGTGAATAACAGGGCGAGGGCCAACCCCGGCCGTCGTGTGAAACTTCTCGCCGAATATCGGAAATTACGAAGCATGCTGGACAACGCTCATTCCCACCTGCAGCCGGAAGGCCGCTCGTAAGGTCTTATAAGGTCTTATTTTGTTGAGCTTGGCTCGGAAATTCCCAAGAGCAAGCGTTCGATTGCGCACTAGGTACGTCCGGATACGGACGTCTGAACATAGAGCCATAGCAGGCTGCTCTCGTGTGCTGGCATCTTCCCGGAGCGTCTTCAGCTCCTTTGGGCTGAGCATTCGATTCGCCATCGGTGCGTCGTTCCTCGCCCTCTCGTGATTGCAAATCACGTATCGAGTATCGCGGCGGAAGGACGCGGGGCGTTATGGTGGTTGATCGTATGGACAGAGCCTCGCGTCAACAAAAGTGAGCGGAAAACCAGCTCACTTTGGGCGTTCAGGGAACTTGAAACCGACGTACTCGGAGATGACGCATCGAAGAATGGTAGCAACACGGGGAATTCTGAGGAACCGTGGGCGAAATAACAATTCGCCACCCACGGGTTTTGGCATGGGATACTACCTCGCAGACCTAGATGAGTAGCTCAATCTGGCGAGCCCTCCTCAGGGAGCGTTCGTCAGGAACTGACATGCTTTCATGTTCGAGCGCGATACCGTGGGGAGATTGGAACGACCACGCCTGACTCGATCTGGAAGTGGAAACCAAATACGCGGTCACGTGCGCTGATTTTTGTGAGTCGCCGTGAGAATGGAAGCTTTTGAGCATCTGTCATTCAATGGGTCGCTGTAATTTCTAGAAACGGGGTTAACAGGTTCGGAAAGAACACTTGGTAGAAGCAAAACGATGGTGTCTACGGCACATGTGGCACGATCTTAAACACAGCATACGTCAAATTAAGGCAAACAGGCTGTTCAGTTTCTCGGCCATCTTGTTACTTAGTGTTGGAATCGGCTCCAACGTCTTGATATTCACTTTTCTGAACGCATTTTTGTTGAGACCTCTCCCTGTTCGAAGACCGGAAACTCTTTTGCTGGTCGAGAAGGTCCGAGAACACCAAATACGGTCTGATACCAGATTCGGTTTTCATCAATTTGAACTTATCGAAGGGCGGAGAGATTTGTTTCTCGCCGCTGTCGTTGAACAGGAGTGGGATAAGGCTAGCCTTGTTACCTTAAACGATGGGGGCTCGATCCAATTAGTCACGACTCAAATCGTGTCGCCGAACTACTTCTCCGAGCTTGGCATTTCGGCGGCGATTGGGCGAATGCTCACGACGAATTACTTTCGGAAGTTCCCAGGAACAGGAAAACATGTCGCACATCGCCGCGCGTCCGCGCTCCCTGGCTCTGGTACCCTTCATTGCATCTTTTCATTATCACAAGGGCGAGTTTGCGTCCGCTGTGGAGCGGATACTACCCAATGGTCAGGCACATCTGATGGTTAATTTGGATGAGGATGAGTTTCGAACGTACAACGGCCCGGACTTTGGAACCGTTCATCGCACCTGCGGTGTAGTTTTAGCGGGCCCACACGGACGAGCCACCGCCATTGACACCAAGGAACAGCGTTGACTGATCGCGGTGGAATTCAGGTTGGGCGGAGCTGCGGCATTTTTTGCATATGCCCCTTGGCGAGGCTTGTGACCAGGTCGTTGAACTCGACGATGTTTGGGGACCAGAGGGGGGCCTGCTTCGCGAGCGCCTGTGTGAGGCCGCCACGCCGGCAGCCAAGTTCCGCGTGCTCGAAGCTGTCCTCATTGAACACATCGCCCGCTCGGCGGACCCGGCAGTTGCATACGCTCATTCCGTCCTGGAGAGCGGCGCGTCGGTTGCCGAGGCAAGTTCGCGCGTGGGCCTGCTTCCTAAGACTTTCGTGCGACGCTTTCGCGAGCAGGTCGGCCTTGCCCCGAAGCAGCTTTCCCGCGTACGACGCTTGCAACGCATACTGGCCTCCATACACCGTCCGGCTGATGTTGACTGGTGCCAGGTTGCAGCGCAACACGGCTACACGGATCAAGCCCACTTGATTCACGATTTTCGCGACCTTACTGGCGTGACTCCCACTGCTTATCGTCCGTCTTCTCCACAACGGCGCAACCATGTCCCCTTGTCGCCCGTAGCCTGACGCTTTTTTACAATACAAATTCACCTCGGCTGCCGCATCGTGAATGGTCGGAAGCTGAATTCAGAAGTGCTTCCGCAATCAATCACCGGAGGTAATCGCGAACGTGCCAACTCAGGTCTCTCCCATGTTGGCGGTCAGCGACGGAAACGCCGCGATCGCATTCTACAGGGCCGCATTCGGTGCAGCACTCTTGTGGCACCTCGATGGAGCGCACGTGGTCGCAGGTCTCTCCATTGATGGCGCCAAGTTCTTCCTAGCGCATGAGTCGCCACCCCACGGGACACGCTCCCCATCTTCCGCGGGCTTCACAACCGTTAGGATTGAGCTCTTCGTAGACGACCCCATTGCAGTTCAAAGACAGGCGATTGCCGCCGGAGCTGTCGAGAACAGTCCGGTGAGGGAACACGAGCACGAAACGGCTGGACCGCAACCGATCAAACGGATGCTCCAAGGCGCGGTTATCGATCCGTTCGGTCACATGTGGCTCGTAGGAAAAATCCTGGAGTAGTTGCTCCGCTGAATGAACAAACGTCCGCACTCAGTAAGGGCCATCAGTTTCGTATTCGCAGCGGCGGGTGTAATTGGCCTGGTTACCACCTTACTGAATTCAAGGCGTGGCATCCGTTTCAGTATGACGTCCTATGGGTTTGCCTCGTCCGTCTCCTGGCAATTATTTGTGGAATCTATATGTTTCGGGGCAGCAACTGGGCGCGCTGGCTGACGGTGGTTTGGATCGCATACCACCCGATTCTTAGCGGCTTCGACTCCTTGAATGAGTTGGCAGTGCACGCCGTACTGCTCTTGGTCTCCGCATATGTTCTCTTTCGCCCCGGTGCGACGAAATACTTTCGCCCGGAGAAAACGGAGCCGCAGTCGGGAATGATTTAATGATCCTGCTGTCCATCCCGAATCACGGGCTTAACCGGCCAATCTCTGCCCGCGTGCGTGTGTCTTTTTAGAATTGACGTTTGGTGGGGTGACCAGCAAATCGTCCACAAGGGCCGATCTCCAGTGAGCTACGATTCTGTTTCTTCCACTTTCCGGTCGGCTTGACCACTCAAAATCTTAGCGGGAAGTGGAACTCTTTCCTTCTAAGAGAAAAATCCAACTGAAAAAGAATAACACTGCTCACCTAAACCTCTTTCAGAAAAGTGATTCAAAAGATTGGCCGGTAATAATTGGCCACTCTGAAGTAATCGGCCAATTTCCGACAATAATCGACCATCCGGGAGTTAAGGCGCGTTTTCTCGAATGGAAATGACGAGTGCAGCCAGTCATAAGCGCAGTCTCGCAAGCCCAGCTCCAAGCCTTGGCTACGAGAGACTCTCAGTTGGTCTTACCAGTCTTGCATTGCCTGGCAGCGCGGAAAGCTGGATTAACCCGGATTAACCCAACATTTTCAAACACTTAGCAGAACAGAGATAACACAGATGCAATCCAGACGCGAAACATTGTGCGCTCAGTTCGCATAGCGCAGTGTGCGAACTGTCAACCGGATTCACCGGCACTTTGAAAAGGAGAAAATCCATGAAATACGTACGCACCATGATTACCATACCACCGTTTTACTGCTGGCAGCTGCTTCTGTCGTCGTTCAGGCTCAAGAACGGCCAATACTGAGGGCAACAGTTCCCTTTGCGTTCACCGTCGAGAACACCGCTCTGCCTGCGGGCACCTACACTGTTTACGTTCTCGCTCCATACACCATGATGATTAAAGTGCAGAGCGCGGACGGACGGAAAGCGGTAATGATTGCTGCAATCCCTTCCCAGGAGTTAAAGGAGTCGAAGCAGGTGAAGTTAGTTTTCCATCGTTTCGGGAATGAGTACTTCCTGGCCCAGGTCTGGGAGCAGGGGAGCAAAGTACATCGCAACTTGCGGAGCGGCAATCGTGCGCGTGAGTTGGCCCGAAACGGTGACAGGACGCAATTCATAACCATCCTCGCCAACACTGGAAACGACTCACATTCGTAACCTTAGGAACTCGCTGCGTGGCGGCAGGAAACGGGCGCTCGGGGGGCGCGCCCGTTTCGCTTTACAGATAATGTCGCACTTTTGTCGGCATGAGAAGGTCCTCAGAAGTTCTCAACCAACCAGACATTGTTCTCGCCGGTGAACACATTCAAGGCCGCATAACGTCCGTCGGGAGATGGGATGACCCACCTAAACTGAGTGTGGGGATCGCTCTCCAAGAGCACGCGCGCGCTTCCTTTCAGGTCAACGTCCAGAATGACGGCTGTGCCTCTGGCCGTGACGCTCCCAATAAGGACGCTCCCCCCGTCGGCTGTCCAGTCGACACCCCTCAGCACGGGCCATTCTTTGACGACCACGTCGCGCGTCGCTCCGGTATCCAGCGAGAGAAATCGGAGCCGGCCTCGATTCTCGTCGGTCACAACCGCAAGCTGGGAACCGTTTGGAGAGAGACCCCAGTTGGGCAAGCCTTCGAACCTTGCAATCTCACGGCCCTTACCCCGCTCTGTATCAAAGGTGATGAAGCTGCTGGTCGCTCCAAGAACCTTATGGAAAACACAGACCGTCGACGGCGTCCTTGCGCATAGAAAATTGCTGATCCCACGGTCCTGGAGTACCAGTCGAGGCATACCTCCGGACAGAGGCATACTCATCAGACGAATCGGAACCGATGCGTCATCGGGCCTCGATAGGTCCGCAAACAATATCTGCGACCCGTCTGCGCTCAAGCGCGGCAGCGCGTTTACTAAGTTCCGGCCCTCGACTATGTCTTCAGCCATTGGCTGATCGATCCTCTGTTTGAATAACTTCCAGGCGCCATCCCGGTCGGAGAGAAACAGAACGGACTTGCTGTCCGGCATCCAAGCGGTGGGCGTATTTGCATTCTCGTCCAGGGTCAGGCGACGAGGCGTTGTCAAGCGGCGAGTGCCTTTGTCGAACTCAGGCATATTCCGGCGTGACCTTCGCGGTCATCCGCGAGTGGGTTGGACACGGTTCCGACGCCATGATTAAGCACTACATGGCGAAATGGCAGTCCAACACCGGCTGGAGGGAAGCGATGACGCCGAGGCGCGCAAAGCGCGACACGTCGCCATCCGTGACGACCGAAGCATGCTCTACCCGGAAGCGCTCTTCCCGTGTCACCCCGTTTTTTTCAAACGCATCCAGCGCGCGGGTGACTGCGCGGTGGCCAATGGCGTGGGTGTTGACCTGGAATCCCTTTTTGCGCGCCGCGCCGACGATTTGAGCGAGATCCGCGTCTTTCACCGTTTGCAGGCCATGCTCTTCGGGCGCGTCACTGTACGCTTCTGTCATCTCGTCGCCGCGCGAGCCGAGAGCGCCATCGAGAACCAGCTCGAAGCTTCGAACGGCGAGCATTCCGTTGCCAAGATCGGTCTCCGGTCCGCTCGCGAGATAGTGTGTGATCGCCGCGTTGCCACGCGCCATCGCGTAGACCCTGACGGGAAGCTCGCCTCTCTTTAGCAGATCCTTGTAAATGGCAATAATCTCAAGATCAGTCCCAGCGTCATGGACGCTACTCAGCCCCCACCTGGTGAACTGCTGAAGCGCGATGCGGATGTGGCGTTCTCGATCTGCGTGAGCGGGCTTTGGTGTTACGACGCTAACTAATTCTTGGGCGTTGTCAATCAGCATACCCGAGGGCTGACCCGCGGCGTCGCGCCGGATCAGCCCGCCGTGGGGATCAGGGGTAGTGCTGGAAATCTTGGCCAGCGCCAGCACCTTGGAGTTGACCCAAGTGGAATGCCCGTCGATGCGGTCAAGGATCACGGGATGATCTCCGCTGACGGTGTCAAGCTCTTTGGCTGTAGGAAAAACTGCCGGCCGCCAGAATCCTTGATCCCAACCCATTCCAGTTATCCATCCCCCGGGAGGAGCGGAGTGAACTGCCTCCGCGACCTTTGTCAGAATCTCCGCCTTACTTAATCCTCGGAGATCGAGGGTTTCCAGTTGCACGCCGATGGCTTCGGGGTGCGTGTGCGCATCGGCAAAACCAGGGACCACAACGCCGGAGATGGTGATTTTCCTCGTACCTTTGTTTGCGAGCGCCTCCACTTCGGCCTTGGATCCAACGGCCACGATCCGGCCGGCAGACACGGCGATCGCTTCCGCTCGTGGATGCCCCGGATCCAGCGTGAGGAACTGCCCGATGAAGATCGCGTCAGGCGCCGGAGATGACGACTGGGGGGTTGCAAAGACCAGCGTGGCCAGCAGCGTAAAGAGTGCAACAAGAAACACGCTGGATGAGCAAAGACCGCACATCCTTTTCTCAAATTCACGGAACTGTTTCATGGGTCGCAGGCACATCGGAAATGTCCCACACTATACAACGGAATTTCCTTTTTACTCTCCAAAACGGCACCACAATACACCCTCTCGCCTGTTCGCGAGACCGTAAAACGATTTTTCATCGAGGGCGCTCCTGATGGGTCTGCCGTCCACACCGACACAGCTCGCGATGCTCCAAATTCCCTAGACAGAAACCGCCTCCGGGAAATTTTCGTCCTGGTCAGCTTGTAGGGAGTGATCTTTGCTAGGAAGAACATTGACAGGCAGGCGTTCTAACCAACTGAACTACGCGCCGCAAGCCCGAGCCAGCTGCGCATTTGCATGTATTGCTATCCGGAGCTGTCAATCCATCCGTAACGAATTATCGCTTTCTGTAACGGCGGCTTGGAACACAGCATCGAATCGTGGTGATTCCGTTTTCTATCCTCGATCTCTCGCCTATTCCTCAAGGGGCGACCGCCGCCGTCGCTTTGCGCAACTCTCGCGATCTCGCGCGACACGCGGAAGTCTGGGGCTACAAACGGTTTTGGCTGGCAGAACATCACAACATGCCCGGCATCGCCAGCGCAGCCACGTCTGTCGTCATCGGCCACGTCGCTGGAGGCACCAAGACCATCCGTGTCGGCGCCGGCGGCATCATGCTGCCGAATCATTCGCCTCTCGTCATCGCCGAACAATTCGGGACGCTCGCTTCGCTCTACCCAGACCGTATCGATCTCGGACTGGGCCGCGCTCCTGGGACAGATCAGTCCACTGCTCGCGCCCTTCGGCGCAACATCGCCTCTACTTCGGACAACTTTCCTCAAGACGTTGAGGAATTGCAATCCTATTTCGAGCCGCATGCACCGAATCAACGGATTCACGCCGTTCCCGGTTCGGGCCTTCGCGTCCCTATTTGGCTACTCGGATCGAGTCTCTTCAGTGCGCAACTTGCAGCCGAACTCGGTCTGCCCTTTGCATTCGCATCGCATTTCGCGCCCGCGGACATGATGCAGGCTTTGCAGCTCTATCGCACACACTTCAAGCCATCGCGGCAACTCGACCGCCCATACGCCATGCTGGGCCTGAACGCGATCGTCGCCGAAACGGACGCCCAGGCGCGCTTTCTCTTCACTTCGGTCCAGCAAGCCTTCACAAATCTTCGACGCGGCACCCCCGGCCAGATTCCGCCACCCATCGAAGACATCGATTCGTACTGGTCACCCGCCGAGAAAGCCTCCGCCAGCATGACCCTCTTGTGCTCAGCCGTGGGTTCTCCGAATACCGTGGAACGTAGCCTGCTCAAATTCATCGAAGTCACGCAGCCCGACGAGATCATCACAACCGCGCACATCTATGATCATGGAGCGCGCCTCCGCTCCTTCGAACTCCTAGGGGAAATTCGCGCCCGGCTTGTGTCGTCCGAGCTACAACACGCTACATCTGCGGCTTCCTTAGCCGAGCTTGCTTAGGATTTATTGCGTTAGACTTCCGCGACAGTCGTACTCCGCTTGCACAGAAGGCTCGCAATTGTTCAACAAATCCTGCGGGAAAGAGCCGGAGGTCTCTCCTTCCTCCCGTCTGATAAAAAACCCACGGTTTTTACCCGCTGTGGCCACAGACCGCTACCTAATTAAGGGTAGCGCTGAGGATCACGGTAGCGAACGTGGGTTACCGACGATCCGCCCGTTAGTGGCCACTAGCGCGTTTGTCGGTACTAATCCCACGGACGAACCGATAACTTCCGGGTTAAGCCCGTCGATCCGTGCCGGAATGGATGGCGCACGGTTGCTCCGTCCGGCCTGGGGGCAAATGCGCCTATTTTTCCTTTGACATCGCCGACATGAATTCTTCGGCGCGGCGTTGCACCTCGCCCTCGTTGAGCGTTTCTTTTACCGTTGCTAGCGCCCAGACGTGTCCCCACGGATCGCCCACCCAGCAATAGCGATCGCCAAAAAACATGTCTGTCGGCGGAAGCAACGGTGTCCCCCCTAGTTGGACAGCTTGGGCAAAGCTCTTATCTACATCGTCGACATACATCTCCAGCACCACGCTTGTGCCTCCCAGCGTTTCCGGCGAGCGCGGACCCTTCGGGTCGAATCCGGGCATGTCGGTGAGTTGGAGATACGATTCGCCGATCTTGAACTGCGCGAAGATGCCGGGCATCCCCGGCATCGGCGCCTGGTAGAGAACCTGCGCGCCGAACGCTTTCTGATAAAACTCGAGCGCGGCGCGGCCGTCGCGCACCATGAGATAAGGAACTACTTGCCGATTGTTTGGTCTTCCTCCGAGGATGGCCATGTCATGTGTCCTTTCGCTGATTGATTTGCGACAAACGCCAGACGTGTCCGGAACGATCTCTGACGTCGCGGAACTGTGCGGCCCATGCGGCGATCTGCTCGAGCGGCTTGGGATCGAGCCGGTAATAGCGATGGCGGCCTGAACGCCGCGCGACGATCAGACCGCTGCGCCTCAGGACCGCCAGATGCTTTGAGAGCGATGGCTGGGTGATCCGAAACGGCTCGCAGAGCTCAAGCACTGTAAGCTCGCGCTGCTGCAGCCGCTCAAGAATGCTTCTGCGTGTGGGGTCGGCCACCGCTCGAAATATCCCATCGTGCCGATCATGCCGCATGGCGCAGCATAATACATAGCCAAATGGCTATGTGTCAAGCAGAAGAATCCATTGCATTCCTGAATAATCGCAAGTTTGTCGGCAACCCTTACCTAATCGCGTTACGTCAGAGTTGCCCGTCACCCAGGAGTAGCGCCCGGCCAGGTCCGTCACAGAGGCTTCCAAGTCAGTGTACTGTTGTCCCCCTTCGCACAGATACGTCGTCAGCGCTGTCGGATACAATTGAGACCGAAGGAGTCTGAAGGGCCACGCCGGTTGGTGACAAGGCCTGAGAATTCTTGCCAGCCTGCTCTCTAAAGTTTCACAAGCTCCTTATCGCAATGACTGGATCCACTTTCGTTGCCCTCCGCGCTGGAATATTGCAAGCCGCCAGGGCCACAGCGGACAGCAGCAACGTAATGAACAAAAATGTCAACGGATCCGTGGCACTCACATACTTGCCACCACGCCCGACAATCCGATCGCACAGACTAATCCGAAAACCATCCCTATCGCAGTGATTATCACTCCCTGCTTCAACACCATCTTCCACACGTCGCTGGCCCGCGCCCCAAGCGCCATCCGGATGCCGATCTCGTGCGTGCGCTGGCCCACGGAATAGGCCATCACTCCATATATTCCGATGGCCGCAAGAACCATGGCGAGCAACGCAAAGCTCCCGGCCACCATTGCTCCCGCGTGTAATGGGAATAGCGCAAGCCGCATGTGTTCCTTCAGCGTCTTTGCATCATAGATCGGCAATTGGGGATCGAGTTTTTGCACTTCGCTCCTCACACTGGATATTTCCGCTCCTGGATCGACGCTTGTCCGTATCACCAGGGCCGCCGACGTCGCATAGACTTGCGTGAGCGGATAGTAGACCATCAGCGCCGGAATTTCTCCCAGGCTCTGGTACTTGCCGTTCCTTACGACTCCTACCACCTCAAGCACGTCTGTGTTTCCCGAGTGCAAACGCTTGCCGATCGCATTCTGGCTTGGCCAAAATCGCTGCGCGAGCGTTTCGTTGACGATGACCACTCCTGGCGATCTCGCGATGTCGCTTCCGGCAAAATCCCGTCCAGCAACAATCGGAATTCCCATCGTCGCAAAGTAGGCCGGGCTGACGCTCTCATAAATGGCAGACGGCATTTCTTCAGCGCGTGGTTCCGCTTGTCCTTCGGGATAAACGTCCGTCGTGCTCACATCCAGCGCCAGCGGCAATCTTGCTATCCACCCAGCTGACTTCACTCCAGGCAATACTCGAACGCGTTCGGCCAACTGCTGATAGAAATTCTCTCCCCTCTTCTCATCGTATCCTTGCAGCCCCAGGTCGACCGACATGGTCACGGCATTGTTCGGATCGAACCCCGGGCCAAGGGCCTCCGTGTGTTCCAGGCTTCGCACCGTCAATCCCGCCGTGATCAGCAAAACGAACGAAAGTGCAACCTGCATCACCACCAGCGCGCCCCGCAACCACGCTCGCCGCTGCCCGCCAGACGTGTCTTCTTTCAGCGCGAAGACAACATCGGAACGGCTCGCCTGCAGCGCCGGCACAAGGCCGAAGCTGATTCCCGTCACCACTGCCAGCGCCACTACGAAACTCACGACCCGCCAATCCATCCGCAGGTCCAGTGTCAGCGCAAAATCCGTTCGAGGAAGCGACGCTCGCGCCACTAGGATCAGCGCCTGGCCAATCGCAAGTCCAAACGCCGCCCCCGTCACGGAAAGCATCACGCTCTCTGTCAGCAACTGCCACGCAAGCCGAGCCCGTGTCGCTCCGATGGCCATCCGCACAGCAATCTCTTTCCGCCGCTGCGTGGCGCGCGCCAAAAGCAAGCTCGCGAGATTGGTGCACGCAATCAGCAGGACCAGCAGCACGGTTAGCATCAGTGCGCCGCTGAATGCGATCACCGCGCTCCGCAGATTCGGATCAACCAATCCCGGCGGAGTCAACCGCAGCGACATTCCCTCGTCCGTTTTTGGGTACTCCTGCCCCAGTTGCCGGGCCACGGTGTTCAATTGCGCTCGTGCCTGCTCCAGGTTTATCCCAGGCTTCAGCCGGCCGAAAGGAAGCCACTGACCGTTGCCGCGACCTTCCAGCCCGCTTCCTGCTTCGATCCACTCCTGCATCATGCTCGGCACCCAGAACTCGGGCGTGAATACGCTCTCCGTCCCCGTAAATCCGGGCGGTGCCACGCCAATCGCTGTAAAGCTGTGACCATTAATCTGAATCGAGCTGCCCACAATTCCTGGCGCGCCACCAAAACGCCGCTGCCAGCAGCCATAACTCAGCACCGCTACCGGACGCGAATTTGGAGTGCGATCCTCGTCGACCGTAAACGTTCGTCCCAAAAATGCCTGCACACCCAGCACGTCAAAATAATTCCCAGAGACTAGGTAGCCCCAAACACGCTCGTTACTCCCGTTGTGGCTCAAGCTCATGGGGTCGAATCGATACACTGCCATTCCAGACAAAACTGCATTCCGATCCCTGATGTCTTTGTAATTGGGGTAGGACATTGACTGCGAGTACGAAGCATCTTTTTCTTTCCCTTGGTGAATCGCGAACACCTGTTCCGGATGGCTAATCGGCAACGGCCGCAGCAGAATCGTGCTGATCAAACTGAAGATAACCGCGTTGCCTCCAATCCCCAGTCCCAGCGAGAGCAGCGCCACAAATGTGAATCCAGGGCTTCTCCGCAACTGCCGAGCTCCGAATCGCACGTCCTGCCAGAGAGTTTCCATGATTCCTCCGCCCCGCACGTCCCAGCTCACATCTTTGATATATCCCGCATTTCCAAAATGTTGCTCCGCGCTCTGTCGCGCCTCCTCCGGCGTCATTCCGCGCCGGATGTTCTCTTCCGTCCGCAAATCAATGTGAAACTGCCACTCTTCCGCGATCTCGCCATGCACTTCCTCGCCATGCCGTAGAGCGCGCAATCGCATCCTGAGTTTCTCAAGCCATCCCATGCTCTTCTCCTTCAGACCGTCCGCAGCACCTTGCCCACGGCCATCGACAGGTGCGACCATTTAGCCTCTTCTACTCCGAGTTGCTTGCGGCCCGCGCGTGTCAGTTTGTAATAGCGCGCGCGTCGGTTGTTCTCCGATACTCCCCACTCGCTTTTGATCCACCCGCGTTGCTCAATGCGGTAGAGCGCCGGGTACAGCGTGCCCTCTTCCACCTTGAGCATGTCTTCGGCAAGTTGCCCAATGCGTTGTCCAACTCCGTACCCGTGCATCTGCCCCAAAGAGAGTGCCTTCAGCACCAGCATGTCGAGCGTCCCCTGCGGCAGTTCCGGCTTTTGCTTACCCATATCGCCCTCTCCTATTTGCTTCTAGTGGAGTGAGCATGCGCCACTCTCCCTAGAAGGTCAAGGGGAATGCTTAAGTGAATTTGGTATAGCTCTGCTGCAACCGTAATTCCCTGCAAACGCGAATCGATCTTGGTATTCTCGGAGCAATTCGCGGTACCTCTACAGGCGCACCTATAGCGATGGACACATGCACACAATCGCAGGGCAAAAGGGAGCAGCAGGGAGTCAGATGAAAGGTCACATTCTGGAGCAGCTTGCGCCGTTGAAGGAGGTCTTGCGTCCGCAGCAAAACAAATTCACATCGCGAATGAGCCGAATTGGTTTCGTCATAGCGTTTTGCTTGACTGAGTCAGCTTTGGCTGCGGCGCAGAACCCGCCAAGTGGGCCGCCTAGCGCCGACGCGCAGAAATGCGCTGCGCTGACAGCGTTCAACCTGGAAGCTCCGGGAGGGCCGGCGATCATCACGTCTGCGCGCCTCGTCGAGGCGCCCGCCAGCGGCCTACAGCCACCTTTCTTCCATCCCAGCGGATATGCGAGCGGTGTTACTGCTCAGGCCGCCAGCAGAATCAGGCAATACTGCGACGTCACCGGCTAAAGGAGCGACAATATGCGCAGAGTTATACTCGGTTTCTTGTTTGCGGTGTTGTGTGTCTCGGCAGCGCGGGCAGACATAACCTGCACGCCGACTCAGCCCCTCGCCCAACAGAATCGTACGCGCATGAAGCATCGAACTCCTCCACAACAAAACCCCGGCGTACAACTGATCACTGTTACAGAGATTGTTGCGTCCCCACCCGCTGTAGGAGTCAATTCGCCAGGTTCTCGAACATCCGCCCAGCCGATCGATCCGCGCGAAACCTCAGTATTCACCCTCAAGGGCGACCTTTGGGTAGTTAACATTGAGCCGAACGACTGCGACTTTCATCTAGAAGTCAGCGAAGTGGGTGGGTCGGTGAACAGTGACCGTGTAATTGTTGAGATTCCGCAAACTGCGCCGTTTGTTCCAGCCCGAAATGCGCTGCTAAGCGGGCTTCATGCAGCCGGCGTGACGCTGCACGCGCGCACGACGCTGACTCATGCCATTCGCATTCAGGTTCTCGGCTTCGGATTTTATGACGCGTGGCACGTCAGCACGACAAACCCTCAGCGAGGAAACCATCACGGCTCGCCTCAGGTTGGTTCGCTCTGGGAGATTCATCCCGTTTGGGCGATTATCTTCCCCGCTAGTAGTTAGTGGCACGAGGCGTTGGCCTGTAAACTGAGCATGACAAGGCAGCTTTTCGCGGACCGGGCGATCAACGATGCAGCTTTCATCCCTCGAACGAATCGATGCGCGATGGTCCACGATAGTGAATTCTTTCGCCGCCAAAGAACCGCAAGTGCAGTGGTTCGACAGCCCTGATTAGACACGACAGGGAATAACTGTCCAATTTCTGGTGTAGTCTCAACTCGGTAACCAAATTCTTCCTCATCCTCTCATTCCGGACGGAGGCGCTATGCAGATTCTTAAGAGACTCCTTGCCGTATTCTTGTGAACACTAAGACATTACGGAAGCTGTTCGGCTCCCTATCTGGACCAAGATAACAACCGAAGGCACTTCCGCGAGATGCTTTGTTTCACTTATTCGTGCCGTAGAGCTTGCATGGGATCGACGCGGGTCGCGCGTCGCGCAGGGAAATAGCAAGCGAGCAGCGCGGTTCCGGAGAGCAGCAGGGTCGTTCCGGCGAACGTCGGCCAATCGGTGGCGCTTACATTGAAAAGGAGATTTCTCAGCACGCCTGTAAGCGCGAAAGACCCGGCCAAGCCAATTAGTACGCCGGCAAAGGCCAGCGCTGTCCCCTGCCCGAGGACGAGCTTCAATACGCTTTTCCGTGGGGCGCCCAAGGCCACGCGGATGCCGATCTCGTGCGTGCGCTGTGTGACGGAATAGGAGATCACGCCGTAGGTGCCGACTACCGCGAGCACTAACGCCAATGCGGCGAAAGAGGCAATCAGTGTCGTTCGAAAACGAGGCTGCGCAACCGCCGTAGCGAACCGGCTCTCGAGCGTGCCAACTTGCGACACCGGCAGCTCGGGATCGAGCGACTTAATCTCGTCTCGGACAGCGGTAATGAGACTCATGGGGTCGGCGGCATCCGTTCTTACAGAAAGAAACGCATCCCAGGTGTGCGCCTGGGTCAGTGGCTCGTAGATCGCGGGCTGTATCGAATCCGCCAGCCCCGAGTATTTCACGTCTCCTACGACACCGACAATCTCTCCCTGTCCCGTGATGCGCTTTCCGAGTGGGTCCTCATTTGGAAAGAATTGCCGGGCCGTTGTTTCGCTGACGATGGCAACCTGCGGAGAGTTGGCGGCGTCGGCGGCCGTGAAAAAGCGTCCCCTTCGCAGCGGAATGCCGAGCGCGCGGAAGAAATCCGCGCTGACAAGGATCATGTACGCGATCGGTGGAGGCTGATTGGGAACCGCTGGGCGCCCTTCAATAGAGAAATTGTCAGAGTATTCGTTGCTGTCGGGGGGAAGGCTATTGCTCACAGCGACGACACGCACGCTTGGCAACGTCTGAATTCGCTCCAATAGGCGCCGGTAAAAAGAATCAAGTTGCTGCGCCTTTTCATAGCGTGGTCCGCGCAGGGGAATTTGCATGGTCAGAATTCGCTCCGTGCTGACTCCGGAGTCGACGCGTTGCAAGCGCCAGAAGCTCTTGGTGAGGAGTCCTGCGCTAATCAACAGCATGACTGCCAGCGAGAGTTCTGTGACCACGAGCAGACTGTGCCAGCGCCTCTTGCCGGTACTTTCGGTCGTGGCACGCCCGCTTTCTTTCAACGCTTCCTCGAGACTCAACCTCGTGGTTTGCCATTTAGGCGCAAGTCCGAACAGCAGCCCGGTCACCACGGAAACGAGCGCTGTCCAACCGAGCACGCGCCCGTCAATGCCGACTTGGCTCAACCGCGGAATTGTATCCGGGGCTATCTTCAGCAATACGCGTACGCCAACGATGGCCAACAGCGTGCCCAATGCGCCGCCAGTCAGGGCCAACAAAGTGCTCTCGGTCAGGAGCTGCCGAATGATGCGTGAGCGGCTGGCTCCGAGCGCCGTGCGTAGCGATATTTCCTTAACCCGCGCGGTAGAGCGCACCAGCATGAGATTGGCGACATTAACAGCCGCAATCAGCAGTACCAGCGTTGCCGCCGCCATAAGAACCAGCAAAGCCAGCCGCACATCGCCCAGTATGAATTCGCTCACAGGCAGCGCATTGAAGTTGAATTGCTGACCGCTCAGAATGTGCTCACCGGACGGATAGCTTGTTTTGAGAGTGCTCATTTCGACGCGCGCGCGTTGCAGGCTCACATCTTTCTTCAATCGCGCCATGCCTGTCAGGAAGTACGGGCCGCGTCGCGTCGGCGGTTTCAACTGCAGTGTCGTCCACAGTGAGACTTCTTTGGTAGGAAAGTCCAGCCTTGCAGGCAGGATCCCGATGAGCGTGTAAGCTTCACCTCCCAGAGTAAGCGTGCGTCCCAAAACTTGCTTATCTCCGGCAAAACGTCTCCGCCAGAATCCGTCGCTGAGCAGCGCGACGTGCTGCGCTCCGGGTCGATCTTCCTCCGGCAGGAAAGTTCGGCCCAGCTGTGCTTGCACTCCCAGCACGGAGAAAAAATTCGCGGTTACTTTGGCTGCCTGAAGCTGTTCGGGCAAGTCGCCGCCGGCGTAGTTGAAGCTGTCCCCCTGAAACGCCGCAATGTCAGCGAAGGAGCGGTTCTGAGCACGCCAATCCAGCAAGTCGGCAACAGCCAGGGGTGTGCGGTCGCCGCCAGCCGCGGCCGCCGCTCGATTCCAAACCATCACCAACTGCTCTGGGTCCTTGAAAGGCAAAGACTTCAATAGCACTGCATTGACCACGCTGAAGATGGCGGTGTTCGCGCCGATGCCGAGCGCGAGAGTCAGTACCGCAACCGAAGTGAACCCCGGCGATTTGCGCAGCAAGCGCAAGCCGTAGCGCAGATCTTGTGTGATTTCTTCCAGCCACGTCCATCCCCACGTCGCACGTGTTTCTTCCTTGACCAATGTGGAGTTGCCGAAAAGGCGCTCGGCGGCGTGGCGGGCCTCGTCGGGGCTCATCCCGGCGGCAATGTTTTCTTCCATTTGCTCGTCGAGGTGAAGGCGAATCTCATCGTTTAGTTTCTGCGCGAAGCGATCGCGGTGGAAGAGCGCTTGGAGGCGCATCCATAATTGTCGAGGCCATTGCATTGGCGTTTGACTCCTAGGTCGAGTCAACGACCAGATTGATCGCGCCGGACAGCCGGCTCCAGTTGGCCGCCTCCTTCTCCAACTGAGCACGTCCCGTGGCGGTCAACGAGAGTAGAACTTGGCTTGCCCAGAGCGGGGTAGGCGAGCCTTGTTGGACTTGAAGTACTTCGTTGGAGATCTGTTGAATGAGGTTGGCGATAGCCCAACCGCGCTTCGGTTCGAGCGAGATTGTTTTGAGAATCAAGAGGTCGAGAGTGCCTTGCACTGGGTCGCTTGGTTTGCCCATACCATGACTATCTACAATATTGATTGTCGATAGTCAAGGCGTACTGGCCACCTAGCTTAGTGCTTTCAGCGACGGTACCAGGAAACTGCTTCTCCCTTTCAATGGACTTTTGAGGGATTGGAAATCATTGGATCGTTGCTTCAGGCGTCGGGCTATTTGCCGGAACTGGCGCCAAGGGCTTCGTCGCGGCCGCGGCGACGGACTTCGATGTTGAGTCGCTTGATTTTCTGGTTCAGTGTGGAAAGCGGAATAAGAAACCGTTCGGCGGCTTCGGTTTGATTCCAGTTGGTGCGCTCGAGCATATCCACGATGATGCGGCGCTCGACCTCATCCATGATCTGAAACAGCGAAGGGTGCGGGTTGTCCGCCGCGGTGCGGGCGCCGGGCTCGCCGGGAAGCGCGGGGAGAAATTCCGAAAGTTGCAGCCGCACGCCCCGAACGATCTCTTTGCTGCGAATGGCTTCCGGCAGCAGGTCCACATCAATGCGGTTCTGCGTGGAAAGCACCACGGCGCGTTCGACCACGTTTTCGAGCTCCCGCACATTGCCCGGCCAGTCGTAATCCATCATCAATTTCATAGCGTTCGGAGTGAACTGCATAGGCGCCCGATTGTTTTCCGTCGAGAACCGCTCGAGAAAATGCAGAACGAGAAGCGGCACGTCCTCGCGACGCTCGCGCAGCGGCGGAATGCGCAGGTGAATGACGTTCAGGCGATGAAACAAATCTTCGCGGAAGCGGCCTTCGCGCACCAGCGTGAGGAGCTCGACGTTCGAGGCGGCCACGATACGCACGTCCACCTTGATTTGTTCGGTTCCCCCCAGGCGCATGAATTCGCGCTCCTGAATCACTCGCAGCAGCTTGGCCTGCGTTTCCGGGCTGATGGTGGCGATTTCATCAAAGAAAATCGTGCCCTGGTCGGCCACCTCGAAAAGCCCCTTTTTCGAAGCCACAGCGCTCGTGAACGCCCCCTTGACGTGTCCGAAAAGCTGCGACTCGAGTAGATCCACGGGAATAGAGCCGGTATTCACCGGCACAAAGGCTTTGTCCGCGCGCGGAGAGGCCGAGTGCAGCGCCTTGGCGATGAGTTCCTTGCCGGTGCCGCTTTCGCCGCTGATGAGCACGGTCGAGCGCGAGGGCGCCACCTGCGCAACCAGATCCAGCAGCACTTGCATCTTCTCGCTCTTGCCGATGATGTTCGGGAAATTGAAGCGCTGCTTCAGGGCGCGCTTGAGGTGACGATTTTCGTCGCGAAGACGGCGCGATTCGACGGCCTGCGCTACCTGAGCGAGCAATTCCTCGTTGGACCACGGCTTGGTAATGTAATCCATCGCGCCGTTCTTGAAGGCGGCGCGCGCCATATCGATCGAGCCGTAGGCGGTGATCAATACGACCGAGAGGTCCGGATCGCGGCGGCGAATTTCCTTGAGCATGTCCAGGCCGTTGCGGTCGGGCAAGCTGACGTCCAGCAGCAAAAGGTCGAAGGGATGCTCTTCGAGCTTGGCGAGCCCGGATTCCGCGGTTTCGGCGCTGGCTACGCCGTAGCCTTCGCCTTTCAGCAGAATCTCCAGGCCTTCTCGAATCTCGGATTCGTCGTCGACGACGAGGATGGAGCCCTTAGACATGGGCGGCTTTCCTGGCCGCGGGGAACTCCACGTGGAACGAAGTGCCCTTCCCGGGCGTCGAGCGCACGTCAATCTTTCCCGCGTGCTCCTTGATGATGCCGTAGCTGACCGACAGGCCGAGGCCGGTGCCGCGGCCGTTGGATTTGGTGGTGAAGAAAGGATCAAAGATGCGGTTGATGTCTTCGCGGGCAATTCCCGCGCCGGTATCCGCGATTTCGATCTCGACGCTGCCATTCGGCGCGGCGGTGCGGACTTCCAGCATTCCTCCGCCGGGCATGGCATCGCGCGCGTTCAAAAAGAGATTCAAGAAAACCTGCTGCAGCTTGTTGGCGGAGCCATGCACGGGGGGCAGGGCCACGCCGAGTTCTTTCACCACCTGAATCTGCGCGGTTTTCAGTGGATGGGCAACCAGCGAAAGAGTCTCTTCGACGACGCGGTTTACGTCCACGCTCGCGGCTTCGCCGGCTCCGGTGCGCGAGAAGTTCAAGAGATTATTGACAATTTCGCTCGCGCGAAACGTCTGCTTGACGATCTTTTCGATGATCGACTGGCGAGGATCGCCTTCGGGCATCTGCTTTGCCAGCATCTGAATGTAATTCGAGATGACCGCAAGGGGTGTATTCACTTCATGGGCCACGCCGGCGGCGAGCAGCCCGAGAGAGGTGAGCTTTTCCGTCTGGGTCATCTGCTCTTCCATGCGCTCGCGCTGCGTCACGTCGTCGAAAAGCAAGAGGCGTCCGATACACTCGTTCGACTTGCTGACCAGCGGCGTAATGGAAACGTTCAAGATCAAAAATTTTCCCTGATGATGGAGCCGCTGTTTATAGATGCCGGTGATGTGCTCCTGATCGCGACGCGCGGCGATTTCCTCGGTCAATGCTTCCGGCAGCAGCGAGTTGAGCCTGCGGCCTACGGCATCGCGGCGCAGGACTCCGAACAATTGCTCCATTCGCGTGTTCCAGGATTCCACAATGCCGTCCAAATCCACGGCCAGCACGCCCACATTGAGGGACTCCACGATGTTTTCGCTGAAGTCCTTGAGGCGCACGATCTCCAGAGCTTTTTGCTCGAGCGAGGAATAGAGTTGTGCGTTGTCGAGAGCGACGGCAACGTAACCGGCGATGGTTTCTACCAGCTCGACGTCGTCGCTTGAGAGGAAGTCGCCGTCGACGGTTTTGCCGAGGCCGAGGACGGCGACGGTGTGCTCGCGGATGCGGCAGGGAATGAAATAATTCAGGTCCAATTGCTCGAGCGTCCGGCGCACCGAGTCGCTGACGTCTTTCGCCCCGCGGGGCGACTCAAAAAAGAGCGCCCCGCGGGCGAATTCGGGCCGAGCCGGGTCGAGGAAGCTAAGGTCCATGGATTCCGAGAGCCGCACGCCCAGGGAGCGAGCGAGGCGCATCTTGCCAGGCTCGTCGGGATCGTCCACAAAAACCGCCAGGCGGTCGACCAGCAGGGTTTGCGAAATGCGGTCCATCACCGAACCGAGCATGGGGTCCAGCCGCACTTCATTCGTCAACGTGCGGCCAAATTCGATCAAGGTGCGGCGATAGTCGAGCCGGTCGCGATAGAAAAAGCGATCCAGGCGCGCCTGAATCCATTCGCGGAGAGGCTGGAAGAGAAATGCCGCGATGACGATGGCGATCATCCCGCCTACCGGCCCGGTAGCGGGGGCGTGGAAGAGATAGGTACACAGGGCCACCAGCGAAAAGTACACCGTGGCCACTGCCGCCGTAGCCGCCGTGTAGGCCAGGCCGCGCTTGAAGATGATATCCACATCCATCAAGCGGTAACGGATGATGGCGTAGGCAAAGCACAAGGGGATGAGCACGAGGCTCGTGACGGTCAGCTTCATCCACGTGGGTGGCGAGAGATCGACTACCCGCGGAAGAATGTAAAGCAGAGAGACGGGCAAAGCTCCGAGGAGCGTTCCCCCGGTCAGCCACTTCAACTGCTGCCTGAGAACGCCAGACGGCGCTTCGCGATAATTCCGGTAAAAGACCATGCCTGCGGCGATGAAGTAGGCTGCAAGATAGCCGAACTCGAGTTTATCCAGCAGGATGTAGGATCCGAGCCAGGGCACGAATCCCAGTGCATTCACTGCCGTGCTCAAGTGGACAACGAGCAGAGCTGCGGGCAAGAGATAAACCGCCGCAAGCTTTCCCGTCGTGCGCATCCGCGACTCGGTCCGCCCGGGAAAAACCAACGCGAAATGAAGGAGCAAAGCGGGGACCAGCAGGCGCGCCGCGATTTCCGACCAATAGATTTCCCAATCGAAAGTGTCCAGCTTCCCGCTGAAATGGAACGACCATAGGATGAACGAAGCCAGGCAGAAGATATAGAAGTGCACCGCGCGCGGAGCGTTCCACCGGCGAATGAAGATGAACAGGCCGATGAACAGGTACAGCAAGCCAACGGCGCGAAGATAATTCTCCGTTGCCAGGGGCTTTTCCGCGGGAGCGGTCACGAGCGGCGTTTCGAATTCCTGTCCGTTGCGTGAGAGCTTATAGTGAACCAGGGTCCAGAGACCGGCGCGCTCGAGCCACCGGGCGACTTCGGCCGCGCGGGAGATCGGGGCGCCGTTGAAGGTAACTAGGATGTCTCCGGAGTGGATCGCGGTGTGACTGGCGGGGGAATTGGGCGCGACGTGGCGGGCCTGGACACCCTGCTCGGTATCGATCCAGGTGACCCCGTCATAGGTTTGGTCGTAGCGGTTCCGCTGGTCAAAATTCAACAGGGCAAAAATTACCGCTGCCAGCGTCGCTAGCGCCAACACCACCGCCCCGAGACTGACTCGCAAGTTCTGCTTCATGAACAAAACCGACCCGTGATGCGAAAGTCTAGAAGCAAGCCAATGTCCACTGTTTAGTAGATCGGCTCACAGCTAACTCTAGCGTCATCAACAGCCTGCAGCCGCGGTGGGCGGGACAACCCCGGTCGATCCAGTTTCTGGGAGGGCAGCTACAGCTTTTGAGAACCTCCGGACAGTCTAGAACTGCACGCTCAAGCCACCCCTGAAAGTCCGGAAGGAAGGGACGAGAACCACGTGGCCATCCCGGCTACTGATTGGAACATAGCCCTGTGCCAGTAAATTGTCGCAGTCCGCAATCGCCTCCCATCTTCCCAAAGCCCATTTCGGCAGCGGCTGGCGTACCATCAAGTGGAGGTAGGGATCCATCTGATAAAGAGACTCGCCATAAGCATCGAGGCGGGAAACGGCAGGGCCGCTCGTCCACTTGTAGCCGGCGTTAAGCTTCGTGCCAAAACGAGGCAGTTTGGCAGAGACGCCTGCGCCGAGCGCATGCCGCGGAACCGACTGCAGCAGGTCACGCAACACGCTGTACGGGTCATTCCCCGGGGCAAGCGCGTTCGACACAGAATAAAGCGCCGTAAATTCGGTGTCGCCTTCCAGTTTCTTTCGAAACGCCACACGGGCGCCCCAATTGCTCGAGGCGCCACCGTCATAGGCAAATCCGTTCGAGAAGTAATCCTGGAGGTAATCGGCAGCCGGCAAAGTCTGTCCACCGAGGCCGTAAACGGCTGTGTGTCGGTTGTCCTCGTGGAAACCGGCAAACTGAAGAACGCCGTGCGCGCCGATTTTTCGATTTGCAGCGATTTCCTCATGCAATCCGCTCTGCAGAACCGGCCGGCCGTCGCGCATAAGCAATGCCGGGAAGGCGTCCAGCTGGTTAAGAGCCGTGGTCAGCATGGCCCCGGGCTGCGTTTCTGTGGCTTCGAGCGCTTGCGGGCTGGTGGGCATCGAAGCAAGAACCAGCTCGGTCGACCAACCCTGGGTTACGCGGTAACTGAGTTGAGCGCGGGGACGCACGGCCGATGCCGAGGCTCCCAGTCCCACCAGAACATATTCGCCGCCGTAGTGCAGGAGGAGACGATCCCCCAACGATAGGGTGCCGCCCTGATCCAAACGTGCGCCGCGGAAGCTCGGACCATCAGGCCCGATCTTGGCTTCGCGAAGCACGAGCGCCGTGTGCGGCCCCGCACCGAGAGTTCCCGAAGGCAACCACACCGTGGCAATGCCGCCACCGGGCGCATCTTCGTCATAACTCATTTGCCCGGCGAAAAGCAGGCTGCCTGCGCCTCCAAGCTGTTGATCATAAGCGACCGCGGTCGCAGGCCGAGGCGCAATACCGGAAGGCGATGCGGCCCGACGCGCTCCGTCGGTGAACTCCATGCGAACACGCGGCACACCAAGGCTGCGATTGTCTGCATGCAGCGCCGTCTGATCCGACTGGTCCACCCATTCCAAAACCGGGCGCACGGACGCCGCCGAGCGCAGCACCCATTTCCAATCATCCGGAGTACTCGAGGCGCTCGAGGGCGTGCGACGCAGTTGCTCGAGGGTCGCGTACATGGATTCCAGTTCTACGCGAACCACGGTCGTCAGATTGGCGCTGATGCGAACGTGCTTTTCGAGGGTAGGAAGAAAACCGGCAAGGGTCACGCGCAAGGTGTAGAGACCGGGGAGCAGCTTGTTCCCTTGGAAAATGCCTTGCGTGTTCGTCAGCAAGCTCGGCAGCCGAGCAATGCCTGCAAATTCGGGAACAAGCTCAATGCTCGCGCCCATCTGCGGCGTGCCCGCAGTGTCACGCACCACCCCCGCAAGCTTGCCGAGCACAGGCTTGGCTTGCGCGGCCGCCGGTTTGATAGCAAAGGAAGAAACCGCAGCCGCCAGGACCAGGGCCCCCAGGATTCGGAGTTGCCCCTGTTTCACGTTCTTTACCTCCCCGGTGCAGTGCTCGCCGTGGTCTTGGCTTCCGGCGCCGCCTTCACCGTGAAATCCGCCGTCCGCGAAATGGTTTGATTCGAATGCGTGTCCGTGGCGTCCACTTCCAGAGTGTATTTGCCCGGCGCGAGCGTCGCGAGCGGCAGGAACCGCTCGATGGTGACCTGCTCGCCGGTTTGCTTCATGTCCGCCGAGCTTTCCTTGAACTGCATTCCTGGTACGGGTTCGTTGCCCCGCTTGACCGTGAATGCAAAATTCGCGTTGGACTTGTGCGTCGAGTCGTCGGGCTTCAGGTTATAAACCTGCATGTAGATGCCAAGCCGTTGATCGCTGGTGAAATCGCCCTCGAGCCGCGGCCGGACTTTGGAGGAGCCCAGCACAAACTGGCCGGTTCCGATTTCCTTGGCGGGAACATGCTCGATCTGGTCGGCAAGAATCAGCGAGCTGGCCGCGAGCTTGTCGTCTTCATAGCGGGGCACGGCAAGACGGGCATTCACGACGCCAATGTTTCCGCTCTGCACATCCTTGATCACCAAGTCCAAGCGATACAGACCAGGACGCAAAGGCACGGCGTTCTGGTAAATCGATTGCATTTTCATGGACTGCTGAAAGAGGGAATCGGGAAAGTCTTTCGTGAGGGGTGTCTCGAAAGTGGTCACGATGCGGCCCGTCAGCGTGCTTACGCGCGCGAAGATATTCATGGTCGCGGTGTGAATTCCGTCTTTTGCCTGGAAAGCGAGCTGGCCATTGGGAATCTGAACGGTTATCGGGACGAGAACGGTGTCGTCGGTCACCCTCAGGAAGTCGGTGCGGTAGAGGAAGTGCAATTGGTCGCGGACAATGCGCGAGGTTACGATAGCTTCGAGATCTTTGAACTTTACTTCGGGAGGCTTCTGGACCTTGGCGTAAAGCTCGAGGCGGTTGAATTCATCCATGCTTGCAGGTGTTCCGCCCAAGGAAGTCGGCAGGTTCGTGCCGTCGGAGCGGGTGAAGCGGTCAGCCTTGGTGGACATGCCCATGGATTCCATCAGGCTCAGCCCGGCGCCCGGGACGTGCAAGAGCGCATCTTTTTCCGAGGGATCCATGGTCATGTGATATTCCCCGGACCCGCTCGGGTCTACGAATTCCAGAATGATGTTTTCTCCGATGCCTTCAAGATAGCGCCAGCGCCAGGTCTCCCAGGGATAGGTGGAGGTCGAGCCGCCGCCCTCTTCCATGGGCCGGTCGTAGGTGCCGCCGGTCGGATGCGACTCAACCTCGTCCGCCGGGCCCCACATGATGTACATGCGGCCGCGGTCGGTTTTCCAGCCCGGGATCCCCGAAGCATAATGTTCGTTGGCGTAGGCAATGCGGCGGTAGTGCTCTTCCTTGAAATCGTTGTCGGGGAGATCGGGATTGCTGCTTCGGCGGAGCCAGAACTGCTCGATAAATTGCTCGCGCTCCTCGTTGGTTTGCAGCTGGAGAAAGGCGTTGCGCTCGTCCGGAGTGATGATATAGACCACGTCCTCCTGGAGCCACTGCTTGTAGGCGTTATCGAGCTCCTTCAGTGTCTGCTTCATCTTCCGCTTGGTGGTTTTATCGATTTTTTTGGCGGTTGGCGCGTCGCCGGAATCCTGTGCATCTTGGGCAAGAGCTACAGGCAACCCGATGGCGAGTGAAAAAGCCAATGCAACTGCCCTCCGCGTTAACCCTGACATGGAGACACCTCAAGCTCTAAGCGTTCGGATTTTACTCCCCAGAGAGTTCTCCGTCAACCGGCCTAATCCCCTGCATCCCCTGCAATCCCCTGCATTTTCTGGCACTTGACCCCGCACGGCGTTAGAGCACGCGGGATGAAGTTTGGTTGCTTGACAGTTTTTGACCTGAACCGCAGTGCAGGGAATGCGTCTCGGCCGCCACATCCGCGTCGCACACGAACCGAATGCGCGCAACCTGGGTGCCGAAGCGAGGTTAACCCGGGCGAAAGCATCGAGGGCGGAAAAGCTCGAGAGAGTTACTGAACGCGCTGAGGCTGGCCGTCGGATCCGACGAGCGCGTCGAAGATGGCGAGCACGTGGCGCCGGTAATCCACCATGCGCTCAAAAACGTCCTTCAATTGCGGATCGCGCTCGGCTTCGCGGTGCCATTTGGCGAGGACGGCGCTCGGCACCTCGATATCGCGCCGCAGCTGGTCGGCTGAATGGCCGCGCAAGAACAAGCCGTAGAAAAAGGCGGCCTCGCGCTGCGGATACTCGAGATCCTGCAGCGTATCGACGGGAACGAATTGCGGCAGCGTGGCCATAAAGAAAAATGCAGTTTACCCAAAAGTGCTTCCGCGTCAAGTAGGACTTACGTTCTCGTGACGCGTTCAAGCTAACCCTCCCATTTCTGCGACCTTTGCCGGCCGGCAGCGCTAACCGGGCAGGCTCGATTCGCCATTGCGGGGGTGGCTTTGAAAACATTATGATGAAGCAAGGCATGGTGAAGTTGCACAATTCGCGGAAAGGCTCCCTCGCGGGCGGTATGGCCCGCCGGTTCCTGCGGCTTGGCGCGCTTCGCGGATGGCGCTCGATCGAGATTGATCCGGAGGAGTTCCGGCGGCAGCTTGCGAAAAGACACGGCTTGTGGGTCCCGAGCTTCGAGCGGATGAAGGATGTCCCGCTCGAGCATTTGGACGCCATCGCGGAAGCGCTAATCCGCGATGCCGAGCGGCTCGCGCTCGTCGAAGGCGCGGGACTCGGGCTTGGCGGCATGATCACGTTGCTTCCTGACGCGAGCTTCCTCACGATCATTACCTTGCGCCTCATTCAGCGGCTCGCGTTGCTCTACGGATTCGAAGCGCGCGATGGCGACCAGCGGATAGAGATGTGGAAAGCGGCTGCGGCGGCCTCGGGAATTGATTACGGCAAAGATTTGGCGGGAAAGCAAGTGTGCGAAAAAGTCGCGCCGCGCGTGGCACGCCTGTTGGCAGCGAAGCTCGGAACCGAGACTGCGGAAAAGTGGGTGGGGCGAATGGTTCCCTTGGCCAGTTCGGTCATCGGCGGGGCGCTGAATTTTTCGTTTGTGCGCGGCTGGGGCCGGCGCGTGCAACGGCATTTGCGCGGGAGGCATCTCGAAGCAAGAGCGTCACGAACGCCGCCATCGCCGGCGTATACGGCCGCGTAGGTTCGTGCCTTTGCCAGGGTTTGCCGTCTCGGGCGGGGGCTAAAATCGCTACGGAGGTGAGTATGCATGGAATTGCCAGAGTCGCAAGTGCCGCGGTTCTGTTTGCTTCGGCGCTTGCGTTCACTTTCGTTCCGCTCGCGGCAACTTCCCAACCGCCTCAGGAAGCAAACCCAGAACCCAGCGAGGCTATCCCTGCCTACCATGCGCAGGCTCCCCAAGGCGAGCTGCCGGAAACCGTGAATCCGGAGCGTTTTTCGAATCTCGTGGTGCAAAACGCCTACGCCGTTGCCGCGAAGATCAAGAAAACGCTTTACCAGGAGCCCTGCTATTGCCACTGCGACCGGAGCAAAGGCCACAAGAGCTTGCTCGATTGTTTCTCGAGCGAACACGGCTCGGGCTGCGGCACCTGCATCTATGAGGACTTCTACAGCTACGAGCAGATGCATAAAGGCAAAACCGCGGCTCAGATTCGCCAAGGAATCATCAAGGGCGAATGGAAGTCGGTCGATGCAACGAAATACACGCAACCCCTAACGGTGAAGTGAGCAAAATAGTGCCGCCAGAACGTTCTTGTCACTCGCAAGGGCGATTCGTAAACTAGATTATCCCAGCCCACAACAGGAGGAAGGATGCATTCTCGCCTCAAAAGGGCTCTGTTTGTGCTGGGGATCGCCGCCCTGTTCGTAGCGGCAGAGACTCCGGCGCGGGCGCAGGACCAGCCGCACGTCGTTTCTCTCGGCGAACTCGGCAAAGACGCGGCGCGGCAGGCCCAGACCCGGCAAGCGAATGAACAAGCTCTACGAACATTGCTTTCTTCCGAGCAGGGTGAAAAAGCGCTCAAATCCTCGAAGCTCGATTACCAGAAGGTGGACAAGGCCATTGGCCAATTGAGCGACGAAGACCTCGCCAAGCTCGGAGAGCGTTCCCGGCGGGCGCAAGCCGATTTTGCCGCTGGACGCATGTCCGACCGCGATTTGCTTTGGATTATTGTGATCGCGCTCGGCATCATCATCCTGGCGCTGGCGTTGCACTAATTCCCGGCCATCGGAGTTCTTGGTTACGCGCTCGAAGCCGGCCAGGTTCGTTTTGTTCCTGACGCTTTCACTCGGGCCTCGAGTCGAAGCCGCGCCTCAGGAAACCGCGGGGGTCTGGCTTGACGTTCCGTTCGTCAAGCAGAGCGAGGACGGCTGCGGGTCCGCGGCCATTTCCATGATCCTGCAATATTGGAACGCGCAGGGCGTGCGGATCGATGCGCGGCGCGCGGATGCCCAGGCCATCCAGAAGCAACTTTATTCTCCCAAGGCGCGGGGCATCTTTGCTTCCGACATCGAGAATTACCTTAAAGGTTCGGGCTTCCAGGTTTTTGTGCTGGCAGGAAGCTGGATGGACTTGGAAGAAAATCTACGGCAGGGGCGCCCGCTCATTGTGAGTCTTCGGCCGGGCGGCAGAAGCGGGCATTACGTTGTGGTGACGGGGATCGACTGGCAGCACGACGCGGTTTTTATTCATGACCCTGCCCGCGGCAAACTTCTTCGCGTTGAGCGGGCAGAATTCGAAAAACAATGGCGGTCCAACCGCAATTGGATGTTGTTGGCGGTGCCCGAAAAGGCCGCGTGATCCCCTTTTTGCTTGTCCTATTCGGCTTGATTATTCCTTCCGTTCCAGGTTTCGCCCAGGACCACGGTCCGGAGGAAGCGCGCTTGGCGGCCGCCCGGAAGGCATTCGATGGTGCACGCTGGGATGAAGCCGCCCGGCTTGCAGAGGGACCTAGTGATCAATCGTCTCAACTGGATCTGCTGCTCGGCCTGGCGCTCTCGCGCATGGAAAGATGGGGGCAGGCGAAAACGGCGTTCCAGGTAGGCGCCAAAAAATCGCCGCGGGATGCGCGGTTTCCCGTAGAGCTCGCAGGGATCGCTTACAAACAAAAAGACTTCTGTCTTGCCAAGAAGGATCTCGATACGGCGCTGCGGTTGAATGCGCATGACCAGTATACGCAGGAATTTCTCGCGAGCATTTATTTTCTCGAAGGGAATCTCGAAGCCGCGCTGAAGTATTGGAATCTTGAAGACAAGCCGCGCCTCAGAAGCGTCGCGTTCGTGCCCGGATTGCGGTTGTCGGAACCCTTCCGCAACCGCGCTTTGGCTATGAACGCCCCGCAGGTGCTGACGCGAGACGCATTGCTCACCACCGAATCTCGCATGGACAATCTGGGAATTTTTTCGAAGCCCCGCTTTGAACTTACCCCTGCGGACTCGGGGAACTACGACCTCCGCCTGCACGTGACCGAGAGAAATCACTGGGGCAATTCGAAAGCGGAAGGGATGCTCTCTTTGCTGAGCGGGCTTCCCTACGCGACGGTTTATCCCGAACTCTACAATCTGGGGCATGAGGCAATGAATCTGACTTCGCTGGTGCGGTGGGATGCGGAAAAGCGCCGCGTCTTTGCGGATCTTTCCTTTCCGCTTTACTCCGACCCGAGCTTGCGCTTGCGTTTCTACGCGGACGCGCGAAACGAGAACTGGAACTTGTCAGAAACCTTCTCTGGCTTTACAACTCCGCTGACAGACTTGAATATGCGGCAGGTTGCCGCCGGGGCTGAGTTTCGCGAGGTTAGAAACGGGCGCTCGAGTTGGAGCGCGGGCGCGGAAGCCGCCAATCGAAACTTTCGCAATCTCAATGGTGCGCTCGCGGCTGCCGGGCCCGCCTTTTTCACCGGCGGGAATTCGCTTGCCGGCTGGGTGGGTGCGGAAAGGACTTTGCTGCGGGTTCCCGAGCGCCGCTTAACGCTGGATTCTTCCCTCAAAGCCACATCCGGCCGCGAGTTTGCGAGCACGCTTGGGCCCTTCGCGACACTGCGCGGGACACTCGACGCACACTGGCTCCCTCGCGCGGAGGGAGACGATTACGAGATGCGCGGGCAGATTCGCGCGGGGGCGAGGGCGGGCAAGGCTTCGCTTGACCAACTTTTCCAGCTGGGAGTGGAACGCGACAACGATCTGTGGCTTCGCGGTCATCCGGGAACGATAGACGGCCGGAAAGGCGCCGCTCCGCTCGGCCGGCGTTACTTCCTGGCGAACTGGGAGATGGACAAAAACGTTTACGCTAACGGTCTCATCAGCGTGAAACTGGGGCCGTTCCTCGACAACGGCCAAATCGCGGATTCTTCGGGGTTGTTTGGTTCGCGGGGCTGGCTTTGGGATTCCGGTCTCGAATGCAAGGTGCGGATCCTTGGCGGGCTCACCGTAGTTCTTTCTTACGGGCGCAACCTCGAGGGCGGAAAAGGCGCGTTCTATGGCACGGTGCTGCGCTAACGGCTTCCAAGGTTTCTCGCCCGGCAAAGCCTTGGCGTACGGTAACCCCATCGCCGTTTCTTTCGTCTCAGGAAAGAGTTCTCTCTGAGGCGGCAGGAACTTCAGGCATGGCGGTCGCCGCCTAGCCTAGCACTTCATTCATCGAAGGGGCGGAGCAATGTCCAAACGACTTTCTTCTCGAAGCTCGATCCTTGCGATTATCGGTGTTCTGGCGGTAGGACTTGCCTCGGTCGGGCTCCAGGGTTCGCCAAAAGCGGCCGACCAGCCGTCGTGGGGATTCGACACCGCGAACCTCGACAAGACCTGCAAGCCCTGTGACGACTTCTATCAGTTCGCCATGGGCGGGTGGATGAAGGCGAATCCCATCCCGCCCGAGTACGCGATCTGGGGCTCGTTCAGTCAGCTTGCCGACAGAAATCAGAAAAATCTTCGGGAAATCCTGGAAGCCGCTCGAAGCGGCAAAGCTCCGGCAGGCAGCAATGAGCAGAAGATCTCTGATTTCTATGCGAGTTGCATGGACGGGACCTCCATTGACGCGGCAGAAAGCAAGCCGATCGACCCGGAAATGACCCAGATTGCCGCCGTCGCGACCCTGGCGGATTTCGAAGCCGAAACCGCGCGCTTGCACAAGCAGGGTGTAGGTGTGCTGTTTCGCTTCAATGCGACCCAAGATGCCAAAGACAGCTCTCAGGTGATTGGCGCCGCGTTGCAAGGCGGCTTGGGGTTGCCCGAACGCGAGTATTACCTGAAGCAGGACGAGAAATCGCAGAAGCTTCGGGAAGATTACCTCAAGCACGTCCGAGCCATGTTGGTCCTGCTCGGCGATCTCGCCGAGGGGTCGAGTCAGGAGGCAGCCACCGTTCTGAAGATCGAGACCGCATTGGCGACCGCCTCGATGAAGAACACCGATCTGCGCGACCCGGACAAGACCTACCACAAGATGCCGCTCGCGGAATTGAAAACGCTCACGCCGAATTTTTCCTGGGAGTCTTATTTCAAAGCGGTAGGTCATCCGGAGTTCAAGGAGATCAATGTCGGTCAGCCGGACTTTTTCAAGGCGCTCGACGCACAGTTGACGGCCACGTCGATTGCGGAGTGGAAGACCTATCTGCGCTGGCATCTGGTGAATTCCGCCGCTCCCGGCCTATCCGAGAGATTTGTCCAGGAAGATTTCGATTTTCGCGGCAAGACCCTCACCGGTGCGAAAGAAATCCAGCCGCGGTGGAAGCGTTGCGTGCAGTCGACCGACCGCCATCTCGGCGAAGCGCTGGGGCAAGCTTACGTCGAGAAGTATTTCCCGCCGGCGGCCAAGGCGCGCGCCCTCGAGATGGTTCACAATTTGCTTGCAGCGCTTCGCAATGACCTCGCAACCTTGCCCTGGATGGGTCCGGAAACGCGCGCCGAGGCCACCGCAAAACTCGAAGCTTTCGCCGTGAAAATCGGGTATACCGACAGGTGGCGCGACTACTCCGCGCTCAAAATTGACCGGCGCTCTTATGCGGAAAACGTGGTGCGCGCTTCCGAGTCCGATTTTGCGCGCCGGCTCAACAAAATCGGCAAGCCCGTCGATCGCACGGAATGGGGCATGACGCCGCCCACCGTGAACGCCTACAACAACAGCAGCATGAATGAAATCGTCTTTCCCGCGGGAATCATGCAGCCGCCGTTCTACGATCCAAACGCAGATGACGCGGTGAACTACGGCGGCATGGGGGCGGTGATCGGCCACGAAATCACGCACGGTTTTGACGACCACGGCAGCAAATTTGACGGCAAGGGCAATCGGAAGGATTGGTGGACTCCGGAAGACCTCAGGAATTTCCAGTCCCGCGCCAAATGCGTTTCCGATCAGTTCGACGGGTATGTGGTTGACGGCGACTTGCACGAAAACGGGAAGCTGGTTCTCGGCGAAAGCATCGCGGACCTGGGCGGATTGGCGATCGCCTACGCGGCGTACGAAAAATCGCTCGCGGGCAAGCCGCGCCCTCCCGACCGGGATGGATTCACCCCCGAGCAGCGTTTTTTTCTAGGCTGGGCTCAGGTGTGGGGCGCCAATGAACGGCTCGAATATGCGCGGTTAATGGCCAACACCAACCCGCATCCGCTCGGAAGGTTTCGCGCGAACGGCCCGCTTTCGAACATGGCGGAATTTGCGAAAGCCTTCGGTTGCAAACAGGGGCACGCGATGGTGCGCGAGCAAACCTGCAAAATCTGGTAGAAACCCCCGGGGATTTTGCCGGCGGCAAACCTTAGAAGCCACCGGACCCGGGCCGAATGGTCCGGAGCTTGCCGCTCAGAAGTGGATGACGACTCCGCCCGCAAGCTGGAAATTGCTTTGCGTTTGCGCGAAGAAGCCGGTGTGAACGTAATCTCCTTCAGCCCGGAAGGACACGTGGGGATTCCAGCGGTAATCCGCACCGCCGCCGAACTGCATGGCAAGGGAGTTGCGACTCCCAGAAACGACCTGCGGACCCTCGCGCGCGCCGCCAAAAATCGCGTGCAGCCACGGCTCCCATCGCTTTTGGCGCCAAGCGACCTTGGGGCCTCCTCCGTAGACAGCGATTCTCGGGCCATTAACGCCGGCGACGTCTCCGCCAAAGGCACCGGTGAAACTCCCTTCAACGCCTAGCCACTCATTCAAGAAATAAGTGAGCGTAGTCTTGACCCCGAATTCGCTCGAATTGAAAAGGGAAGACCGGAAGCGGAACCAGGCGAAGGCAACGCTCAGCTGCCAGCGAAAGTCATCACGGCCTCCGTAAACGAATCTGGGATTAGGCGAAGGCGCAGCCGGGGTGGCCGGAGCCGGTTCCGCGAGGAGAGCCGTGCCGAGCCGGGGAGCCGAGAAGGATGAATTGGCGCGGGGCTCGGCGAAAGAATCGGCCGCGGCCGGGGAATCAGGAAGGGTAACCTTGCCGGCCGACGTCGCGGAGAAATCCGGCCCCGGGTTGTCGGTGTTGGAAAGCGGTTTCGTTGTGCCGACTTGCGCCTGCGATGCACAAACGGTTCCCAGCAGCAGGAATGCAGACACAAATAGACTTTTCATGATGTGCCTCTCCGAGGGCCGCCCAGACCTGTGCCACCCACACCGCTACGGTAAACAACACCAGGGCGTTTGTCTACCTTAACTCGCGACGGAAAATTGCCCCATGGGACTAGAGACGGTAGCGCGTAAGGAGGGATGGTCGAACGTTTGAACGTGCAGGTCGAGCTGGACGCGGGGGATGGCGTGGAGCAAATCCTCCCTCTGAGGAGTGGCTGCTTCGAAACGCGTCAACGTGCACCCCTTCGGAGCGTCCACCGACGGATGAACGGAATCCCGGCTCCACTCGATGAAAAACGGCAGCAGGCCGCCGTGATCGTCCTTGAGCCGGAGGGCCCTCCACCGGAGGAGTTTGCCATCCGGGCGCTGGCGCGAGCCGGCCTGCGGACCTTCAAACTCGATTCCCTGCTTGCGAAGTTGCTCGGCGAATTCGTCGAGATCGTCGCGGTGCGCGGCCCAGCCAATAAGCCGGGGTTCGGCCAGCTTGGTAATAACCGGGTATTGCTCCACGCCGGCTTGCTTGGGATCGGGCGCGATGATTTCGAGGTAGCGACGCTCGCCGAGTGAAAGAAGGGCGTTTTCTGTGCCGCGGCCCGGATGCACGCCGCCAAATGCCGCGCGCACTCCGGTGTGTTCCTCGACGAAGGCGATGCCGCGGTCAAGATCGTTCGAACCGAGCAGGATGTGATCGAGCAACCTGGGAACCTCGGCAATCTCGGGCCAAGGAGGCAAGGCGTGAGGCGCCGAGATGGCTCCCGTGGCGAACATAAGAAAGCTTCGGCGCGAGATGTTGTCCATGACCGGTTGCTCCTCGCCTCGAAGATTACACGTTTGGGCCGGGATTGTGGAGCGCTACGCGCGAGTTGGCTTGCGCGCGCGGATGTAGGCTCTCCGGCTCTGGTACTCGACTTCCGGCGCATAGGGCTCACGCTCGAGCGCATCTTCGATGGCGAAGCCCACCAGGCCGAGGTAGCGCTCTACTTCTTTCCTGCCGAACAATACGAGGTCGAGTGAGACCTGGTGGCCCCAGCAGTTTTCTTCATGAACCACTTCAAGGCCAATGTGAAATGCAAGAAAAAGCAGGCCGCCGGGCTCGAGGACACGAAACATTTCACGAAAGGCCTGGAGAATATCCGTCTTCGGAATGTGCACGATCGCGTAGAAAGCTACAATGGCGGCCCAGGCGTGATCTCGAACATCTAGCGCCAGCATGTTGCCCTGGCGGAATTCGATGGCTGGGTTCAGCTTGCGCGCCTGGTCAAGCATGCCCGGAGAAAGATCGATGCCGAAGATATCCACGCCCCGGTCGTGCAGGTAGCGCGCCACGTGACCCGGGCCGCAGCCTAGATCGCAGACGCGGCCGGCACCTTTGAAGCGCGCTGCGAATTCGTCAAGAAGCATGCGGTCGAGCGGTTTGTGGTCGAGTTCGCCGGAAATTCGATTGGCATATTCTTCGGCGATGCGGTCATAGCTGGACTGACAGTCGGAAAATTTCCGAGGATCCATGGGCCCCCTGGGCAGCGCCGGGAATTCCCTATCTTCCCACGACTTGCCCTGGGGTCATCCACAAAACGGCAGCAAGGCATGCCAAGACTCCCACGAAGTACGCAGTAATCGAGGGGCTCGACTGGGGTGGCAGATCCTTGGTGAAAAGGCGATAGACCGTGCCCGCGGCCACCAGGAAGAAGATTCCTTGGCCCAGGAACAGCCAGAACACCAGGCAAGCTGCAAGGAGGACAAACCGCTCGGACCTGCCCAAGGCAGCCACGGCCTGGCCGCCGTCGAGGATCCAAACCGGGGTGAGATTCAGAATGTTGAGCCCTGCCGTGGTGCGTGCGAGGGCCGCCCAAAGTCCGTTGCCGGTGCGGTACCAGAGGAAGGCGCAAACGGCGGCGCCGAGGAGCCCGGCTAGCGGCCCGGCCAGGCTGACGGCAGCGCGCGTTTGACGCGTAACCCCCAGCGCCTGCCAGCGAACAAACGCACCCAACCCGGGAAGAAAAACAGGCATATCCGCGGGCAACCCGCGCCGACGGATATCGATGTAGTGCCCCATCTCATGCGCAAGGATGAGAGCAGCAAAGCCAACGCCAAAGCCAGCTCCGTACAGCGCCCAATAAACACCCACAAAAGCAAAGAGGCTGAAGATGAACTTCAGTTTGAAAAGCGCCAGGAGAAGCGTCTTGCTTTTCGCCAGAACAATGGCGATGGGGGCGAGCGGCCCGAGCTTCCGGGCCCAGGCGTGGCTCTCCTGAGGCGGAGCTATGCTTGCGGAAAGTTCTAGCTTCTGGATTTGCTCGCGGATCCAAGCCGCCTGCGTTGCGTTTGCTGGGAGAAGAGGCAGTGCTTGGAGCCATTCCTGCTTGGCCAGAAGCGGTTGTTCCGCTTCGAGAGCCTTTGCACGTCCCGAGATGCGTATCAGTTCCTCGCTATGAACTAAAGAATGGCACTGCTCGCAGGCCAGAGCACCGAGAGGCAAGCTGGCGCCGCAGTTGTGGCAATTGCGAATGGGTTCTAGGAAATCGTTGGGCACGGTCTGTCCGAAAATATACGTCAGGGAGCGGCGGCGGGCGCCGCAGGATTCGTCGCGACAAAAGGTCCAAGAATGTCGATTGCAGGGCTTGCGGTCAGCCGCCAGGCAATGCGGATTCCTACCAGCAAAATGACCAGACCAATCATTCCGTGGAAGGGATCTTGCAGTTCCAGAAGCGGTGAAGCCAAACCAAGCACAGCCAGCCCAGCCAGTGCCGCGCCCAAGTTCGTCTGAGGCTTGGCCGGTTGTGGATCAGGAGTTCGCGGCTTTGCGACCTGGGCTTGCGGAGGTGCCATTTTCCCGTTGGCGTATTGCGAAATCGCGATGGGAATCGCCGACATCGAGACCGCCGCATAGGTCAGAATCACGGCGGCGAGCTGATAGCGTCGGCCGCCGTTCCCGCGGGAACCCATGCGCATTGCTTTGCCCACGATGTAGCCGACCGCCAGGGAAATGTAGCCAATTTCGATGCCAGTGACGATTCCGAAGACGGAATAGAGGATTAATCCTAGGATTGCGCCACCCACTCCAAACATGAGCCCGCGCACAAACGCCGCATGACTATCCTTCGGAAGCTGTGCTTCGAGTTGCTCTTTGCAGCGTGCGCAGGCGAGTGCGCCATTCACGCGGTAGTAGCTGCCCACGGCTGGCTGACGGCAGGACATGCAGGTGTCGGTTCCCGGGGCCGAGGGGTACTCGGCGATTCCGAATTGGGGCACGTTGTCGCTCATCGCCCCTCCAAGTAATTGCCGGAACTTAGCACAAGTTTGAGCCGGTCAGAAGAGGAATTCTGCCCAAAAACGATACCGAATGAGCCTTGGCGGTGAGTCTGTATCAGGGTTGCTCTAGTTGCTACAGGCTGACGGTCGAGCTCGGCTGACCACGCTTGCAAAGATAGGCGTGCCAGAACAGGCGGGCGGCAACGGCACGCCAGGGCCGCCAAGGTGCGCCGAGGGCTTCGAGTTTTTCGGGCGAGGGGCGTTTCCTGAGGCGCTTCACTTCCTGGACCGCGGTAGCAAGGGCGAGGTCGCCCGTGGGCCAGATGTCCGGCCGGCGGAGCGCGCTCAAGAGGTAAATGTCGGCGGTCCACCGGCCGATGCCTTTGAAAGCCACGAGCATCTTGTGCGCCGAGTCGTCCGGCAAATCCTGGAGGTAGCCGAGGTCGAAGTGCCGGAGGGCGAGCGATTCGGCAAGAAGGCGTGTGTAAAGCGTTTTCTGCCGGCTGAAGCCGATGCGCAGCAATTCTGCGTCATTGAGGTTCAAGAATCCCTTGGGGGTCAGCGGCTTCACCACCGCTTTCAGTCGGTCGAAAGCCGCTTTGGCAGATGCCAGGGAGACCTGCTGTTCGAGAATGATGTAGACGAGCGTGGGGAATCCCGGCTTGCGAACCCACAGCGGAGGCCGACCGTAGGTTTCAACCACTTCCGCCAAATGTTTGTCGCGCTCGGTTAGAAAACGCACTCCTTGCGAGAAGGCTTCCTCATCGAGGATGGTGTGCGAGTTCGGCATGGCGGAAAGCCAAGGCCATCCCCGGGCCATCAGCTTGTCGCGCGGGAGTCCACTTCGCGCTGGAGCATCTCGACCACTTCCCCGAGCGGCTTGGGGCCGAGGTCGCCCTTGGCGCGATGGCGGAGGGAGGCGGTGCCGGCTTCCGCTTCCTTTGCACCGACCACCAGCATGTAGGGAATTTTCTGGAGCTGCGCGTCGCGGATTTTGGCGGGCAGCTTTTCGTTGCGGTCGTCAAGGTGCGCGCGCAGGTTGTGGCGCTTCAAAGTTTCTTCGACGTGTTTCGCGTAATCCGCAACCTTTTCGCTGACCGGGCAGACTTCCACCTGCACCGGCGCGAGCCACAGCGGAAACGCTCCCGCGTAGTGCTCGATGAGAATGCCAAAGAAGCGTTCAACCGAGCCGAGCAGGGCGCGGTGCACCATGAGCGGCTGATGCTTGGCGCCGTCTTCGGCAACGTATTGCAAGCCGAAGCGCGCGGGCAAGTTGAAATCGAACTGCACGGTGGTGAGCTGCCAGGGACGTCCGATGGCGTCAATGAGCTTCACATCGATTTTCGGGCCGTAGAAGGCGGCTTCGCCGGCGATGGCTTGGTACGGGATGTTCATGCGCTTCATGGTCGCGGCGAGCGCGGCGGTCGCGCGGCGCCAGTCTTCGGGCTTCCCCGCATAATTCTCGGGATGCGCCGAGTCCCAGTCCGAAAGCTCGACTTCAAACTTGTCGAAACCGAAGTTTTTCATCACCGCAAATGCGAAATCGACGCACGCTTCCACCTCCGATTCGATTTGCGACGGCATGCAGAAGATGTGCGCGTCGTCTTGGGTAAAGCCGCGGACGCGCAGCAATCCGTGGAGCACCCCGCTGCGCTCGTAGCGGTAGACGGTGCCGAGCTCGGCAAGCCGCACGGGCAGATCCCGATAGCTGTGCAGCCTGGACTTGTAAATCAAGATGTGGCCCGGGCAGTTCATGGGTTTGAGCTGGTAATCGGCTTTTTCCACTTCCATGGGGCCGAACATGCTGTCCTTGTAAAATCCGGTGTGGCCGCTGGTTTTCCACAAGTCGAGGCGCATGATGTGCGGCGTAAACACCAGGTCGTAGCCGCGCTTGAGCAGCTCCTCGCGCAGCCAGTCTTCCACAATTTTTCGAATCAAGCCGCCCTTGGGGTGCCAGAAAATGAGGCCCGGGCCGGCTTCCTCCTCGATGCTGAAGAGGTCCAGTTCGACGCCGAGCTTGCGGTGATCGCGGCGCTTGGCTTCTTCCAGGCGATGCAAGTATTCGTCGAGCTCTTTTTGCGTGAAGAACGCCACCGCGTAAATGCGCTGAAGCTGCGGATTGCCCTCTTGTCCCTTCCAATACGCGCCCGCTACGTTCATCAATTTGAAGGCTTGAATGCGCTTGGTCGAAGGGATGTGCGGCCCGCGGCAGAAATCGATGAACTTGCCGGTCGAGTAAAAAGAGACCATGGGCTCGGCCGCTTTTTCTTCCACCAGTTCGCACTTGAAAATCTGATTGGACTTTTTGTACAGCTCGAGTGCTTCGGTTTTGGGAATCAGCTTGCGTTCGTTCGGCAAGTCCTCGGCGGCAAGCTCGTGCATCTTTTTTTCGATTTTCGCGAGGTCTTCCTGGGTGAAAGGCTCGTCGCGCAGGAATTCATAAAAAAAACCGGTGTCGATGGGCGGGCCGACGCCGAGCTTCACGTTCGGATACAGCTCCATGACCGCGGCGGCAAGCAGATGCGCCGCGGAATGGCGAAAGACAAACAGCGCGTCGGGGTCTTTTTCCGTGAGGATATGCAGCTTCACGTCGCGGTCAAGCGGACGGCGCAGGTCGATCAGTTCGCCTTCGCCGTCGTTAGGCTGCGCCACGCGGGCGACAAGAGCCGCGTCGGCCAGGCGCGGGGAAATGCTACGGGCGATGTCCGCGGGCGTGGTGCCCTTCGGGACATCCTTGACGCTGCCATCCGGCAAGGTGATGTGAATCTGGTCCATGGCGCCATCACGCAAAAGGATAAACATCAAGCTTATCGGCGCCGTTTACCTAGGTCAAGACAAGTGAGGGTAATGGGGCGCAGTCGCCGGGCGCTTCTCAGTGCCCGCCGCCGCCGACGATTTGCGGATCAGTAGCGGGCTGGCCGTTAACGGTCATGTCGTAGTGATACACAACGAGCGAACCCGCATAGATGGCAGGAGGCGATTTGACGGGAGCGTTGAGTGTTTGCGAGTCGTTTGCAAAGGTCCTTTTAGGACCCTCGAAAGGATACTTTTTCGGGAACGTCACGGTGAAAGTGTTGCCATTGGGCAGCCACGTCAACGTGTCTCCCGGACAGAGATAAACGTCTTTAGGAGTTGTCCCATCACCAGGGACGATACCAACCGTTTGGTCGCCACATACAAAACTCTCCGCTTTCCGGCCCCCGAACGGCTGCCGCGCGCAAGCTGCGAGAAACAAGGGCAAAGAGGAAACAAAAAGAAGGATGCTGCCGTGCCGAACCTGAGAAGCGTGCATATGAACCTCCGTCAGTTGTTTTTTTGAGTCTGGATCAGGGCAACAAACCGTGGATGGTCCCGTAAAGCATCGAAATTCGGAGTGTCGCGCAAATACTGTGGAGAAATGCCGAGAGAGACAGCCCTTTCGAGAGCATCCAGGGCGCGTTTGGTATCGCCGAGTTGCTGATAGACAATACCGGCGTTGAATAGGAGCCCGGGGCTTTGGGGCTGAAGACGGAGGGCGGAATCGAGGTTGTCGAGAGCGGGTTTCTTCTCGCCGCGCATAGCGTGGTAGATAGCGAGGCTAGAGAGCAGGACAGCATCATTGGGATTGAGACGAAGTTTCTCCTCGCCGATCGTGATGGCTTGGCCGTAAGCTGCAGGAGCCTCGGAACGCCGACCCGGCGCCCAGTAGTATGCGTCCCCGAGATTTCCCCAAAAGATGTAGTTCTTGGAATCCAACTGAACGGCCTGTTCAAACTGGGCAGCCGAATCGGCATAACGATGCATTTGAAAATAGGCCGTGGCCAAGTTGGAACGCGCGTCCCCCGTCGGGCGAATGCTTAAAGATTTCTCGAAAAGGGGAACGGCCTCGGCATACTTGCCCTCGAAGGCACGAACGCCGCCGAGATTCGAATAGCCGGTGAAACTGTCCGGCGCGAGAGAGACGACGTGAGAGAACATCGCGGCAGCGTCCTCGTAGCGCGCATGATACATGTAGAAGAGCCCGAGCCAGTTGTAGGTGGCCCAGTAGCCGGGACGAAGAGAGATAGCCCGCTTGTAGGCGTCTTCGGCGGCGGCAAGATTGCCGAGGAGCTCGTAAGCGGTGGCAAGACCGCCGTAGGCGTCGTCACTGGTGGGTTCTAGTTCGAGGGTGCGCCGGTATTGATCGGCAGCCTCCTTATATTCGCCATGCGCCATAAACGCCCGAGCCAGGCAGGAGAAGGCGGCGGCCAGAGCGGGGCCCTCTGCCGCGGCCTTCCGGCAAGTTTCGATGGCTCGATCGGCCCAGCGCAGGTCGTGGGTGATCTGATATTTTCGCCAGTAGGCCGTGCCGAGACCGGCGGTGGCCGCGGCGTAGGTGGGATCTTTTTCAAGAGCGCGTTGGAAGAGAGTGACGGCGCTTTCTACTTTTTCGGGCGCGACGTAGTCCTGCAAATAGCCCAGGCCCTGGACGTAGTAATCATATGCGGCGGGCTGCGTAGTGCCCTGGGAAACGGGGGACTGCTTGTCTTGAGGCGCGAGCTGGAGTTCCATGTCGGATGCGACGCTTTCGAAGACCCGGTCCTGCAGGGCGAACGGGTCACCGGCGGCCGTGGTGACGCTGCCCCCGCGCACTTGCTGGTGAGAGCGAGTGTCGATGAGCGAATAGTTCACGCGGGCGTTGTCTGCCGTGCGCTGAATATGCAAAGTCAGGACGAGGTTCACACCAAATTGCTCGCGGGCGGCATCGACGGTGGTGGTTCCCTTGGCGATGGTCTCATTCATGGGAATGACCGCGAGGGCATGACGCGCACTCAACTCGCTGAGGCGGGAATTCAGGGTGTCAGCTAAACCCTTATCAAAGGCGGACTGCGAGGCGTCCGTGACGGGAGCGGGCGGGAGAACGGCAAGCAGAACGGGTTGCGGCACCCGGGCGGGGGAGCTGACGGTCCAAACTCTGTGGCGGAACTTGTACAGACCGAGAGCGGCCAGCAAGAGCAGCAAACCAGCCGCGAAAAGCAGAGGGAGCGCGGCTCGAGGTGCGGCCTCGGCCGCGGGAATGATATTTTCCCGCGAGGACCCCAGGGCCTCCAGCGCCGCGCGCACCTCTCCTGCGCGCTGGTACCGCCGTGCGGGTTCTTTTTCAAGGCACCGAGAAATAACCGCGGCTAGGCCCGTAGGGACGTTGGGCGGAACGGTTCGTGGGGAATCCTGAAGAATCGCTCTGCAAAGCAGGTAGAGATTCTCGCCAAAAAACGCGTGGCAGCCTGCGGCCATTTCGTAGAGCACAACACCGAGCGACCAAAGGTCGGTGCGCGGGGAGGCGGGGTCACCGTTGATTTGCTCCGGCGCCATGTAAGGGAGGGTCCCGGCGAGGCCGGGCCGACTCTGTTCGGAAGCGGTTTCTAACGTCTGGCGATCAAATTCCCCGGGATCGCTGCGCCGCGCCAAGCCGAAGTCGAGAATCTTGGCCTCACCCTGGGGCGTGACAATGATGTTGGCAGGCTTGAGGTCGCCGTGGACCACGCCGCGATCGTGGGCGTGCGCGAGGGCGGATGCGAGCTGACGACCGAGGCGCAGGGTGGTTTCCAGAGGCAGACCCCCGGCGCGGATCGCTTCCGATAGCGGCTGCCCGTCGACGTACTCCATGGCAATGAAAACTTCGCCAGAGTCTTCGCCTACTTCGTAGACGGTGCAGATATTCGGATGGTTGAGCGCGGAAGCCAAGCGGGCTTCACGGCGCAGGCGTTCACTGACCAGCAAATCGCTAGCGAGATTCTGCGGAAGAAATTTAAGGGCGACGGTGCGGCGCAGGCTGGTATCTTCCGCGCGATAGACGACGCCCATTCCGCCGCTGCCGAGTGGGCCGAGGACACGATAGTGGGACACGAGCTGGGCCGGCAAGGGCAAGCACTCCTCGGCGCAAGGCCGAACGCGGGAAGTAGATCACGGTCGAGTCAGGTGCGCCGGTTTGCGCCGGCATCTTAACGTCCGAAGGAAAGTCAAGTCAACACAGGATTATCTTAGTACAGGATTATCTTAGTATCGGGTAAATTCCCGCGCGATAGGCGAAACGAGCGTACCTTTACGATTCGAAGGTCCACCTGCCGCCGGCCATGGTGCGCTCGACGGGAATGGTGACGAGTGTTGACGGATTTTCCTTCAGCGGATCGCGGCCAAGAACCACCAGGTCCGCGAGCTTTCCCGCTTCAATCGAGCCTTTCAGATTTTCTTCGTACGAGGCGTAAGCGCCATTGAGCGTGCCGACGCGAATCGCTTCTTCGACCGTGATGCGCTGCTGTGGTCCCCAGACGTTGCCTTGCCTGTCCGTGCGCGTGACTTCCGATTGGAGCGCCATCATGGGAATGAATTCTCCCGGCGGATAGTCCGAGGCTTCGGTCGGACGGATACCCGCATCGATAAAACTCCTGAGCGCAAACATGTGATTGAGACGCTCGGCGCCGTAGAAGCGCATTTTCTCGCCGTGGTAATAGACGTAGGTGGAAAACGGCGTGGGAATGGCGCCGAGAGCCTTGATACGGGCAATGAGGCCGTCGTTGACCACGGTGCAATGCTCGAGCCGAAACCGCGGATCGCGCCGCGGATTTTCTCTCTGCAGGCGCTCGTAAACGCGCAGGGTGGTGTCGATAGCCACGTCTCCGTTGGCGTGCGTGCCAACCTGCCAGCCCGCCAGGTGCGCTTTGCGGCCGTGCGCGTAGAGTTCTTCCTCGGTCATTACCAGGATGCCGTAGTCATTCGGGCGGCCTTCATAAGGCGTCGAGAGCCGCGCGGTGCGCTCGGAGATCGACCCGTCGCAAACCAGTTTCACCGCGCCAACGCGCACCCATTCATCGCCAAGGCCGGTGCGGTTGCCCGCGGCGATCATGGCGTCGAGAAAATGAAAATTGATGAAGCAGTAGGCGCGATAAAGCAAATCGCCCGACTCATGCGCGTCCTGATACGCCAGCAGATCCGTGGGAGTGCCCTGGGCTTCCGTCGAGGAAGTGATGCCCGTGCGGGCGAGCATTTTGGAGATGAGCTTCACGCCCTCGCGATGATCGTCGCGCGTGAAATGGCGCGGGATCGCTTTGTCAAAGAAATCGTTGGCGCTTTCGGCGACGCGGCCGGTCGGTTTTCCCGTTGCCGGGTCGCGATCAATCTTCCCGCCCGGCGGATCGGGAGTCTTCTCGTCGATGCCGGCCTTGCGAAAGGCCAGGGAATTCGCATAAGTGGTGTGACCGCCGCGATGCTCGATGTGCACGGGGTGGTCGGGAACCGCGGCGTCCAGGTCGGCAACCGTAAGCGGGCGGCCCTCTTCCGTTTTTGTGTCGTCGTATTTGAAGCCGAGGACCCATTCTCCTGCGGGCGTTTTCGCGGCGCGCTCGCGCAAGGCGGCCTGAATCGCGGAAATCGAGCGCAGGTCGCAGTCCACCATGCGCAGATGCATCAGGCCGGCCTCGGCCGGATGCGAATGCGCGTCGATAAAACCCGGCGTGACGGTTTTCCCGCCGAGGTCGATTTTGCTGGTCGCGGCGGTTGCGAGATTCAGCACGTCCGAGTTGCTGCCCACGGCGAGAAATCTGTCTCGCCGAACGGCTACGGCTTCGGCGCGCGGCTCCCGGTCATTCACGGTCAGGATATTTCCGTTAAAGAGGATCAGGTCCGGCTGCTCTTGTTCGAGCGGGAAGAGCGAAAACGCACTGAGAGCGCCGAGAAATTCGCGGCGCAACATTCCGTGGTTCATAGCCATCCTTTGCAACAGGGGGAGCAGAATCGAGCGGATGCTATGACGGCCGAGCGCCAACGTCAACCTACCAACTACATAGACAAAAGACAGGGGGCGGCGTTAGAGGCTGCGGAGGAGTTTGTAAAGTTCATTGGCGGCGTCAAAGTCGGCTTCGAGTTCGCGGGAGGCCAGCCGCTCGCGAAGATCGTCGAGCCGGCGCGCGAACAGATCCAGTGCGGCGGAGAGGACTTCGTGATTGGTGAGCACAATGTCGCGCCAGGTCGCATAGGAGCTGCCCGCCAGGCGCAGCGAATCGCGAAGGCCGGGACCAGCCAGGGTGATGGGCAGGCCGTTTTCGTCGAGGCGGTCGTAGAGAAAACCGGCGAGCGCAACGGCCGCCAGTTGCGGAAGATGCGACGCCAGGCCAACCGCGTAGTCATGCTGCGGCGCGCCGAGCCAGAGCGGGCGGGCACCGATCTTTTCCAGAATTTTTACAAAGGCCGACACGCGCGGATTTTCCTGGCGAGACGACTCGCCAACAAGCGCGTAGGTATTGCCGCGGAACAGGTCGGCGTCAGCGTGGGCGATGCCCGAGAGTTCGCGGCCCGCCATGGGATGGCCGCCCAAGAAAACCGGGCCATTTTCCTTGGATAGATGCGCTGCGGCGGCTTGCGTGATGCGCACTTTGGTGCTGCAAGCGTCGGTGACCAGAGCATCCGCCCGAGCGTGGCGCGCGATTTCGGGAAGAAGGTCGATGGTCGCGGCAATGGGCAAGGCGATGTAGATCAAATCGGCGTTTTGGAGCGCCGGAGCGAGTTCACCGGAGAACGACTGGTCAATGGCGGCGCGGGATTGCGCTTCGCGGACGACCTCGGGTCGATCCCAGCCGGAAACGCACAGATGCGTCGTGTATTTGTGGAGAGCCAGACCAAAAGAGCCGCCGACGAGGCCGGTACCAAGGATGGTGACGCCGGAAATGAGGTGGCCTGACGGCATAGTCAGGCAACGCGTCGGCCGATGGCGGGAGCGATGATACGCAGCTCGGCCATCAGTTGCGTGAACCCAGACGGTTCGAGCGACTGCGCGCCGTCGGAAACCGCGCGGTCGGGATCGTTGTGGACTTCGATGATCAGGCCGTCGGCGCCCGCGGCAACCGCGGCGCGGGCCATGGGCGGAACCTTGTCGCGGCGGCCGGTGGCGTGCGAGGGGTCGCCGATGATGGGCAGATGCGAAAGTTTTTTGATGACCGGGATCGCGGCGAGATCGAATGTGTTGCGCGTGTAGGTTTCGAAGGTACGGATGCCGCGCTCGCAGAGCACCACGTTGTAGTTGCCGCCGGAAAGAATGTATTCGGCGCTGAGCAGCAACTCCTCCATGGTAGCGGAAAGGCCGCGCTTCAACAGCACCGGCTTGCGGACTTCGCCGAGAGCGCGGAGAAGATAGTAGTTCTGCATGTTGCGCGCGCCCACCTGGAACATGTCCACATAGGGAAGCATCATCTGAATTTGCGACGGGTCCATCACTTCGCTGACAGTCGACAGGCGGAATTGGTCGGCGGCCTCGCGCATGAGCTTCAGGCCGGGCTCGCCCATGCCCTGAAAAGCGTAGGGAGAAGTGCGCGGCTTGAAAGCGCCGCCACGAAGGATTTTCGCGCCCGCTTTCGCGACGCACTCCGCGACCTGAAAAATCTGCTCGCGAGATTCGACCGAGCAGGGGCCGGCTGCGACCACCACTTCCGGGCCGCCGATTTTGATGCCACGGCCAAGATCGACGATGGTTCCTTCCGGGCGGAACTGCCGGCTGGCTAATTTGAAAGGCTGGGTGATGCGCATGACCTCGCGCACTCCGTCCAGCAATTCGAAGTCGCGATGATCGAAGTCGCGGTGGAGGCCGACGGCACCAAGCACCGTGTGCGACTCACCGGTAGAGCGGTGGACGTTGAAGCCGTGGGCAACCAGGCGGTCGATGACGTGCTGGATTTGGGCTTCGCTGGCCCCTTCTTGCATCACAATGACCATAAAGTTTTCCTGCTTCCTTCCCCTTTGGCTTTCCATCCAAGCCGGGGTTCCGGCGGGCCGACGCCGCCCTGCCGGCAGAAACCGACAGCGAGCGGAAAGCCTTTCTTACCGGGACCGAGAACGCTCGTCATTCATTCATTCCTTTCCTTGCCGTCCCGGCCGTCTGAATCCATGGCGTCGCGTTCGGCGGCGCGCGCCTCGTCGATGATGCGCTCGAACAGGCGGCGAATCGCCGCATCGGTCAGCGGCCCGGAATTGTTGTTTTCCGCGTTGGCCAGCACTTCGTTTTCCCGTTCCGGCTGGTAGAGCGGGATATTCGCCGCTTGCTTGAGCTTGCCGATTTCGAGCGCGCAGCGCGACCGTTCGTTGAGCAGCTCGACGAGCTTTCTGTCGATTTCGTCGATGCGGCGGCGCCATTCGGCGAGGTTCATAGCCAAATCCCCCGCCACCAGAGACCGTGAAAGGTCGCGAGCCCAGTGTTCACGGCGCAACCTCCCGGCGGGAAAGGCCGCCGAGAGCCGCCTGCTTCAAGGCGCGAACTTTCAGACGGAGGGCCGCAGCAGCAGCATCGATCGAACTCGCTCGGGCGCCTGACTCTGTAGCGTTTGCGATCTCCGCAACCAGCGCGGAGCCGACGACCGCGGCATCGGCAAGGCCGCCAAGAAGGGAAACGTGGCCGGGAAGCGAAATCCCGAAGCCAACGGCGAGCGGGAGTTTGCTCGCTGCCCGGGCGCGGCGCAGCAGTGCGGGAAGGTCGTCGGGAAGGGTGTCCTTTGCGCCGGTGACGCCGGTGCGGGAAATGAGATACAGGAAACCCGAGGAACAGTTTGCAATTTTCGCTAGCCTCTCGTCGGTGGATGTCGGAGCGCCGAGAAAAATCGCATCGAGGTGGTGCGCACGAAGAACCCGCCGGTAATCTTCCGATTCTTCCAGCGTGAGATCGGTCGCGAGAACACCGTCGGCGCCGGCCGCTTCGGCAGCCGATGCGAATTTCTCAATTCCCATTTGCAAAATGGGGTTGAAATAGCTGAACAGCACCAGCGGGACTTCGGAAGTCTTGCGGATGCGCCGGACCAGATCAAGAACACCGGCAAGTGTCGTGCCCGACTTCAGAGCGCGTTCCGAAGCCCGCTGAATCGTGGGTCCGTCGGCAAGAGGATCGCTGAATGGCACCCCGAGTTCCATCACGTCCGCGCCGGCATCGGCAAGGGCCAGGACGAATTCGAGCGTCGCATCGAGCGAAGGGTCGCCCGCGGTAAGGTAGGCGACGATGCCGAGTTCTCCGGCCTCTCGCAGGGCTGCAAATCGTTGTTGGATTCTTGTCTTCAAAATCGGCCTGTTCACAAAATGCTCGATCGGCCAGCGGCAATCAATAGCGCCAGGTGCACGCGGTAAGGTCTTTGGCCTCTTCCCATTTACCGGCGTTCTTCACCAAAAGACGAAAGGCGCCCCACCCGCAAAGATTGCCGCAGATGTAGTTCTCGTAGGCGATGGCGCGTGTGCGTGTCGCGTCAAACCCCACCGGCGAGAGGTAAAAAACTCCGATTGAGATTTTCGGCGTCGTATCCGTGGCGGTTGGCGAAGCAGGCCTAGTCTTTGATCCGACGATGCGGGTTTCCCCGGCCAGATCATAGGGCGCGTTCAAGGTGAATTTCTTTCTCAGCACCAGGGCCGTTGCCGCCCTTCGCTCGTAATCATTTGCGGCTTCCCGGAACTCTTCGGGGATCTTCATGCAGTCCTCCAAAGAGTGCGTCCCATTCACGGACTCGACGTGCGTGAGCATGTTAATGCGAAGGATGGCCCCATGGGTTTCCTCGATGGCGTCGGCAAGCAGCATGGAGAGCACCGCGTACCCTTCCGCATCCTCGTAAACCCCGGCATTGGCCGGAATGTGATTGTGGACGCGCTCGTGCGCACTGCATCCGCAAAGAAGGAGGCTCACCGTAAGACCGCTAGAAAGGGCGATTTTCATGGAATCTCGGGTCAGAAAATAGTACACCAACCCCGCATCTTTGCCGCATTCGACAGGCCGATTTAGAGGTGGCGCGAATACTGGTCCATGTCCTTGTCGCCGCGGCCGGAGAGGTTGAGGATGGCCAGGTCGGTCCCGGCCATTTTTGGTATGCGTTCGAGCAAGCCGGCAATGGCATGCGCGGATTCAAGCGCCGGAATGATCCCTTCGGTGCGCGAGAGCAGGCGCGCGGCATCGAGAGCGGCTTGATCAGAGGCGGCAGAGTATTCGGCGCGGCGCTGGTCCGCGAGCCAGGCGTGCTCCGGGCCGATGGCGGGATAATCGAGCCCCGCGGAAATGGAATGCGTGGTCGCGATTTGCCCGTCTTCATTTTGCAAAACGTAGGTGTAGGTACCCTGCAGAACGCCGGGGCGCGCGCCCGAGAACCCCTGATGCGCAGCCAGGCGCGCGGCATGCTCGCCGAGCCCGGCGCCGCGGCCGCCGGCCTCGATGCCGATCATCTTCACATCCGGATCACGCAAGAACTGGTGAAACAATCCAATGGAATTCGAGCCGCCGCCGACACAGGCAAAAAGATGCGTCGGCAAACGTTTTTCCGCGGCAAGGATTTGCTCCCGCGCCTCGCGGCCGATCACCGTCTGAAAATCGCGAACCATGGTCGGATAAGGATGCGCGCCAAGAACGGACCCGAGCAGATAATGGGTGGTCCGCACGTTGGTGACCCAGTCGCGCATGGCCTCGTTGATGGCGTCCTTCAGCGTGCGGCTGCCGGAATCCACGGGCATGACCTCGGCGCCGAGCATGCGCATACGCGCGACGTTCAGCGCCTGGCGCGCCATGTCCTCCGTGCCCATGTATACGACGCACTCGAGGCCAAGGTGCGCCGCCACCGTCGCGGAAGCGACGCCATGCTGCCCCGCGCCCGTTTCCGCGACGATGCGCGGCTTGCCCATCTTCACGGCCAGCAACCCCTGGCCAAGGGCATTGTTGATTTTGTGCGCGCCGGTGTGCAGCAGATCCTCGCGCTTCAGGTAGATGCGCGGCCCGCCGAGTTTCTCGGTCAGGCGTGAGGCAAATTGCAGCGGCGTGGGACGCCCGGCAAAGTTCTTCAGCAGATTCTCGAACTGTGCCTGGAAAGAAGCATCTGACTTGGCCTCCAGATAGGCGCGCTCCAGTTCGAACAGAGGCACCATGAGCGTTTCTGGAACGTACCGGCCCCCATAAGGACCGAAGCGTCCCGCCGTGGTCGTCGACGATGGGAGAATTGTGCTCACGGACTTCCAAAAGTACTTCTGCAAAAAGCCTATTTTCGCTCTGCGCGCCGCACTGCCTGAATGAATTCGCGCATCAAGCCCCGATCTTTCTTGCCGGGACGCGATTCGACGCCGCTCGCGACGTCAATCCCGTAGGGGCGCACGATGCGAACCGCCGCCGCCACGTTCTCGACCTTCAGCCCACCCGCCAGAATGATACGGTGCTTCGCCGACGCGCGCCGCGCCACATCCCAATCCGTGGCGCAGCCGCTACCACCATATTGGCCGGTGTGCGCGGCGTCAAATAGAAACGCAAAGGCCAGGTCGTACTCCTTTAGAGTTGTCAGCGGAAACTCGGCTTCGACGCGGAAAGCCTTGATGACCGGGACCACCGGGGCGATTTCGGCCACGGTCTCCGGGGGCTCGTCGCCATGAAGCTGCACGGAGTCGAGCCTGAGCGAGCTTGCCAGGGCGATCACGTCCGCCGGCAGCCAGTTCACGAAGATTCCCACGGCCTTCACTCTTTTGGGAAGCTTCCGTCGAATTTCGGCAGCTTGGTCTTCTTCGATATGACGCGGACTTTTCGGATAGAAATTGAAGCCCAGCAGATTGGCGCCCGCGTCGACGGCCGCCTGGGCGTCGGCGGCAGTGGTGATGCCGCAAATCTTTACGCGAACCATTCCGCCTATTTCCCCTGGGCCCGGGCGCCCAGAAGCTCCCGAAGAACCGTCGCGGGGTCGCGGGAGAGCATCAGGCAAGTGCCAATCAGGAAGGCATCAAATCCCGCGGCGCGAAGCTTGAGCAATTCGCCGTGCGTACAAATACCCGACTCGCTCACGGCAATGCAGTTTTCCGGAATGTGGTCAACCAACTCGAAGGATGTTTCCGTGCGAACCTCCTGCGTTTTCAGGTTGCGGTTGTTCACGCCGATGATCCGTGCTTCCGCCGCAAGCGCGCGATCGAGCTCTTCCCTGGAATGAACTTCGACCAGCGGCTCCATGCCCAGCTCCCTACCCAGAGCCAGCAGCTCTTTCAACTGCGCATCGGAGAGCGTCAAGACGATCAGCAGAAAGCTGTCCGCATCATTGGCGCGCGCTTCCCAAACCTGCCACGGGTCGAAAATGAAATCCTTGCGCAGGACAGGAAGCTTCGCGCTTTGTCGCGCGTCGCGAAGATTCTTGAGCGAGCCGCGGAAGAATTCCGGCTCGGTAAGAACGGACAGGGCCACGGCTCCGGTGGCCTCGAGCGATTGCGCGAGCGCGACGGGATCGAACGGCTCGCGCAGGACGCCGCGGCTTGGCGAAGCGGGCTTGAGCTCCGCCATAACGTTGATTCCGGGACGTGTAAGTGCGCCCGGGAAATCGCGCAGCGGCGACGCCGCTTGCACGCCGTACTTCAGCGCCGTTTCGGGCAGCACTTTCTTGCGAAGTTGAACCTCGGCTCGCCGCGATTCCAGAATGCGGTCGAGCAGGGTTCCGGTATTGGCTTGAGCACACATTGGGGCAACTTTTGTATGCTAGAGAGGGAGGACGAGAGAGTCAAATCGAGGGGAAGGGCAAGGAAAGTTCATGGGCAAGATCGCAGGATATGTCGAGACTTACAGCGCATTGCTGAACGGAATTGCCGAAGAGGCGGACGCCATCGCCATACGCTATTTTCGCACCGCGGGTTTGCATGTCGAGCGGAAATCGGACGGCACGGCAGTTACACCGGCGGATCGCGCCGTGGAAGAGATGGCGCGGGACAAGGTGGCGAAGAGCAGACTGGCCCTGGACGTCCTTGGCGAAGAAATGGGGGGAGCGAACCTCAAGTCCGCGAGCAAGGCTGACCGTCCGCGCATGATTATCGACCCCATCGACGGAACCGAAGAGTTTACGCGGGGTATTCCAACCTTTGGGACGCTCCTGGCTGTCGAGGAGGGCGGAGAAATCGTCGCGGCGGTGGTCAGCGCCCCGGGACTGCGTTCGCGGTGGTGGGCCTATCGAGGCGAAGGCGCCTTCCGGGACGGTAAAAAGCTGCACGTTTCGAACGTCGACAAGCTCAGCGACGCCATGGTGTTTACTACGGGCACGGGACCGAGCAAAAATGCCGCCGACCAGGCAAAGATCCGCAGGCTGCTCGATGCCTCGCGAAGCAGCCGCTCGTTCGGAGGATTCTGGCAACACATGCTCGTCGCCGAGGGCTCGATCGAGGCGGCGCTCGATTGGACCTCGAAGCCCTGGGATCTCGCGCCGCTGGGAATCATCGTGGAAGAGGCGGGCGGCCGCTCAACAAACGCGCGCGGCGAGAGAACCATTTACACGGGGCAGCTCATCAGCACAAACGGAAAGATTCACGACCAGGTTCTGAAGCTCCTCGAGTGAGGGCCAGCCATGGTGCGCACCAAACGAGTCTATGAAGAAGCCAAGCAAGAAGACGGCTACCGCGTGCTGGTGGACCGCTTATGGCCGCGCGGCATGAAAAAGGAGGCCGCCAGGATTGACCTGTGGATGAAGGACGTGGCCCCGAGCGACGCGCTGCGCAAGTCCTTCCACCATGAGGCCATGAAGTGGCCTGATTTTCTCAAAAAGTATCAGGCGGAGTTGCAAAAGAAAAAACCGTGGCTTGCAGAATTGAAAAAGCTCGAGAAGGAGCACGGCACGCTGACGCTCCTGTTTGGTGCGCGCGACCCGGAGCACAACCAGGCTACCGTGATTGCCGAAGCGCTAAAAAAGCATTGAACGGCGGCTAGGCACGAGGCATCTTCAGCGAGAAATCGCTCTCCAAATTGGCCGTTTCCTCCGGAGACAGGAACGGTTAGGCTCGGGTCCCCGAATAAGCGGTGTTCCTACCGGAGGTTCTGATGGACATTCGAAAGCAAGCCGAGAAAGCCGAGCAATTCCGAAAGCTGCACCACGGTCCGCGACTGCTCCTTCTCCCCAACGCCTGGGACGTGGTTAGCGCCCGCATCCTCGAGGAATGCGGCCATCCTGCGATTGCCACCAGCAGCGCTGCCGTGGCTTTTTCTCTTGGCTACCCGGACGGTCAACGGATTTCGCGCGAGGAGATGCTGGAAGTCGCCGGACGAATCGCTCGCGCCGTAGACGTCCCGGTGACCGCCGATCTGGAAGCGGGCTACGGCACCAGTGCGAAAGACATGGTCGAAACCGTCGAAGCGGCGATCGCCGCGGGAGTCATTGGCATGAACCTCGAAGACGTAACCGGAGACGGAGAAAGCTCCTTTGTCGACCGCCCTTTGCAAGTGGAGAAAATCCGCGCCATCTGCGATACCGCCAGATCATTGGGCATTCCGTTCGTCCTGAACGCGCGCACGGACGTTTACTTGCTGGCGATCGGCCCGGAAGCAACGCGGTTCGAACGCACCGTCGAGCGTTTGCGCGCCTATCGCGACGCCGGAGCGACCTGCTTGTTTGCCCCGGGCGTCTACGACCGGGAAACGATCTCCAAGCTGGTGAAGGCCGTCGCGGCGCCGGTCAACATCCTGGCGAATCCGGCTTGCCCTGCGATCGCCGAATTGGAAAAAATGGGCGTCGCCCGGGTGAGCGCAGGCTCGGGCGTCATGCGCGCCGCTTTGGGCCTGGTGCGAAGAATCGGAAAGGAGATGTTCGAATCACGTTCTTGCGAGACGATGTTTGCCGGATCCATTCCCCACTCCGAATTGAACCGTATGATGATGCGCCGCGCAAGTGGAGCCAATGCCTGAGCCGTCCTCTGCGCTTCGTGTGTTGAACCAAGAGATTGTCTCTTGCCGGAAGTGCCCGCGCCTCGTGAAGTACCGGGAGAAGGTCGCGCGCGAGAAGCGCCGCGCTTATCGCGATTGCGAATACTGGGGCAAGCCCGTGCCCGGATTCGGCGACGGGCAGGCACAGCTGCTGATCCTCGGCCTGGCGCCGGCCGCGCATGGAGCCAATCGTACCGGACGCATGTTCACCGGCGACCGCTCGGGCGACTTCCTGTACGCCGCGCTGCACCAAGCCGGTTTCGCGAATCAGCCTGTCTCCCGCAACCGCGACGACGGCCTCGAACTCGATCGGGCCTACATCGCCGCCGCCTGCCGCTGCGCCCCTCCGGACAACAAGCCGCTCCCCCGGGAAGTCTCGAATTGCCGGGGTTATCTCGAACGCGAACTCGAAATCCTGAAACCCAAGGCGATTCTCGCGCTTGGCAAAATCGCCTGGGACGCCTATCTCAAAATCCTGAAGCAGCGCGGCGTCATCGCTTCGCGGACGCCCTACAGGTTCGCTCACGGGGCGGAAGCGGAAGTTGCTCCCGAAACTCCGCGCTTATTCGCGGTTTATCACCCGAGCCAGCAGAACACGCAAACCGGCCGCGTCACTCCCGCCATGTACTGTAAAGTTCTTGCAAGAATCCGGCGTTTCCTTGAAACGCTGCCCGCTTCCTTTAAACCGATATCAAGAAGCTAACCCGAGGAGGGGCCTCCAAGGAAAGAGTCTGTAGGAATCCGACTTCATTGAGGCTCGCGTCTCGTCCCGGTCGAGTGTCATCCCGGCTGCGGTGTTCCGCAGCATGAGTAGGTGATGGTCACGCCTTACCGACAGCTGGCGGGAATTGCCGACAGTTCCGGAAGGTCCTTCCTGCGGGCCGGTAGAGCGCCCGCGCCAAGTGCAAGCATTTCGAGCCTCTTCGAGCCGTTCGAAGTGACCCTCGTCTGGCCCAGAAGATGCATAAAGCAGCTACCGCAGCATTCCTGGAGGAAACATGAACGGTCTGAAACTCCGCGCGATTTTCATCGGCGCGCCTATGCTGGTTGTCGCTCTCAGTGGAGCCATATCCTTGAGCGCCGAGGAGCCTGTTGAAGGACCAAGCAACGGGCGCGCCGCGCAAGGCGACGATCCGTCGCGTCATCCGGCCGACGGCGAGCGCCACGGGCTCCCGCCAGAGACTTTTGCCGTGACTCCCGGCACCAAATTCCTCGTGCGTCTCGAAGACGAATTGAGCACCAAGGGCACGCAAGAAAACTCCACGTTCAAAGTAAAGACGCTCGAACCATTGGAAGCAGGCAGCGGCTTTTACTTGCCGTCGGGAGCGGAAATTGCGGGACACATCAGCCGCGTCGAGGCTGCAGGGGTCGCCGGCCGCGCTAAGATCTGGCTGACCTTCGACGAACTTCACACCAAATTTGGTGACTTGCCCATTGTCGCGGAAGTCGTGAGCGTCCCCGGCGATCACAGCGTAAAACCCGTGCCGAATCAGGAAGGCTTGATTCAGGGCCGCACCAGCACGCAACAAGACGCTCGAGCAGCGGCAGCTGCTGGCGCGGCCATCGGCGCAGTAAAAGGCGTAAAAGACAAAGACAAAAAGGAAGCTGCGGAAGGCGCGGCCCTCGGGGCCCTCACCGCGTACTTGATGGAATCCGGCCGCGGCCACGAACTCAATCTCCCCAAAGGCGCTAAGTTGGAACTGGAGCTCGAAAGAGCTCTTTATCTTTTGAAGGAGTAAAATAAATGAATAAGAGGAAGCAGTAAGCCTAGATAGGCGATGCCGGTCCAAGGCAATCGCCCCACCGGGCAAGCCAGAGTCAACGGTCACCATGAACTTACTTCGGCGCGAGCTAACCTGGATATGACTCTCGGTATCTATATCCAAAAGTTTGTAAAATTTAGAAAATCCCCTAGGTGACTTAGCCCAAGTCAGCCTCTAACACACTGAAACTAGCGCACGCTCCTCGCCTCTTGGACTGGCAGCGTCTCTAACCCTCCTGGCCACCGATTTGCTCCCTCGCCTCGTGTGGAACCTCTTGTCCGGACGGACCGCGGCCCGGAACTTCGCAAGATTAGCCGTTGGCGCTCCAGACATCGGTATCCAGACGTAAATTCAACGGAGAAGAGGTGTGTCGATGGGGGTTCTCTGCCAAAGGCCCAAGGGCCTTGTAATTTCATTCTTGTTGCTTCTTGCCTTATTGTTCTCGGTTTCCGCTTCCGCTCAAATCACTTCTCAGACCGGTGCGGTTCGCGTCTTCGTGACCGACCCGCAAGGAGCAGCCGTCGCTGGAGCGAAGGTTACTCTTTCTTCCGGAGTAAGGGCCGACCTGACCAAAGAAACCATTGCGGACGGAAGCGTCGTCTTTCCCTTGGTGACGCCGGGAACCTACAAGGTGACCGTGGAGGCGCCGAACTTTAGTCGCACGGTGCTGAGCAATGTCGACGTTGCGGTAACCGCGGTCACCAACTTGAGCGTAAAGCTGGAGATCGGACAGGTCAGCACAGAAGTGCAAGTCGCCGCCGATGTCGCCGAGACCGTGAACACGACGAACGCCACGCTTGGAGATGTGCTCACGGGTGACGTCCTGCACAACCTCCCACTCGCCACCCGCAATTTCACCTTCCTCCTTGCTCTGAACGCCGGTACTTCCGCCCCCCTGCCGAATGCGACCCAGGCGGGGCGCGGGCAGGCAATCGTTTATGTCGATGGACAGCGAGGTACCAACAACAATTTGGTTATCAACGGAACGGATGCAAACAACCTCGGGAACAACAATCTTGGTAACGTGCCCATCCCCTCGCCCGATTCCCTCGAAGAGCTTAGGGTCCAAACAAGCCTTTACGACGCCTCTCAGGGAAAAACCTCCGGCGGCAATATCAACGTGCTGACTCGTGGCGGCACGAACACCTATCACGGCGAGGCCTACGACTATCTGCGCAACGATGACCTCAATGCCAATTTATTTTTCTTCAACGCGGGCGGCACGCCTCGTCCTGTCCTGAAACAGAATCAATTTGGCGGGAACTTTGGCGGGCCCATTCCTAAGCTCCACGATACCTTCTTTTTCGGATCTTACGAGGGAACAAGGCAGCGAAACGGCGTTGCTGGAGGCATTAGCACTCAGTTTCCAATTCTCCCTGCAACCCGAGACGCGGCATCGCTCGCCGCAGCCTTCAGTACGCCAACTGCTCCACTCGCGGCAAGCCAGATTGATCCAGTGGCGGTCAACCTCCTAAATCTCCCCGGCAAGTACAACGGATTCCTCATCCCTAGCGGTCGGGGTACTCCTGGAAACGCTGCGTTTGGTCTGTTCACGATTTCTTCCCCGCTTCAGTTCACGGAAGATCAATTCAACGCCAACGTGGACAAGAACATTGGCTTGCATCACAAAATAGCCGAGCGCTTCTTTTGGGCCAACGCCCAAACTGTGGATCCTTTTGGCGGCGAAGGCACCGGCCAGTTGGGTAGCGGCCAGACCACACCGATCACAAATCGCTTAGCCACGCTTTCATGGACGTATACCATCACACCGAATGTCGTCAACGAATCTCGCTTTGGGTACACTCGACTCACTCAGCAGGTCAATGCGGTCGAACCCGCTACGCTGACTCAATTGGGAATGACAAGGTTCAATGGCTCTGTCTTTCCCGGGATTCCGTTGTTTATCACTGGAGACATCAATCCGGCATTCGGCGGGATCTCAACGAACAACGACCAAGCGTCCACCAGCAACACGTTTCACTTTGCGGATAGCGTAGCCTATACCCGCGGCAGACACACCTTCAGGGGCGGGTTCGAATACAGGCGCTACCAGATCAACCTCTTCAACAACTTTGCCTCGCGCGGCTTTCTGCTCTTCAATACCTTTGAAGACCTCCTCACCGGTAACATTCTGGAGGCCTTTGTGGGAACGGGCATCACCGATCGCGGCTTCAGAGCTCGTGATGCTTCCTCTTATTTCCAGGATGATTGGAAGGTCATGAAGCGTCTGACTTTGAATCTCGGCGTTCGCTATGACTATCTTGGGCCGTCCACCGATGTAAAGAATCGGCTCGGCAACTTTGATCCTTCAAGGCTGGATGCAACCACCCTGGCAAACGGCGGAGCTGGGATTTTGAATGGCTTCATTCTTCCGGCCGCCGCCAACTTCGGCACCATTAAGGGCACGCCAGGAGTTTCAGCCTCAACGCTCCTAAGCAATAGCCCTCATAATTTTGCGCCTCGTGTCGGTTTTGCGTGGGATGTAAAAGGCGATGGCAAGACCGCAGTTCGTGGCGGCTATGGCCTCTACTATGTTCGCATCTCGAACCAAACCCTGCTTCAACTTATCACCGGCGCGCCTTTCTTCCAGTTGTCGGCCAACGTGTTTCCTGGCACGCCCCTCTCTAACCCATTCCCGAATCTACCCGTGCCATCGCAATTCCCCGTATTCCCGACGCCGCCGCAATTCCTTGGTTTCAGTGCGGCAGGGTCTCCCGGATTTAGCGGTCCGTTGCTTTCGCTTAATCCATTCGACCGTAACCTGGGAATTCCCTATGTTGGAGCGTGGAATCTTAGCATTCAGAAGGAGCTCCCGTGGCATTTCAATATGGAAGTGGGTTATCTGGGATCCGAGGGCGTCAAGCTTTTGCAAGGTCTCCAGCTTAACCAGGCACGGCTCGCCAATGCAGCCAACCCCATAGTGGTCGGTGGCGCCAACGGTGTCCCACAGACTACTCTCACCACGGATTCCACGCGTGATGTAAACGCGCGCGTTGGCGTATTGGGCTTCACACCAACAGGACTGAATACCGTCACCCAGAACGGCCATTCTAGCTATCATGCGCTGGACTTCACTGTCACTCGGCGCGTGGGCAACCTGTTTATCCAGAGTGCGTATACTTTCTCGAAGTCCATCGACAATAACTCTGGCGATGGCAACCCTCCAGGCACGCAAGACCTCGGCAATTCCGGCTCGAACAATCTTGATACCCGCACCTTGCGCGCACTTTCCACCTTCGACAGGACCCATCGCCTCCAGGTTACCTATCAGTATTCGATTCCATCTTTTTCGACTGGGGCGTTGAGGCAAGTGGTCGGCAATTGGGGAATCGGAGGCTTGACGACGTTCCAGTCGGGTTTGCCTGCCCTAATTACTTGTGCCAGTTGTCCCGCAAACCTGTTCGGAATTACTCCGAGCAGTACGTTTCCAGAAGTCGTCGGCAATTTGAATGCTCTTTTCAATTCGGGCTCGCCGCAGAATTTTACTGGGACCAGCGCATTCAACACCGGAGTGCTGGCTAATACAACCAGCAATCCGGCTGGAACAGTCCTCACTGGATTAAACACCTTTGGTGGTCCCGGAAATCAGTCTTTCACCATTGGCGGGCCCGGGGCCGGCTCCCATGTGGGTGCTATCTTTGGCAACCTTGGCCGCAACATCCCTCAAGTCCGTGGGCCCTTCCAACAACAGTGGGACTTCTTCGTGACGAAGCGATTCCCCTTCAAAGACAAGTACAGCTTTGAGTTTCGTTCTGACTTCTTCAATCTTTTCAATCATCCAAACTTTGATCTGACCAACACAGCCGTGGCATTTAAGCCACCCAGCCCGACCGATCCAAATGGATTCCAGTTCAATAATGCCTTCGGAAAGTACGACACGACACTTGGCAATCCGCGCATTGCGCAGCTTTCTTTGCAATTCCGCTTCTAACGCCACGGCGATATGGGGCCTTGGGTCCGGGAGGTGCAATTTCCTCCCGGGCCTCTTTCTTTGTGGCTGCCAGACGCGACCTGAGCGAGACCGGCGCCGTTTGAGTTTCAACGGCCGTTTTGTGTTGAGTGTGCAAGCCAGCTACTTCCTCGAAATACCCGTCTTGGCAACTTCGCGGGGACTTGCTAGAGTCGAAGAGTCCAGCAAAAAACTCCTAGAGCGGTTTCACCATAGAAAGCGCGAGAGAGGCCGGGACGCATGGGGGAAGAAACACGCGCGGCCGCGAGGGCCGTCGAGACGCTCGAACGCAAAGACCGCATCCTCATTGTCGAAGACGAGGACAACGCGCGCAAGGGCTATGAGCAGCTCCTGCAGCGCTGGGGTTACGACGTTTTGGGCGTCGGGTCAGCGGAAGAAGTTCTCGCCAAATTCGCCGGATACCAGCCGGACACGCTCATTGCCGACGTCGAACTCCCGGGAATGAACGGTCTGGACCTTCTGAAGCAGTTGGGGCCGGATCTCCACGGCGTGCCCGCCATCATCATCACCGGAAAAGGCAATGACGAGCGGGCCGTCGCCGCCATCGAAGCCGGGGCCTTCTGGTACATCGAGAAGCCGCTGAAGGGGCCGGTGCTGCGCGCGCTGCTCGACCGCGCTTTGAGCAAGGCCCGGGATTCGCGCCAGCTGGCGGTACTGCAGCGGCAACTAAGGGAAACCGGGCGCCTCGGTGATCTTGTCGGCGGCACCAAAGCCATGCAGGAAGTGATGCGCATCGTCGAGATGGCTGCTCCCAGCTCGGCTTCGGTGTTAATCACCGGGGAGACGGGCTCGGGCAAGGAGATTGTCGCGCGTACGATTCACCGGCTCTCGCCGCGTGCCGGCGGCCCGTTCGTGGCCATTAACTGCTCAGCGATCCCCGAAACTCTGATGGAAAGCGAAATCTTCGGTCACGAGCGCGGTGCCTTCACCGGCGCGGCCGAGCGCCGCATCGGCTGCTTCGAATTGTCCGACAGCGGAACGCTTCTGCTCGACGAAATCGGCGAGATGCCCGCGCCCACGCAAGCCAAGCTCCTGCGCGTGCTCGAAGACCGCAAGGTGCGCCGCCTGGGAAGCAAAACGGAAACGCCCGTGGACGTGCGCGTGGTTGCGGCAACGAACAAAGATCCCGAGCAGGCCGTCGGCAACGGCCAGTTGCGGCAGGATCTCTACTTCCGGTTGAACGTTTTTCACATTCACTTGCCGCCGCTTCGCGATCACAAAGAAGACATCCCCCTGCTCGTGGAGCACATTTTGCGCGACGTCAACGCCAAGCACGGCAGGCATGTCCGCGGAATCGGCGCGGAAGTGATGGATATCTTCATGGGGCATACCTGGCCGGGAAACATCCGCGAACTGCGCAACGCTTTGGAGCGCGCGACCATCATGTGCGAGAAAGAGCTGATCACGCGCGCCTGCCTCCCGCCGGAGTTCGGCAAGATGGCGGCCAAGGGGCCGAGCGATCTTTCGACCATCAAGTTTCCCGTGGGCACCACCGTGGACGCCATGGAACGCGAACTCATCCTGCAAACGCTCGGCGCCACGGGTAACAACAAGACGCGCGCCGCGGAATTGCTGGGGATCAGCTTGAAGACGCTGCACAACAAGCTCAAAGAATACGGCGGCGATCGCGCGGAAACGGAGTAGAGTCAGGGAATGCGGCTGCGGCTGCGCACAAAATTCACGTTGGTGATGACCAGCCTCGTGCTCTTCGTCGTCGCGGTGTTGTCCTACGTGTTTGCCGCGCAACTTCTCGAGCAATTGATTCAGGAAACCGACAAGCGCGCCGCCGACCTTTCCGAGCAAGTCTTTCTTCAGGCCAAGCATGCGCTGATAGAAGCTGCGCAGCTCGGCTTGCGCCCGGATTCCTATGCTCCTGAAGAAATCCACGATTATGTCCGGCACGCGTTCGAGATCAGCGAAGGCTTGCGAACTCAATTCGTCGCCGCCAAGAAAAACCCGCTGATCTACGAGGTCTCCATCACCGACACCGACGACCTGGTGCTGGCTTCGACCGACGAGAATCTGCAGGGGAAGTTCCTGCCTCACAGGGCTTCGCTCTCTCAGCTTGTCGGCCGAAGCTTCCTCCACCAGATCAAAGTTCTCTTGGTGCCGACCAGGCGCACGGTCAAGAACCCGCAATTGTTCGAACATGGATACTCCTTTATCAACGACAACAAGCCGTTCGGGGAAGTGCGCGTGATCGTGGATTCTGCACTTCTGGTCCAGTCGATCCAAGAGGGCCTCCGCACCGGGGGAATCATTGTGCTGGTGGCCCTGGTAGTCTCCGCCTTGCTTGCCGCTCTCGTGACCGGCATCACACTGGCACCACTGCGCGATATCACCGTACAGCTTGACCGCATCTCCGCGGGCCAATTCGACGCCCTTCATCCCGGAGCACAAACCCTGGAGGCCAGCGGCGACGAATTTGGTTTGATGAGCCGCAAAATCTCCCAGGTCGGGCAGCAACTCCGCGGCGTGCACGAAATTTTCAGCACCATGCGCGAAAACATGAACTCCGTCATGGCCGGACTGGAAGACGGCTTGCTTTTGTTCACGCGGGATGCGCGCGCGGTGATGGTCAGTCCCGCCGCCGAGAAATTTCTGGGCGCCCCGGCAAGCGAATTCCTTGGCCGCCGCGTAACCGACATCTTTCCACCGGGTCATCCGCTGCGCGACGCGCTGCACATTGAGAGCGAAGAGCTCAGCGAGATCACTGCGGAAGCCGATCTCGAGACCAGCGACGGCCCGAAGCGCGTGAACGTCAGCGTGCAAGCAATCCAGGAAGCCGGCGAGCGCATGGGCGCGCTCGTGACCCTCCGCGATCTCGATTCGCTCGAAAGCATCGGCACGCAGCTTCGTGTCAGCGAGCGTCTCGCTGCGCTTGGCCGCATCACCGCCGGTGTAGCGCACGAAGTGAAAAATCCGCTCAACTCCATGCGCCTGTGGCTTGAGAACCTCAAAGAATCCTTGTCCTTCGACGGGTTTTACGATGGCGACAGCCCCTCGCGGCAGGCCGTGCAGGTTTTGGACAAGGAAATTGACCGCCTCGATCAAGTAGTCAAACGCTTCCTCGATTTTACGCGCCCGGTGGACGTTCGCCTGGAAGCTACGCAGCTTGCCGAGCTCTTGAAAGAGGTTCTCGAAATTGCCAAGCCGCAGCTGGAAAAGTCCAACATCCAGATTGCGCAGCTTTTGCCGATCGATGTCCCGGAAGTCTATGTCGATCGCGCCTTGCTGAAACAAGCCGTGCTCAACCTGGTGCTCAACGCCTCGGAAGCCATGCCCAACGGCGGACAATTACGCCTGGTGCTGAGCCGCCGCGGTGAAATGGCGGAAATCACCGTAGGCGACACCGGTAAGGGCATCCCGCCGGAAAACCAGCAAAAAATCTTCCAGTTGTTTTTCACCACCAGACCGGGAGGCAGCGGAATCGGACTGGCCAGCACGTTCCGAATTGTGCAGTTGCACAACGGTTCGATAGACTTCACTTCGGAGGTTGGCCGGGGCACCACGTTCCGGATCGAATTGCCACTCGCGGCCTAACATCCATGCTTAACCCAGCTCAGCACCGTGTTTATCCGAGGAACCCTTTTCTCTACCGCAGCCGGCCGCTCCTGGTTTGTCTCACCTCTTGCTCCATGGCCTTCGGCATGAGCGGTTGCGTCGTTCGGCGAAGGCCGGCGATTCCCTGGTCGAGCGCGGTACAAGTGCGGCCGGTCGTGCAACCTCGCGGTGCCGCCGCGGACGGTGCGGATCTCGAAGTTCCGGAGTTTAACCTCGCTTTGGAGCCCCTGGCGGCCCTGATGGTCCCTGTGCGCATGGCGCCGCCCCGTCCACGCGTGCCTCCGGCCCCTTCCCCAGCCCCGGCCGCGCCCGTCGCGGCAGAAGGCAAGCCGCCCGCTCCCACCATCGCTCCGCAACTCTCGCAAGCCGAATTTGCCGCCGCGCAACAGGAAACCAACGAAAGCATGGACATCGCCGAGAAAAATCTCGCGGCCACGAGCGGCAAGAGGCTGAACGCGGCACAATCCGACCTGGTTTCCAAAATCAAGGGGTTCCTCAAAGATGCGCGTGAAGCTGCGCGCGCGGGCGACTGGGGGCTGGCCCGCAACCTGGCCAAGAAAGCCCAAGTGCTCTCCGAAGAACTGCTGCGCTCGGTATAGCCCCGAAGCGAGACTCAAGAGTCCCAAGATGTTTCCCTTTTTCCGACCTTTCTTGCAGGCGAAAGGGCCTATCTCTCGCGACGTCAATGGACGGTTTTTCTCAGTGGCTGCCATAGCGCTGCAAAATGCGCCAGGGGGCGCGTCCACGATGGAACTTGAGGCCAACGAAGAAACGAGCCTGGTCAGACTTCTCGCAATAAATGACTTCGCCTTGCATGGGAGGTCCCTGGTCGACCGGGGCAACCTTTACCTGATCCCCCGGTTGCCAGCGGTGGAGCGAGCACACTCGCACGCCGCCAGAACTGAGATTGTCGGTGTAGGTCTGTTCTTCGACTTCGCCCCTCCGGTCCGCCAAGGCCGAGAGACGCACGACCACCATGATGGGGAGCCTCTTTTCGCTTCTACCGGTTAAGTTTTTATCAAGAATCATAATGCGCAAGCTGTGACCGGCCAAGGCGGACGGTGTTTGCGTTTGCGCTCGACTGAACTCGTTCGAGAACCGGTGCCTTCAGCGGAAAGTCAGGTTAGGAGCGTCTCACGTTCGTGCATGGACGGTGGCTCGATGGCGCCTGCCTTGGCTCTGGCGCTTCCTCTAGGGAAGTCACCAGCATGTACTGCCACACCCATTAGAGAGCGTTTTCCGGGGCAAGCGCAATCCGTCAGAGACCGTAGCAGCCCTTGGTAAGTTCAAGTAGTACTTAGGCCTACGTCCGGCCGGAAAATCCGGGGCGTTAGCGGCCAAGGCGCAGATAGTCGTCGTTTTTGCTCAACCAATCTTCCCGAGGCGGGTCAAAGATGTCCAGGTCGAGGGTATCCTCGATGGCCCAGGCTTCGTGGGGCATATTGGGAGGGATGCACAGGACTTCGCCCGAGCGCACGACGATCTCCTTGCCGTCAATCGCGAACTTCAAGGCACCTTCGAGGATGTAGGTGACCTGTTCATTATGATGATGGTGCATCGGCACATGCGCGCCCTTCTTGAGGAACACGCGCGCCAGCATGATTTTGTCCCCCACTACCATTTCGCGGCCGATGAGTTCATTTAACTGCTCGTGTTCCACGTTCTTCCAGGGGATGTATTTCGGCTGCATCGAGGTGCTCATTTCTGATCTCCATAGAGTTTTGCGGCGTTGTCGTGCAGGTACATGCGGGCGAGTTCGAGAGCTTTGGCCTCACCGAACGCGCCTTCCGCGACGAGCTCGGCCAGGGCGGCGGCCAGGGCCGTGCGCGCAGACTCGGCCGCCAGCCAGAACGTCTCTTCCGCCCCGACGGCGTCGTTAAACGGAAAAGCGTCGGACCCAAACATGATTTTTTCCGGGAACAAAGAAATCCACTGCTTGAGAATGTTTTTGAGCTCCGAGGGATAAACGTAATAGCCCATTAAGGAAGAGTCCGTGTACACATTCTTCGCCGCGGTCATCCAGATCATCTCGAGCGTGTGCGGATAGCCGCCGTGAATCAGCACGAACTTCACGTTTTTGTAGCGCGGATCGCGCAGCACGTTTTCGAGATTCAGCGGAGTGCCGTTGGTCAGGCTGAAGTAATCCCCGATGCCCACGGCGCTGTGAAAATGCACGGGCAGATCGAGCTTCCCCGCCTGATCGATCATCACGCGAAAAACGTAATCCTGGAAGGTGCGGTATTCCTGCTCGGACGGGAGGCCGCCCGCGTGAAACTTCGCGTAAATGGCCTCCGCCGAAGCGCGCGGCGGATCGCCAAAATAAAGCGAGCGGAAATACGCGGCTTCGAATTTCATGGCCACGCCGCCCTTTTTCTGGTTGTCGGCGAGCGTTTGGCGCACGAAATTCTCATAACCGGCGAGGTCCAGGGGCAAGCCGCCGAGGCCTTCTTGTTTCATGTAGCGCTTGAGCACTTTTTCCTGGAGAGGAACGTACACGGCCATGTCGCCGTTCTTTGCGGCCTGGTCGCGATTGTCGAAGGGGAACAGGAAGGAATCGGCGAAAAACACCCAGTGGAAACGCTGGGGATCGAGATAAGGGGCAAACGCAACGCGATTGGCGAGGCACGTTGCGATGTTCATCTTGTCCAGAATGCCGTCCCAGTACGCGGTATTGCCGGAAGCTTCGGCCGCTTTCTTTTTGTCGATAAGCCATTTGGCGTGTTCGGGCTGGAAATCGTTGTAGGGGTAGGCGAACAGCGCCTTGGCGGCGGCCACGAATTCGGGATTGTCGTCGCGCAGGCGAAGTACGGAGCTTTCGCCGGGCGGCGCGGCCATCGCGTCCATGTCGGCATCGTCGGGGAAGGTGGCGTGCGAATGGTTGTCGTAGATAGGGATGCGGGCGATCTGCTCGCGCAGGCGTGTGTAGATTCTCTCGACGTCGCCGCCGGAAAGCGGTTTGGCCTGGGCCCCGGCGGCCGCAGCTCGACCGAGTGCCGCGAAGAAAATCGCAATGATACCGATCACCTTGTTCATGGCCATCTTTCAAAACTCTCTTTGAGAATTCCTACGGCCGCTTACCGCGAAACCGCGGCCCGCCAGTGCATCGCCACCCTGGCGATGCGTTCCAAGGCGTCTTCGAGCAGATTCCGCGCACTCACGAGCGAAAAGCGCAGGTAATTCCTGCCTCCGGGGCCAAACGCCGCCCCGGCAATCCCGGCGACGCCCCCTTCTTCGAGCAAGATCGCCTGCAGTTTTTCGGCCGAAAGCCCGGTCTCTTCGATGTTGACCCACGCGTAGAAGGCGCCTTGCGGCGGCAGGCAACGAAATCCGGGAATGCGGTTGAGCCCGGGGACGAAGAGCTCGCGACGCTTGCGGTACTCCTCGACCATCGCGTCCACCGCGCCGGTCCGATCGCCGAGCGCTTCGATCGCCGCCACCTGGGTGAACTCCGCCGCGCACGTAAAGGTGTTCAGCACGAGCAAATCCATCGCGTCGATCACCTCGGCGGGGCCGACCGCGTATCCCAGCCGCCAGCCGGTCATCGCGAAACTCTTTGAAAAACCGTCAATGATCACCGTGCGCTCGGCCATGCCGGGAAGCGCCCAGATGGATTTGTACTCGCCGCCAAACAGAATGCGCGCATAAATCTCGTCCGAGACAACCCACAGATCGTGTTTCCGGGCGAGTTCGGCGATCCTCTCGAGCGCGGGCAAAGCAAAAACCGTGCCCGTCGGATTATTCGGAGAATTGAAAATGATCATGCTGGTGCGCGGCGTGATCTTTCCGGCGATCTCCTCCAAATCCGGTTGAAAGCGGTTTTCCTCCTGCAACAGAAAAGGTACGGCCTTCGCGCCGAGGCCGCGGGTGAACGAGGGATAAATCGGGAAGCCTGGATCGGGATAAAGCACTTCGTCGCCCGGCTCGATGAGCGCCATCATGGCGAGAGAAAGCGCCATCTTGCAGCCGGGCGCGACAAGCACTTGTTCCGAGGCGACGTCGAGCCGTCGTGTGCGCTTCAAATAACCGGCGATGGCTTCGCGCAAGTTGGGCAGGCCGCGCGTCGCGCAGTAGCGGTCGCGCCCAGCCGCCACCGCCGCCCGCACGGCATCCACGACGGGCGCGGCGGGATGAAAATCCGGCTCCCCCAGCTCCAAATGAATGACCGAGCGCCCCAGCCGTTCCAGCTCCTTCGCCCGCGAATACACGGCGAGCGCGCCTTCTCCGTTCAATTGAGAAACGCGCGATGCGATGCGGGTCATCGGTTGTATCCGGAAACGATGGTATCACTCCTCAAGCGAGAGCCCGGTTCCCGCTAAGGCAAACTCCAGTCAGGCGCAGCCGCATTGACCCCTTAGCGGGAAGACCATTTGGTTTTGCCGCCCCTAGAACGCGTAGCGCAGCGAAAACTGAACCAGCCGCGGCGTCCCCACGGTGCTCGTGATTTTGCCGAAGGGGCTGTTGGCTCCTCCGATGGTTTCCACGTCCGTCACCGTGGGGTTACCAAAGTTGGCGTGATTCCAAATATTGAAAAAGTCCGCGGCGAACCGCAGTTCTTGCCGCTCGGTCAGTTTGAAATTCTTGATGAGCGAGAAGTCCCAATTCTGCTGATGCGGCCCGCGAAAAACATTTCTGCCCAGGTTTCCGAAGTCAGTCGTGCAATAGTTCGCGTTTGGCAAAATGTTTGTGTCGGACTGGTTAGGATCGCACAGGCTCGGCCCATAGAGTAATGGCGCTGTCGAGAATGCGCTCGAGTTCAGATACCCGTCGATTCGCCTATGGATGTCGCCGGTCCTCACCGCACTCGCAAGCGTGCTGCCGGTTGCGAGGCTTCCTGAGAGGGTACCGGGTGTAAAGCCCGCCACAAGGAAGGCCGTGCCGGCACCGGAATCCGTCACGGAGAAAGGCGTACCGGACTGGAAGATGGTGATGCCGCTCAGGGCCCAGCCGGCCAGCAGTTTTTCCCTAAGGCCGGTCGCACCCTTGTAAAACGGCAGTTCGTAGCGGTAGCTCACGCTCAAACGGTGCGGGCGGTCGAAGTCCGAGAGCCCGCGCGAAGCCGCAAGCGTCGATTCGTCGTTGAAGGCGGTGTTGAACGCGGTGTTTCCAGACGAGGTGGCGTCGGTCGATTTCGAAAACGTGTAGGCAGCTTGGAAGTACCCTGCAACCCACCGCCGGGAAAGCGTTGTCTGCAACGAGTGGTAGTGGGAATAGGCGTCGTTGGCGAAGAGCTGGAAACCTCCGTAGCCGTTGATGCCTTGGGCCCGCGACCGCGCGACCGCATTCCCAAACGTGTTGGTGGTAATAACGCAAGGATTGGGATTGCAGAACGGACTATTGACCTTCACGGAGTTGGCTGCGGAAGCGCGCAGGGACTGAAGATTGTCGCGCGTCTCGCGCAAATGCACGGCGTGCGTTCCGACGTAGCCTACCTCGAGAACCCACTGCTTGCCGAGGGAACGTTGCACGGTCAGGTTCCATTGCTGGGTGTTGGGCACAACAGAGTGCCGCGGCACTTCGAGCCCGAAAATGTTCGTGGACAGGAGCGGGCCCGGGCAAGTGCTGCCGGCGGTTGGTCCGTACACGGCGTTTTGCGAAGTATCGGATGTGGGATTACCGCTCGAATCGACAAAACCGGTGAGTACCGACAAGCAAGGAACAAAAGTGGGATCGAGCGTTCCGGCTTTGGGCAGGCCGTTTGGATTGGGATTCGGGCAGCCACTTAACGGACCGGTTGCCGGAGGCGGGGTCTCGGAGAAAAACAGGCCAAGGCAGTTCGGTGGACCTCCTCCAAACGCCACCGGCAAGAACGGCGTCTGGAAGGAAAGCTGGTCGACGTTTCCCACATCTTCGCGTACGTAATAGATGCCGTAGCCTCCGCGAATGGTGGTGGTATGGCGGCCAAAGACGTCGTAAGCCAGTCCGATGCGCGGTCCCAGCCCCGTCGAGTAATTGTTGTCGAGAGTGGTGCGGGTTGCGCTGCCGGTCAGGCCCGCGAGGCTGAGGTTCTTCACGCAAGAAGGATAGACAAACGGAAACTGGCCGGAGTTCGCGAGACCGGGGTCCAGGTTCCCGATATGACAAGCATTATCGTAAAAAGCGCCAAAAACCTCGGCGCGCAGACCAAGATTCAAAGTCAGATCGCGGCGAATTTTCCAGTCATCCTGCGCGAAGAATCCATAATTGTTGGTGCGGTATTCGTGGTTATAGACACCCCCGCCGCCAAAACTGAATTGTGGCGACCCCAAAAGAAAATTCTGGAAATCGGTATTTCCATTTGTGGTGTTGGTGAAGAACAGCTCGCCATTGAAAACTTGTGGAAAGAGCTTGTCGAGATGCACCCGCGTGTATTCGCCGCCAAAGCGAAGCACGTGCTTCCCTTTCACCCAACTCACGGTGTCCACGAAGTTGTAGTTGTTCTGGGTTTGGTGCTGGTCGGCGAAAGGCGCCGGCCCGATCTCAAAGCCGGAGCTTGCCAGTACAAATTTATAAATGGAACTGGTGACATTGTTCGTCGGCCGGTCGATGCTCAAATCACTCACCGTCACCGGGGGAAAGTTATCGAGGTTGTCGTTGATGTGTACGAACCCGAAACGAAATTCATTCACGAGCGCCGGAGAAAAAAGGTGCGTCTCGGTAATGTTAAGAAAGCGCGCGCCGACCGGCGTATCGAAAGGAAAATTCAGCGATGCTGAACTGATGCTGCTGGCGAGCGTGCTCCCCAGGGATTCCTGCAAGTCGCCAGCGCCAAACGGAAGAAAGCTTTCCGAATCGGAAAAGAAGAATCGCGCTGAAAGCTTGTCTGTTCCGCCTCGGAATTCGCGATCCCAGTTGCTCGTGAACTGATCGTCTGTATATTTTCCCGGACGACTGACCACAAAGGGCACCGGGTTCGCGGGGTCGCAGAGCTTGGCGCCGGCGGGAACATTCGCTGGTGCCGGGAACAGGTAACCTCCGGCGCCACCTCCAAACTGGTTTTGTTTGAAATTGAGCAACGCAAACACGACAGGATCGATGCTAGGCACGCCGCAATCGGCTTCGAGCTGGGTCATGGAAGCGCGGTCCGCTGCCGGAATATAAGGAATGTTGGTGCTTATGAACGTTCCCGGTGAAAGCCCGCTGCGCTGCCGGGTTCCCTGATAGTTCACGAAGAAAAAGCCATAATTCTCTTTGACCACCGGCCCGCCCAGGCTCCCTCCGAAAATGTTCTGTTTTACGGCCGGCCGCGGCTGTCCCTGCCGGTTGACGAAGTATTCGTTGGCGTTCAGAACATCGTTTCGAAAGAACTCGTAAATGTCGCCATGCCATTCTCTTGTGCCGGACTTCAAAATCGCATTGACGTTTCCGCCGCCGTTCCTTCCCTGGCTCGCATCATACAGCGAAGTCTGGACCTTGAATTCTTGGATCACGTCGGGATTCGGCAGCGGAACGTAGGTCGCTTGCGCCACGTTGTAGTCGGTCGCGCTGATGCCTTCGATTAGGTAGTTGTTGTTGTCCTCGCGCTGCCCGTTCACGAACAGTTTCACGCTGCCCCGCCCGAGCTGGGCGGCAGCGTTTAGTTCACTCTGCGCGCCGGCGGATAGTGTCAGCAATTGTTGGTAGTTCTGCGTGGCCAGGGGTAGCTCGCGCACCGTTTCCGTGCCTAGCGACTCTCCGGTCGTGGCGCTCGTGGTGTCGACGGTCGCGATCTGCGCCGAAATCTCCACTTTTTCGCTGACCGCACCCGGCTTCAAGGTGATCGTCACTTTGGTGGTTTCCGTCACGCGCACGGCAATGCCGTCCGCCTTGGCCTGAGAAAATCCCGATTTGTTCACCACCACCGAGTACGTACCGGGAGGCAGCAAGGGCACAACAAAAGAACCGTCCGAGCCCGCAGGCAGCTTTCGCACGACCGTTTCTGTGCGTGTGTCGATAATCTGTACATCCGCTCCGGCCACCGACCCGCCGCTCGTGTCCACCACCGTGCCGCTGATGGCGCCCGTCGCGCCGCCTTGGCCGTAAGCGCATCGGGCAGCCGACAGGGCTATCAGGAATGCCGCGGTCGATAACGCTCGATAAACGATTCGCATAACACCCCCTAGCGATCGAACTCCGCCGCCCCGCAGTGGTGAGCAACTCAAATATGCTTACGGCGCCCTGCAGAGGAAAGGCGAACGGTCCTGCGAGAACACCATGCGGACGAACTGGATATCCGCTCGGAAGCTAGCGTTTCGCCGTGGCAGTGTCAAGAAACGAGTGCATCAAATTCCGCACGCACCTCATGCGCTTGCTAGCGACGTTAGCTAACCCCTCGAATCCGCATGCGGGCGTAGCCCCACTTGACGTCGCCCACTCCCGGCGAGACTATCCTTGTTAGGCAGCGTGCCGGGTGCAACGGGACCGCCACCCCTGCCGTCTAATGATTGTTCCCCGCGAGGGGGTGACTTATGACTCTCCGTAGACTGTTTCCCTTTTTGCTTTTGGTTCTGCTGGCGGCGCTGTTCCTTAGTGTGCCGTCGGCTTCGGCTGACTCGAGCCATGCCCGCATCATCCGGCTCAGCGTGGTCACCGGGGACGTACGCTTTGCGGCCAAAACGCAGGGTGATCCTTTGACGGATTCCCGTGCTGGCTGGGATGCGGCTCAAATGAACCTGCCCATTCGCCAGGGCTACGTTCTCGCGACGGACAATGGCCGCACGGAAGTCGAGTTCGAAAACGGCACGCTGGCCTTCCTGAAGGAAAACACCGTTCTCGAGTTTTATGATCTCTCGCTGAAAGACGGCGCTCTCATCACGCGCCTGGTTTTGCGCCAGGGTAGCGCCTCCTTCCATGTGAATCCCTTGGAGGGCGATTATTTCAGCGTGACTGGCGGCGACTTCACCGTTGAGGTCGGCAGCCGTGCGACTTTCCGTCTCGACAATTTTGACGACGGCAGTACCGTCGAAGCGATCTCGGGCCACGTCAACGTCCTGCATCGGGACGAAACGACGCGGCTTGAAAAGGGCCAGTCGCTTTCCATGAAGGCCGGTGGCGAAGTGTCCGTGAATATTGGCCGCGTCCCCGAACCGGACGAATTTGACCACTGGGTCTCCGGCCGGATTGACACCGTTTCCACGGCCACTTCCGCCGCCATGCAATATACGAGTTCTCCTTATTACGCCCCGGGATTCGGCAGCCTGTATTCCTACGGTTCGTGGTTTAACTGCGGAGCCTATGGTTACGGCTGGCGGCCCTTCGGTGTCGGAGCGAGCTGGTCGCCCTTTACCGACGGACAATGGATTTGGGACCCTGCATTAGGCTGGACGTGGAACAGTTTCCAGCCCTGGGGTTGGGCTCCCTACCACTACGGGGGCTGGCTGTTCGACTCCGGCTGCGGAGGTTGGTACTACTCGCCGCCTTTGTTGTATGGCGGCTACTACCCCGCTCCGGGCGTTCCCATCCGGCGCTTTCCGCCGAGGGTCCATGCGCCGCGGCCCGTCTATCGTCCCGTAACTGCGGTTTTTGTTCGCAACAACAAAACGCTCGGGATCGTTCCGATGCATCCGCTGGACGGCAAGGGCAAGACTCCCCTGAACCTGGATCATGGAATTGTTTCGCCTAGGGGAGCGAGCGATCTGGCGGGACGGCGCGTGATCGCCTCCGAGCCCGGAGAGAAATGGCAAACCTTGAAGTCCCCGCCCAAAGACGCTTTCAGCAATGGGCTAGTCGCTTCCGCCGCCCCCGAGCGTGTTTCGAGAACCGTGCTCGAGCGCGCTTCGGGTACGCGTATCGTCTCCACGATGAAAGACTCGTCGATCGTCTACGACCCCAAAGAGCATCGTTATGTAAATTCGAGTAACGTGCCGAGCTCCGCATCGCGCGAAAGCCTCGCGGCGCGCGAAAAAGTGCCGTCTCCAGCCCGTGACGGCCGCAACAACGTGGATGTGCCCCGCACGAGCGCGCGCACGGCCGTCGCTCCGCCGCGCAATAGCGTCCCGCCCCCCGTGCCGTACTACTCAGGCGGTGGGGAGCGCAGCTCGGTCGGCGGTTCGCACGGCTCCTGGGGCGGGGGCGGATCGAGTGGCTCCCGTTCTTCCGGTGGCTCCAGCATGGGCGGGGGCTCCGGGCATTCGGCGCCAGCGCCTTCAGCGCCCTCAGCGTCCCACGGTTCTTCGGGCGGCGGCGGTGGTTCGCACGGCCGCCCGTAGAAGTGTTTTCTCTTCGGCGAGAGCGAAGGGGTTTTCCCGCGCGGCAGTCGAACCGCTCGCTAGGAAAAAATCATTCCCGCGTAGCCGACGACCTGGCTCAGATCGCCTGAAACATCGGCGGAGGTCGAGTATTTCACCAGTTGCGATTTCTTCCATCCCAGCGCGTCGAGCGCCGTGAGCATGGCCACCGCGGGGCCCAGGCCGCACATGGAAATCTCCTCGTTGCGGCAGGTGTCATAAAGTCCGGCGGCATCGAGCGCCAGCAGTCGGTCGATGGCTTTGCGATCCTTGACTCGCGTCGTCCGGTCGTCTTCGTAATGATTCAGATCCGAGGTCGTCAGCAACAGCACGCTTTCCGTCGCATGCGCAAGCACCCGCCCCATCGCTTCGCCCACCCTCACGAGCGACTCGAATTCGACCGTTCCCAGCGCCACGGGCACAAACGAAAATCCCGGCGCCAGCACCTGAAGAAACGGCACCTGCACCTCAAGCGAATGCTCCGTGCTGTGCGCCACGCTGTCCTCGCAGAGCAGCGGGCATTCTCGCCGCAGTTCCTCGGCAAGCGCTTCGTCGATCGGCGCATCCCCGAGCGGCGTGCGCCAGGCCCCGCTCGATAGAATCGCCGCCGGTTCGCCCCGCGGATAGTGCCGCACGCCGAGAACAATGATCTTCCGCGGCAACACCAAGCGCGCATACACCGCCCCGGCGACGTGGCCCGAGTACATGTATCCCGCGTGGGGCACGAGACACGCTTTTGCGGGAATAGCCTGCTGCTGCGGATCAGACCGCGAGTATTCACGAACTAGAGAAGTCAGTTCGTTGGAATCAGAGGGGTAAAAGCGTCCGGCAACTGCAGGGAGGCGCAGCATGAGCCGCCTCACGAAAATCAAATGGGCTTCGAGGGTTTCCCTTTGAACTTCAACGCTTGCATCGTGGTGGGGTTGTAATAAATCGTCACTTTGTCGCCGTACTGGTAGCCGCCCTTGTCCACGATTTGCTGCATTTTCTGCGAGGCTTCCTCTGCCAGAGGGAACGTCAGGATCGTCAGTTCGCTTTCCTTGCTGCGCGCGGTAATCTGCGCGACGTTCGCGTGCAGCACAAAGCCTTCAAATTTCACGAGCCCATTGGCTTTGGGCTTTGGCTTCACGGCGTTCACAATGATCGGGACCACCGTATCGACGACGATGGGCGCTAGCGGAGCCTGCGCCGCGGCAGGCGGGCAAAAAACGGCTGCAGCCTGAAACGCTGCTGGCAGCAGAAGCCCGGCGGCTTTGGTGAAACTCTTCATGCGGCGTCGTCCGTCGCAATCCGCAGCGACTTCAGAAACCTCACGTCCTGCGGCGTCATCGCCAGTCGGGCCACCGGCTTCTTCTCCGCTTCTTCCATCAGCGATTCCTGGTCCACTTGGATGCGAAGCGATTCGAGGAAGCGCCGGTCGTGGGTGGTCAGTTTTGCATCTTCCGACGTGGTGCCGTCGCGCTTGGCCAACCCGATCGTGGCGTCCAGCTTCAGGACAATGTCGTAGCCGTGCGCCCTCACTCCGGCAATTGCGCCGGTGATGCGGTCGGATTCCGATACCGTATCGTTGATCGCGTGACCCAATTCACGGAGCAGGTTCTTGAGGTGATCGTCGAGTTGCAAGGGGAACTCTCCCGTACTTCCACTGCCATTTTAGGCTCACACATCGTTGGATACAAGAGAGCTTCGTGGCGTTGTCTCCAATCGGTCCACAGGGCATTTCCCGGCCTCCGTCCCTCTCCGCCGTCCCAATGGGATCGCCCATGGCCTTCGGCTCGGCCGCCGGTTTTGCGCTAAGATGCTCTTATGTCGACGACGGCACACGCGGCCAGGGCTTCCCGCCAGCAGGGCGGCTTTCGCCGGCTGTGGCGTGTGCTGCGGCAGCTTTTTCACGAGGTTGTGGGCGCGGTCTTTGCCATTCTGGCGCTGGGCTGGCTGAACGCCGCGTTTCGCGCCTGGACCCGCGACGCCTCGCGCTGGCTGGTCGCCCTGGCCGTCTCGATGGGAGCCTTGCTCGTGTTTTTTGCGGTGACTTCGTTCCGCTACGCGCGGAAGTTATAGCCGCTGGCACTTCGCGCGGCTGATCGAATTTGGATTTTTCGCGTTTTCGCAACCATGTCTTCCGCTAAAACCAACTCCGCGCCTCCGGCCGAGCGCAAACCAAAATTCTCGACGCTATCCGGCTTGCCCGTCGACCCCGTGTACGCCCGAGAAAGTCTTGGCACCTGGGACCCGGAAACCGAGCTCGGCTATCCCGGCGAATTTCCTTACACGCGCGGCATTTATCCCACTATGTACCGCGGCCGCTTCTGGACCATGCGGCAATACGCCGGTTTTGGCACCGCCGTCGAATCAAACCGGCGCTATCGCTATCTTCTGAGCAAGGGGCAGGCCGGCCTCTCCGTCGCTTTTGACCTACCCACGCAAATCGGCCTCGACTCCGACCATGCTCTTGCCCTCGGCGAAGTCGGCAAAGTCGGCGTGGCCATCGATTCGCTCGAAGACATGGAGACGCTGTTCGACGGCATCCCTCTCGAACAAGTCTCCACTTCCATGACCATCAATGCGACCGCCGCCATCCTGCTCTGTCTGTACGTTGCGGTGGCAAAAAAACAAGGCGCCAGTCTTGGAAAACTTTCCGGCACCGTGCAGAACGACGTCCTCAAGGAATACATCGCCCGCGGCACCTACATTTATCCCGTGCGGCCCGCCATGCGCATCGTCACCGACATTTTCGCCTGGTGCCGCGATCATCTCCCCCGCTGGAACACCATTTCCATCTCCGGCTACCACATTCGCGAAGCTGGCTCGACGGCCGTCCAGGAAGTCGCCTTCACGCTGGCCGACGGCATCGCTTACGTCGAGGCCGCACTGGACGCCGGGCTTGGCGTCGACGAATTCGCGCCGCAGCTCTCTTTTTTCTTCAACGCCCACAATGATCTTCTTGAAGAAATTGCCAAGTACCGCGCGGCGCGCCGCCTGTGGGCCAAAATCATGCGCGACCGCTTCCACGCAAAAGACCCGCGCTCGCTGCTCTTGCGCTTCCACGCGCAGACCGCCGGGTCTTCGCTCACCGCCCAACAGCCCGAAAACAATATCATTCGCGTCGCGATGCAAGCCCTCGCCGCCGTTCTCGGGGGTTGCCAGTCTTTGCATACAAACTCGCTGGACGAAGCGCTGGCCTTGCCGACCGAAGAGTCCGCCCTCATCGCCCTGCGGACCCAGCAGATCATTGCGCAGGAAACCGGCGTCACCAACACCATCGACCCGGTCGCCGGTTCCTATGCCATCGAGCATCTCACGGGCGAAATCGAGCGCCGTGCCGAAGACTACATCGCCAAAATCGACGCGCTAGGCGGCATGCTGCGCGCCATCGAGACGGGTTTTGTTCAGGCGGAAATCCAGAAAGTCGCGTTCGAATTTCAGCGCGCGGTCGAGAAAAAAGAGCAAATCGTCGTCGGCGTCAACGATTTCATCGGCGAAGAAGCCCGGCAAATTCGCACGCTGCGCATTGACGAGGAAATCGAGCGCTCGCAAATCGCCCGGCTCAAAGCTCTCCGCGCCCGTCGCGATCCTGACCGCGTGGCCTCCGCCCTTGCCGAACTCGAGCGCTGTGCCAACACATCGGAAAATCTTCTCCCGGCCATCCTCGATGCCGTCGAAGCCTACACTACGGTCGGCGAAATCTCCGACGCCCTCCGCCGCCTTTTCGGCGAGTATCAGGAATCCGTGGTCATCTAGGAAATAAGCAAACTGGCACAAAGGACGAGCCGTCCATCGCGCACTGGTAAATGGTATGGGTCGCTCGGGTCCTTTCTCCTCGCCCCTTCGCACAGGCTGCCATCCCGCTTGCGCTGTAGTATTCTCATCTTGTCAGGGCATGTTATGAAGCTGATTCTCGCCTCCGCCTCTCCCCGCCGCGCCGCCATTCTTCGTGACGCCGGCTATCACTTCACGGTGCTGTCCTCGGCCGTCGACGAAACCCCGTATCCTGAGGAATCGCCCGAGGACCTGGTGCTCCGCCTTGCACAAAGCAAAGCCGACCTCGCGGCCGCTCGTTCGGTCGGCCCGGCCATCCTGATTGCAGCGGACACCGAAGTGGTTCTCGACGGCCAGATTTTTGGCAAGCCGCGTTCTTCCGAAGACGCTCGCCGCATGCTCAAAAAGCTTTCCGGCCGCACCCACACCGTTCTTACCGGCGTCGCTCTGGTTCGCCTTCCCAATGTCGAACGCCTCACCTTCGTTGAATCCACGCTTGTCGAGTTCGCTCCGCTTTCCGACGAAGAAATCACGCGTTATCTCTCGACGGGCGAGCCGCACGACAAGGCCGGGGCATACGCCATTCAGGGCTACGCCGGGCGCTACATTCCACGCATTGCAGGTTGCTATTTCAACGTGGTGGGTCTGCCGCTCGCCCGCCTTCAGCACGCCCTCAGCGAACTCGGCTGGAGGGAGGAATATCTCTCTACCGTCGTTTAACTCACGCTAGCCTTGCCGAAGTGCCTAGAGGGGCCGGGCATCTGGCTTCGCTTGGCTCGCCCTGCGCAGGTTCTTCGGGAGCGCACCGCGAGAGTTCCCTATTCGTAGCGAAGACAATCAATCGGGTCGAGGTTCGCCGCCAGGTTCGCCGGGTAATACCCGAAAAACAATCCCACACTCACGGAAATCACAAAGCCGATGGTCACCCACAAATAGGAAAGCGTCGCCGGAACCGACGGCACGGTGAGCCGCACCAGAGCGGAGATTCCCGCCCCAATCAAAATACCGATCGTCCCTCCGACCAGCGTGAGCACGACGGCCTCCAGCAAAAATTGCAGCCGCACGTCCGCGCGCCGCGCCCCGATGGCTTTGCGGACGCCAATCTCTTGTGTCCGCTCGGTCACGGAAATCAGCATGATATTCATCACTCCGATGCCGCCCACGAGCAGCCCGATCGAACTGATCACCGTCGTCAGAATCACCAGCGCACCGGTGAGCTGGTTCCACAAATTGCTCAGAAAGTCCGGGGAACTCAGCTCAAAATCATTTTCCTTGCCCGCCGGGACGCGCCGCAGCCGCCTCAGGGCCTGGATCACTTCCCCCTGGGCCGTCTCCACGTTCACGTCTTTGGGAACGGTAAAAATCAGGAACAGTTCCTTGGCCTCGGGGTATTCCTTGTGGAATTTGCTCAGCGGGATGATGGCGAAAATATCCACGCCCGGGCCAAGAAACAGGCCCTGATCGTGCTCGAACGTTCCGATGACTTCATACGTGCTGCCGTTGAGGCGCACGGTCTTGCCGAGCGCGTCTTCGTTGGGAAAAAGCGACTCGCAGATCGCGGCGCCTAGCACCACCACCGGGCGGGCGTGCTCTTCGTCGAAGGCGCTGATGAACCGGCCGCGCGCGATGGTGAACAGTGGCAGCGCCGTCGTGTATTCCGGCTCCGCGCCGCGCACGATCAGCTTCTCGACGCTACGGTCAGCGTAGGTGATCAGGTTCGAGTCTCCCAGGAAGAACCCGCGCGTGCCGATGGTGTTCACATTTTCCACGTTGGGTGCCGCCTGGCGGATGTATTCGGCGTAGGTGTATTCCAGATATTTTCGCACCCGGATCCGCTGGGGCATGCGCTGAGGGTCCGTGCCGGGCGGAAAGCGCGTCACGAAATAGGTCCGCGAGCCAAGCGACTCCACTTTGTCCTGCACGAACCTGTTCAAGCCCTGGATGATCGCCGCCATGGAGATAACCGAAGAAACGCCGATGACGATCCCCAGCACCGTGAGCGCCGAGCGCACTTTGGAGGACCGCAGCGTCTCCATGGCCGCAAGGAAGTTTTCGCGCGCCTGCTCGAGGGTCATCAGCGTCATCAGTCCGACCTCAACGCAACCACCGGATCGAGCCTCGCTGCTCTCAGCGCCGGGTAAATCCCGAAGAACAATCCGACCGCCGAACTCATCATCACGCCCGTCACCGCCACCGAAGTCCTCACCGACGCCGGAAAAGGCGTATACGTCCGCAGCACCAGCGCCACCAGAAATCCCAGCGCGATGCCGATGACTCCGCCGGCGATGCACTGCATGAAGCTTTCCGTGATGAATTGCTTCAGGATGTCGCCTTGCGTGGCCCCGAGCGCCCGCCGCACGCCGATCTCTCTCTTGCGCAGGGTCACACTCACCAGCATCACGTTCATGATCACGATCCCGCCGATCAGGACGGAAATCGCGCTGACCAGAATGAACACGCCGAAAAACGCCGAGCTGATGCTTTTCCACAGCGCCATGTAGCTGTCCTTCGTGCCGATGAAGAAGTCATTCTCCATTTTCGGGCCGAGGTGCCGCCTCGCCCGCAGGATCAGCTGCGCCCGGTCCTGCGCCGGCTCGAAATTCCCCGCGCTGGTCTTCACGTTGATGGTCAGGCTGGTCGTATGAAGTCCCTGGATCTCCAAAAACAACGGCAGCGGCACGGTCACGAAGTTGTCCTGGTCCTGTCCGAGCACGCTGCCGACCTTCTCCATGACGCCGATCACCGTGAACTCATCGTTCCCGATGCGAAGTGTCTTCCCGATGGGGTCCACGCCGAGAAACAGCCGCTGTACGATCGTATCTCCAATCAGGCAGACGCTCGCGCGGTGATCCGCCTCCCAGCTTGTGAAATAACGCCCGTACTGCACCTCCCGCGTATCAATACTGGTCATGTTGGCGGTCTGCCCGTAGTAATTCACGTCGGTCGACTCTTTATCCTCGTGCCGCGCCTTTACCGAAGCGCTGGCCGTGGCGCCCACCTCGGCGCAAGCCGGACATCCTTCCTGGATTGCCCGCACGTCGTCCATTTCGATCTTCTTGTACTTGAGCGCCTTGATGATGATGTTGAAGTCGGTGACCGCGAATGGTGTGCGCGCAATCTGGAACACGTTGGTTCCCAGGTTCGCGATTTTGTTCTCGACGTACAGGTTTGCTCCCTGGACGATGGTCATCACCGTGATGAGCGTGGCCACGCCCATCGTCAGCCCCAGCATGGTCAGCGACGCCCGCAGCTTGTGGGCATAGAGCGCGCTCACGCACTGCTCCAGATTGTCGCGAATGGCTAGCATCGGCTTCCGGGAAGCTATGGTCCGCTACTCTAGCAAATTCACCATGGGCCGATGCCACACTTCGGTTCTCTCTAGCCACGGCCCGCCACTTGTGGGTACGAAGGAAGTATCCCCAGGGTTACCTCGGATGGAACTTCCCTGTCCGCATCTTGCCGATCTCCCGGATGATTCCCCAGGAGAACGACCTGATCGTCGTAAAATAGGGGACACTTTAAATGAGGTTTGGCACTGCCTGCCACAGCTGATCATTCTAAAGCACTTAGTCAAAATCGAAATGCTCACCGAGGTCCGATTCCACAAGCAGAGAAACGGATTGTCGAAAAAGGTGAACTCAAAAAAAGCAAGGCGCCCCAACCAAGGTCGGAGCGCCTCGCTTCGTTCGGGGGGGAGAGAAAACTTAGAGCTTGCCCGCTCGGCTGCCTCCTCGCGTTGTGCTTTTCGCCATAGATATTGCGCGACGCCGGTTTTCCCGAGGCGAAAACCTAATGACTGTCTAGGTTGTTCTGAAACTTTACCGTGACCGTGAGGTGCATGGCCGTCGGCTTTCCGTCCAGCCGCGCCGGCTCATACTTCCACCGCCGCAAGGCTTCCTTGGCGGCCTCGCGCAACAGCAGCGGGCCGGTGAGGACCTTGACGTCCTTCACGCTGCCCGCCTCGTCGACCAGTGCATCCAGTGTGACATCGCCGGCCAAGCGATTTGCTCTAGCAATTTGCGGGTAGCTTGGCAGCATCGCGTGAATCAGGCGCGCCGGTTGAACCTCGCCGCCTACCGGGAGCGGTCCGTCGGGCGCGCCGGGCATGGCTGGGCTTGGCAGATTCTGCAATGGCGCATCGACGGAAGCCAGCGGCTCTTTCGCCATTGCCGGCGCCTCGAGGGCAGAATTCTCACTCGTCGCCGAGGTGGCCGGGTGGGGAGCGCTCAGCGTGAAATCGCGTGGCGTCTCTGGCTTTATTGCCGCCATTTTCCCTTCTTCCGCGGGCTCTTCTACCGCCATTACCGAAGCCTCCGGCAAGGAAGAATCTTGCCCAGCGCGACCGGACTTATTGGCATGGGCTCCGCCGGAGAACAAGAGGACAGAGCGCCGGTTACCCGAGTCCAACACCTCGACAAGGAACGTGCTCGTCGCTTCGCCGAGTGCGCCCGCGTCCGCCCCGCTAGCAGCCGGTTTGTTTTCCAGACCGGTAGTTTCCGCTCGCTCGCTGAACGTGGACGTAAATCGTATGATTCCCGCAACCGCGCCAAAAGTCGCCATAAAACCCAGGATAGCGAGGGTTCCTATACGTCCCCGGCGCTGCCTCAGTTCCAGGGTTTGTCCGAGCCTTTGCCGTGTTTCAAAACCGAGCTGCGGAACCGCTTGGGAAGGTAAGGCAGGCTTGGATTCCCAGAAGGCTTGCCTTTCAGAAGCACCCGGATCGAACTCCTGCGGGGCAAAGGCGGGCTCGGGGGGCTCGGGTCTCGATTCGACACGCCAGTTCCCGAGGCGTGCTGCGGGCTCGTCCAGGCTCGGGGCCGCAGCGGAATCCTCGAGTTCAGGCTCGGTGTCGGAAATCGCAGCCTCATCGAGTGTAGGCGGCAAGTAGGAAGGCTCGGGTTCGGGCTCGCGAGGCCAGCTCCTCGGGGAGGCTGCGGGCTCGTCCAAACCTGGCGGAGCAAACGCGGACTCGGGTTCGGGTTCCACGGACCATTTCTGGCGGCGCGCCACCGGCTCCTCGAGCGTCGGCGAGGCAAAGGAATCCTCGGGTTGGGACTCGCGAGGCCATTCTGTAGGGGAGAACGCAGGCTCGCCCAGATTCGTTGCGGCGAACGTGGCCTCGGGTTCCAGCCTGGGAGGCCATTTTTTGTGGGGAGTCGCAGGCTCATCCAGATTCGTCGGCGTAAGGGTGACCTCGCGCTCCGGCTTGAGGGGCCATTTTTTCTGAGGAGTCGCAGGCTCATCGAGCATGGGGGGCGCAGCAGGAGGCTCAGGCTCCCAAACGACTTCGATATCGGATTCGCGGTTTTCGAGATTGCGTTCGAAAACCTCCTGACGGGGTTTGGCCTTGGCCGCGAATGGCGCGGGTTCTGGCGGGGCGTATGGGGCAGATGATGATGAGAGCGCCGTGGGTGCAAAGGGCACGGTTTTCCGATCCGCCGTCTTGCTCCGTTTCTTGGTCGATTCTTGATGGAATCCTTGGCCCGGGGAGGGCGCCTGCTGCGGGGCCCCCGAGGAGAGCCAATAGCGAATCAGGTCCCGGGTTTTCGTTGAGAGCTCCACGAACTCCACCCCCGCGGTTCTCTCAAACTCCCGGGTCCACTTCACCCGGCCGGTGGCCTGAATCGATTCGCCGAAAACTTTTCCTTCGTGTCCCTCGGTAGGAATGGCCGTGCATCCCATGGCCTCGAAGGTAAAGTTGATCGACTGGCGAAGAGCCGGGGGATGCTCGAATTGAAAGCACATGCCCCTTTCGCTCAGGTCGACGAGCTTGCCCCACTGGTCGCCCCCAAAAAACACCAGGACCACCCATTGGAGAGTTGCCCTGCGGCAGGAGCGCCGCTCGTCGACTTGTCCTTCGTATCTGTGAACGGCTTCTGAGGAGAACATAGGGTACCTCGCTGTCTCGATCGGATTTCTGAGAGCTGGCTCAAGAGAAAAATTTTGTTCCGCAACGGGCTCGTCAAGCGCCTTTCGGTCGAATCAGCCTCTCGGTCGCGTCTCGGATGTTTCTTGCAAATCGGGCCAGCCCGCGGGCAGGTCGAACTGGCTGTGGCTGCTGTCGTCAAAGAGGACGAATCCCCGCACCGGTGCGAGCATTTGCCTCACGAATTCCTTGAGCTTTTCATCGTGGTGGGAATCGTCCTTGGGCCAGACGAACTCGCGCGTGATTTCAAAGGCCAGGTGGGCGCGCTGCCCCGCCGGCAGAAAGACCGGGTAGCTCAGGCGGATCCGTTGTTCCTGGCTAAGGCTTCCGTCCGACTTCAGCCTGCTCATAATCACCACGCCCGAGCCATCGGTCAGGCGGTAATCGACGTTCGACATATTGCTCAAATCGTAGGAGAGGATGAGCGCGGCCCGGGTTTTGTCCACTTCGCGGAGTTGCGTGGCCATGTACACGGCCCTGACCCCGCTGCGATTCCAGTTTTTCAGAGCCTCTTGCGGTTGCCGCGTGAAAGATGTTCCGCCAAACGCCCAGAGTGTCAGTAGGAATACCACGCCAGCCGCGCCGGCCGTGACGAGCCATTGTTTCTTGGACACCTAAGTCCCTCCCGCAAACAGTTTGTAAGTTCCTGCTTGGGCACCTCCGGTTGCGGTAGCCCCAACGCTGCCGCACCGGCCCGAGTGGACTTCCAAAAAATCCTTAACCGGGATGCGAAGCTATCCCGGGGGATGTCGTTGAATCCCCTACAAGTTAAGGTTGGCTGGGAGGTACTGGGCAGCCTATGCCCAGGTCCTGGGCTTGTCAACCTGACCGACCGGACAGGATGCGCCTAAATAGGCAATAGAGGCCTGTCTTGTGGGTCGCCCTCCAGAGAGTATTTCAGAACTTTGGCGCTTCACTGATGCGTCCAGTCACCCCGAAACCGACTACCCCGCGAATCGGTCTTTGGCCCCTCGCAATAAATCCAGAAAAAAACGTGGTCCGTTTCATTCTTTTATCCCTTATGGCAGTTGTAGCACTTAGTCGGCGGGGTGTACCAGCACGAGGGAGATGGCGAGCAAACGCTAGGGTGCGACATGCCGGGCCGGTGCGCAGCCGGCTGCGTATGGCAATTCTCACAAGAGAACTGCTTGTAGTCCGTCGAAACAATGTGGCAATCCGTGCACACCGACCCGTAGTGCGGAATGCGGAAAAAAGTATGATTGAAAACTGCGCCCAACCAAGCCGTCGTCACCCACGTGGTGTGGCAAGTGATGCAAGTTGTCGGATAGCTCGCCGCCACGTGATTTGGCACGTTGGTGCCATACGCCTGGGCGTTGATGAAGTACGTTTGATGGCAGCCGTAGCAGTCGGTGGTGGGATAGCCCGTGGTGTAGTTGCCCCCCATGTGACAATCCGTGCAGGCGTTCACCATCGCCCCGATCGCACCGGTGACCGTGGAGCGCGGCGGCAGCATATGTGGACCCTGGAGCGGGAAACCCGTGGTACTGTGGTCAAACTTTCCATCGCTCCAAAGGACCGTGTCGTGGCAGCTCAAACACATGGGCGTGGGGAAGTTCGCCGCAACGTGATTCGGCACGCTCCCGCCAAGCGTCGTCGTGCTCTGCCACGCCGTCTTATGGCACCCGTAGCAATCCGTATTCGCCGACGTGAATGTGTAATTATTGCTGACGTGGCAGTCCGTGCAAGCGTTCACCTTCCCCGCCGGTGACATCTGGTGCGAGCCCGTGAGCGGCCAACCCGTGGTGCTGTGGTCGAAAGCTGCGGTGGTCCAAGCGATCGTGTTGTGGCACGTCGAACAATTCGCGGCCGCAAACGGCGCGCCCGCGCTCGAATGCACCGGGTTAGTAGTCTGCTGCCAGGTCGTCAGATGGCAGCCGGAATTTCCGCAAGCATTCGGCGGCGTCGTCAGGTTGTAATTGTTGTTGATGTGGCAGTCCGTGCAGGCTGTCACCTTGCCCGCCGGCGCTAGCTGATGCGAATTCGTCAGCGGAAAGCCCGTGGTGCTGTGATCAAAGGTCGCCGTCGTCCACGTGGTCGTAGTGTGACAGGTCGAGCAGTTCGCAACCGGAAATACCGTGGGCGCCGCCGCGTGGTTCGGGTTAGTAGTCTGCTGCCAGGTCGTCAGATGGCAGCCGGAATTTCCGCAAGCATTTGGCGGCGTCGTCAGGTTGTAATTGTTGTTGATGTGGCAGTCCGTGCAGGCTGTCACCTTGCCCGCCGGCGCTAGCTGGTGCGAATTCGTCAGCGGAAAGCCCGTGGTGCTGTGATCAAAGGTCGCCGTCGTCCACGTGGTCGTAGTGTGACAGGTCGA